>Ga0209802_1002199_pt1 | contig 13790 bp, 11 predicted proteins | sample GraSoiAngelo_129_FD_185886 | JGI IMG/M metagenome (GOLD analysis project Ga0209802, IMG submission 185886) | Grasslands soil microbial communities from the Angelo Coastal Reserve, California, USA - 14_0927_12_40cm (SPAdes) (version 2) | ecosystem: Environmental > Terrestrial > Soil > Grasslands ... | reverse complement strand
GGATCCGGTGGGAAATTCGACTGTAAACTCCGGGCCAAAGTACCGGTCGTAGCGGCGCAAGGCCTCAATGAACAGGTAGTTCAAGGGGAACCAGATGGGTCCCCGCCAATTCGAGTTGCCGCCGAAGAGCCCACTGGTTGACTCGGCCGGCTCGTAATCAAGGCGCGCCACGCCCGAGCCCAGGTCAATCTCGAATGGATGATCCCGGAGCCCTTGCGAGAGCGAGCGCAGGCCGAACGAAGACAAAAACTGACTCTCATCCAGGGCGGACGCGAGGACCCGGCGCACCCGGTCTGGGCCGGCAATCGAGAGCAGGTAATACCCGCCGGTGCCCGGCTTGGCGATGTGATCCAGGACGGCCGCCACCTCGGGGTGATTGGTCACATACCACTCGGCCCGTCGGGCGAAGTCAGGCAGCCGACCCAGCGTCTCCGGGCCCAGCGTAGTGACCGCGTTGAGCGGGATCAGCCCCACCATCGATTTGGCCCGCAGCGGCAGCCGGCGGTCGTCGCCCAGATGCAAGACGTCGTAAAAGAATCCGTCTTCTTCGTTCCAGAGGCCCTGGGCGTCCACCGCCCGCGCGATCAGGGTGAAGTGTTCGAAGAACTTGGTGGCGATGTCCTCGTACGCCGAATCGTGTTCCGCCAGAAGCAATGCCAGTTCCAGCAGGTTCAGGCAGTACATCGCCATCCAGGCCGTCCCGTCGGACTCTTCCAGGTGCCCCATCAGCGGCAAGGCCATGGACCGATCGAACGGGCCGATGTTGTCCAGGCCCAGGAAGCCGCCCTCGAACACGTTGTTGCCTTCTTCGTCCTTGCGATTGATCCACCAGGTGAAGTTCAGCAACAATTTGTGAAACACGCGCTCCAGGAACTCATAGTCCTGCGAGCCGTCGATCTCGAACACCCGCAAGGCCGCCCAGGCGTGCACCGGTGGGTTCACGTCGGAGAACGCCCACTCGTAGGCGGGCAGTTGACCGTTCGGGTGCATGTACCACTCCCGGCAGAGCAGGACTAACTGGTGCTTGGCGTAATCGGGGTCGACGTGCGCCAGGGCGACACAGTGAAACGCCAGGTCCCAGGCGGCGTACCACGGATACTCCCACTTGTCGGGCATGGAGACCACATCGCGATTGTCCAGGTGCGTCCACGCGGCGTTGCGGCCGTGCTGATGGCCGGGCGGCGGGACGGGACCGGCTGGGTCGCCCCGCAGCCATTTTTCGACTTCGAGGTGGTAGTACTGCTTGGACCACAGCATGCCGGCGAAGGCCTGACGCATGACCAGCGCTTCATCGGCCGAGGCGTCGGCCGGCGTGAGCGTCGCGTAGAAGGCGTCCGCTTCGTGCTGGCGCTGGGCCAGCGCCTGGTCGAAGCTCGGCCCGAAGACTGGCTGCCCATCCGTCAGGCGCAGCCGGACGGTGGCCGAGCGCCCCGCCTCGACCACGAGCCGATATCGCAGGGCAGCCTTGGTGCCGATCTGCTCCGGGTTCACCGTCGGCAGGCCGGCGATGACGTAATCGTTGATGCCGTCTTTGGGATACGGCTTCCCCCCGGCGACGCCCCAGAGCCGAGCGGCGTTCGACTCGTTCTCGCAGAAGAGCATGTCGAAGTCCCCATCTCCAGCCAGCACCATGGGCGCCAGCACCCGGTGCTGGGTCGTGATCAGCCGGTCCCCCGCCATCAATCGCGGGCGGCGGTCATCGTATCCCCACGACCACGTATTCCGAAACCAGATAGTCGGCAGGACTTCGAGCGTCGCCGTCTCGGGACCGGCGTTACGGACTGTGAGCCTAATCAAGATATCGTCCGTCGAAGCCTTCGCATATTCCGCCGTAATGTCCCAGTACCGGTTGTCGTTGAAGATACCGGTGTCCAGCAACTCGTACTCCGGGTCCGCCCGGCCGCGGCGGCGATTTTCTTCCAGCAGCTGGGCGTAGGGAAAGGCCGCCTGCGGGTAGACGTATCTCCATTTCATCCAGGAGTGCGTGGGCGTCGAGTCCTGATACCACCAGTATTCTTTGACATCTTCGCCGTGGTTGCCCTCGCTCCCGGTGAGCCCAAAGTGGCGTTCTTTCAGGATTGGATCGCGTCCGTTCCAGAACGCGAACGCCAGGCACAGGATCTGCCGGTCGTCGCAGATCCCACCCATGCCGTCTTCGTTCCAGCGATAGGCGCGGGAGCGGGCGTGGTCGTGTGGAAAGTAATCCCAGGCGTCGCCGGTATCGCTGTAGTCCTCCCGGACGGTGCCCCAGGCGCGCTCGCTGAGGTACGGGCCCCAGCGCTTCCAGGGCGCGCCCGTGGTCCGGTTCTGGCTCAGCCGTTCGCGTTCAGGGTCGGATCTGATCATTCCTGTCCCGACAGGTCCAGCCGGCAGGCGGTGTCCGGCTTCACCATGATGGTCAAACGGCCGGTGCTCGGGTCCCATGCGCGGCTCTGGACACAGGATGCGGAGACCACCGGCGATCCCAGCGTCAGGCTGGACCAGCCAATGACGATGGGGTCATTCGCGTGACCGGCCTGGACCGCAAGGTTCAGGCGGCCGCGCAGCCCGTCGCCGCGGCCAGCTGTCACGCCCCGCGGCGCCGCCACCAGGTAGGGGCGAGCCAGGTGGCGCAGGAACTCCAGATTGACCCGCTCGCCCGATGCGTCCCGAATTCCCCAGTACCGGTTTTCCCGCCATTGCCACCAGGCCCAGCCGATATGGAGGTCATCGGCGTCGTTCAGGGCGGCGTCGGCGTAAGCGGCCGCTCCCGGCTGGGTCAGGTCGTGACCGAATTCGCCGACCCACCATGGCGCACTCAAGGCCTGTGCTTCCCGCGCCCGCTGGGCGAACCGGTCGGCCAGCGGCCCGGGGTCGCCAGTCCAGAAGGGCGGGACCAGGGACCCTTCGTAGACATGGTCGGCATAGACGACGTTGCGCGCCTGGATTGGTCGCACGGCCGTGTTCAACGTGAAGAGCAAGATGCCTTCCAGAAAGAACAGATGATTCGGATCGACCGCGCCCACGGCTTCGATCATGCGCTGGTAAAACGGCCAGAGGAAATATTTCTCGAAAATCTGCGGCGGAATCGGGAGCGGATGGGGTTCGTTGAACAGGTCGTAGCCGGCGACGCCTGACGTGTCCCGAAACCGGGTGGCTACGGCGCGCCAGGCGCGGGCCATCTCGGCCTGCCAGTCGGAGGCCAGCCAGAAGTACGTCTCGGCCGTCCAGGCCGCTGGGGAGAGCGCCGGCCCCCACGAAAACTGGGGCAGGGGATTGATATTCGGCACCAGCGGCAGGGTCGCCCAACCGGGCGCGCCCGAGTAGCCGAATGCCGGGCTCCAGCCGAGCCGAAAGTGCATGTCCAGCACGACATAGAGACCGTGCTGGTTCAGCATGGCGACGCTGGCAGCGATACGTTCCAGGTATTGTGGGTCGATCTGCCCGCGGACGGGTTCCAGCTGCGACCAGTCGATGCCCAGCCGCACCACGTCGAAGCCAGCCTGCTGCATCAGTTGGGCATCACGCTCGTCGAGGCCCGCCGGCGGATGCGCCGGATACGCGACTAGTGCCCCGACGTTGAAGCCACGCAAGAGAACGGTGCGACCCAGGGCGTCCTGGATGCGCCCGTCGCTCACATGCAGCCAGGGCAGCCCGGGATCGCCGGCCGATAGCGTGGCCGCGGGCAGACTAACAGTTAGGACACCGACGGGCGCATAGGCCAGGGCGACCAGCAGGGCCACGATCGTGAGGAGCCCAACCACGGCTGCCCGGGACCGGCTCGGCCGCTTGGCCATTGGCGGACGGACTTACTCCAACGACCCGAGCACCCGGCAGCCCGACGGGCCGGCGATGATGCAGGCGGTCGCCATGCCCAGGAAGAGACCGTGGGCCAGCACGCCCAGGGTCGCATCCAGCGCGCTCGCCAGCCGCGCCGGCTCGGCGATGCCACCCTCGATGCGCAGGTCGATCACGAAGTTTCCATTGTCCGTGACGAACGGACGATCTTCTTCCGCACGTCGCTGCCAGCGGGTGGCCAGCCGCTCGAGACGGCGGGCGGTCTGCAGCCAAAGAAAAGAAGAGATCTCGACTGGGAGAACGCCCTTGCCCAGGCGTGGCACCAGCTTGCTCTCGTCGGCGATGACGATGAATCGCTGGGCGGCGGCGGCGACTAATTTTTCCCTGAGCATCGCTCCGCCCCGGCCCTTGATCAGGTTGCGCTGGGGATCGATCTCGTCGGCCCCGTCGACGGCCAGGTCCAGCGGCCGGTCGACATGGTCCTGCAGGGGAATCCCGGCAGCCGCGGCCTGGTCGGCGGCCGCCAACGACGTCGGGACCCCGCGGACGGCGACGCCGCGGGCCACCAGCCGGCCGAGGCCGGCGATGAACAGGGCGCTCGTGCTCCCCGAACCCAGGCCGATAACCATCCCCGGGCGGACCAGTTCCAGCGCCCGCTCTGCTGCTGCCGCCTTGAGCGACTCGATCTCGGTCATGTTAGCCCCGTGCCCGCCTTCTTACCGCATTCTTACCGCGTCGGACCACGATATATGGACGTGAGCCTGGGCCAGCGCATCCTGGTCGTGGATGACGATCCAATGGTCGCATCCACGATCGAGCGCGTGCTGCGACCCGAAGGCTATGACGTCGTTATCGCCCTGGGTGGCCTGGCCGCGCTGCGCCGGGCCAGAGAGCATCGGCCGGATCTGGTGGTGCTGGACGTCATGATGCCGGGCGTCGATGGCTTCGAGGTCTGCCGGCAGCTGCGCGCCGAGGACGACGTGCCGATTCTCCTTCTGACTGCTCGGGGAGGGACCGCCGATCGGGTCCGCGGCCTCGATACCGGCGCCGACGATTACCTGGTCAAGCCGTTTGCCTATCCCGAGCTGCTCGCCCGGGTGCGGGCCCTGCTCCGGCGCGCGTCGCCGGCAGCGGGCGAGACCCTCCGGTTTGCGGACCTGTCCTTGGATGCGAACGCCCACGACGTCCGGCGCGGAGACCGGCGGATCCAGCTGACCGCCCGCGAGTTTAGTCTCCTCGAACACTTTCTCCACCACCCACGCCAGGTGTTGAGCCGCGACCAGCTCCTGCAAGCCGTCTGGCCGGGCGAAGAAGCAGACGACAACGTGGTCGCCGTATACATCGGGTACCTGCGCCAGAAGCTGGAAGAACATGGGGGAGAACGGCTGATTCAGACCGTCCGGGGCTTCGGCTACAGCCTTCGAGAGGCCTGACGGTGTCGTTTCGGTTCCGGCTTACGCTCTTCGGCGCCGGCGTTGTGGCCCTGACGTTACTCACGTTCGGCTGGCTTGTCTATCAGCTGGCCGCTCACAGCCAGGCCGCCGACCAGGATAGGGCCCTGACCAAGCGGGCGGTCGAGGCCGTCGCGGCGGCGCAGGCGATGCCGGCCGAGTGGCCGGCGAGGCTCGCCAGCCTGGGCAGCGCCGAGGACCTGCGCAGCCACACGGATGTGTTCGTTCTGGTCTTGAGTGCGTCGGGGACCCCGCTCTCCACCAGTGCGCGGATCGGCGATGCGCCGCCAGTCGTCCCCCTGGACGTCCTGCAACAGGCCGTCAGCCGGGGCCAGCTCCTGACCACCCTGAACGAGTCCGGGATTCCGGTCCGCGTCTTTGTGCGACCCTGGGCACACACCAACCAGGGCCTGGACGGCTTTGTCGTCGCGGGCCAGCCGATCAGCGTCCAGTCGACGACCCTGAGCGGGCTCAAGGCGTTTCTGATCATCTCGGCGATCCCCGCCCTGCTGGCAGCGCTGGGCGCCAGCTGGCTGGTCACCGGCCGCGCCCTGAGGCCCCTGCGAACCGTCGCCCAGACCGCGCAGGCCATCGGCCGCACCCGGGATCTCCAGCAGCGCCTGCCCCAACGTGAAGGCAAAGACGAGCTCAGCCAGCTGAGCCAGAGCTTCAACCAGATGCTCGCCCAGCTCCAGCAAGCGCACCAACAGCTGGCCGCTGCCCTCGAGGCGCAACGGCGCTTCGTCGCCGACGCGTCGCACGAGCTGCGCACGCCGCTGACGACGATCCGAGGAAATGCGGGACTGCTGGCGTTTGGCCCCGGCCTGACTGATGACGTCCGCGTCGCGGCCGCTCGTGATATCGCCAGCGAGAGCGAGCGTATGAGCCGGCTGGTCGAGCACCTGTTGACGCTGGCGCAGGCGGACGCCGGGCAAGACCTGCAGCTGACGCCGCTCGCCCTGCGGCCAATTCTCGAGTCGGTCAGTCGCCAGGCACAGGTCGCCCATCCAGATCGTCAGTTTCATGACGTCGGCGTTGCTGACGTTCGCGTCCTGGGCGATGAGGACGCCCTAACGCAATTGCTCTGGATCCTGGTCGACAACGCCGTTAAGTTCACCAGGGCCGGCGGCCAGATCGAGATTGGGCTGGCGGAGCAGAACGGGACCGCACGGCTAACGGTGGCGGACTACGGGACCGGCATTCCCGCGGCCGACCTGGAGCGCATCTTCGACCGGTTCTATCGCGTCGACCCCTCCCGGTCGGGCGCGGGCGCCGGCATCGGGTTGTCCATCGCCCGCTGGATTGTCACCCAGCACCAGGGGACGGTCACGGCACACAACAACGACGGACCCGGTTCGACCTTCACCGTCGAGCTGCCAACGACGCGCTGACTCAAGATTCTTATCGGCTTCTTACGGCGCCGGCGTACGTTCGACTCATGTACGACCTGGCAAACGAACATCTGGCTGGCTACGTGGCGGCGCTGGTCACGTTGCCGATGACTTGGCTTTTTCTGCGCCTGATCCGGCTAGCGGCGACGCACCGAATCGCCTGGGCGATGCGCTTCGTCGACGGGTATCGGTCCAGCTCGGCTATGACCAAGACCGCGGTGGCGCTCATGCTCGTCAGCGCCGCGGTCCACCTCGCCCTGGCGCCCGGCCACCTGAGCGAGCCTGCCGGGATCCTGTTCGTCGTCGACGGGGCCGGGCTTGTCGGTTTCAGCTGGGCCGCCTTCGTCACCACCTGGTGGCGCCGCCCCGCGGCGCTCTGGTTGACCGCCAACGTCCTGGCCTATGTCGTCTTTGTGGTGGCGGGCTGGGAAACACCCGATCAGCTCGGGATCGCCTGCAAGCTGGTCGAGCTGGTCGCGCTGGCGATGGTCCTGCGCCTGGCGAACCACCGGCGGCGGACCTGGCCGCGCCTCGTCTGGCGGTCGGTGGCCATGCCCTTGTTGATCGTTGTCACGACTGCGGGCATCTGGATCGGTGGGCTGGCCCATCCGGATGCGCTGCACGCCCACGCCGGGGCGGTCCTTCAGCCGGTGGCCAGCACGGCAACTCCGGCACAGCAGGCGGCCGCGGCCCGCTTACTGGCCGACACCCGCGCCAGCATTGCCCGGTACCGTGACCCCCAGGCCGCCATCGTCGCTGGGTTCAAGCCCGGACCCGTGTCCGACGCCGAGAAATTGCTGCACTTCGAAAACCCGGCAAATGCCGGAGCAATCCTGGACCCGATGAGGCCGCAGGCCCTGGTGTACGCGCGCACTACCCACGGCCTGATGCTGATCGGCGCCATGTACCAGATGCCTCGCCCGGACCTCTGGGGGCCCGACCCCGGCGGGCCGCTCACCCAGTGGCACCAGCACGAGGGCATCTGCATTACCCCCTTTGGCTTCGAGCTGAGCTTCGCCACCCCGTTCTGGTCCTGTCCAGTGGGCGCCATCATCGTCACCACGCCGCCGATGCTGCACGTGTGGATCGTCGACAACGGCAAGGAAGGTCCATTCGCCGCCGACCTGGATCCGAAGGTCCAGCGGCTTCTCGAGAGGAGTTAAGACAAGATGGTCACCGCAGAAGCTCGTCAGACGCAGGGGGCACCGGAGATTGCCTCGGTGCTCATGGCCATCCAGGGCAGCCTCTTCCTGGTGGCCGGCCTGGGGGCGCTGCCATTCGGGATTGTCGAGCCCTGGATGCGCCTGGAGGGTCTGGCCACGCTGCTGCTCAGCGGCTTCACCTTCTGGCTGGCCCGGGGCGTGCGGCGCCATCGCCGGTGGGCGCGCCGTTGGACGCTGGTGCTGGAGGTCCTCTGCGTGGTCGGGACGCTCTTGTTGTCCTTGCTGCCGGTCGGTGCCCTGAACGGTCCGGTGCCGACGCTCACCAACCTGGTGCTGCCCGCCGCGATCGCCGGCCTCCTGCTGCTAGGCACCGGCCGCGAAGCAGAAAAGTAAACCGGGTTTAGCCGCGCGGTTCCCCATAACGTTCCCACTGGACAAGCCGTTCCGGGGGCTTCCGCCGGCCCCGTCTCGGCTTGGCCGTCGCATAGCCCAACGCGATCGCGGTTCGCAGACGGCGATCGTTCGGAACATTCAGGAGCCGGCGGGCTTCGTTCGATCCGGTATCGCCAAACCACCCGATTGAGGAGCCCAGCCCATGCGCCAGACCGGCCAGCATGATGCGTTCGCTCAGCCGCCCCTCGTCGAAGACCTCGCCTTCCTCCCACTTGCCGGGCATGACGACGACCATGGCCAGGGCCGCGCTGGCCAGGTGCCCAACGTATCCTTCCAGCCCGGCCAGGGCTTTAAGGGTCGGGCGATCGTGGACCACGACGATTTCGGCGGGCTGCTGGTTGCTGGCGCTGCCGGACCAGCGGGCGACGTCGAGGATGTCGCGGACCACGTCCTCCGGCACCAGCGTGGGTTCGTACTGCCGAATCGCGCGCAAGCTCTTGAGAAAGTCCGTGATCTGTCGGGCCGTGTCCGTCTGCGCCATCCCAGACCTAGACTACGTGCCATGCCCGACCCGCTGTCGGATCACGATCGGATTCCGGCGTTGCTGGCCCAGGTGGGGGAAACCGTCAACCGGTATTTCGCCCGGCTGGATGAGCTGTCGGTTCGCAGCCCGGAGAGCGAGGCGGCCGCCGGACGGTTCATAGGCGCGCTCCCCGAGGAGGGCGAGGGGAGCGCCGCGGCGCTGACCCGGCTGCTGGCCGAGGGCGTCGAGGCAGCCACCCGGTCCGCCGGTCCACGGTTCTTTCATTTCGTTACTGGCGGGTCTACCCCGGCAGCGCTGGCGGCGGACTGGTTTGCCTCGGCCCTGGACAACAACGCAGGGCTCTGGGTGAGCTCTCCCCTTGGCTCTCGGCTGGAGCAGCTGGCGCTGGAATGGCTGAAGGACTTGCTGCAGCTACCCGCCAGCTGGGGCGGCGTCCTGACCACCGGAGCGACCATGGCCAATTTCACGGCGCTGGCGGCCGCCCGGCAATGGTGGGGCCAGCAACAGGGCGTGAACATCGCCGAGCAGGGTATGAGCGGGCTGCCCGCCCTGCCGGTCCTCACCAGCGGCTTTGTGCACGCCAGCGTGCGCAAGGCGCTGGGCATGCTCGGTATTGGGCATGCCCGGGTCCAGGTCTTCAGCCGGGATCCATCCGGTCGCGTCGACCTGGAGAACCTGGAGCGCGCGCTCCGAGAGCACCGCGGCGCGCCGGCGATCGTGGTGGCCACCGCCGGCGAGGTCAATGCCGGTGGGTTTGATCCCATCGACCGGCTCGCCTCCCTGGCCTACCGGCACCACGCCTGGCTGCATGTGGACGGCGCCTTCGGACTCTTCGCCCGGGTCTCCCCCATGACCGCCGAGCTGGCGCGCGGCGTTGAGCTGGCCGACTCGGCGATTGCCGACGGCCACAAATGGCTGAACGTACCCTACGACTGCGGCTTCGGCTTTGTCCGCGACGGCCGGCTGCTGCACGAGGTCTTTGGCCTGAGCGCACCTTACTTCCCAGCTGCCGTGGCTGATCATCCGGACTACGGGTATCTAGCCCCCGAGATGTCCCGACGAGCGCGCGCGCTGGCCGTCTGGGCCACGCTGGCCGCCTACGGCCGAAGCGGTTACCGGTCGCTGGTCGAACGGCACATCCGGCTGGCACGGCAGCTCGGAGACCAGGTGCTCGCGGCGCCGGACTTCGAGCTCCTGGAAGAGCCGCGCCTGAACGTGGTGTGCTTCCGCTACCGGCCGGACGGGGTCCCCGATACGTCGCTCGATGACCTGAACCGCCGGCTGGGCCAGGCCGTCATCGACGACGGCCGCATCTACTTTGGAACGACCGTTTATGCCGGCAAGGTCGCCTTCCGGCCGGCGATCGCCAACTGGCGAACCACCCAGGCGGACGTGGACCTGGTGCTGCCGATTACGCGGGAGCTGGGAGCGCGATTGGTTTCGCCGGCGCGGGCGAGCTGAAGCCGTCCAGGAATCCCCACAGCGCATCGGCCGCCTTCTTGGAGACCGAGACTACCCGGTCGGGTTCGGGCTGGAGCCGCTCGAGCAATTCCCGTTCCCAGGCCCCGTGCAGCTCATCGGCTTCGGCGTGGACTTCCCAGAACGCGGTGCCGTCCCCGGGCGCGATGCCGTAGCTGGCCATCAGCGAGGTGGTCTTGCTGGCGGCGACTTCGGCAGCCTGGGATTCGTAGGCATAGAGCGCGACCAGCCCCTCGGCCGCCGAGCCATGCCGGGTCGCGTCATCGAACGTCTCGAGCAGAGCCTGCGTGGACTCAGTGACAGGAGTTGCCTCCAGCTCGTCCCGGGTCAGGCCCAGCGCCTTGGCAAAACGGACAAACAGTTCCAGGTGCGTCTCTGGACCGCCTTCTTCATCCACCAGGTTCTGCAGCAGGACCCGGCGGTCGGCCGCCGTGTTTAGCTTGGCCATAACCTGGCACAGGTAGCCCGGAAACGCCGCTTCAAAGCGAAAGTACTGGGCGGCGTAGCGGCGAAGGTCATCGCGGGTCAGCTCCCCGGCCAGCCAGCGCTGATAGAACGGGTGGGCCAGCATCCGCCGCCCAGCGATGACCGCGTCGACTTGGGGAACAACCGTCTGCCCTTCCACACCACGCTCCTTCTGTTGAATGGCTACTGGTCCGAGGAGCCTATCAGAGCCCGCTGGTCGGCGTCCAGCCTAGCCCGAATCGGGCTGAGACCTCGTTGTCGAATGAGCTTTAAGCGGCGGCAGCTATCAATCGCCGGGCGGCCGTCTTGGCGCCGTTCAGGTTCTGGCTGAGGTCGTGTGGAGCGCGGAACACCAGCGCCACCAAGGGCTGGACATCGCCACGCGACCCGATGGTCGACAGCAGCAGACGCATTGCTCCGAATTCTGGCCAGCACCGGGGTCTTGCCGCAAGCCCCCTCTCTGCGATAGGTTGAAAGTGGATCGGCCGCGGACTCACGACGACGTTATGAAATCAGTTCTGAGTCAGCGGGCCAGCGGCAGCTGCGCCCCAACCAGCTGATACCGATGCTCGGGGCGGCCGGGGCCGCCATAGCGCATCGTCACCTCCGCCATGCTGAGCTGGCAGAGGTAGTCCAGGTAGCGTCGGGCCGTGACGCGGCTCAACCCGGCGGCCTCGGCGACCGCGGCGGCCGTCAGCCCTGACCCCGACCTCCCGAGCGCCTGGATCACCAGCCCCAGGGTGACGTCCGAGAGACCCTTGGGGAGCTGTTCCGGCCGCGAGGTACGCAGCGCCGCGAAGATCCGGTCGACCTCGCCCTGGTCGGCCTCCGCCAGCCGGGCGAGGCGAGCCCGCGCGGCAGCATAGGAAGTGAGCTTCTCCTGAAAGGCGGCAAAGCGAAACGGCTTGATCAAATAGTGGACGACCCCACCGCGCATGGCGATCTGCAGGCTGCTGACGTCGCGGGCCGCCGTGATCGCGATCACGTCCACGGACGGATGACCCCCCTCGCGCAGCCGCTGCAGCACGTCGAGCCCTGACATATCGGGCAAATAAAGATCGAGCAAGACCAGGTCGGGGAGGGTGCGGTCGACCTCGGCCAGGGCGTCGGCGCCGGTGTGCGCCCGGCCCACGACTCCGAAGCCGGCCGCCCGCGACACGTAGGCGCAATGGAGGTCGGCGACCCGAAAGTCGTCGTCCACGACCAGCGTGCGGATCATGCCGGCACCGCCGCGTGGAGCGGGAGCCGGACCGTGAACACGGCCCCGGCGTCGTTGGCGACCGTCACGTCGCCGCCATTGCGGCCAGCCACTTCGCGCACCAGGGTCAGCCCAAAGCCGCGCCGGCGCCCGTTCGACCGCACCTTGGTGGTGAACCCTTCGACGAAGATCCGCTCCATCAAGTCAGGCGGGACGCCCGTGCCAGTATCGTGGACGCGCATCACGAGCGCACCGTCCTCGGTGGTGACGGATACCTCGACCCGGCGCTCGCCACGGGATTCCACGGCGGCGTCCAGGGCGTTATCGATCAGGTTGCCGAGCAGGGTGATGAGGTCATTGCCATCCAGCGGACTTCCGCTGAGCACGGTGTCGTCCGAGACTCGCAACTCGACGCCGCGCTCGGAGGCCGCCGCCGCTTTGGCCAGCAGGAGCGCGCCCAGCACCGGGTCGCCCATGCGGTCCAGGAGGGCCTCGCTCAGGTTCTGATGGACCCCCGAGACTTCACTGATCAGGCGGATGGCCTCCTCGCCCTGGCCCAACTCCACCAGCCCCGCGATCACGTGCAGGCGATTGGAGAACTCGTGCGCCTGGGCCCGCAGCGCGTCGGTCAGGCTGTCGATGCCGAGCCCGCCGGACAGGCTGCGCAGCTCGGTGCTGTCGCGGAGGGTGACCACATGGCCGATCACCTGGCCGCGCAGCCGGACCGGCCGCCGGCTGGCCAGCAACGTGCGCTCGCCGGCGAGCAGGATCTCGTCGTCGTCGCGGAGGCGGCCGGACAGGAATTCGAGCAGCCGGCCGGGGGGCAGAACCTGGGACAGCTTCTTGCCGGCCGTCACCGCCGGCAGGTCGAGCAGCCGGCGGGCTTCGTCGTTGACCAGGGTGATGCGCCCCTCACTGTCTGTAGCGATGGCCCCCTCGTGGATGCCGCGGAAGCTGGCTTCCCGCTCCTCCAGCAGGCCGGCGATCTCGTACGGCTCCAGCCCAAATGTCTGCCGCTTCAGCCGCCGCGCTAACAAGAAAGACCCGGCGGCGCCCAGCGCCAGAGCCAGCAGCACGATCGCCGCGTAGCCGGGCAGCTCGCCGAGCAGCTGCCGTCCCACCTGCGTCTCCAGGAAGCCGACCGAGACCATGCCGATCACCTGGCCGCCGTCGAAGATGGGCGCTTTGCCCCGCGCCGAGACGCCGAGGGTGCCGCGCTGAACGCCCACCCAGGTGTGGCCGGCCAGGACGTACCCCGGGTCCTCGTCCACCCGTTGTCCGATCCGCGCCGGGTTCGGGTGCGAGTGCCTGATCCCGTTGCGGTCGGCGACCACGACATAGGTCGCCCCCGTTTCACGCCGGATCTGCTCGGCCGTGGTCTGGATGGCGCCATCGGGGTCTCCGGCTTGCAGCGCGTTCTGGATCGGCGCCATCGACGCCACCGTCTGGGCAATGGCCAGCGCGCGCAGCTCGTACTGCCGATCGAGCTCCTGGGCGGCCTGCCAGACCGCCGCCACGGTGCCCAGCACGGCAGCCACCAGGACGATGCCGACCTGGAACACGAGGATCTGGTAGGCGAGCGGCAAACGGGTTTTCACGCCAGGTCCTCCATCGTAGCGCCCGGGCGTCGCCCCGCCAGCGACCAAAACGACCAAAAGGGACGCAACGACCACAACGCTTCCCATGCGGCGGACGCCCCGCCAGAGTGGTCGCTGTGGAAGCAGCCATCCAGCTGCGTGGTGTGACCAAGCGGTTTGCCACGCCCAGCGGCGGCGTGTACACCGCGCTTCGCGACCTCACCGTGGAGGTGGCCCCGGGTGAGTTCTGCGCCGTGGTCGGGCCAACCGGGTGCGGGAAGTCGACCACCCTGGCGCTGATCGCCGGCCTGGAGCGGCCCAGCGCCGGCGACGTCACCGTCATGGGCCAGTC
>Ga0209802_1002195_pt1 | contig 13795 bp, 11 predicted proteins | sample GraSoiAngelo_129_FD_185886 | JGI IMG/M metagenome (GOLD analysis project Ga0209802, IMG submission 185886) | Grasslands soil microbial communities from the Angelo Coastal Reserve, California, USA - 14_0927_12_40cm (SPAdes) (version 2) | ecosystem: Environmental > Terrestrial > Soil > Grasslands ... | reverse complement strand
CATATCTCGAAAACGGAAGGGATCTTTACCTTAACACGTACCAGATTGCAGATCACCGCCGGATGGCCGAGCGCATCAGGAAGCTAGAACAACCCTGGATTGTGACCTACGACTATGCCGCAATCCGCGCAAACCTCTACCCATCCCATAGCAGGATCATTTATGGTCTGCCGTACAGTGCACAGAGCCGATACCGAGGAAGGGAAGTAATATTTATTTGCCATTCCCTCAAAGTGCCCAAGTCCTGGCTCAATTCACGAATACCTATGGCACGGCCCAAGAGCCCCTACCCCCTCTACGGAAGAATGAAACTAGTCAAACCTCACGCCGAAAGGAAGAATAGGACCGAAAGTGATGAAACGTAAAACGAGTATCGCGCACGATGAGGCCATGATTCGCCGCATTCGCAAGGACCCGGAGTTTGCTGCCGAGTACCTCAAAGCCGCGCTGGAAGATGCGGACGAACCGCGTGTCACTGCTGATTGCTTTGCGCCACGTCGCACAGGCGCGAGGAATAGCAAGGATCGCGAAGGCTGCTGGGATCGAGAGAGAGAGCCTGTACCAAGCCTTGTCGGCTCGCGGCAACCCTCGTCTGTCCACGTTATACGCCGTTGCCAAAGCAGTCGGCTTAAGGCTCACGGTCGAAGCCGCTTAGAACCCTCGAAAGTGCTGCGGGTGACACAATCCCCCTCCCCCGCGCCGGGCTAAGCACCAATTTTAAGTAATTTGCTCATGGTGCCGCCCAGGATGGCCGTGCGATCCGCGTCGCTCAGTCCGGGCGTGGCCATGAGGTGATCCACCGGCGTGTTCGTCCAGGGAAACGGAAAGTCGGTGCCCAGGCCGATGTGGTCCGCGCCAACCACGGCCACCAGATGCCGCAGCGCTTCGGGCGAAAACACCAGCGAATCCACATAGATTTGTCTCAGGTACTCCGTGGGTTTTTTCTTCAACGTCTTGTTGCATTGCTCGGGAAACGTCACGCATCCGTGGTCCGTGCGATCGGCATAGGAGGGCAGGTAGCCGCCTCCGTGCGCTGCACAGAGCTTCAGGTTCGGGAAGCGGTCGAGCGTTCCTTCCATGATCATGTGCGAGAGGAAAATGGTGGTTTCCAGGGGATTGCCGATCACGTTGCCCAGCACGCCATTCCCTTGTACCCGGTTGCGGATACCGGTGGCCACGGCGCTGTCCTGCGGATGCATGAAAACGAGAGCCTGCATCTCCTCAGCCTTGGCCCAAAAGGGATCGAATTTCGGCGAAGATAACTCTTCGCCCGGGACGCTTCCTCCGATGGCGGCGCCACGCAAGCCCCAGCGCTTGATCCCTTCTTCCAATTGTTTTGCCGCCAGATCCGGAAACTGCAGCGCCACGGAAGCGAACGCCACAAACCTCTGCGGATTTCCTGCCTTCACCATGGCCGCGAGTTTTTCATTCTGAAAAGCAATCAGCCGCGAGGCCAGATCACGATCGGCCGAATACCAAAAGGCGTTGATGCTCACGGCCTGAACGTCTATGCCCATTTCATCCATTTTCTGTAGCCGCTCCGGCCCTAGAGGAACGTCAATGCGGAAATCGCTCTGGCCTGGCTGTCTGCCGTTAGGTGAGGCGGCAATGGCCCTGCTTTCCAAAGGCGTGCCCTTGAGAAAATCGGTCACCCCCGGCACATTCACGTGACAATGTACGTCCACGGTTTTGACGCGGCGCCCGGCGACCATCACCGGCGCGTGCTTGGCCACTTGCGGCCGCTGCTGCGCGAGCCCCATGCCGCTGCGGCCCGGAAAGAAAGCTCCCCCTGATAAGCCCGCTGTTGCACCCGCCAAAGCTTTTAAGAAATATCTGCGACTCGGCATCACATCCTCCTGTTTCGAATCACGAAGCAACCGCTGGCATCACTCCGGGGCCCTTCGCGCCAGCGCCTGTGTAAACCCTTCGCGCAAGCGCCTGTATAAACATCGATGGGCGGGGCGCGCTTCCTGATAGCTTCATAACACTTTGAGAATCAAAATAGAAGAGACGCGACCGTCTCCGGTCTGCTGAGGCGCTTAGATCACCGGTTGATACTGCCGGCGGCGCTCCGCCACGATAATCACGCGAATATCTTTGGCCTTGCGAACGATTCGCAATACCAGGTCGGTTCCGAGCAGGCGGCTCACCCAGCTACGCTTCTTCGGCCGGCCAACCAGTATTTGTGTGACCTGATTGCGGTGGGCGAAATCAACGATGCTCTCGGCGGGATCATCGCCTTCCAGAGTCCGGCCCTCGATGTGAAGGTTCCTGGCGAAGTTCAGGTGCTTTTGGATCGCCTCGATGTCTTGGGTCGCCAAATGGCGACGCCCGTCGTGCGGCGATACGCAGACGGCAAAGCAATCCGCGCCCAGGTAATCCGCCATTCGCCGGCCCCGCCTGATGAGCATGGCCGTGGAGGGATCTGCGGTTACATAAATCAAAATCCGATCGCGGACGGCCTTCTCCGGCCGGGGCGAAGCGGGGGAAAACCCCTCCGCCGGTTCGGGCATCTCGGCGATTTCCCTGATTTCCAGTTCATGGGCCGTCTGCCGTAAAGCAAGCTCGCGCAGCGCCGCCAGGGTCGATTCCTTAAAGAAATTCTCCATCGCCTGCTGCGCTTTTTCCGGCGCGTAGATATCTCCTCTCTTCAGCCGGTTCAGGAGCGCTCCCGTGGTCGCGTCCACCATCACGACCTCGCTGGCGCTCTTCACAAACCAGTCCGGCACGGTTTCGCGCACACGGACGCCCGTGATGTTGAAGATGTGATCGTTGAGGCTTTCGAGATGCTGGATATTCATGTTCGTGATTACGTCGATTCCCGAATCCAGCAGCACCTGCACGTCCTCCCATCGCTTGGCTCGTTCCGAACCGGGCACGTTGGTGTGCGCCAGCTCATCGACAACGCAAATGGCGGGACGCCGCCGCAGGATGGCATCGGTATCCATCTCTTGAAAATCTACGCCCCGATAGTTGATTGTTTTCGTGGGGATCATTTCCAATCCGGCGGCCTTGGCAATGGTGTCTTTACGTCCGTGCGGTTCAAAGTAGCCCACGACAGTGTCTTTTCCCTGTCGTTTGAGCTGCTGCGCTTCCTCCAGCATGCGAAACGTCTTGCCCACGCCCGCGGCATAGCCGAGGAGCACGCGCAGTTGCGCGGGCCGCTTGGATGGCGCGTCCCGGGTAGACTCAGCGCGGGTGGGGGTAGACGACGACATCGATTCCTTCGGCAAAGCGGATGATGCGTTCAATTAAGTTACTCCACAGCCGGCGCCAGGCGCCCTGCGGCATGCTGTGGCCGATAAAGATTTGCGTGATGCCTTTTTCACGCGCGAATTTCAGTATGGCCTCGGCTGCATCGAGGCCGGTGAGGATTTCCACCTGCGCGCCCAATTGGCGTGCATAGTCGAGATTTTGCTCCAGGACGGTGCGATCGTGTTGCGAAAGGGCCGGCTGCTGCACATAGATGACATAAAATTCGCCTTGGAAGCGGTCTGCGTTCCGGCGGCCGCTTTCCAGCATTTGGGCCGTGCTCGACTTGGGGGTGACGCAGACCAGGATGCGTTCCTGCACACCCCACGACCAATCCATGCCATGCGATCGCAAATAGCTCTCGAGTTGGCGGTCGATTACGCTAGCGGCGACGAGCAGCGCCAGTTCCCGGAGCCGGGAAAGCTTATGCCCTTCCGCGAGCCGCGTGGCGCTGTCTGCCGCGGCGATTCCACGCGAGAGGCTATCGATGGCCGGGGCATCCACGACCACAATCTCGTCCGAGCTTCGATCGAGAAAACCGCGGGGAATCGTGCAGGAGGCCCGCTTGCCGGTGATGCGTTCCACCTCTTCCTGGAGCTTTTCGAGATATTGCAGATTTAAAGAGGCCATGACGGAAATTCCAGCATCGAGTAACTGTTCGACATCCTGCCAGCGATGCGCATTCGGACTGCCTGGCGGATTGTCATAAGCCAGCCCGTCAATGACCGCAACTTGGGGGTGCCGGCGGATGACGGCGGCAACGTCAATTGCTTCCGCGCCTCCCATTTTCAACATCGGAATGATCTCGAGTTTCTGCAATATGGCTCGAACTTCCGGCGGGTATTCCGGCTGCAGCGCGCATACTACGACGTCCTCGCCTCGCTCGCGGCGGCGGCGGGCCTCGTCGAGCATTTGGAAAGATTTGCCCACTCCGGAGGCATAGCCGAGAAAAACTTTCAGGCGGCCGCGCCGTTTCCGAATTTCCTCCAGTTCAACTTCCGCGAGTAGTTGGTCAGGAGTTGGCCGGTGAGGCGAATCAGTAGCCATCGAGAACTATTCTATCGAGGCCGCAGCAAGAGGGAAATGACGCTTCTGTTCAGTGTGATGATTCGACGGCCAGCCACCAGCGGCGAACTGCGACAAAGGACCATACGGCTTCGACGAGTCCAAACGGCCAAGCGCCCTGGAGAAATCCGTAGGCCGAGCCCAACGCACACGCGCCGGCGAATGCCAGCGTATACCAGCGGCTACGGCGCTCCAGCGCATAAAAAACGAGCATCAGAGTGACAGCGATCAAGCCAAAAGAGGTGAGTGAATTCATACGTAGGCGAGGCGCTGGCCGTCCTGCACGATCTATTTGGAAACAGGGAAGCGCTGATCCAGCACTACATTCAACAGAAGCACGTTCACGCGCGGCTCGCCCAGGAATCCCCAATCCGCACGCTCGGTGAACTGCGGGACGAGTTGCTTGACTTGATCCGTGGAAACGCCGCGCGCCTTTGCGACCCGCGCGGCCTGTGTCTCGGCGTTCGCGGGGCTGATGTGCGGGTCGAGACCGGATGCCGAGGCGGTCACCGCGTCTTGCGGAATCGGCGACTTCGGCGTGAACACTAATGGCGCCTTGTCATCATTGAAGGCCTTGATCAGCTTTACGTCGTCGAGGTCACCGCGGGGATCTTTGAACTGGTCGAGGGGCACCGATGATTCGTAGGGGATATCGTTATCAACGCAGTAGTGGACAATGCGATCGTCGATGCCGTCGAAATCGACGACTTCGTTTTTCTTGTCATCCATTTTCGTGGTTCCGTGGAGAAGCTTGGCGCTTGTGGGGCCCAGATTCGAGGCGCCGGACTGAGTGGCGTCGTAGCCGTTACCCGCAGCCGAGGGCCGCGGATGAAAATATTCGGGTTTTGCGAACGGCTGCCCGATCAGGCTCGAGCCCACAACCTTGCCATTCACGGTGACCAAGCTGCCCTTCGATTGCCTCGGAAAAATCGCTTCCGAGAGGCCGGTCATCACAGCCGGATACAGCAGGCCAGTAAGAATTGTGAAAAGTATGGTCAAGCGCAATCCGGGTCCAAGTTCTTTCAACATGATTCACTCCTTATTTACGCGAGATGCAGCGCGACCAGGATCTTGTCGATCAGCCAAATTCCGGGAAATGGCACGATGATCCCGCCCAGGCCATAGACCAGCAGATTGCGCGTCAGCATCTGCCCGGCACTGACGGGCTTGTACTGCACACCGCGGAGCGCCAAGGGAACCAATGCGATGATGATGAGGGCATTGAAAATCACCGCCGCGAGCACCGCGCTCTGAGGCGAATGCAGTCCCATGATGTTCAGCTTATTCAATTCCAGATAGATAGAAGCAAACATCGCCGGGATAATGGCGAAATATTTGGCGACATCATTGGCAATGGAGAAAGTTGTCAGAGCGCCTCGAGTAATCAGCAACTGCTTGCCGATGGCGACGATTTCGATCAGCTTCGTTGGATTGCTATCGAGGTCCACCATGTTGCCGGCTTCCTTGGCGGCCATCGTTCCGGTGTTCATGGCGACGCCCACATCGGCCTGAGCCAGGGCCGGGGCATCATTGGTGCCGTCACCGGTCATCGCCACCAGGCGGCCCTGCGCTTGTTCCTTGCGGATGTATTCCAGCTTGTCTTTCGGCGTGGCCTGCGCGAGAAAGTCGTCCACGCCGGCTTCTTGCGCGATCGCCGCCGCGGTCAGCGGATTATCTCCCGTGATCATCACAGAACTGATTCCCATGGCCCGCAGCGAGGCCAGGCGCTCGCGCATTCCGCCTTTGACGATATCCTTGAGGTGAACGATTCCCAGAACTTTCGAGCCATCGGCTACGGCCAGAGGAGTGCCGCCGTTCCTGGAAATGCGATCGGAAATTTCCACGAGGGAAGGAGGCACGACCCCACCTGCCTCCTTCACGAACCGGGCGATGGCATCGGTGGCGCCTTTTCGCAGACGGCGTCCGTCGATATCGACGCCGCTCATGCGCGTATAAGCGGAAAAGGGGATGAAGTTGGCTTCACGCTCGCCGACCTCCCGTCCGCGCAAGTTGTACATCTGCTTGGCGAGCACGACAATCGAACGCCCTTCGGGCGTTTCATCGGCAAGACTCGAGAGCTGGGCGGCATCGGCCAGTTCACTTTCGCTCGCGCCATCCGCGGTTATGAATTCGACGGCTTGCCGATTTCCCAAGGTAATCGTGCCGGTTTTGTCCAAAAGCAGCGTATTCACGTCGCCGGAGGCCTCGACGGCTTTCCCGCTCATGGCCAAGACGTTGTGCTGCATCACGCGGTCCATGCCAGCGATGCCAATGGCGGAAAGCAGACCGCCGATCGTCGTGGGGATGAGACAAACAAGGAGCGAGACCAAGACGGCAACGGTGGGTGCGGTGCCGGCGCCGACGGCTTGGATTGCATATTTGGCATAGGGCGGCAGCGTCGCCACGGCCAGCAAAAAAATCAGCGTCAGGCCAGCAATCAAAATGTTGAGAGCGATCTCGTTGGGCGTCTTTTGGCGCACGGCGCCTTCCACCAGAGCAATCATGCGGTCCAAAAATGTTTCGCCGGGATTTGACGTGATGCGGATCTTGATGTGGTCAGAGAGAACCTTCGTTCCGCCGGTCACGGCGCTGCGATCTCCCCCGGATTCGCGAATGACCGGGGCACTTTCGCCCGTAATGACAGACTCATCGACACTGGCGATACCGTCGATGACTTCGCCGTCTCCCGGGATCAGGTTGCCCGCTTCGCAGTACACAACGTCTCCGGCGCGGAGCTTGGAGGCAGGCACCATTTCGAATTTGTCATTGGGCAAAAGCTTGCGCGCCATTGTGTCCGTCTTGGTTTTGCGCAGGGCGTCGGCTTGAGCTTTCCCGCGGGCCTCGGCCATGGCCTCCGCGAAATTGGCAAACACGACTGTAAACCACAGCCACAGCGCGATCTGGATGCCGAACAAGGCGCCACCAGCGCCGGTGAACAGGCCCTTGATGACGAATATGGTCGTCAGAGCCGCTCCCACTTCGACGACGAACATCACCGGGTTTTTGGCCACCATCATGGGATTGAGCTTGATGAACGATTCCCGGATGGCACGCCTCATGATTTCGGGATCGAACAAGGGGCGGGCTCGGACACCCCGGGAGATCAGTGCCGCCGGTTGTTGCTCTTTGATCTCCGGCTTGCGTTCCACCGGAGGGGCAGTGACAGTAGACATTTCTAGCTCCTCACGCGCATCAAAACAGCTTGCCATTGAGCATTTGGAAGTGCTCCACAATCGGGCCTAAGGAAAGCGCCGGGAAATAGGTGAGCGCTCCGACAATGATGACCGTTCCGACCAGCAGGACAACGAACAGCGACCCATTTGTCGGCAAAGTGCCGCTGGTTGTGGGGACCAATTTTTTGGCCGCCAGACTGCCGGCAATTGCCAGGGCTGGGATGATGAAAAGGAATCTTCCGACCAGCATGTCAAGACCGATGGTCAGGTTGTACCAAGGCGTGTTGGCGTTGATTCCGGCAAAGGCACTGCCATTATTGCCGGCGCCACTCGAGTATGCGTACAACACTTCGGAGAAACCGTGCGCGCCGTTGTTATTTGTATTGGCGGCTGCGGGCCCGGGTGGATTCCAGTAGCCATTCTTCGCAAAGGGGGCGATGGAACTCAAGGCGGTGAAGCCAAGAATAACCAAGGAAGTCGCAAGGACCGCGATGATGGCCATCTTGACTTCCTTTTGCTCGATCTTCTTGCCCACATACTCGGGCGTGCGCCCGACCATCAACCCACCGATAAAAACGGCGATGACTGCGTAGATCAAGATGCTGTAAAGGCCCGCGCCGACGCCTCCAAAGATCACCTCGTCGGTCTGGATGTTGAACAGGGGAACGAGCCCGCCGATCGGCGTGAAGCTATCGTGCATGCCGATGACGGCGCCGCAACTGGCGTCTGTGGTAACGGTGGCGAAGAGGGCGGTCATAGCATTTCCAAAGCGGACTTCCTTGCCCTCCATATTGCCGCCGGGCTGGCTGCCCGTGTAAGTGCGCTCAAGCCCCGCGCCGGCCAGCATGGGATTGCCACGCTGCTCAGCCCAGTAGCAAACAAAAACGCCGATCAGGAACATCACGGCCATGGCTCCAAAGATTGCCCAGCCCTGACGCGTGTCACGCACCATTTTGCCGAACGTGTATGTCAATCCCGCGCCCAGCGAAAAGATCAAGAGCATTTGAAGTAAATTTGAAAGCGGGGTGGGATTCTCGTACGGATGAGCAGAATTCGCATTGAAGAATCCGCCGCCGTTCGTGCCTAGCATCTTGATCGCCAATTGTGACGCGAGCGGCCCTTGCTCAATCGTTTGGGCTGCGCCTTCCAGGGTCTGCGCGGTGACTGGACCTTTGAAGTTCTGGATGGATCCTTGCGCCACGAAGAATAGAGTCGCCAGGATACAAATGGGAAGCAGGAGATAAAGGGTGCAGCGCGTAACGTCGACCCAGAAGTTGCCGATGGTTTTCGCCGTGTGCCGTGCAAATCCGCGAATCAAGGCAACCGCGACAGCGATCCCAACGGCAGCGGACACAAAGTTCTGGACCGCAAGGGCCGCCATTTGCGTCAGGTAGCTCAGGGCCGCGTCCGGCGAATAGGATTGCCAGTTCGTGTTGGTCATGAAGCTGACGGCTGTGTTGAACGCCAAGTCGGGCGTCATCGGCGTGGCGAACGAGGGCGCCTTGGACGTTGAGAACTGCATGGGATTCAACGGCAGATGGCCCTGCAGGCGTTGGAGCAGATACACAGCCAGGAAGCTAAAGATGCTGAGCGAAATCATAGAGGCCGAGTAGCCTATCCAAGATTGCTCGACATCCTCGCGAATCCCGCCGAGCGCATAGATCAGCCGTTCCAACGGGCGAAAGATGGGATGGAGGAATGTCCGCTCGCCCTCAAAGACGCGATACAGGAACGTGCCCACGGGTTTGGTGATCGCCAGCACAATGCCAAAAAAAATCACGATCTGTGCGATACCGATCAAAGTCATCTCAGCACCTCAAAATTTCTCGGGCCGAAGCAGGGCGTACATCAAATAAACGAACAGAGCCGCCGCGACGATTCCCGCAATGGCGTATTCCATGGAATCCTCCTAAAGGCGCTCCGATGATTTCGTGAAAGCCCAGAGTAAGACAAAGAAAGCAATGGCGACTCCAATGTAAAAAATATCCAGCATGATTCTCCTTCTCTAATTAACTCATCTCGATCCCGAACCGGATACGGGCTTATCCCTACTGACTTCTAGGGGCGAATGCACAGGCAAACCTGCTGAGCCCTCTCCCTTTTCTTCAGCACAGAACCGCTTATTCCCTCTTTTGTAATCAACAAAGACAACGCGATGGCCTTTGGAGCGAAGCACCTTCGCTAAGCGGCTCGCAGCCGTAGGCCACCAGCGCTTCTTGCCCCCGATGACCACGAGCGCATTTCGCTTGAGCACCTGCAAAAGCGCTTTATCTCGATCACGGCACACGCAGAGGTGTGCGGACGCCTCGAAACCATCCCGTTCCAGACGACCGATCAAGTCGAAAAGAGAATGCTCCAGGAAAGGGATGGACACAGGAGGCTCATCAACCGGCAATGGATAGCGTACAACGATCGCTGCTCGCAGGCGGATACAAGCTCCAAGATCCCGAGCCAGGGACTCCATGGTTTCCAAGGCACAAACGGTCGCCTGATGGTTCGTAAAGATGAGATTAACTTCCAGCTGGCTCGGCTCCTGATCCCCGGCGGTTTGCCAACTCACTAGCGGCGCAGGTGTAGCCGCTGCGGTCGCGATAGCGCTCCAAGTCGATCTGAGAACCCTCACCATGGAAATTCCTCATTCAACTCAAGCCACTGCGATAGAACACATTCCTGCTGTTCCTTATCGTCGAACTTGACGCGATATAGGGAGGCACCCAAGTACTCAATCACAGTTCCCCCGCGCGATCGGTATTCCGGGGGACCTTCTTGCCTTCCGACGATTCGCGCACCGGGGGCGAATTTAAGCCTTCTTCTCTCCCGGATGCTGAACGGAGCCCGTATGCTCATGCGTGACACTATTCTTGCCCAAACGCTCGATTGATCTGAGATACGCGGTTCGATTTCCGATTGTGCGGTGAAGGGGAAACAGGGCATAAACGCGGCCTAAGAACCGCATAAACCAAAACTTGCGCGGAAGCTGCCGGTGAATTTTATTGCGGAAGCTGAAAACGGTAGCCGGCCCAGGCATCGGTGACCAGGAATTGCGGCTTGGAGGGATCGGGTTCGATCTTCTTGCGCAGGCGATTGATGAAAACGCGCAGGTATTCCAACTCATCGCCGTAGTCGGGGCCCCAAACCGCCTGGAGGAGTTCGCGATGAGCAATGGTTTTGTTGGGGCGCGCGAGCAAATAGGACAGCAGGTCAAACTCTTTGGCCGTAAGCCGGGAGGAGCGTCCATGCACATTGATCTGTCGCGACGCAAGATCGATTTCGACACCTCGCTGGCTCAGTTGCCCCAAGCCGGCCAGGTCGGGCGGATGGGGCAAGCGCCGCAGAGTGGCGCGAATGCGCGCAAGCAGCTCCGGCGTGCTGAAGGGCTTGGTGATGTAATCGTCGGCGCCGGCATCCAGAGCATCGACTTTGTCTTTTTCGGAGTTGCTGACGGTCAGCATGATGATGGCGATTTCGGACGTCGAGCGAATCAGCCGGCACGCTTCGATCCCGCCCATTCCGGGCATGTTCATGTCTAATAGCACAAGATCGTACGTTCCGGACCTTAGCTCGCCGAGCGCCTCTTCGCCGGTGCGCGCATCGGCGACCTCGTATCCGCGCGCGGCGAGAGTTGTTCGCATAGCCCGACGGATCTGGGGATCATCGTCAATCACCAGAATCCTGCCGGCGCTCATTCCGCGCCGCCCCGCGGCGCGAGCGGCAGCGAAAAAGAGAACTCGGAGCCTTCCCCGGGTTTGCTGCGAACCCAGATCTCCTGGCCATGCGCACGGATAATCTCGCGCGCAATGGCCAAACCCATTCCGGTACCTTTGAGGTTTCGCTCTTTTGTGCCGCGATAAAATTTATCGAAAATTCGCGATTGTTCTTCTTCCGTGATTCCCGCACCCCGATCCGTCACGTCAATGACGACAAGATCGCCGCTCACTTGCGCGCCGACCGAAATAGGTGCGCCTCGGGGAGAATATTTCAATGCATTATCGATCAGGTGAGCGATCACCATCTGCACGAGTTCCGCGTCCACCGACACGAGGGGAAGTTCCCCGGCAATGCTAACCGTTATTTCTCGCCCATCCGTCAGCGCCTTCATTTGCCGAAGAGCTGCGGAAATCAGCGAACTGGGCAAGTGGACTCCTCGATTTAGTTGAAATTTGCCTCCTTCAATTCGCGCCAGCTGAATGGCCTGTGTCACGAGCGTCGACAAGCGGTCCGCGCCTTCGTCCGCGATGGAGATCAATTCGCGCTGACGCTGCTCGAGCGGAGAGACCGAGTCGGAAAGCAGATCGCTGGTAACGGCTTTGATGGAAGTGAGTGGGGTCTTGAACTCATGAGCGATGGCGTCGAGAAGGGTGGACTTCAGCTCGTCACTGCGGCGGGCAACTTCTGCGCGATTGACCGCCTCTTCCGAGAGTGCACGTTCCAGCCAGATGGCCGCCAAATTCACCAGCGATTGCAGTGCCGCGTCCGACAGAGATGCACCACGAACGGCCAAGCTGCCCATAGGCTGTCTTCCCAGGCGGATAGGCGTGACGATCAGGGCGCTATTTTCATCCCGGAAGAGTTGCGAGCGAACCGCTGCTTCGCGTAATTCGGCGTCAATGGCGGGCAAATCGTCAAATCCAGCCCGGTAGATTTCACCACTGCCGCGGTCGTAGAGAGCGACCGCGGGAAATTCAAAGACTTGAGCGACCTGCTCTACGATTTGCTTGGCTATGGGGCGTGCCGCCTCCGTAAGCAGCAGAGCCCGGCTGAGGGAATAGAGCCTCTCGATTTCGTTTTGCCGTTCTACGGCTTCCCTCGTGCGGCGCTTGGCCCGCGCGGAAAGCTGGCTGGCGGTGAGGGACGTGGCCAGAAAAGCAAAAAGCGCTACCCAGTTTCGCGGATCGGAAATTGTCAGCGTGCCGATCGGCGGAAGGAAGAAGTAGTTGAAGCACAACATGGCCACGATCGAGGCCAGGGTCGACTCGACGAGGCCTCCCGCCGTGGCGATCAGAAGAATGGCAACCAGGTAGAGAAATCCTGCCGTTATTTCATTAACGGGCGCGAGGCGAAAGGACAAAAAAGTAAGCGCAGCGACAATGCCGAGCGCGGCAACAACGCGGCCGGCCAGGCGTATGGATTTTTGAACAAAGATCCTGGAGACGAAAGAAGTTTCCGATCTACCCGAACTGGCCATCTTAGCCATAGTCATAACACCGTGCCACCACAGGCAGGTCATAAATTATAGGCCGAAGGAGCAGATGGAGAAATTTCGGGGAGTAGAGTAGCATTCACTCGATGCGCAAGATCGCAACGTCCTTGCCAGTGCTCTTATCTGTTGTTCTGGTTTGCACGCCGCTCTCCGCTTCGGCTTGCGACTTATCCTGCTGGTTACACCAAACAGCCTCGGACTGCCACTCGGCGAGTTCGGCTGCGGAAGCTGGCCAGAGGATGATGTCTGCGTCCTCCGCGATGGATATGAGTTCTGAAGCGGAGACGAGCTCTCATGTTACCCAGAGCCGTGCCGGTGCAGATCACAGCATGAATGCCAGCACCCATCACTTGGTGTCCGCGCAAATGGATATGGGCCGCGGCTCGCGAAAGGTCATTCAGAAATCTGAAGAGAGCTCGAGCGCCACGTTCGATCAATCAAGGACGCTCTCCCCTTGCAGTCATGAAACGTGCAGTCAAGCCTCGGCCTCTGCCTCGCCTCCCAGGGCGGACGGGGATCAGCCAGCTTATCTCCACTGCGCAGCCATTGACGGATGGAGCCCCGCTAACCTTTTTACGAGCTCTCCTCGGTTAGCTCCGGGAACATCTCCGCCTATACTTCTCGCAGTCGATCTTCTCACCACACTCAGGATCTAGAAAAGCTTCCGCTCAATCAGCACCTCTCATCGCGCCACGCTAAGTGTGTTGTGAACGGCGGCGGGCGCGCCCTCTAGCTCAGCACGCAACAGAACCTGATGCGGGAGGTCTTGATGAAACTATTTCGTAGGTTATTGCCAGCGATTCTCTTTTTCCCCGCCATAGCCCTTGCGCAGCAGGGTAACCCGCAGCAAAGTCGGCCCTGCATGCCTGAAATGAGCATGCCGGAATGCGCGGGCACCGACCTGATAACCATGCAGCCGCAGAACTTCTTGCAGAAGATTGTTGGTCACACGGCCTCGGGCACGAGTGCGGAGCCGATCTCAACTCCGTCACCCATGCTTATGGGCAGGAAAGGTCGCTGGATGCTCATGTTCCACGCGAATGTATTCGTTCTCGATGAGCAGCAATCGAGCGTGCGAGGCGCGGACAGATTCTTTGCGCCGAAC
>Ga0209802_1002193_pt1 | contig 13801 bp, 13 predicted proteins | sample GraSoiAngelo_129_FD_185886 | JGI IMG/M metagenome (GOLD analysis project Ga0209802, IMG submission 185886) | Grasslands soil microbial communities from the Angelo Coastal Reserve, California, USA - 14_0927_12_40cm (SPAdes) (version 2) | ecosystem: Environmental > Terrestrial > Soil > Grasslands ... | reverse complement strand
GCCAGAGATTGAAGCTCTCTTCGGAGCGGATCAGCGTCTTCTGCTTGGCGGCGTCAGGCTCGCTGACGATGCGCTCGAGATGCTCGGCCAGCGTCGCGAAGCCGTGCGGCGAGCGATAGCGGTCGCACGTGGGCCAGTCGCGATCCCAGTGGCGGACGGTGTCGCCGGGACACGCCTTGAGGCAGCGGCCACAGGACGGGCCCAGGCAGAGCGCGGCCTCCCGGCGCTGGTCGGTGGCGCACGGGACCGAGCAGAGCACGGCGGTGAGAATCACGCGCGGGCCGAACTCGGGCGTCAAGAGCTGGAGGTTCAGGCCGAGCGTCCCGAGCCCGGCCTCGACGGCGGCGTGGGTCAGCGAGATCAGCGTCGTCTGATGGCGCTCGGGATCGCCGTCGTAACGCCAGGGATCCACGTGCGTGGGCGGGATCACGATGGCGGGGAAGCCGCGATCCTCGAGCCAGTACACCAGCTCGAGCGACGCGGTTTCGAGCAGGGTCAGCGCCAGCTCGTCGTTGTAATACTTGTGACGGTCGTTCCACGGCAGGATCCGGCTCGAGCCGGCCGACACGCGCTTGGCCATCACGATCACGCGGCCGGCGTCGAGCGCGGTGACGTCCGACGGCCGCCGCGGGTCGCGCGGGTCCGGTGGATGAGCGTCCATGACTTTCCCGTCGGCGATGCCGACGAGGTCGGCGCCCAGCTCACGGGCCCGCGCCTTGATCGCCTCCGCGGTCGGCGGCGCCATCAGCGCTTTTTCGCGTCGCGGAACGCCTGGAGCTGGCGCGCGACGAGCCCCTGGTAGCCTTCGGGCCCCACCCAGCGAACGTTCCAGCTGTTGAGGCCGTCACCGGGCGAGCCGTTCCGCCGTGCATCGAGATAGGCGCGGCCCTTGGCCACTTTCTCCGCCGTCTTCTCGGGGATGGTGCGTTGATGGTCGGCGAGGTGGGCGTGGTAATCGAAGCCGACCGGACAGACGGCGAGACAGCGCGGGCAGTCGCCGAAGGAGCCGACGACGCGGAGCAGGCCCTGCCAGAAGCCGAACATGTCGCGTGAGCTCATCATCGCCGACTTACCTGCCCGATCCGCCGCGACGAACTGCTCGAAGAACTGGAGGATCGTCGAGAACCCGAACTCCTGGGCGGCGCGCGCGCAGTCGCGCTTGTCGAGGCCGAAGTGGAGCACGGCGTCGGTCGGGCACGAGTGCAGGCAGCGCGAGCACGTCTCGCCGATGCAGACCTGCTCCGTCATCGGATGATCCGGCTCCAGCGAGAGCTCGGTAAGAATGCCGGTCAGGTAGATGCGCGGCCCGAACTCGGGCGTGAGGATGTTGACGTCGAGCCCGAGCGTGCCGAGCCCGGCTTCGACACCCAGGTGGCGCGTCGAGAGCCGCCCGTACGACGCGCGCTTCAGTGCCCAGTCGGTCTCCTGGGCGGCGAGGATGAACGATGGATGCCCGGCGCGCTCGAGCGTGTCGGCCACCTGATAGGCCACGCGGTCCATCTTGCGCAGCACGAGCATGTCCATGTACTGCACGGGGACGTACGAGCGGCAGCGGAAGGCGCCGGCCGGGATGCGCTGGGCGACGACGATGACGCTCTTCACGTAGGGCGAGATGCGCTCGGGCGTCTGAGGCCACTTCGGATCGGGCGGGTGGGCGTTGAGCGTCGCCGCCGAGGCGACGCCCACGAGGTCGGCCCCGAGGTCCTTCGCGAGCTGCTTGACCTGCGCGGCATCCACGGACCGGATTATAATCCGCCACGAATCCAACCAGCCGGGAGGAACCCCATCGTGCCGAACGCCTTGATCATTCTCGTGCTCGCGGCCGTGCTCTCCGCGACTCCCGCGGCGGCCGCCGACCGCGTGAAAATCGGGTTCATCGCGACGTTCTCGGGGCCGATCGGCGTGATCGGTCAGCACGGCCTCGACGGCTTTCTGCTCGGCGTCGAGCACGCCGGCGGCAAGCTCGGCGGCCTGACGACCGAGGTGATCAAGGAGGACGACCAGCTCAAGCCCGACGTCGGACTGCAAGTCGCCAAGAAGCTCCTCGAGCGCGATCGCGTGGACTTCGTCGTCGGCACGATCTTCTCGAACGTCATGATGGCGATCTACAAGCCCGTCGTGGACTCGAAGACCTTCCTCATCAGCCACAACGCGGGGCCCTCACCCATCGCCGGCAAGCAGTGCTCGCCGTTCTTCTTCTCCGCGTCGTGGCAGAACGACGGGCCGCACGAGGCGATGGGCAAGCACGTCAACGACAAGGGTCTGAAGCGCGTGTACATCATGGCGCCCAACTATCAGGCGGGCAAGGACGCCCTCGCCGGCTTCAAGCGCTATTACAAATCGGGCGACGTCGTCGGCGAAGTGTACACGACCATCAACCAGCCCGATTATTCGGCGGAGCTCGCTCAGCTGCGCGCGGCCAAGCCCGACGCCGCGTACGTCTTCTATCCGGGCGGCATGGGCGTTCAGTTCGTGAAGCAGTACGTTCAGGCCGGGCTGCTCAAGGACGTGCCGCTCTTCTCGGCGTTCACGATCGACGAGACCAACCTGGCCGCGATCGGCGATGCGGCCGTCGGGACCTTCGGGACCGCGTTCTGGAACCCGGATCTCAAGAACCCGGCGAGCGAGCGCTTCGTCGCCGACTTCCAGAAGAAGTACGGCTACACGCCGTCGACGTATTCGGCCCAGGCCTACGACGCCGCGCTGCTCATCGACAGCGCGATCCGGGGCGTGCAGGGCCGCCTCGAGGACAAGGACGGCTTGCGAGCCGCGTTCCGTCGTGCCGACTTCAAGTCGGTGCGCGGCGCCTTCCGGTACAACACCAATGGTTTCCCGATCCAGAACTTCTACCTGCACGAGGTCGTCAAGGACGGGGCGGGCAAGCTCAAGTGGGCCAACCGCGGCGTCGTCTTCACCGACCACGGCGACCCCTACGCCAGCGAGTGCCCGATGAAGTAGCCACCCTCGGGGGAGATTCACGATGAAGCGGAGCACCGATCGCATCCTGACCACGCACTGCGGGAGCCTGCCTCGACCGAAAGATTTGCTCGACCTGATGAAGGCGAAATGCAGCGGCGAGCCGTGCGACCAGGAGGTGTACGCCGGGCGGGTCCGGAGCGCCGTGGCCGAGATCGTCCAGAAGCAGATCGAGGCCGGCATCGACGTCCCCACCGACGGCGAGCAGGGCAAGCCGGGATTCTTCACCTACGTCTGCGAGCGGCTCAACGGCTTCGAGCCGAAGCCGGGCGCGACGTTCTCGCTGTTCGCGGCCGAGGTGGCGGCCTTCCCCGAGTACTACAAGCAGTACTTCAGCCAGGCCATGCTCGGCGGCGCGGCCGCCCCGATGGCGCCGGTGGTCTGCACCGGGCCCGTGAGCTATCGCGGCCAGGACGGCGTGCGCCGGGACATCGACAACCTCAAGGCGGCGCTCCAGGGCGTGCGCACGCAGGACGCGTTCATGCCGGCGGTGGCGCCGAGCGGTGTGGGCACGAACGCGTACTACCGGACGGAGGAGGAGTACTTCCACGCCGTCGCCGACGCGCTCCACGCCGAGTACCAGGCCATCGTCGAGGCCGGCTTCACCCTCCAGATCGACGATCCGTTCCTGACCGACGTCTTCAGCTACTCGTTGCTCAGCCCGGCCGACCGGCGGAAGACCGCGGAGATGTACGTGGAAGCCGTCAACCACGCGCTGCGCGGGATCCCGTCGGAGAAGGTGCGCTGGCACACCTGCTACGGCATCAACGAAGGCCCGCGGGTCCACGACGCGCCGATCCGCGACATCCTCGACGTCATGTTCAAGGTCAACGCCGACGCCTATTCGTTCGAGGCCGCCAACCCGCGTCACGAGCACGAGTACCACGTCTTCGAGCACGTGAAGCTTCCGGCCGGGAAGCTCATCATCCCCGGCGTGATCACGCACGCCAGCAACATCGTCGAGCACCCCGAGCTGATCGCCGAGCGCATCGTCCGCTACGCGAAGCTGGTGGGGCGGGAGAACGTCATAGCCGGGGCCGACTGTGGATTTTCCTCCCAGGCGACCTACAACCCGGAGGTGCACCCGACCGTCGTGTGGGCGAAATTCAAGGCGATGGCCGAGGGCGCGCGCCTGGCGACGAAGCAGCTCTGGTAGATCCCGGCCTCCTCGTCGTCCAGGGCCTCAACGGCCTGCAGCTCGGCGTCATGCTCTTCCTCATGGCGGCCGGCCTGACCCTCGTGTTCGGGATCATGAACCTGGTCAACCTCGCCCATGGATCGCTCTACATGGTCGGCGCCTACTTCGCCGCGATCTTCGCGGCCCGGACCGGGTCGTTCGTGCTCGCGCTGCTTCTCGCCTTGCCGGCCACGGCGCTGGTCGGCATCGCCGTCGAGGTCGTCGTGCTGCGCACGCTCTATCGGCGCGACCATCTCGATCAGGTGCTGGCCACGTTCGGCCTCATCCTGTTCTTCAACGAGGGCGTCCGCCTCATCGGCGGCAAGGCCGCCCGGTACATGGCGCTGCCGCACGGCCTCGAGGGGAACGTGGCGCTGCTGCCGGGCCTTCGCTATCCCGCCTATCGCCTCGTCGTCATGGCCGTCGGACTCGCCGTCGCCGTGTTCCTCTACCTCCTCGTCACGCGAACCCGGATGGGCATGCTGATCCGGGCCGGCGCCAGCAACCGCACGATGGTCGGCGCGCTCGGCATCAACATCACGCGGCTCTACACGCTCGTGTTCGGCCTCGGCGCCGCACTGGCCGGCGTGGCCGGCGTTATGGCCGGCCCCATCGTGGCCATCGAGTCGGGCATGGGCGAGCCGATCCTGATCCTCACCTTCGTCGTCATCGTCATCGGCGGCATCGGCTCGATCCGCGGTGCCTTCGCAGCCGCGCTGCTCGTCGGCCTCGTCGACACGATGGGCCGCGCCTTCCTTCCGCCGTTGCTGGTGAGCGTGCTGGGACCCCAGGCTGCGAACCAGGCCGGGCCGGCGCTCGCCTCGATGCTGATCTACGTCCTCATGGCCGGCGTGCTGGCGGTCCGGCCCGAGGGCCTCTTCCCCGCCCGGACCGGCTGACGTGCGGCGATCCGTCGCGGCCGTCGTCCTCGCCCTCGGCGTCGCACTGCTCGTGGCGGTGCCGCTGCTCGCCCGCGCGCTCGACCAGCCGTTCTACGTGACGCTCTTCGGGCGGATCATGATCTGGGCCATCGCCGCGCTCAGCCTGAACCTGATCCTCGGCTACGGAGGGATGGTCTCCTTCGGCCACGCCGCCTACCTCGGCGTCGGCGTCTACACGGTCGGCATCCTGTCAGCGCACGGGATCGAGAACGGCTATGTGCAGTGGCCGCTGGCCATCGCGGCCAGCGCGCTCGTCGCGCTGGGCGTCGGTGCGGTGTCGCTCCGCACCAGCGGCGTGTACTTCATCATGATCACGCTCGCCTTCGCGCAGATGCTCTACTTCCTGGGCGTGAGCCTGAAGGCGTACGGCGGCGACGACGGGATGACGCTGGCGGCGCGCAGCCAGTTCGGTCACTGGCTCGACCTCGAGAACAGCGTCGTCTTCTACTACCTGGTGCTCGCCGTCCTGCTCGCGTTCCACGCGCTGGCCGCCCGGGTCGTCAACGCGCGCTTCGGCCTGGTCGTGCAGGGCGTGCGGGTCAACGAGCGGCGCATGCGGGCCATCGGCTTTCCCACCTTCCGCTACAAGCTCGCCGCCTTCGTCATCGCCGGCGCCATGTGCGGCGTGGCCGGCGTCCTGCTCGTGAACTTCACCAAGTACGTGAGCCCGGCCTTCATGCACTGGACGCGCTCGGGCGAGATCATGGTGATGGTCATCCTCGGCGGCATGGGCACGCGGCTCGGCCCCGCCCTCGGTGCGGCCGTCTTCCTGCTCCTCGAAGAGGTGCTGTCGGGCTACACCGAGCACTGGGCGCTCTTCCTCGGTCCCGTGCTGATCGTCATCGTGCTCTTCGCGCGGCGCGGCCTGGCCGGGATCTTCGAGCCGGCGCGCTCGTCCCCGGCCCCGGAAGCATGACGCTCCTCGTCGCCGAGCACCTGCGCAAGCAGTTCGGGGGCGTCATCGCCACCGACGACGTCGGCCTCACGGTCGACGATGGCGAGATCCACGCCGTCATCGGCCCGAACGGCGCCGGCAAGACGACGCTGATCGCGCAGCTCGCCGGCGAGCTCGAGCCCGACGCCGGGCGGATCTCCTTCGGCGGTACCGACGTCACCCGGCGGCCCGTGCACGAGCGCTCACAACTCGGCCTGGCCCGCTCGTTTCAGATCACGAGCATCTTTCGCGACTTCACCGTGCTCGACAACGCAGCGCTCGCCGTGCAGGCGCACCGCGGATCGAGCTTCCACTTCTGGCGCAACGCCCGGCGCGACCCGCAGCTCCGCGAGCCGGCGCGAGAAGCCCTGGCCGCCGTCGGCCTCGGCGGCCGTGCCGACGCGGTGGCCGGCGAGCTGGCCCACGGCGAGCAGCGTCAGCTCGAGATCGCCATGGCGCTGGCGACGCGCCCGAAGCTGCTGCTGCTCGACGAGCCGATGGCAGGCATGGGGCGCGAGGACGGTGAGCGGATGGTCGGGTTGCTGCGTGGCCTCAAGGCCGGTCACGGCGTGCTGCTCGTCGAGCACGACATGGACGCCGTCTTCGCGCTGGCCGACCGGATCACCGTGCTCGTGTATGGCCGGGTGATCGCCTCGGGATCGCCGCACGCGATTCGCAACGATCCTCGCGTCATCGAGGCCTATCTGGGCGACACGGAGGCGGCTCCTGCTTGAGGTGGAGCGGCTCGAGGGCGGCTACGGCCAGAGCCAGGTGCTCTTCGGCGTGAGCTTCGCCGTGCACGGCGGCGAGGTCGTCACGCTGCTCGGCCGCAATGGCGTCGGGAAGACGACGACGGTGCGGTCGATCATGGGGCTCTTGCCGGTGCGCGCCGGGACCATCGTGTTCGAAGGCCGCCCGATCCACGGACTGCCGTCGTTCCGCGTCGCCCAGGCCGGGCTTGGCCTGGTGCCGGAGGGGCGACAGATCTTCCCCAATCTCACGGTGCGCGAGAACCTCGTCGCGACGGCCGCCAACCGGAGCGGGGCGGCGGCGCCGTGGACCGTCGAGCGCGTCTTCGGCCTGTTCCCGGCGCTGGCCGCGCGGCAGGCGATGCTGGGCGCGAATCTCTCGGGCGGCGAGCAGCAGATGCTCGCCATCGGGCGTGCCCTGATGACCAACCCGCGATTGCTCGTCCTCGACGAAGCCACCGAAGGGTTGGCGCCGCTCGTGCGCGCCCAGATCTGGGCCTGCCTTCGAGAGCTCAAGGCGCGCGGCCTGTCGATCCTCGTCATCGACAAGAACGTCGAGGCCCTCACGCGCCTCGCCGACCGCCACTACATCATCGAAAAAGGGCGTATCGTGTGGCGGGGCACGTCGCCCGAGCTCGCGGCCGACGCCACGCTGCGCCGGCGCTTCCTGGGGGTCTGATGCTGCAATTCGCCAAGCCCGCTCCCGACTTCTCACTGCCATCGACGGACGGCAAGACGGTCACGCTGGCCGAGCTGCGGGGCAAGGACGTCGTCCTGGTCTTCTATTGCTACGACTGGGGAGGCATCTGAACGCCCGAGCTCTCTGGCCTCGGTGAGGTCGCCAAGCAGGTGCAGGACCGCGGCGCCGTGCTGTTCGGGGTCAGCGGCGACAGCCCGTTCTGCCATACCAAGTTCCTCGAGGCGCGCAGGTTCCCCTTCCCGCTCCTGAGCGACGTCCACCGGACGACGATCGCCGCGTACGGCGTGCTCGACCGGGAACGCAACGTCGCCTTCCGCTCGACGTTCATCGTGGACAAGAACGGCGTGCTGCGCTGGGGCCAGGCCGGCGACCGCGAGATGGTCCGCGACGGCGCCGAGATCGTCCGGGTGCTCGACCTGATCGAGCGCCTCAGAAAGAAGGCGTGACGCTCTTCCGAGGCGAGGCGCGAACGCGCTGGCTCCTGCGGTTCGCTCTCGTGGTCTTCTCGTTCGCAGGCTGTGCGCCGGCGTTGAGCGATGTGAAGCCCGCGCTCTCCGAGACGGACTCCGGCAATCTCTGGTTCGCCAGCGCCCGAAGCCTGGTTCGGAGTTGGGATCAGTCCCGCCTCGTGCTCGGTGCTCCCGTCGTGATCTCGGGAGAGCTGAGGTTCCCGCCCGGAGCCGGGCCGTTTCCCGCCGTCATCCTCGCTCATGGCTGCGGCGGCATCAGGACTCCTGAATTGGGGTGGGGCCCGCTTCTTCGTGAGTGGGGGTATGCCACGTTCGTCGTCGACAGCTTCCGCGGGCGCGGCTTGACCGAAGTCTGCACCAACGCGAGGACGCTGACGGGCATCCAGCGGATTCCCGACGCCTACGGCGCGCTCCGCATCATCGCGACGCATCCCAGGATCGACACCCGGCGCGTGGTTCTGATGGGCTTCTCGCACGGCGGCATCTTGACGATGGGAGCCTCGACCGTCTGGGCGAAGGAGACCTTCGTGCCGGCCGGCCAGTCGGCCTTTCGTGCGTTCGTGGCCTTCTATCCCTCCTGCAACTTCGCGTACCCGGAACGTCAGCGCATCTCGGCTCCCGTGCGGATCCACACCGGCGAGCTGGATGACTGGACCCCAGCCGGACCGTGCGTCAGCCTCGCGGAAATCCTCAAGGGCTCTGGCCAGGACGCGACGATCACGGTCTACCCGGCGGCGCACCACGGCTTCGATAGCATCGGACTCACATTCCTCTATCGCCCGGACGTGGATAGCGGCGCGGCCTGCAATCTTCAGCTCGCCAGCATCCTGGGACCATTTCCATCCATACGTGAGACGGGAGGGTGCCTTCGGAAGGGCGCGACCGTCGCCTGGAATCCCGACGCCGCTCAGCAGGCACGGCGGAACGTAAGAGCCCAGCTGGCCGAGCTCCTCCAGTAGCGCGGCACCATGACCCTCGTCTTTCGCGGCTACGACAGGAAAGCGCTCGATCGCGAGTACAACAACCGTGAAAAGGTTCCCGACGCCCAGGTGTGGCTGGCGCGCTACGCGCGCGAGAGCGAGCGGGCGCGGCGCGAGCTGACCGCCCGGCTTGACGTCGCGTACGGGAGCCATCCCGGCGAGACGCTCGACGTGTTCCTGCCTGCCGGCCACGGCCCGAAGCCCGTCCACGTCTTCATCCACGGCGGCTACTGGCACCGGCTCGACAAGGTCGATTTCTCGTTCGTCGCCCGCGCGTTCCTGCCCGCTGGCGTCGTCGTCGTCGTGATCAACTACGCGCTGGTGCCCACCGTGGACCTGGACGAGCTGGTCCGTCAGTGCCGAGCCTCCATCGCCTGGGTGTACCGGAACGCGACGAGCTTCGACGGCGACCCCGATCGCATCACGATTTCCGGACACTCGGCGGGCGGCCACCTCGTGGCGATGCTCATGGCAACGGACTGGGCGGCGTTCGGTGGATTGCCACCCGACCTGGTCAAGGCCGGCTGCGGGATCAGCGGCCTCTATGACCTCGAGCCCATCCGGCTCTGCTACCTCAATGACGTGCTGGGCCTCACGCCCGCGACGGCACGGCGCAACAGCCCGGTCGAGCTGCGGCCCTCGACGGCCCGTCCCGCGCTGATCGTGGTGGGCGGCAGCGAGGGGCCGGAATACTTCCGGCAGAGTCAGGATCTGGTGTCGGCGTGGCGTACACACGGCGCCCCGTGTGAGCTCATGAGCATGGCCGGCCATGACCACTTCTCGATCATGGGCGAGCTGGAGCACCCGGACAGTCAGCTCAGCCGTGCGATCCTCGCCCAGATGTGACGTCGGTGTCTGCTTCCGACGACGTTGACGGACTTCTCGTGGGCCGCCAGGGTCGACACATGGCGCGCGCGGACGTCAAAACCCGCCGGTGGAAACGGGTCGAGTACGAGCGGTTGATCGAGAGCGGATTCTTCCAGCCAGGCGATCCCATCGAGCTGGTCGGCGGGCCTGATGTGGCCGTGGTGCCGGGCACGTTTCGCGACTACGTGATCGGGCACCCTTCGCAGCCCGTTCTCGTCGTCGAAGTCAGTGAGTCCAGCCTGGCCCTCGATCGGGAACATAAAGGAAGCGTCTACGCCCGGGCCCGCGTTGCCGATTACTGGATCGTCAATCTGGTGGATCGAGTCCTCGAGGTGTACCGCGAGCCGATCGGTGACCAGGCCGCGCCGTTCGGCTGGCGATATCGGTCGATCGAAGTGCTCGAGCCCAGCGCGTCCGTCGCCCCGCTCGCCGTGGCGGACGCTCGCCTCCTCGTCGCCGACCTCCTGCCCTGACCTACGCGATGAAGCGCGGCATGATCTGGCTGCCCAGGATCCCGAGGTAGTGCGCCTGGGTGTCGAGATCGTGTCCGCTGATACCGATCCAGAGCCGGCTGGCCCCGAGCGCTGCGACCTGCTCGATGCGCTCGATCCAATCACGGGCGTTCCCGGCCAGCGCGAAGCGCTCGAGCGCATACGGCGTGAGCCCGAGCGCCTCCATCCGCTTGGGGTTCTGGCCTTCGTGGAGCACGTGGTCGTAGAGGACGTAGTGGTCGAGATAGGCCTCGATCTTCGCGCGGAGATCTTCGGGCACGTGCTTGCCCTCGAGGCCGAAGCGCATCGAGTGGTTCAGGATCGACGACACCGACGCCTTGACGTTGTCGATCGCCGTGTCACGGTCCTCGTGTAACGAGCTGCGCGCGGTGAACCAGATCTCGACGTCCGACGGCCGGCGGCCGGCCTCGCTCGCGCCGGCGTGCACGCGCGCGATCGTGTCCTTGATCACCTCGGGTAAGAGGCCGGTGCCGGCGACGACGCCGTCGCCGATCCGGCCGCCCAGGTGGAGCATCCGCGGGCCCTCGGCGCAAATCGAGATGGGCACGCGCGGGCGGACGGCGCTCGACGACCAGCGCACTCGCTGCGGGCGCCCCTGATAGGTGGCCTGGCCCTTTGCCAGCAGATCGCGCACGCAGGTCACGTAATCCTCGATGCGCGCTCGCGATGCGGCCCGGTACCCGATGTTGAGCACGGCGCTGTCGCCGCTCGCCATGTCCATGAAGGCCCGGCCGTCGGTCAGGTGGTCGATGGAGGCGAGGAACGAGGCCATCACCTGCGGCTCGCGGGTCAGCGGATTGGTGGGGCGAAGCCCGACCCGCGCCCGCGCGGAAGCCTGGGCGATCAGCGTCGCGCGGACGTAGGCGTCACCCCCGATGAACGCGGTGTCGAACGTGCCGATCGCCTCGGCGCCGTAGTCGTCCGCCATCTTCACGAGGTCCATGAACTTCCGCGTGTCCTCGCGGCGCAGGAGCGGCGTCGACGAACCGACGCTGATCCCGAACGCGACCTTCATCGAGCGGGCTCTTGAAGTGGACGCGGCTCAGTGGACGCTGCCGCCGCCGTCCACGAGGAGCGTCTGGCCAGTCATGAAGTCGCTGTCATCGGAGGCGAGGAAGACGAACGTCCCCACGAGATCCTGCGGCACCTCCGCCCGCTTCAGCATCCGCGACCTGACGTTCTCCTGCTTGCGCTCTTCCGAGATGTTGCTCTCGTTCTCACCGCTCAGCGTGAACCCCGGGGCGATGGCGTTCACGCGGATGCCGAACTCCCCCAGCTCGCGAGCCAGCGAGCGGGTGAATCCGACCACGCCGCCCTTGGACGTCGTGTAGTGGATGTAGTGAGGAACGCCCTTGAAGAAGGTGCTCGACGAGATGTTGATGATCGTGCCCTTGCCCTGGGCCTTCATCGCCGGAAACACAGCGCGCGCGCACAGGAAGAGGCCCCGGAGGTTGATGGCCATGACCTTGTCCCACTCCTCGACGGGGATCTCCATGAACGAGCGCCGCTTGAGCGTCCCGTAGAGCGCGGCGTTGTTGCCCAGCACGTCGATGCGGCCGAAGCGCGCGATGGTCTCGGTGGCCAGCCGCAGGGTGTCGGCCTCGCGCGAGACGTCGCACTCGACGCCGAGGGCCTGACCGCCCCGCGCCTCGATCTCGGTGACCGTCGGCTTCGGATCGACGATGTCCGCCACGACCACCCGGGCGCCCTCCGCCGCCACGCCCAGGCTGTACGCGCGACCGATCCCTTTGGCGCCTCCGGTCACGATCACGACCTTGTCCTCGAGTCTCATGGCTCCTCCTTGTCCACCTCAGTCGGTCGCGGTCGGAAGCCCAGGGTCACGCGCCGCCGCCGCCTCGCCTCGCTCGGCCGGCGCGCGAACGCGGCGCATGAAGGGCACCAGAACCACCACCAGACAGGAGGCGACGAGCATAAGCCGGAAATCGTCGGCATACGCCAGGACCTGGGACTGGGTCAGCAGCTCGCGATAGATCATCGCCATCGCCTGCTGTCCCGCCGTCACCGTGTCGGCGCCTCGTTCCAGGAAATGCCCGGTCCACTGGTGAAGGCGAGCCGCCATCTCGTGGCTGCCGAGATTGATGTGACTGCCCAGCGTCGCCTGGTGTCCCTGGGCGCGGCGAACCAGCATCGTCGTGACCAGGGCCACGCCGACGCTTCCGCCGACGTTCCGGACGAGATTGTAGGCGGAGGTCGCGTTGCTCAGTCGCTCCATCGGGATGTTGGCCAGGGCCAGGGCCTGCAGCGGGACGAAGATGAAGCCCGCCGAGAACCCCTGGACGAAGCGCGGCCAGGCCAGTGCCTCGAAGTCCATGGTCGACGTGACCTCGGTCATGAGCCAGAGCGCCACGGCCTGCAGCAGACAGCCCCCCACCAGCATGAGTCGCTGGTCCATCCGTGAGACGAGGCGTCCCGAGATCATCAGCGCGATCATCGTGCCGAGCCCGCCGGGCGCCAGCGTGAGCCCGGCCGTCCACGCGTCGTAGCCGAGGATCTTCTGGGTGTAGAGGGCCACCATCAGGATGCTCGAGTTGAAGGCGAGGCCGACGAGGAAGATGGCGACGGTGCCCAGCCCGAAGTTACGTTCGGCGAAGACGCGGAGATCGAGAATGGGCTCGCTGGCCATCAGCTCCCGAGCCATGAACCCGATCAACATGACCACGGCAACGACGGCGAGCATCACGATCATCGTCGAGTCGAACCAGTCGTTGCGCTCCCCGAGATCGAGGACGAGCTGCAGACAGCCGAACCCGATCACCATCAGCGCGATGCCGGCCAGGTCGACGTGCCGGGGGCGACGATGGAAGGGCGCGTCGAAGAGGAACGCGCTGATCATGAAGAAGCCGATGATACCGATGGGAAGGTTGATGTAGAAGATCCAGCGCCAGGACCAGTTGTCGCAGATCCAGCCGCCCAGCGTGGGCCCGAGGATGGGCGCCAGCATGATGCCGACGCCCCACACCGCCATGGCGGTGCCCCGCTCGGCGAGCGGAAAGATCTCCCACATGATGGCCTGCGCCATCGGAATCACCGGACCGCCCCCGAGTCCCTGGAGCACGCGCATGGCCACGAGGAACTCCAGATTGGGGGCCAGGCCGGAGAGGAACGAGCTGACCGTGAACACGACCGTGCAGATCAGGTAGAAGCGCCGGCGCCCGAACACCGACGTCAGCCATCCCGTGGCCGGGATCACGACGGCGTTGGCGGCCAGGAACGAGGTGATGACCCACGACATCTCGTCGATGCTGGCCGAGAACGAGCCCTGCATGTGCGGCAGGGCCACGTTGGTGATGCTGGTGTCGAGCACCTGCATCACCGTGACCATCATCACCGAGAACGTGATGGCCCACTTGCGGGCGGAGCCGAGGGGCGCGGTGGGCGCCTCAGCCACGATAGTGTGCCGAGGGCCGCTTCATCTCGAAGATGTCGTGCACGTGGGTGTAAAGATTTCCGGCCAGGCGGCCGACCGGATGGAGC
>Ga0209802_1002192_pt1 | contig 13808 bp, 13 predicted proteins | sample GraSoiAngelo_129_FD_185886 | JGI IMG/M metagenome (GOLD analysis project Ga0209802, IMG submission 185886) | Grasslands soil microbial communities from the Angelo Coastal Reserve, California, USA - 14_0927_12_40cm (SPAdes) (version 2) | ecosystem: Environmental > Terrestrial > Soil > Grasslands ... | reverse complement strand
CGATCATCGTCGGCAAGACGACCACGCCCGAGTTCGCGCACACGCTGGTCACGGACAGCCCCCTGTGGGGCGTGACCCGAAACCCCTGGAACCTCGAGCGCACCCCGGGCGGATCGTCGGGAGGCAGCGGGGCGGCGGTCGCGGCCGGCTGTGTCCCGCTGGCCGAAGGCAGTGACATGGGCGGGTCGGTGCGCATCCCCGCGTCCTGGTGCGGGGTGGTCGGCCTCAAGCCGGGCTTTGGCCGGATCCCGATGGACACCCTGCCTGGCCTGTTCGACTCCATCTCGCATCTCGGCCCGCTGGCCCGGACGGTCGACGACGCCCGCCTGTTCCTGGCGGCCACCCAGGGCCCGGACGACGCCGACATCATGTCGATCCCGTGTCCGCTCGACCTGAGCCAGCCGGTTTCGTCGTCGGTCAAAGGGCTGCGGCTGGCCCTGAGTATCGACCTGGGTTACGTGACGGTGGATCCGGCTGTGGAGGCCGCCATCCGTGCCGCAGCCGCGGAGCTACAGAAGGCCGGTGCGGTGGTCAACGAGGTCGCCATCCGCATGTCCCCCAAAGACGACGAAGTCTGGCTCGATTTGTGGGGAGTCTTCATGGCCGGCTATTTCGGGCACCTGGTCGAGGAGTACCGGGATCGTATGGACCCGGAGGTCTTGAACCTTATCGAACGCGGGAACAAACTGAGCGCGGTGCACATGAAGCACCTGGAGCTGGCGCGCACGGATCTCTGGCGGCGCCTGGCCCCGGTGCTGGCCGAGCATGACGCGATCCTGTGCCCGACCATGGCGCAAGGGCCACCGCCGGCCGCCAAGGCCGACCGGCCCCCGCCCCCGCCCGATGATGGCCGCTTTCATACCTACGACATGACCGGGGTGTTCAACCTGGTCGCGCCCTGTCCGGCCCTGTCCGTCCCCTGCGGATGGGATCCGGACGGCCTGCCGATCGGACTGCAAATTGTCGGACGCCGCTGGCGCGAAGACACAGTGCTGCAGATCGGCAGGGCAGTTGAGCTGGCCATGCCGCAGACGCGCCGGCCTCCGCTGTAAAGGCGGTGCCTGCCCCCTCCCCTACCCCTCCCCAGGGGAAGGGGACAACTAAGCTGCCTATCCCTCGCCGAGGGGAGGGGACGACGAATCCGCGCGTTCGAGCGGTGGTCTTCGACGTCGGTGAGACGCTGGTCAACGAGACCCGCGCTTGGGCGGAATGGGCCGACTGGCTTGACGTTCCCAGGCTCACGCTGATGGCGGCGATCGGCGCCGTCATCGCCCGCGGCGAGCACCACCGCCGCGCGTTTGAAATGGTGCGGCCGGGCATCGACCTGGATGCGGAAATCGCGAAACGCCGCGCCGCGGGAAACCTGTATCACTTCGGTCGCGATGATCTGTACCCCGACGCCGTGCCCTGCCTCGAGGCGCTGCGGGCCGCCGGCTACCGGCTCGCGGTCGGCGGCAACCAACTGCTCGATGCCGAGCTGATCCTCCGGGACCTGGGGCTACCCTTCGACGTGGTCGCGACGTCGGCGAGCATGGGCATTGAAAAGCCGTCGCCGGAGTTCTTTCGCCAATTCGCCCGACTACTCGAGCTCCTACCCGGTGAGATCGCCTACGTGGGCGATCGCGTGGACAACGACGTGGGCCCTGCCAAGGCTGCCGGCATGGTGGCGGTCTTCTTGCGCCGCGGCCCCTGGGGCCTCATTCAGTCCTCGCGCGGCCAGCCAACCGGCGCGGCAATTGAGATCGACTCCCTCCTCGAGCTGCCTGACCGCCTGGCGCGACGGTAGCTACTCCTGGCGGTTGAAGACGATCACCGCCCCCAGCAGCAGGAATGCACCGAGGACACCGACGAGCGCCATCTCAGAAGGAACAGTCATGACGTGGCCGAAGACCGTCACCCCCAGGCCGTGGGCGCTCCCGAGGAAGATCTGCCGGATGGCGTCAACCCCATAGGTCAATGGGTTGACCTTCGAAATGATCTCCATCCAGGCCGGCACGTTATTGACCGGGAAGAAAACACCGGCCAGGAAGATGAGGGGGAAGATCAGGATCTGGACAAACAACTGGAAGCCCTGTTGCGACTGCATGAACGAGGCGATCAGCACGCCCAGACTCGACAAGCCCAAGGACAGGATGATCACCACCGGAATCAACGACAGGACCAGCGTCGGCGTCAGCTTCACACCGAGGATGGGCGCCAGCACCAGCATGACCAGCGCCTGGATGAGCGCCACCAGGCTGCCACCGGCCGCCTTCCCCAGCACGATCCCGGTTCGGCCGATGGGCGCGACCAGGATCTCCTTGAGGAATCCGAACTCGCGGTCGGCCACCACCGACATACCGGCGAACAGCGAGCTGGTCAGGACCGTCATGGCGATGATCCCCGGGTACATGAACTGGATATAGTTCACGCCCTGGGCCAGCGCGCCGATCGTCCTGGTAAAGCCGGCGCCGAAGATGATCAGGAAGAGGAGGGGCATGGCGAAGCTCGACAAGAAGCGGGCGCGGTCCCCCACGAAGCGGAGGATTTCGCGGTAGGCCACCACCCAGACGCCGCGCCAGATTTCGGTCATCGCTGCCACCGCTGCATGTGCTGCCGCATCAGGTCCTTGGCGTCCAGCTCCGAGTCTCGGATCTCGTGACCGGTCAGGCTCAAGAAGACATCCTCCAGCGTTGGCCGGCGCAGGCCCACCGACAACAGGCGTTGCGGAAACTCGCGCACGAAGTCCGGCAGGAAGGTCTCGCCCGAAGTCACGTGGAACCTGACCTGGCCGTCCTGGATCTGCGGTTCGACGTGATACTGCTCGCGTACGAACTGGGCCGCGGCCTGGGCATCTGCCGTGGAGAAGGTGACCAGGTCGCCGCCCACCGCATTCTTCAGCCCATCGGGGGTATCCATGGCCACAATCCGGCCGTGATCAATCACCGCGATCCGCCCGCAGTTCTCGGCTTCGTCCATGTAGTGGGTGGTCAGGAAGATGGTCAGGTTCTCACGCTGGCGCAGGTCATGAAGGTAATCCCAGATGTGTTTGCGGGTCTGGGGATCCAGGCCGAGCGTCGGCTCATCGAGGAACAGCACCCGCGGCAGATGCAAGAGGCCGCGGGCGATTTCGAGGCGGCGTTTCATGCCCCCGGAAAACGTGCGCACCTTGTGCTGGCGGCGGTCGTAGAGCTCGACCATGGTCAGCAGGTCGTGGATGCGCTGCTCACGCAGGGCGGCCGGCACCCCGTACGCGTAGCCGTGGAACCGCAGGTTCTGCTCAGCGGAGAGTTGCTCGTCGAGGGTCGATTGCTGGAAGACCAGCCCGATGGACCGCCGGACATCGCTCCGCTGGCGGACGATGTCAAACCCGTTGACCCGCGCGCTGCCGCCGCCCGGACGGAGCAGCGTGCAGAGCATGTTGATGGTGGTGGTCTTGCCCGCGCCGTTGGGGCCAAGGAAGCCGAAGATCTCACCCTCCTCGATGGCGAAGGAGACTTCCTTAACCGCCTCAATCTTGCCGAAGCGGCGAAAGAGGTTCTCGACGTCGATTGCCTTCACGCTAACAAACCACTTTATCGACCGAGGGGGAGGGCAGGCTGCAACTGAAGGGAGCGACTAAGGATCAACGGCGCTGGCGGAGGACTTCGTAGAGCAGGATCGAGCCGGCCACGGCGGCGTTGAGCGAGCCGACCCGGCCGGACATGGGGATGCGAACCATGGCATCGCTCTTCTTGCGGAGGAGCTGGTGGATGCCCTCACCCTCGGACCCGACAATCAGCACCAGCGGCCGCCGGTAGTCGAAGGCCGTGTAGTCCGTCGTCGCGTCGCCGGCCAGACCCACCAGCCAGAAACCCTTCCCCTTCAGTGTGTCGGCAGCCTGGGCCAGGTTGGCCACCCGCGCGTAGCGAAGATGCTCGGCCGCGCCGGCGGAGGCCTTCACCACCGACGGCGTCACCTCCGGGGACCGATTGTGGGAGGTGATAATGCCGGCGACGCCAGTCGCTTCAGCTGTTCGACTGATGGTGCCCAGGTTTTGCGGATCCTGGACACTGTCGAGCATTAACAGGATGGGGTTCGGCGATTCCGCCAGCGCCGCGTCCATTAGTTGATCGAGCTCCCAGTACTGACGCTTGGTGACGTACGCCACGACGCCCTGGTGGGCCTCCGTATGCGCAATGTCGTCGAGCTGTTCTCGCTCGACCTCTTCTACGGGCACCTTGGTGGTCCGGGCCAGCTCGCGCAGGGTCCGTAGCCGCGGTTCGTCACGCAAGCCGCGGGCGAGGACCAGGCGTCGGACGGTCCGGCCCGCGCGGAACGCTTCCAGGACGGGGTTACGGCCGTAGATCAGGTTGGGTGGGTTGTTCGGGATCGAGACCCCCTCCCCGACCCTCCCCGCGAGGGGAAGGGAGATCCTGCGTGCGGAAAAATCACGTAATTCGCTTCCAGCGGGTGCCGTCTTTGGTGTCGTCGAGCTGGATGCCGCGCTGGCGCAGGAGCTCGCGGATCTCGTCCGAGCGGGCGAAGTCGCCGGCGGCCCGAGCGGCTCGGCGTTCCTCGATCAGGCGGATGACCTCGGCATCGTCGAGCGCTCCGGGGAAGTCGATGACGTCCAGGATTTGGTCGGCGTAGCGCAGCATCGCCATCGCGCTGGCGCGCTCGGCCGGAGGAACGCCTCCCGTCTCGAGCCGCGTATTGAACGTCCGAATCCAGGTAAACAGCTCGCCCACGGCTTCCTCGATGTTCAGGTTGTCCGCGAGTGCGTCGTCCCAGCGCTGGCGAATGTCGGCCGGAGGGTCCGCGGGGTCGGCGGGCGCCTGGAGGCGAACGGCGAACTCGTTCAGCCGGCGGACGGAGCTGTCTGCCCCCACCAGCATTTCCGACGAAAAGTGGAGCGGCTTGCGGTAATGGGCTCCGGTGAGCAGGGCATATCGAATCGCACGCGGCGCGACGCCTTCCGCCAGCAGGTCGCGCACGGTGGCGAAGTTCTTGAGCCGCTTCGACATCTTCTCGCCGGTGGCATCGGTCAGATGGGCAGCGTGCAGCCAGTAGCGGACAAAGGGTTTGCCCGTGGCCGCCTCGCTCTGGGCGATCTCGTCCTCGTGGTGGGGAAAGATGAGATCCACGCCGCCGGTATGGATGTCGAACGTCTCCCCCAGGTAGCGCATGCTCATCGCGGAGCACTCGATGTGCCATCCAGGGCGGCCCGCCCCCAGCGGTGTGTCCCAGAAGTGCTCGCCGGGCTTGCGCGCCTTCCACAGGGCGAAGTCCCGCGGGTCGTCCTTGCCGTACTCGTCGACATCGACCCGTGCCCCCGTTTTCAGCTTCGTTGGGTCGAGCCGAGCCAGCGCGCCGTATTTCGGGAACGTCGCGATGCGGAAATAGTGCGATCCCTCGACCTCGTAGGTGTGGCCTCCCGCCGCCAGCCGCTGGATCAAGGCCACCATCTCCGTGATGTGCCCGGTGGCTCGCGGGTAGACACCTGCCGGCCGGACCCGCAGCGTGGCCAGGTCCTCGAAGAAGGCCTCGATGTACTCGGCCGTGTAGACGTCAATGTCGACCCCCTGCTCCTGTGATTTGCGGATGATCCGGTCCTCGACGTCCGTCAGGTTGCGAACATGGGTGACTTTGTAGCCCTGGGTTTCCAAAAGGCGATGGAGGAGGTCCTCGAAGAGGATGGTCCGAAAGTTGCCGATGTGGGAGTAGTCGTGCACCGTCGGGCCGCACGTGTACATGCGTACGTGGCCCGGTTCCAGGGGGGTGAATTCCTCGACCCGCCCCGAGGCCGTGTTGTGCAGCCGCAGGGCGGTCATCCGATCGGCGCCAGGAGCGCCACCGCCTGGGCGGCCATGCCCTCGCCCCGCCCCAGCGCCCCCAGGTGGTCCGTGGTCTTACCCTTGACGCTGACCGCCGCCACGTCCAGGCCCAGGGTGCCGGCCAGCGACGCCCGGATCTTTTCGCGATACGGGGCCAGGCGGGGCGCCTGGGCCAGGAGAGTCACGTCCACGTTCTCGACCTTCCAGCCCGCCTCCCGGCAGCGGCGGACCGTGTCAGCCAGTAAATCCAGGCTCCGGGCATCGCGGAAGGCCGGGTCGCTGTCGGGGAACAGCGTGCCAATGTCGCCGAGCCCCGCCGCCCCCAGCAGGGCATCGATCAGCGCATGGCAGATGACGTCGGCGTCGCTATGCCCGACCAGGCCCAGGTCAGAGGGAAGCTCGACGCCCCCCAGGGTCAGCCGGCGTCCAACCTCCAGGTGATGGACGTCGAAGCCGAGACCTACGCGCACACCGGATCGGCGGCGAGGGCTTCCACCATCCGCGCGTCGTCCGGGGTTGAGATCTTGAGGTTGCGATACGACCCGGGGAAGATCTTGACCGGACGCCCGAGCTTCTCGATCAGCTCGGCGTCGTCTTCGACGACGATCCGCTCGCGCACCGCCTTCTCGTGGGCTTCGAGGATCCAGTCGTAACGGAATACCTGGGGCGTCTGGACCTGCACCAGGTTGGAGCGCTCGATGGTGTTCTCCACGAAGCCCTGGCCATTGACGTGCTTGTAGGTGTGGTTGACCGGCACGCAGGCCGTGGCGGCTCCATGCTCGCGGGCCGTCTCCAGGCCGTCGTGGATCAGCCGGTCGGTGACCAGTGGCCGGGCCCCGTCGTGCACCAGCACATAGTCCGGCGGGCTCTGCTGCAGGGATTCCAGGCCCAGCCGCACCGACTCCTGGCGAGTCTGGCCACCCAGGATGACCTCGAGCGGCTTCTGCCAGGTCATTTTCTCCAGCTCATCGGTCACCGCCAGCAGGTTGCGCTGGGACACGATTACCGTGATGCCCGTGATCTCGTCGCAGCGATCGAAGGCCTGGAGCGTGAGGCCGATCGCCGACCGACCGTTGACCGAGAGCAGAACATTCGCGCTGGATTCACCGTTGCGGAGCCCGGCCCCGGCCGCCGGGATGAGGGCCTGTACCGTCATCGTCCACTCCTTCCGTTAGCGCAAATCCGCAGCTTGCCGCCGATTGCGATTCAGTATAAGCCGGGATCTCTGTCCATCAGGCGGTTCCGAGACCCCCTCCCCGACCCTCCTTTGGTTCAAGGAGTGAACGCAACACCCTAGGCCCCAGGAGGGTGTTTCATGCGCAGTTATATACCGGGACGACGGGAGCTGCAGCGGCAGTTCTGGTTGTTGGTGCGGGCCGGCCTGGCCAAGAAGCGGGCCGCGGTGGCGCTGGGCCTCAACGAGGACACGGGGAGGGACTGGTTCCGTCAGGCTGGCGGAGTGATTCCTGCCTACGTCACCGCCCCATCCAGCGGTCGCTGCCTCTCGTTTGCGGAGCGGGAGGAGATCTTCGCCGGGATCGAGCGCGACGAGTCTATCCGGCTGATTGCCAAAAGGTTGGGCCGGGCGCCGTCGACGGTGCTCCGCGAGCTGCGCCGCAACATGCGGCAGCCCTACCGAGCTGGGCGCCGGCCGGGGGTCCAGCCCTGGGACTACCGACCCAGCCGGGCCCAGCGCCGAGCCGAGCGGCTGGCCGCCCGACCCAAGCCGGCCAAGCTGGCCCACCACCCGCGGCTGCGGGCGCTCGTTCAGGCCAAACTGAGGGAGCGGTTCAGTCCGGAGCAGGTGGCCGCCCACCTTCGCCGGCAGTTCCCCGACCAGCCGGAGATGTGGGTGTCCCCCGAAACCATCTACCAGGCGATCTACGTGCAGGGGCGCGGCGAGCTCCGCCGGGAGCTGGCGGCCTGCCTGCGCACCGGGCGCGCCCTGCGGCGGCCCCACCGCCCGAGTCAGGCCCGCCGGGCCCGGATCCCGGGCATGGTCAATATCAGCGAGCGGCCGCCGGAGGTGGAGGATCGGGCGGTGCCCGGGCACTGGGAAGGCGACCTCATTTTGGGCCGGCGCAACCAGTCCGCCATTGGCACTCTGGTGGAGCGCTCCACCAGGTTCGTGATGCTGTTGCACCTGCCGCAGGGCCACGGCCCCGTCGAGGTGCAAGAGGCGATGATCGCGGCCACCCAGCGGCTGCCGCAGCTGATCTGGAAGTCCGTGACCTGGGACCAGGGCATGGAGATGCGCAACCATGTCGACATCACGCTGGCCACCGGGCTGGACATCTACTTCTGCGATCCGGCCAAGCCCTGGCAGCGGGGCTCCAACGAGAACACCAATGGCCTGCTGCGCCAGTATTTCCCCAAGGGCACCGACCTCAGTCAGCATGGACCCAACTACCTCGAGTTCGTGGCCGCCCAGATGAACGACCGACCCCGCAAGACCCTGGGCTGGCGGCACCCCGCGGAGGCCCTCGGCCGCTTATTCTCAACCACGTCGGAACAATCCGGTGTTGCGCTGACCGATTGAATTCGCCCTCCCCGCAAGGGGGAGGGGGAAGCTAACACGCCCTCCACAAAAGGGGAGCGGACATCCTGAGTGGGTGTTTAGGGACGTCTTGCAAGTCTCTGGGCGACGACCTGGGCGCGCAGGAGATCCACCGGTGTCGTGATCTTGAAGGTGTCCGGGCTTCCCTCGAGCACCGCGACCGCCTGCCCGGTCCGCTCGAGCACCGAGGCGGTGTCGGAGCCGCGAAAGCCCTCGGCCCGGGCCCGACGGTGCGCCTCAAGAAGCGGCCCAGCCCGGAATGCCTGGGGTGTCTGGACCGCCCAGGCTCCGGGCACGAAGTCCCGCAGCAGGCCGTCGGTCGACCCGGACACGAGAATGGCGGTGGCCGGCAGCGCGGGGATCGAGCCCGGCTGGCCGACCAGCGCCTCCAGCAAGCGGCGCACGAGGGTCAGATCGACAAACGGGCGAGCGGCGTCATGCACCAGGACTCGCGACAGGGAGGCATCGATGATCTCGGGAGCGAGGGCCTCGAGGGCGTTGAATTCCGAGTCATGACGTGTCTCGCCGCCGGGGATGACCGTCCATGGCTTGCGCAGCCCAAGCGTTGTGATCAGCTCTTGGCCGCGGGCGCGCTCAGCGGGAGGGACGACCAGAAGGATCCGGTCGACGTCGGGGCAGGCATCGAACGCCTGGAGCGACCAGCCCACCATCGGCTTGCCCTTGACCGGCACAAAGGCCTTGCCGGTGGCCGACCCCAGGCGGCGGCCGGTGCCCGCGGCGAGGACGATGGCCGCGGTCTGACTCACCGGCTGAGGACCAGCTCAGCGAGCCGGCAATCCTCTTCCGACCGGACCGCGAAGTTCATCGGGTCACCCTGGATCAGGCGGACCGGAATGCCAGCCGATAGAGCGAGCTCCAGGTCAGGCAGACGGTCGAAGCTTGCCTGGTTGAAGCGCGACAGCCCCTGCAATTCCCATAGAGCCGCGCGGTCGAGCGTGGTCTCGACCACACCGGCCCGGGCAATCTTGTACGTGTCGGAAGGCGGAGAGACCAGCACCGCCACGCGGTCGCCCTGTGTCCGCTCGATGAACTCCGTGAGCATCGTCAGGGTCAGCAGGGGACGGTCGGGGTCGCAAATCAGGATGGAGTCGAGACCCCCTCCCCTGCCCCTCCCCGCAAGGGGGAGGGAGGAATTGGTGCCCGTCCCCGCAAGGGGGAGGGAGGAATTGGTGCCCGTCCCCGCAAGGGGGAGGGAGGAGTGGGTTGCAAGGGGAAGAGGGGATTCGCCGACGATCAACTGGTCGAGACCAGGCAGGGCCCTGAGCGTGTCGAGCGTGCGGTCCAGGACGGTGCGGCCGAGGATCTCCAGGGATAGGGCCGCCGCCTGAGGCCCGGCCAGCGGCAGCGGGACGATGGCGATCAGGCTACCGACCGGACCCTCCGCCGCCCTGGATCTTCTTCAACGGCCGGCCCTGCTGCCGCCCCACCGACGACTCGCTGGACGGCGCGGCAAAGATCATGCGGCCGGCGGCCGTCTGGAGCACCGAGGTCACCACCACCGCCAGCGTCTGGTGCATGTAGCGACGACCATTCTCGATCACGATCATGGTGCCGTCATCGAGGTAGGCGACGCCCTGGTTGGGCTCCTTCCCTTCCTTGATAATGGACACCTCCATCTCCTCGCCGGGGATCACCACCGGCTTGAGCGCATTGGCCAGGTCATTGATGTTGAGGATCTTGACTCCTTCGAGCTGGGCAACCCGGTTCAGGTTGTAGTCATTGGTCATGATTGTCGCCTCTCGCTTGCGTGCCAGACGGATCAGCTTGGCGTCCACCTCGGGAACGTCGGGCACGTCGTCGTCGATGAAGTCGATGGTGACCAGGGGCTCCTTCTGCAACAGGTTGAGCACCTCGAGGCCACGTCGGCCGCGGTTCCGCCGGAGAGTGTCGCTGGAGTCGGCGATGTACTGGAGCTCGGCCAGCACGAAGTGGGGGACGAGGAGGCGGGTTTCAACGAAGCCGGTATGCGCGATATCCGCAATCCGGCCGTCGATGATCACGCTGGTGTCGAGCAGCGTCGACGGAACCGTCTTCTTGCCGCCGCCGGCCGCCCCGGCGCCCGCCCGGTTCGAGCCCAGGAACAGCGCCATCATCTCGTCGCGGCGGGTCAGGCCCAGCGTCACCCCCCAGTAGGCGAAGACCACCGCCAGGATGAGCGAGATCACAAACCCGAGGTACCAGGGCAAGCTGCGCAGGAAAAGCCCCACCATGGCCGCCACCAGGAGGCCGATCAGCAGCCCGGCAGTGGCCGCCACCAGGTCCGGGAGCGGGGTGACGTTTAGCTTATCTTCGAGCCAGAAGAAGGGCTTGGTCGTGACGTAGGGCAGACCGAAGAAGCCAAAGAGAGCCCCCGCCAGCATGGTCAGCAGGATCAGGACCGCTGTGACCGTGTAGCCCGTAAAGTGCGCTTCCGTGATTATGAATCTGGCGTACTCGAAGCCCGCTATGAGTCCTAAGAGAAGGCCCAGCAGCCGGAAGACGCGTTCCACGCGCATCGTTCTCACCTCCTCGGCACAGGATGGCCAGCCGCGGAAGTAGGGGGCCCCGCCGCAGCCGGACGAGCCGGAAAGCCATTGCAGGCCCATTAAAGCACAGGCCGTCGGAACCGGCCGGACCCGCTCGGTGACTCAGCGTGCAATTCGCTGGACCGCAGAAATTGAAAATTGCTGCTTTTTTTGCTCCCGCAGCAGTACACGTAGAGCTTGGAGGCCACCACGGACACCCAGAAGGCCGAGCCGGCCACAGCCGCCGAGCGGCTCCTCGACGGCGAGTATCCGACCACAGTTGACCTGGCCGACGCCAGGCACTGGCACCAGGTCTACTCAGAGCTGGTCAGGTTCACCGAGGACGCCCTGACCTTGAGCCGGCAGCCGCAGGCCGCCCTGGTGTCGGGGGCCGCTGCGGAGTTCGACGCCGATCTTCATCTCATCGCCAGGCAACGGGACCGACTGCGCAGCCGCCTGGAGTTCTGGGAGCGGAAGCTCCAAGCCCTGGCGCCGGATACGCAGCCGGTCGCCTAGTCGCCCGTAAAGCAGCTGGCCATCGCCTCGGCCAGCGTCTCGACCCGCTGAACCGTTAAGACACCCCCTCCCCGGCCCTCCCCCTCAGGGGGAGGGAGACCCTGGCGATCCCCTCCGCGACCCTTCCCATTGGCGAGATTCTTGAGCTCGCCGGCCGCTGGGACGATGGCCCGTTTGAATCCCAGGCGGCGGGCTTCGTGCAGGCGTCGCTCTAGCTGAGGGACGCGCCGCACCTCGCCACTCAGCCCCAGCTCCCCTAGAGCCACGACATCGCGCCCAACCGGTCGGTCCCGGCAGTTTGAGGCGATGGCCAGGGCGACCGCCAAGTCGGCGGCGGGCTCTGCCAGGCGCACCCCGCCGGCCACGTTGACGAAGATGTCCTGTTTGCCAAGCGGCAACCGGGCACGCTTCTCGAGCACGGCCACCAGCAGGTGCACGCGATTGAGGTCGATGCCATTCACCGCCCGGCGGGGCATCCCGAAGGCGGTCTCCGTGACCAGGCCCTGCAACTCGACCAGCAACGGTCGCGTGCCTTCCAGCGCCACAGTGACGACGTTGCCTACCTCCGTGTGCGTGCCCTCCTGGAGGAAGGCCCGGGCCGGGTCGGGGACCTCGCGCATCCCGTCGTCGCGCATCTCGAAAATCCCGATCTCGTCCGTTGAGCCGAACCGGTTCTTCTGACCGCGCAAAATGCGAAAGGCGTGATGGCGCTCGCCCTCGAGGTAGAGCACGGTGTCGACGATGTGCTCGAGCACCCGCGGGCCGGCGATCGCCCCCTCCTTGTTGACGTGGCCTACCAGGAAGATCGGGATATGGGTGCTTTTGGCCACCAGCATCAGCCGGCCGGCGCACTCCCGGACCTGGCTGACGCTGCCGGGGGCCGACGCCACGGTGTCCAGAAAGACAGTCTGGATGGAGTCAATGACGGCCAGCATGGGTCGCACCTGCTCGATGTGCTCCACCATCCGTTCCAGGTCGTTCTCGGCCAGCACCAGCAGGCGATCACCCGGGATCCCCAGCCGCTGGGCCCGCAGTTTGAGCTGCTGGACCGACTCCTCCCCCGAGACGTAGAGCACCGGACCGAAGGTCCGGGCGACCTCGTCCGCCAGCTGCAGCAGCAGGGTGGACTTCCCAATGCCAGGGTCGCCGCCGACCAGCACCAGCGATCCGGGCACGATGCCGCCGCCCAGCACCTGGTTGAGTTCTCGCATGGACAGCCGGAGCCGGTTCGCCTGGGCGAACTGGACCTCACCCAGCGGCAACGGTGTCGACGTGCCGGCGGGGCCGCGCGACCGCGCCCGGCTGGGCGCGGCGACCCGAGCCTGCTCCTCGACGTATGTGTTCCAGTTGCCGCAGTCCGCGCACCGACCCAGCCACCGGCTGGACTGGGCTCCGCAGTCCTGGCAGACGTAGACCATCTTGGCGGCCGCAGCCTTCATGCTGCGCCGACTGTAGGACGGGCGCGTGACAGCTGCCTGTCACGCGGTCCGGCCGCTGGGCGGGACAGGGCCGGCGTTCGCGCCGACCCTGTCCGAGGACGCTAGTCGTTCGACGCCAGCCGCTGCGCTCGGTCGAGGATGCTCTGCGCCCGGCTCACCAGGGACGCGATCGCGCCGGTGCTGACCTCGGCCTGGTCAAAGCTTGCCGCATCCAGAAGCTGGGAGATTTGCAGGGCCACTCTGTTGCGATCGTTGGTCAGGCTGTTCAGCTGGTTCTCGAAGGCCAGGTAGGGGCCGTCGCTGGAAGCCGTCCCGGTCTGGACCGCCCGAGAGTCGGCATTGACGACGGCCGTGCCGAAAGCCCCGACGGTTGCATCCAGCTGCTTGTACACATGACCGAGTTGGATCAGCGCGCCCGCATCGCCGTCGACCGGCACCGCCGCCGGATTCAACACGTCCAGCAGCACGCGACCGTCGTGCCGGTAATCGTCCCGCAGCCCAACCAGCGCCATGATGGTGGGCCGGGTATCGGTGTGGTCCGACCAGATGGTGCTGTTCACACCGAGATTTCGCACTCCCGGGCCGACCAGGCCCAGCCAGGTCGTGGTGATTTGCGGCTGGATGTCGCCGTGATGCCAGGTTTCGACGCCCTGGCACTGAATCACGTTATCCACGCCGGGCGTCCCACAGTCTTGCCCATCCGACGTGACGCCCTCGTAATCTGGCTTGTTGAACTGGGTAAACGTGGGCGTGCGCAAGGGATCCGCGGTGACCATGTGCAGGGCCCGAAGCGTCGGGCGATCCGCCAGCCCATCGATCAAGCGCTCGGTCTGTCCGGTGAGCGGATTCCTGACCGTAATCCGGCCGGCCGCCCGCTCCACTTGCCGGGTCAGCGGGTCATTCGCTCCAGGGTTGCCGGTGAGGTAGTAATCCGGAGCGGAGTCGCCCTTCACGTTGTTGCCGGTGATGGTCACCG
>Ga0209802_1002191_pt1 | contig 13811 bp, 10 predicted proteins | sample GraSoiAngelo_129_FD_185886 | JGI IMG/M metagenome (GOLD analysis project Ga0209802, IMG submission 185886) | Grasslands soil microbial communities from the Angelo Coastal Reserve, California, USA - 14_0927_12_40cm (SPAdes) (version 2) | ecosystem: Environmental > Terrestrial > Soil > Grasslands ... | reverse complement strand
GGAAATACAGTAAATAATGTACGCCTCGCCTACAGCAGCAAAATTACTTGGAATTGTTGTGCAAAGCAGTGGATATCGAAAGCGAAGAAGCGCCCGGGCTTTTTCATAAACTATCGAGCGCGGCCTTCATCTCCTTCCAAAGCTGTTCGAGCGGCTCGCAGCCTACGGAAAGGCGCACGAATCCTTCCGGAACTTTATCCCCCCAGCGCGCGCGCCTTTCGGCCGAAGTGTGCACGCCTCCGAAGCTCGTCGTGGGGCGGATGAATTTGCAGCCATTGATAAATTGCTCGGCGGAATTCTTATCGCTCAAGGTCACTCCCAGGATCATTGCAAAACGCAGCATCTGACTTTTCGCCACGGCATGCGCGGGATGCGAGGGCAGTCCGGGGAACTTCACTTGCTGAACCTTGCGGTGCTCGGCCAGACGCGGCGCCAGCGCCTCTGCATTGCCGCACATGCGCTCGAAGCGCACCTCCAGAGTCTCGAGGCCGCGATGAACGAGCCACGACTCGAACGGCCCAGGTATGGCCCCGCAGAGTTTTCTCCAGTCGCGCGCACCGGCAATCAGCCCTGCCTGCCGCGAAGCGACGTGGCCGAAAACGACGTCGGAATGGCCGTTGATGGTTTTGGTATCCGAGGAAACCACGACGTCCGCGCCGAGATCGAGCGGACGCTGGCCGAGGGGCGTCGGCGTGGTATTGTCCACGACGACGATCGCGCCCGCTTGCCTGGCCTTGGCCACTGCCTTGCGAATATCGCAAATGTCGAGGCCCGGGTTGGAGGGCGATTCGATCCACACCATGCGCAATCCTGCGAAATCCTGGCTGTCGTAGTTTGCCGATGGGCAAGTGAGCACGCGGATTCCGGCGGGCACAAGATACGTGTCGGCCAAAACGCGCGTGGTGTAGTAGGCATCCGACGGCAAGAGGATGCGATCGCCCGGCTTGGGCAGGCTGCAAAGGATGGCGGCCTCGGCAGCCATCCCGGAAGGAAAAATAACGGCCTCCGCGTCTTCGAGAATGGAGAGCGCTTCTTCGAGCGCGCTCCAGGTGGGGTTGGTCCAGCGCGCATACTGATAGGGCCCCGCGGGATCGCCGGGAAGAAAGTAGACGCTCGAGGGCACAATCGCCGGTGTAACCGGGTCTCCCGGGCGCCCCTGCGCGCTGAGGCCGGCGACGGCAGTTCCACCTTTTTGCAGCAGATCCTTGTGGGTCGCCGTGACGTGATGCAGCGCGCGGCAGAAGAGCTCCTGAACGGCTTGGCCGGCGACGCTTTGGGTGTGAATGTTTCGCTGAGACATGCTTCCCTCCTCCGCAGCGCACCCCTCGCAGCACATCGGAATCGCGCGATATCGCGTCACATGGCGTTTGCGGCCTGCTCAGGGAACATGGCTGAACTGTAACTGAAGGCGGAAGGAAGTGCCACGCACGTGCTTACTGACGTGATGGGCCAAATTGGCGAGGCTGAAGCCCAGGGTTACCCTGAGCAACTAATTCGGACCACGATTCTTATTGCACCAGCGTCTGCTGGCTGAAGGTGAGTTGCCATTGGCCATCGCGCTTGGCCCAGATGCGCGTGGCACGGAGCCTTTCGCCCGCGGGCGACTCCTGGTCCAGGGACATAACCGCGGCATTGCCGAACACCCACATGGCCATGGAGGCAACCGCCGGCGGCAGCTCCACTTCGCCTGCATGTCTAAAGCTGCGCATGACGGCGATGCGCTGAGGTTTGTCCATTGGCTGGGAACTGGCCGGCGTGACAAACAGAACGTCATCGGCAAGCATGCGGCTGGCCGCCTCTGGGTCGGCATCGAAAACGGCTTTTTCGCCCGCCATAAAAGAGGCGACAATCTCCTGCGCATCTGACGAAAGCGGTTTATAGGGCAGCGAGCGGCAGGGATTATCGCACTGCGCGGGCCACTGCGCGCGGGTGGTTCCGTAGCGCGCATCCCTCACGACGGCATTGGGCGGGGCCGTCTCCTGATAGAGCAGAAGGCGCCAACCCGATAGTTGGCGCACCCACACGCGCGCGAAAAGCGCCGGGGCGTTATCGGGCGTAAGCCCATGCGTGCCGGTGATCAAGGCTACCCGGCCATAGGGCTGCAGCGCGACATTGCTGTCCGGGCCCGCGGAGAGCAAAGCAATCCGATTCACCAGATCGGATTTATTTCTGCTGCGGCCGTCGCGGTCGATCCAGGTGAATTCGGAATCGAGCAGGCGTGCCGCCGCCAGCCGATCATTCGTGGCGACAGCCTGAAGCAGTGCACGATCGGCCGCGCGCAGTTCTTGCTGGATCGCGGCGCTCGCGGGGCCGGAATCGATTTGTATCTCGGACACGCGGGGGACCGCGCCAAGATCTTTGGCGCTGAGCAGCAGGTTCCCCTGCGCGCACACGGCAAACGGCGCGATCGCGGCTAACAGCGCCTCGATCCAAATGCCCTGCCGCCAGACGGATTTTGACCGGTACGGAAGCCTCATATCCCCACGCCGGATGACGCCTAAATTATCATAACTCGTACGATTAGATTGTTTCGCGCTTGTTACGGTCAGCCGCGGGGGAGGCCGAGTTAAATCTGCTGCTCTGCTTGCACGGCCATATTACACGCAATTCCCTTTCCCTGGAAAGGGCAATCTCGCTCTTCACCCGTGATAGGATTTCGACCCTGTATGAAAACCGTGCTGCTTCTGATTTGCTCCAATATTTTCATGACCATTGCGTGGTACGGCCATCTGAAATACTGCCGGTCTCCGCTTTTCGCGGTCATCGTGGTGAGCTGGCTGATTGCGTTTGTGGAGTATTGTTTCCAGGTTCCCGCCAACCGCATCGGCTTTGGCGAATTCAGCGGATTTCAATTAAAGATCATCCAAGAGGTAATCACTCTATGCGTCTTCACGGTATTCGCATGGCTCTATTTAGGCGAAGAGATCACCTGGAACTACGGGATGGCTTTTCTTTGTTTGGTGGGCGCCGTGGCGTTTGCTTTTTGGGGAAGATTGTAAGCGCCGCGGCCAGGCTTTTCCTCACGCTTCCAAGGCAGAGAGATAGCCGGTCACTGCCTGTCCATCGCCAGAGCAATCGGTATTTTCGCCTAACTGACCTTTGCGGCGAAGAGCGTGAAAGCTGATTGGCAGCAAGCCGCCGATTAGTTATGCTAAGGGCGCTGGAATTGTCGCGCGAGGCGCCGCAACGGTTCGTCGGCGATCGAAAGAGGACAGAGCGCTGGTAATTTCGTGCAACCCGTGCACCAAGACGTTGCTCTAATCCCCAGAGGTAGATACAAAGGAAGAAAAGCAGAGCTCAAAAGGAGAGAGTTTCTTGTCCAAACTGACGATTACAACAATTCTGCTGCTATCTACGCTGCTTTTGGGAACCTTAAATTTCGCTCGCGCACAGGGCGTCAGCGCCTATTTTGGGTTAGGCAGCGCCACAGACAGTTTGGGAAAGCCTACCAACCAGTTCGACAGTACGGGCAGACCTTGTCCGCCGGGCCAATTCTCTGACGTCCCTTTTGCTGCTGGATGCGAGCCCGGGGGCACGCTCGGCAGCGTATTTGGCATTTTTGGCGCGGACTTCATGTTCAGGCCCCACTTTGGCGTCAATGGTGAATACGCTTTCCGCTTTGCCCAAGCCAACTACCTGCCGTTAGCAGGATTGAAGGTGCGTCCCGGGTTTTACGATTTCAATGCCGTGTACGAGCCGATCTCCGGCAAGCGCATCGTTCCTGTCGTGGTAGGCGGCATTGGCGGTGCCAGAATCGCCCTCTACGTTACCCAGCAATGCTTGATCGCAAACATCAACTGCACCTATAACCAACCGGCAGGGATTAATGCCAATCACTTTCAATTGCATGGCGCTTTCGGCGTGAAGCTCTACCTCAAGCCGTCGCTTTTCATCAAGCCGCAGTTTGATATTCATTATGTGACCCATCTGACCGACCAATACGGCCGCAACTGGGTCCCGCAGTACACCGTGTCTGTCGGCTACACCTTCGGCGAACGGTAAACGCGCTAGTTGCTTAATCGGCGAGATTCTTGTCCAAACTGACGATCCGAAGAATCCTGCTGCTCTCGATACTGCTGTTGGGAAGCGTGAATTTCGTCCGCGCGCAACGCGTCAGCCCCTATTTTGGTGTAGGTACAGCCAGAGACAGCGCGGGAACCAGCGTCAAAGAGGGTTGTCCGACGGGGCAGCTTTTCGATGGCGTAATCTGCGAAGCGGCGCCGAAAATGAGGGGCCTATTCGGCGTTGCCGGCGTCGATTTTCTTTTCAAGCCGCACCTGGGCGTGAACGGCGAATACGTTTTCCGCCTTCACCAGGCGCCCTTCCTGCCGGACGACAGCCTGAACATGCGCCCCGTGTTCTACGATGTGAATGCCCTGTGGCAGCCCGTCACCGGAAAGCGCCTCGCTCCCTTTTTTGAAGGCGGCGTTGGCCTCGCCAAGGTGGCGCTCCATTTTACGCAGACGACTTCGCTCACCGGCGTCACCAGCACCTCCGGCTTCTCCGCAGGTTCAGACCAGAATCACTTTCAGCTGCATGGCGCGATCGGCGCGAAAATTTACATCCGGGGGAACATGTTCGTCAGGCCGCAGTTCGATCTGCGCTATGCGACGCACCTCACGGACCAATTCCGGCGTAACCTGATGGTGCAATTTTCGGGTTCGGTTGGCTACAGTTTCGGCGGACGCTAAACGCACGACTTTGGAAATGCGTCTGCGCATTTCCCTGTCGGCGGCAATGTAGCGCCGCCTTTCAGGGCCTGAGCGTCCAGCTATTTGCGCCGGGAAGATAGCGAAGCCACTCGCGAGAGGAAATCATGGCTCCCAGACCGATTCCTGAGGGATACCACAGCGTAACGCCCTACCTGATCGTCACCGGCGCGGCCAGTGCCATTGAATTCTACAAGCACGCTTTCGGAGCCAAAGAAGTGATGCGCATACCGCACCCGGACGGCCGTGTGGGTCATGCCGAACTACAGTTGGGCGATTCGCGCATCATGCTGGCCGACGAGTTCCCGGAAATCGGCGCGCGCAGCCCGATGTCCCTGGGCGGCACGGCGGTCAGCATTCTGCTGTACGTCGACGATGTCGATGGTGTGACGGCGCGAGCTCTCGCGGCCGGCGCCAAAATGCTTCGGCCGGTGAAAGATCAATTTTATGGCGACCGCACCGGCACCTTGAGCGATCCCTTCGGGCATCAGTGGACGATCGCGACGCACAAGGAGGACGTCTCCCCCGAGGAGATGCAGAAGCGCGCGGCAGCGGCGGCAGTAAGCCAGTCCTAATCCCGAGTACCCATTTTCCGAGGCTCCTCTCCAGCGGTCAGGTTCTGCCGCCGCCTGGCTAAAGCGAGGCGGCGTCGATTTCGACGGCGGCTGCCGCAGCCGCCTTGGAGGTGGGCTGCGGCGCCAGGCGAATTTCCGCGAGTTCGCTGATCAGATTGGCGGCCCAGCGATACACATTGTACTCGCGCACGGTGCGGCGCAAAGCTTGCATACGCCTTTCGATCTCCGCCGCGGGCATTTCCAGCGCAGTGTGAATGGCGTCGGCAAGCGACTCGGTATCGTAGGGATTCACGATGAGCGCGTCGTGCAACTCGCGGCTGGCGCCCGCAAAACGGCTCAGGATGAGCACGCCGCGTTCATCATCGCGCGCCGCGGCGTATTCTTTGGCCACCAGGTTCATCCCATCATGCAGTGAAGTAACCAGGCACAAGTCCGAAGCGCGATAAAAGCGCTCGATCTCCTGATGGCTGTGGTGGCGCTTGAGCAGCACGATGGGCTTCCATGGATTGGTCTGAAAGCGCCGGCAGATGCGATTGGCCTCTGATTCCACGTCCCCATAAAGCTCCAGGTAACGCTTGATCTGCATGCGGCTGGGCGCGCCGATCTGCACGAAGGTGAATTTGCCCTGATAGGAGGGATATTTCTCGAGGAAGCGTTCGATCCCGCGGAAGCGCTCGAGAATTCCCTTGGTGTAATCGACCCGATCCACGCCCACGCCCATGAACTTTGCCTGCACGCCGACTCCGGCCAGCAGCGCGGCGCGATCCACGTAGGGCGATTCAGGGCTGACTGCATCGCGGCCGTCGGTGAAATCGATGCTGATCGGAAAGGGCCGCACGCGCGTGAAATGGCTGCCGCGATTCACGGTGAAGCCCTCCCACTCGATGCGGCACTCCACGGCGTGATCCACGGTCTCGAGAAAGTTGTTGCAATGGTTCTGGATGTGGAAGCCCACCAGGTCTGCGCCCAGCAATCCATCCACGAGTTCGCGCTCCCAGGGACAGATTCCGAAAGCCTCCGCATTCGGCCAGGGGATATGCCAGAAGATGGCCACGCGCGCGTCGGGCCGGTCGTTCTTGATCATGCGCGGCAGCAACGCGAAGTGATAGTCCTGCGTCAGAATGAACGGCTTCTGCGTGTCCGCGATCTCCTCCAGCACGGCATCGGCGAATTTGCGGTTCACCTGCTGGTAGTGTTCCCAGTTCTCCGAGCGAAAGATCGGCCGCGTATGCGCGATATGGCAGAGCGGCCAGAGGCCCTCGTTGGCGAAGCCAAAGTAGTAGCCGTTTTCCTCTTCGCGGCTGAGCCAGACGCGCCGCAGCGTATATTGCGGCTCGGCCGGCGGCACGCGCAGGCGATCGTGTTCGTCCACGGTTTCGCGATCGGCATTGCCACTGGCCTCGGCAATCCAGGTGCCGTCGCAGGAACGCAGGACTGGCTCGAGCGCCGTGACCAGGCCGCTGGCGGGAATCATGATCTCCAGGTTGCCGTTCTGCCGCGTGTGGATATAAGGCTCGCGATTGGAAACCACCACCAGACGCCTTTGTTGCAGCCGCTTGCGCACATGCACGGAAAGGCGGTCGGAGGTCCACAGCGACTCGGCTGTTTCCCGCAAATGCGCCTCTCGCTCCGCCGCGGCGCGCGCCTCGTAGAGTGACTTCACCACGCCTTCCATCTCTTTGGCCAAAGGCCCCAGGAGTTCGCTTCGCGGCGCGCGCACCTCTCCGGATTTCGCGCTGCGCAAAACCTTCAGCCATTGCGCGGCCTTGCTGATCGGACTCATCAAACTCCAGCGAATGATCAAAAACGTGATGAGAACGATCAGCAAAACTTCCAAGGAGACGTGGATCAGGGTCTGGCGCCAGATCACCGCGCTTTGCTGGCGGATAAAGCCGGCATCATGAAAGACGGCCAGCCCCATCGTTTTGCTGTCGGCGCGGCGCATGGAAAGAGTGTGCGCGTGGTAATACCTGGTGCCGAGCGTAAGAAAGATCCCGCGCCCCTCCGGACTTTCGGGATCCATTTTTGGCGCCAATTCCGGAAAGGCGTTCTCCAGAGAGGCGGGCAGGCGGTCGGTAACGGCGACGCTCTTGCCGGAATCGTCGAAGATTACCGCGCCCACGATGCGCTCGCGCGTGCTGAAACGGTTCAGCGCGCGGCGCAGCTCCGTTGCGGAGGCATTCCGGTCCAGCAGCGGCTGCAGGGCGTCGGCCAGACTCAGCGCCGTCAGGCTCGCACGCTGATCGAGCTCCTGGTGCAGCGCCTGCTCCTGGTCCTGTTCCTGATAATACGCGAACAAGCCAGAAACCAGCGCGAGACACGCGATTACCGGAAGCATCAGCCGCAGACTAAATCTCATTACAGTGTCCTCGCCGCACGCGCACATCGCGAGAACTTCCCTGTCGCATGCGGTCTCGCCGAGTTTGCATCCAATGATTCCAGACCACGCGCTCGTGCCGCGATTCGGAATCTTTCAAATTTTGTTTGCCGGCTTCCTCAGGAGTTATGGCTGGGAATCGTGAGTGGGAGATGCTGCCGGGCTGGGAACCATTCAGCTAACGTCGTCTGTTTGACTCAGTCTGACTTCTCCTCCTCTCCTGAGTCTTGAGGAACCTCAGTCGCGTGGGAATCACGCGCCACAAAAGTGAGCGCCGTGTGATACGCGCACCTGCACCGCAACCAAAGTGTGACCCCGTTCCGCGCGGCCACATGAAAATCATGTGCTGCCGCGAGGCTATCCCACTGAATACCTCAGCGGGTAAGGCAAAAACCATACCTGGAACACTGTAAGAAAATCATTGCCAAGGTGAATGCTGACGCAAAATGCCAGCTAATTCACCCGTCCTTGTTCCCATCGATGGCCACTGTCCCTTAGCCCCGAGGGACAGTCCTTCTTTGCCCATTCGTACAGGGTGGACAAGCCTGTCCCTCGTCGGTCCGAACGGCCAGTAGTGGGTAATGGCGGGCGCACCTTATCCTTAGACGCTCGCGCTGTCTGCCAGGAGTGTGACCGATGGGTTCCGCCGCATTTGACTATAGTGTCTACTGCGACCGTTGCGGCGAAGCCTATGCCCCGAAAAAGCCGGTCTGCGCCGGCTGCGGCGCGGCGCCCGCGCGGCATTGGCTTCAACTCACAAGCCTTATGGTGTTTGTGCTCGCGGCGCTCTGCAATTCGCTGGTGTGCTGGATTCTGCTGCCGCGTCTGGTGAGCGAACGTCATGCCCAAGTCTTTCGAGGCTGGCTCTGGATCGACGAGAAACTTTCGCTCTACGGCTGGGCGCCGATCATTCTGGGCATCTTGGCCTGGGATTATTTCATCTGGCGCCGTTCGCGGCGGGCGCGCCAGATTGGCCACAAGATCAGCGGCTGGATCACGCGCAAACTCCTCACGTTCGTTCTCGTCACGTCCGTCACTCCGCTGATTCCCTGGTGGATCCCCGCCGGACAGCCGCCGGATAGCTTTCTGGCGCGCCTCTCACGCTATCCGGGCTTGCCTTCGAGTCTCGCCTGGCTGACGGTGACGCTCGTGCTCGTGCTGCTCTGCTGGAATCCCTCGACCCGCGATTCCCTGCTCGGCCACGGCAGGATTTTGAGCCTCGTCAGCATAGGGACGCTGTTCGTCCTTCTGGCGATGACCTTGCTGGGCTGGTCGTTGACCTACTACTAAACTGTACCTCCGATCTTCCGAGATCACGATCCACTTCGGCCTGTTCTCCCGCCCGGCTCCGCGTTAACATCTCGCCGTTTGGCTTAAGCCCATGCCCGGCGCCGGCGCGCAATTCAAAAGGGCCTTGATCTTCATCCATCGCTGGATGGGCGTCTTCTTTTGCCTGCTTTTCCTGAGCTGGTTCGCCTCCGGAATCGTCATGATGTATTGGCAGTATCCGCAGGTCTCGGCGGGTGATCGCTGGAGCCGGGCGCCCGCGCTCGACGCTTCCCGAATTCACCTTTCGCCGCCGCAGGCTTACGCCCGGCTCGGAACCGACGGAGGGCCCGCGGCGGCGCAACTGGTCACTTTCGACGGCCGGCCGGCCTACCGCTTTCGCTTCGGCCTCGGCGATCTCTCCATCGTCTATGCCGACGACGGGCAGATCCAGGAGGATTTTCCGCCGGAGCTGACGCTGCGCATTGCCTCCGCCTGGACCGGTCAGTCCCCTGGCGCGGCAAAGGAAGAGGACAACACCGAGGAAGACCAGTGGACCGTTTCCGAAGAGTTTGCGGAACTCCGCCCGCTCCGCAAATATCGCTGGCCCGATGGCCGGCAAGTCTACGTCTCCACGGTGACGGGCGATGTGGTCCAATACACCACGCGCGCTTCGCGCCTCGCGGCTTGGTTCGGCGCCATTCCACACTGGCTCTATTTCACGCCGCTGCGGAAGCACGGGCCGCGCTGGAGCCGCGTGGTCATCTGGGCGTCGGGATTGGGAAGCGCCGCGGCGCTCCTGGGTATCACGATTGGGCTGTGGATGTATTCGCCGTCGAAAACCTATCGTTACGCAGGTGCGCCCGCCAGCTTCCCTTATCGCGGACAGAAGCGCTGGCACGCCATTCTGGGACTGCTCTTCGGACTTTTCGCCTGCAGCTGGGCGTTCAGCGGAATGCTCTCGATGGATCCTTTCCCCAAATTGCAGGAAGGCGCGGCGGATGGACCAGACGCCCGGCTCGCCGCAGCGCTCCGTGAGACGCCGCCGCTCGAAGGTTTTGCCGCGAAGCCTCCGCAAGTGGCCTTGGCGGAAGCCGAAGCGAGTTTTGGGTCCGCCGTGAAGGAATTGGAGCTGACCTCGTGCGCGGGAGAGCCCGCCTATTTGGCGGCCTTCGCGCCGAACCAGACTCGCGTGATTCCCATTCGCGGCCGGCCTGCGGCCGAATTCGATCGCGATCGGATCATTGCGGCTCTGCAAAAAGCGGCGCGGCCTTTTGCCCTGACGCGAGTGCACCTGGTGACGGAGTACGAAGCCTATTATCTGGACCGCAACAATCAGTTGCCGCTACCCGTAATTTTTGTGCAACTGAACGACGAAGCGCGCTCCATGTACTACATCGATCCCAAAACCGCGCGCATCGTGCAAGGCTACAATTCCAATTCGCGCTGGAACCGCTGGTTCTATCACGGCCTGCATTCGCTGAATTTGCCGTGGCTCTACAAACACCGCCCGGCGTGGGATATCGCCGTGATCCTGCTTCTCGTCGGGGGCGCTTCGCTCTCGGTCACCGCGCTGCTCCTGGCATGGAACGTCCTGTGGCGCAAGCTCGCGCCTTGGTCCGCCCCTCGCGGCTCGACGGCCGAATCGAGCTAAGCGCAAGACCTCGCTTTTTCGAGCCTTCAGACACAAGCTTGGAGGCTCGATGAGCTCGGCTGGGCCCTTACGCCAATCCGGAGATTGCCGTCTTGCAGCAGGCCCGCGCCGAGTACGCCCGCCTGCACGAGTGCCGTTCCAATCGGGACGAGGGGGCGCGCTATCTCAAACAACGCCTCGCTTCTTGGTTGGCCCCGAACCTGATTCGTTCTGGGGCATATTCTGTGATCAACCGATCCCCGTCAGGTTCGGGGCTGGCTGAAATTCGTAGCAACAAGTTGGAACGGCACGAGCTGTCTGAAAGCATGGTTAGCGAATGGCGCCGCATTTCGCGCTGACGTCGGCTGCCAGCGCATCGTCCAGTTGCGCCTGCCGCGCATTCGCGGCCGCGCAGATTTGCGACGCGCTCAATCCCACGACGCCGCGCAGATCGGCATTCTGCAGATTGGCGCCTCTCAAATCAGCGCCGCTCAGCACGGCTCCTTGAAAATTACTGTTGTTCAGATCGGCGTGCTGCAGGTCCGCGTCCATCAGGATGGCGCCGCCCAGCTGGCTCTCCTGGAGCCGCGCGCCGGCCATTTTGGCGGTCGATAGATAAGCCCCGCGCAAATCGCTCATCTTGAAATTGGCGCCTTCCAGATTCGCCTGGCGGAGATCGGCCTGTTCCAAACTGGCCCGCTCGAGCGAAGCATTGCGCAAATCGGTGCCATAGAGCACCGCCCCATCGAGCTTGGCATCCAGCAGAAGCGCTCCGGCGAGCGAGGCGAAAGAAAAATCAGCTTTCCCCAGCTCCGCACGAACCAGGTTCGCCTTTTCCAGATCGGCCGATTGCAACATCGCGCCATTCAGCTTGGCCTGGTCGAGTACCGCAAATCGCAGGTTCGCTTGACGTAAATTCGCCTGGCGCAAATCGGCTTCCGAGAGGTAGGCATAGCGCAGGTCGGCCTGCCGCAAGCGCGCCCTGACAAGAAATACGCCATACGCCTGCAGATATCGCAGGCGGAACCCATTCAGGCTGGCGCCTTGAACCCGGCTGATCTCGCCTTCGCTCCCCGTCCAGCCCGCAGGCTTTCTGGAGATTTCCGCTTCGGGCACCTGCGCGTAAGGATCATAGCCAATCAGCCAAAGCGCATTGGCGGCCCAGATCAGCGGGCTTCCCGGCCCGATTCCTTGTGCCGGGTTTCCGTCGTGCGGAGCGCCGCCGATGATTCCGATGGAAAGCAGACAAAGGATCAAACCGAATGCTGCGCCAGCCGGGATTCGCAGCAATCTGTTCTTTTTGTCCGGAGCGCTGCGCGGCTGCGAGCTTGAAGTTGCGGCCGCATTTGCTGGGACGGCATGCTCGTGCGCCAACACCTCGTCGGTCGAAGCCGCCGGCTGCTGCGAGGAATTCCCCGCGGCTCTCAAAACTGATCCCGAATCGTCGCTTCGGAAGGCCCGTGCCGCTGAGCGCGGAAAATGAATCGCCGCCATTGTCGTGGCCGCGATCAGCACGGCCTGCAGGATCGTGCCTCGCAGGTCCAGCAGCGTGAGGTAGCGCCCCCAGAAGAGTGTCATCGTCGCAGGGGCGGCCCAATAAAGCACAACAATGCAAACCGCCTTCTCCAAGCCGGCCAGCGCGGTGCGCCGCTCCCGCAGCCACTTGAAATAACTGCGTGCCGGCCAGCTCACAAGCCAAGGCAAGCTATCGTCCAGTCGCCGCCCATTCTCGAAAATGGCCGGCAGAGCCGCCGTCGCTTCCCAAAATCGCTGCAAATACACGTGCAGCCACAAATAGAGCGCGCCGATCACAATCGGGCCCAACAGAAAGAATTGCGCCAGCGGCACATCGTTCCGAAGAACGGGGAACGGAAGTAAGGCGGCATTTCTCAGGATCTGCGCGTCGGAAAAGGTGAGAATTCTCCAACACGCCAGCGCATTGAGCAGCAGCAATGCGCTAATCAGCCATTTGGCGTGCCGGCCCCGCTGGGATACGTACTTCAAATCCTGCGCCGTCGCTACTTCGGCTGGCAACTTGGCAAACGTAAGATTCGTCCCGGCCAGCTCTGCCGCCAGCAATCCTGTGGCGCCTTCCAGAATGGCGCCTTGCAGATTTGCCTCGCGGAGTCGCGCTCCCAATAGATTCGCGCCTTCGAGATTTGCCTGCAGCAGAGTGGCGCCCTGGAGATCGGTCAAGAGCAGGTCAGCGCCCCTCAAGACTGCCCCATTCAGCAGCGCGCCCTGCAGATTGGTGTCGGTGAGGTCGGCGCCTTCCAGGTTGAGCCGCGAAAGATCGGCCTGCCGCCCAGTACGTCCGCTCGATTTCACCCAATCGCGGTGCTGCTCGAGAATGATTTCGAGGTCAACTTTGGCCGCGCGTACTGCCGGGTGCCGCGCCGCCGCTTTCTCCGCCTTCATGAGCTCCAGATCCATAGCCGCAACTCTTTCTCGGCACCGAAAACGCCCAGCCGATCAGGTTCCGTTTTCGGTCCGTAGTTGCTTCCGGGATCCTGGGCGAATCCACGGATGCGCAGGGGGTCTCTGCAAAGCGCCTCGCCGCCAGGCAAAATCGAGCTTTCGGCGCACGCTGGCGGTTTCGCGCTATGCCGCGACTTCTTCTTCGATGTGCACGGAAGCGCTAAATATCGACCACTGCTGGGAACCACTTTAGCTTCCCGATGCAGGCGAAACAATCCTGCCGTGAGGCAGGTTTTCCGCGTCGGAAACTGACCTTTCGGACAGCATTGGTCCGCCCTCTCTACGCTTCTACCGGCCAAAAGCTCAACTCACTGAGGTGTTACGCAGGACTCTAAAGAAACGCCGGGGTCTGGCCATCCATCGCACGCGTCGGGCCAGTTGTAAATAACTGTTTTCTAATAGGATGGGAGCGCGACTACTGGTTTTTATTTAGAAAGTCTGTAATACCGAAGTGTAAGACTTACCGCGTTCCTGGCGGGATATTCGCATGTCTTTAGCAATCAGCTCGCTGTTTTTCTGTCACCCCAAGATTGCTACGTCGAGCGATATTGCGCGACGCCCGACGACTTCAGCCACACTTCACTTCGGTTTTGCATCCACCAGCCGCGCAGCGTGGAAATCGGCCAGATCGAGCGCCAAGCCCCCAAAATTGCGCCCTTCCAAGTCAGGCGGTAATTTTGACCGTCGGCTTCGACGTACATATATCCGCACTCCTGCTGGCGCGGCCCATAGCGTTCCAGACGCCGCTTCAGCTCGCTCAATTCCTGTCCGTG
>Ga0209802_1002190_pt1 | contig 13812 bp, 8 predicted proteins | sample GraSoiAngelo_129_FD_185886 | JGI IMG/M metagenome (GOLD analysis project Ga0209802, IMG submission 185886) | Grasslands soil microbial communities from the Angelo Coastal Reserve, California, USA - 14_0927_12_40cm (SPAdes) (version 2) | ecosystem: Environmental > Terrestrial > Soil > Grasslands ... | reverse complement strand
GGCCAGAAACCGGGTCATCCGCGGTTCTCCCCGTAGCGGCAACACAGTATAGACTATTTCCAGGACGGCTCCAACAGTCCTCGCCGTTCGGTAGGACATTTTCCGCCGGACTCGGGGGAGACCCAGCTGTTCGAGGATCATGTTGATCCAGGCCCAGAGCACCACGGGCGCTCCCTGGGAAATGAAGTACGCTTGGCCGTCGATCGGCGCCCGGCCCAACCGGTCAGCAGCCAGGAGGTGCGCGTCGGCCGCGTTCTCCACATAGACGACGTCCACCTTGTTGGCGCCGTTCCCCACCTGGATCAACTGGCCGTTCCGCCCCCGATCGATGATTCGCGGCAACAGATGTGGGTCCCCCGGCCCGAAGATCAAATGGGGTCGCACGGAGACCGTCAGGAGGCTGTCCACGCCGTTCGCTTTGAGGACGAGCTGCTCGGCCAGGGCCTTGGTGGCCGGATAAGGACACTCGAACTTTTCCGGGTAGGGCACGCGCTCATCCACGTGCTCCTGATTGCCGGGGGCCGACACGACGCTCGGCGTGCTGGTATAGATCAGCTTCCGTACGCCGGCCTTCCGGCAGCCGCTCAGCACGTTCTCTGTGCCGACGACGTTGGGGCCGTAGTAGGCATCCCATGGGCCCCAGTAGCCCGCCAGCGCTGCGACATGGAAGACGGCGTCCATCCCGAGACACGCGTGCTCGACGGCCGCTTTATCCTGAAGGTCTGCGCTGAGCGTCTCCACGCCTCTGGCTTCCCAATCGGGATAGGACCGGCGCCCCAGGATTCGCACCCTGTCGCCGCGCGCCAGCAGCTTCATCACGATGTGCCGGCCGAGAAAGCCGCCGCCGCCGGTGACCAGCGCGTTCATCCTGGTTCCCCCTCACCCCCACCCTCTCCGTGACCCATTGCAGTGGGCAGAGCAATGGGTGCCCCGGGAGAGGGGTTCTGCCGTGATGCCCATGCTGCAAGTTTGTCTCTCGAAATTTTCACGTTGTGGCGCACGTCGACCGGAAAGGCCCGGTGGAACAGCACCGTGGTGATCGCGGCCGTGACCGGAGAGGCCGCTCCCAACTGCAGCAGCTCGTCCCTGAATCGGGTGACCTCGTCAGCCGTCGCGGGAAACCTGCCCGGTTGCGGCTCGATGACGATCACCGGACGTTGGTGCCCCACAGACCCGACCCCCACGAGGCCCGAACGACACACGTCCTGGTGCTGGTTGAAGATCGCCTCACAGGGGTCGGTGAACAGCGTGCCGGATGTGGTCTGCACCCGGTCGCCCTTGCGCCCGCAGTACCAGACCCGGCCCTGCTCGTCCAAGTAGCCAACATCGCCCATGCGGTGCCACCAGGCGTCGCCGTCCTTGATCTTGGCGAGCGCGCTATCCCGCTCGCGCCGAAAATATTCGCGGGTGACGACGGGGCCTTTGACGACCAACTCGCCGATCTGGCCGTGTGGAAGGACCAGCCGGTCGTCCCAGGCTGGGAGCGCCTCGTCGGTGATGCGGATGACCCGCAAGGTGATTCCCGGAAACAGCTTGCCGACACAGGTCCCTTTGCCGGCGCGGGTCTTCGCGGCGGTGTCACGCAGGACGTCGCGCGCGGTGATGGAGGAGACCGGCAATGCTTCCGTCGCGCCGTAAGGCGTGTGGGCATCGGCGGAGTCGGGCAGGATGCGATGGACCCGCTCCAGCACCGTTGGCGACACTGGCGCTCCGGCCATGAGCACGCGCCGGAGAGAGGGGAGCGTCAACTGCCGCTCCACGCAGTAGCGGCCCACGCGGTCCCAGATGGCGGGCGAGCCGAACGACTGTGTGACGCGGTACCGCTGGATGGCGGCGACGAACGGGGCCGGATCCACCTGAGCCGGCCGGGTCGGGTCCAGGTCGGGAATGACGACGGTCACGCCCATGGCGACACTGAAGAGGGCGAAGAGCGGAAAGGGAGCCAGGTCCACCTCGCCTTCTTGGATGCCGTAGAAGGCGCGCAGTTCGCGGACCTGCGCGGCGAACATCCCGTGCTCGTACACGACGCCTTTGGGGGCTCCTGTGCTGCCGGAGGTGAAGACGATCGCAGCGATGTCGCTCACACGTGTTGGGGCGCAGGGAAACTCCCGCCAGGTGGCTTCACGGATCCGGGCCAGCGTGGGGCCGCCCCAGAACCACCGTCGCCCGACCGTGACCGCCAGCTTCACGCTGCGGAACGCACGCGGGAAGAAGACGCGGGCGGCGTGCGCGACGGGGACCGCGATGCAGGCTTCGGGTGCGGCCTCCTCGATGCAGCCCAAGAAGTTCGCCTTGCCCATGCCGGGATCGATCAGCACCGGCACCGCGCCTAGCTTGAAGAGGGCGAAGGTCAGGCTGAAGAAATCCTCGCCCGGTTTCACCATCAACAATGTGCGGGTGCCGTGTTCGACACCTAGGCGGGTCAGCCCCCAGGCGTAGCGGTCGCATTCCTCGTTGAGTTGCCGGAACGTCAGGTGAGCGCCGACTTGGGGATGAATGACCGCCGGCCGGTCGGGGCGCCGATCCGCCAGAAGCGGGAGGTGGGCGGCGATGTTGAGGAGCGAGGAGTCCGCCCTGGTTTCGGTTTGCGAGGTAAGAGCAGCCATCGTTAAAATCGTCTCCCTGTTGTCACCCTGAACAAAGTGAAGGGCCTCAGTTGCTTGTAAGCTAGATTCTTCGCTTCGCTCAGAATGACACGTACCGTCATGCGATCGGATGCTTGGCGAGGAACTCGCGCACCCAGGGGATGATGCGTTCGTGCGCGTCCTCCACGACGTAATGGCCGGCATCCGGCACCAGACGCACCTCGGCCTTCGGGAACCGCGCCTGCCACTCTTTCAGGAAATCGGTGGTGAAGCACCAGTCCTGCGCGCCCCAGATGATCAGCATCGGATGGCCCTCGAAGAGCGCCAGCCCGCGTCCGATCTCCGCCAGCAACTGGTACGTCGGATGAGACGGACGCATGGGGATGTCCTGCACGAAGCGCAGGATCGCAACCCGATGCGCGTAGCTGTCGTACGGGGCGAGATAGCCGGCCTTGACGGCCTGGGTCATGCGCTCGCGTTTGGCGCAGGCCATGGCCGGCGCCAACCCGGCGAAGGCGTTCAACCCACGCACCGCCAGCGCGCCGAAGCCGGGCAGCTTGCAGACGTTGATCCGGAGCGGAATCCGGGACACGGGAAACGCCGCGGTGTTGAAGACCACGAACCGTTTCACCCGTTCCGGATGGCGCAGGGCGTAGCCCATGCCGATCGGCCCCCCCCAATCATGCAGGAACAGCGTGAGCCGCTCCAGCTTGAGTGTGTCCAGCAGGGCTTCCAGATTATTGATATGTTGCGCGAGGGTGTACGAGTACGTGGGGGGCTTGTCCGACAGCCCGCAGCCCATGTGGTCGGGCGCGACGACCCGGTGCGTGGGGCTGAACGCGCCGAGCAGGGCGCGGTAGTAGAAGGACCAGGTCGGGTTGCCGTGGAGCATGACGAGCGGATCGCCGGACCCTTCATCGACATAGTGGTACTTCCAGCCCGAGAGTGTCAGGTACTGGGAACGAAACGGGTAGAGGTCCCGGAAGGGCACCACGCGGCTTACCAGACGACGCCCAGCATCATGCAGTTCAGGCCGCTGCCGATTCCCAGCAGGGCCAGCTTCTCCGCGCGCTTGACGTGTCCCGCTTCGAGGCTAAGCGCCATCGTGATCGGCAAGGACGCGGAGCCCACGTTGCCCAGGAACTCGACGGTCGGGTAGTCGATCGCGGGGTCGAGCTTCAGGGTCTCGAAGAGCACACGGCGGTGCGCGACGCCCACCTGGTGGCAGAACGTCTTGGTCACGTCGGCGTCGGTCCAGCCCAGCTCCTGCTTGAAATCCGCCCAGGTCCGGCCGGCCAGCGCGCATCCCCGGTGCAGGAGCTCTTCCGACTGGGTGGACATTTCCGGCTGGCTGCTGGAGTCCAGGCCGGTATCCGCGCTGCCGCGGCATAGGTAGTTCTGCTCCGAGTCGGTTCGCACGATGCCGCCGGCAAGCTGATGGCCGCTCTTGGACACGGAGGCGTGCGTCATGACGATGGCGGCTGCGCCGGAGCCGATGGTCAGAGAGGCGAAGGCGTCCTTGAATTTCTTGCGGGTCATGGTGTGATCCGCCAGCAGTTGGCGGATGGTCGTCTCGACCAGCGGCTTGCCGTTCTCCCCGGCGACGAGGAGCCCGCGCGTGATCTGGCCCAGCTCGATCATGTTGGCCAACACCGCCATGCCGTTGAGCATGCCGAGGCAGGCGTTCGAGATGTCGAAGAGCGTGGCCATGGGCGAGATCTTCAGGTGCTCGTGGACGACCGAGGCGGTCGCGGGCTCCAGGAAGTCCCGCGAGACGGAGCAGTTGAGGATGCACTCGATCTCATGGCCGAGGATCCCGGCCTGGTCGAGTGCTTTGCGTCCCGCCATGGCGGCGGCGGCGCTGGGATTCACGCCGTCGTCCCAGAACCGCCGCTCCCGGATGCCGCTCATCATCTCCAGCCGCCCATAGGGGAGCTGGAGGCGATCATACAACGGCGCGAGGCGTGCCTCGATCTCGGCCGACGTGACCACGTGCTTGGGTAGCTCGTACCCGATGGACTCGATGCAGACGGTGGAATAGCGCATGGATGGCTAGCTCGAAGGTATGGTAAAGAAGACCGATGAGAGGGTCAAGGATTCAGCGTGCTCTCAGCGAGAGGTAGGCGGGCAGCCGGGTCTTGTTGTCTTTTCTGGCCATCTTGAGCTGCTCCCAGACCAGGCCGTTCGCATCCGTAAGGTCGGCGCCCAGGAGGTCTGCTCCATCAAAGCGAGTTCCACTCAGAAAAGCGCCTTGAAGATTTGCGTTTCGGAGTCTTGCCCCGTTGAGGCTTGTATTTAGAAGGAAGGCGCCTTGCATCTTCGCGTCTGCAAGGTTCGAATTCTCGAGGTGAGCCGCCCTGAGAATCGCCTCCTCCAAGCCGATCCCAGCCAAGTTGGCTTCTTCGAAACGAACCTCGCTGAGGATGGCCCCTGCTAGCTTTGCTCCGGCTAAATTAGCCCGGCGCAAATCCGTCCCCCGTAAATCGAGCCGTTGACTTTCTCCGTCCCTATAGGTGTGGCGACGTCTTGCGATGACATCGAGCGTGGCTTGAATATCGGGAGCGAGGCGCAGGGGCGGCTCCTTCAGCGGTTGGTTCTTCGTCACCGAAGTGCGTTCTCGTACGAAGGTGGTCAGGATTTCCATAATCGGCCAGTACTCACTTTCAGAAGTCCTGGCGAGTCGCTCGAGGGCATAGATGCCGCCCAGCCGCACCTCAAGGTTCCGGTCTCTGAGCTGATCCACCGCCTGGGTCAGCCGATCCGCCAGCTGAGCTTCCAGGGTGTCCTTCAATTTGTCGAGGGTGAGGTAGAGGCCGGTCAAAAGCGCGGCGCCGCCGAGGAACCAGAGGACGGTCTTTCGTGACGCGATCATGGGGTACGCCGCGCGTGCTAGGCGCAGCAGGGAGGAGCAGGCTCAGACGGCGACAGCGACCCGTTGTCCGGCGCGGAGGTACTTGTCCACGCCGGCGGCCATCTTGCGGCCCTCGGCGATGGCCCACACGATCAGCGAGGCGCCGCGCTTGACGTCGCCGCCCGCGAACACGCCCTCCACGCTGGTCATGTAGTTCTCGTCCACCGCCACGTTGCCGCGCGCGTCGTACTTCACGCCCAGGCTGTCGAGCAGCCCGTTCTTCACCGGGCCGGTGAAGCCCATCGCCAGCAGGACGAGGTCCACCTCCATCTCAAACTCAGTGCTGGGCATGGGGATGAACCGGCCGTTCTCGAACGTGACCCGGTGCGCGTGTAGCTTGGTGACGTGGCTGTTACGGCCGCTGAACTGGGTCGTGGAGACGCTCCACTGGCGGTCGCAACCTTCTTCATGCGCGTGCGAGGAGCGCAGTTGCATCGGCCAGAGCGGCCAGGGGGTGGAGTCCGCCCGCGTCGGCGGGGGCTCGGGGAGCAGCTCGAACTGGTGCACCTCGAGGCAGCCATGGCGGTGAGTCGTGCCCAGACAGTCCGAGCCGGTGTCGCCGCCGCCGATGATGACCACTCGCTTGCCCTTGGCCGTGATCGGCTCCTCGGTGATAACATCGCCAGCGTTGCGCTTGTTCTGCTGGACGAGGTAGTCCATGGCCGGGTGGATGCCTTTCAGGTCGCGTCCCGGCACCGGGAGCTCGCGCGCCTGCTCGGCGCCGAGCGCCAGACACACCGTGTCGAACTGCCGGCGTAGCTCGTCCGCGCTGAAGTCCACGCCGACGTGCGCGTTGGTCTGGAACTTCACGCCCTCGGCTTTCATCTGCTCAAGCCGCCGGTCGATCACCCACTTCTCCATCTTGAAGTCGGGGATGCCGTAGCGCAGCAACCCGCCGATGCGATCCGCCTTCTCGAAGACCGTCACGCTGTGGCCCGCGCGCGCGAGCTGTTGAGCGGCGGCGAGGCCGGCTGGCCCAGAGCCCACGATCGCCACGGTCTTGCCGGTGCGGGAAACCGGCAGGACGGGCGCCACCCAGCCCTCGTCGAACCCCTTGTCGATGATGTTCCACTCGATGACCCGGATGGACACCGGGTCACTGTTGATGCCGAGCACGCAGGCCGACTCGCAGGGGGCCGGGCACAGGCGTCCCGTGAACTCGGGGAAGTTGTTGGTCGCGTGCAGGGCCTTGAGGGCGTCCTTCCAGCGGCCCCGGTGGACGAGGTCGTTCCACTCGGGGATCAGGTTCACGACCGGACAGCCGTGGTTGCTCTGGCAGAAGGGCACGCCGCAGTCCATGCAGCGCGCGCCCTGGGCCTTCAGTTTGTCTTCGGAGATCGGCTCGTAGAACTCCCTCCAGTCCTGGATGCGGAGCTCGACCGAGCGACGCTTGGGGCCCTCGCGGGCGTACTTCAGGAATCCCTTCACATCAGCCATGGGCCACCAGTTCCTTGTCCTTCTGCGCCTGCTCCTTGGCGGCCGCTGCCTTCCGCTCCGCCAGCACCCGTTTGTAATCGATCGGCATGATCTTCACAAACTTCGGGAGCATCGTCTCCCAGGCCTCCAGCACCGCCTTGGCCTTGCGGCTGCCGGTGTACTTGTGGTGCGCCTCGATCAAGTGCCGCAAGGTTTGCTTGTCCTCGTCGGTCACGACTTTCTCCAGCTCGACCATGCCCATGTTGCAACGCGCCTCGAACTTGCCGTCCTCGTTCAGGACGAAGGCGATGCCGCCGGACATCCCGGCCGCGAAGTTCCGTCCGGTCCTGCCGAGGACCACGACCACCCCGCCGGTCATGTACTCGCAGCCGTGGTCGCCGGTGCCTTCGATGACCGCCCGGGCGCCGCTGTTGCGCACGGCAAAGCGCTCCCCCGCTGTTCCGTAGAAGTAGCATTCGCCCTGGGTGGCGCCGTAGAGGGAGGTGTTGCCGATCAGGATGGTCTCCTCGGGAACGAACGTCGAGCCTTTGGGAGGATAGACGATAATCTTTCCGCCGCACAGGCCCTTGCCCAGGTAGTCATTGGACTCGCCCTCGAGCTCCAGCGTCACGCCGCGTGCCAGGAAGGCGCCGAACGACTGGCCGGCCGAGCCCGTGAACTTGAGGTGAATGGTGTCGGGCGGCAACCCTTCCAGCCGGTAGCGCTTGGCGATCTCGCTGGAGAGGATCGTCCCGACGGTCCGGTTCACGTTGCGGATGGGGAGGTCCATCCGCACCGGCGTTTTGCGTTCGATCGCCGCCTTGCACAGCTCAATGAGCTTCCAGTCGATGGCCCGGTCCAGCCCGTGGTCCTGCTTCTCGACACAGTACCGGGCGACGTCAGGTCCGACCTGGGGTTGGGCAAGGATCGCGGAGAGGTCCAGACCCTTGGCTTTCCAGTGGTCGATCGCCTTCTGGGCCCTGAGCTTGTCGGTGCGGCCGATCATCTCCTCGAACTTCCGGAACCCCATCTTCGCCATCCACTCGCGTACCTCCTCGGCCACGAAGAAGAAGTAGTTCACGACGTGCTCCGGCTGGCCAGTGAACTTGGCGCGGAGCGCGGGGTCGTGGGTGGCGATCCCCACCGGGCAGGTGTTGAGGTGGCACTTGCGCATCATGATGCAGCCTTCGACGATCAGCGGGGCCGTGGAGAAGCCGAACTCTTCGGCGCCGAGCAACGCGGCGATCACGACGTCGCGGCCGGTCTTCATCTGTCCGTCGGTCTCCACCCGGATCCGGCCCCTGAGATTGTTGAGGACCAGAGTCTGCTGCGTCTCGGCTAGGCCGAGCTCCCACGGGATGCCGCCGTATTTAATGGAAGAGAGCGGAGAGGCGCCGGTCCCGCCGGAGTCTCCGCTGATCAGCACCTTGTCGGCCTTTGCCTTGGACACGCCCGCGGCCACGGTCCCCACGCCGATTTCCGCCACGAGCTTGACCGAGATGTCCGCCTGCGGATTGGAGTTCTTGAGGTCGTAAATCAGTTGCGCCAGGTCTTCGATCGAGTAGATGTCGTGGTGCGGGGGCGGAGAGATGAGCTGTACGCCAGGCGTGGCATAGCGCAGCTTGGCGATGGTCTCGTCCACCTTGTGGCCAGGCAGCTGGCCGCCCTCGCCGGGTTTCGCGCCCTGGGCCATCTTGATCTGCAGTTCCTTGGCGTGGACCAGGTAGTCCGTGGTGACACCGAAGCGCGCCGAAGCGACCTGCTTGATCGCGCTGTTCTTGGAGTCGCCGTTGGGGAGCGGCACGAAGCGCCCCGGGTCCTCGCCGCCCTCGCCGGTGTTGCTCTTCCCGCCGATGCGGTTCATCGCGACCGCCAGGGTCTCGTGGGCCTCCTTGCTGATCGCGCCGAAGGACATGGCGCCGGTCGTAAAGCGCTTGATGATCTCCTTCGCTGGCTCGACTTCCTCCAGCGGAATCGGCTGAGGCAGGGTCTTGATCTCCAAGAGCCCCCGGATGTTCGAGCGCCGCTTGCTCTCGTCGTTGACGAGCGCCGCGAACTCCTTGTAGGTCTTGGGATCGTTGGAGTGAGTGGCGTGCTGGAGCTTGTAAATCGTCTCGGGGTTCCAGTTGTGGTGCTCGCCCTGGACGCGGTAGTGGACTTCGCCGCCGAAGTCGAGCTGGCGGATCGGCGCCGGCTCGTACGCCAGCTTGTGCCGACGCAGCGTCTCCTCGCCGATCTCGCGGATGCCGATCCCTTCGATCCGGGAGGCCGTTCCCGTGAAGTAGCGGTCCACGAGCTCGTGGTTGAGGCCGATGGCCTCGAAGATCTGGGCGCCACAGTACGACTGCACGGTGGAGATGCCCATCTTGGAAAAGATTTTCAGCAGGCCCTTGTTGATCGCCTTGATGAACTTGGCCTGGGCAGTTGCCGCATCGAGGCCTTCCGGCAGGTAGCCGTCTCGCTCCATGTCCACGAGCGTCTCGAACACGAGATAGGGATTGATCGTGCCGGCGCCGTAGCCGATGAGGCCGGCGAAATGATGCACGTCTCTTGGCTCCCCGGTCTCAAGGATCAGGCCGACTTCTGTCCTGCTGCACTCGCGGACGAGGTGGTGGTGGAGCGCCGAGATGCCGAGCAGGCTCGGGATCGGCGCCCACTCCTCGTTCACGCCCCGGTCGCTCAGAATCAGGAACTTGTACCCGTCCTTGATCGCCTGCGAGGCTTGCTGGCAGAGGTCGTCCACCGCCGCGCCCAGGCCGTCCGGCCCTTCCGCCACGCGGAACAGCAGGCGCAGAGTCTTGCCCTTGAAGTGCGGGTCGGCGATCTGGCGGATCTTCTCTAGATCTGCGTTCGTCAGGATGGGCTGCTGCACCTTGATGCGCCGGCAGGCCTCCGGGGTTTCTGCCATCACGTTTGGCTTGGGGCCGATGTTGGTGACCAGCGACATGACCAGCTCTTCGCGGATCGGATCGATCGGGGGATTGGTCACCTGCGCGAAGAGCTGCTTGAAGTACTTGAACAGGAGCTGGGGCTGCTCAGACAGCACGGCCAGCGGCGTGTCGGTGCCCATGGAGGAGACCGGCTCTTCGCCCGCCATGACCATCGGCGTGATGACCATCTTCAGCTCTTCCACCGTGTAGCCGAAGGCCTGCTGGCGCTGGCGGAGCGTCGGATGGTCCGGCTGCGGCACGTTCAGCGGCTCCGGCAGCTCGTCGAGCGAGACGCGGTACTGGGTCACCCAGGCCCGGTACGGCTTCCGGCTGACGATCTCGGCCTTGATCTCTTCGTCGTCGATGATACGGCCCTGCACCGTGTCCACGAGGAACATGCGACCCGGCTGGAGGCGGCCCTTCTGGCGGATGTCCTTGGCGTCGTAAGGGAGCACGCCGGCCTCTGAGGCCAGCACCGCGAGGTCGTCGGTGGTCACCTGGTAGCGGCATGGGCGCAGGCCGTTGCGATCGAGGGTCGCGCCGATCTGCTTGCCGTCGGTGAAGCACACGGCCGCCGGGCCGTCCCACGGCTCCATCATCGCGGCGTGGTACTCGTAGAACCCGCGGCGATCCAGGTCCATCTGCGGATTGCCGACCCACGGCTCGGGGATCAGCATCATCATCGCGTGCGCGAGCGAGCGGCCGCCCATCACCAGGAACTCGAGCGCGTTGTCGATGCAGGCCGAGTCGCTCTGGTGCTCGTAGACGATGGGGAAGAGCTTGGGGATGTCGTCGCCGAAGAGCTCCGACTGCAGGCGGCCCTGGCGCGCCCGCATCCAGTTCACGTTGCCCTTGAGCGTGTTGATCTCACCGTTGTGGCAGATGTAGCGGTAGGGGTGCGCGAGCGGCCACGTCGGGAACGTGTTCGTGCTGAAGCGCGAGTGGATCATCGCCAGCGCGCTGACCACGCTGGTATCGGTCAGGTCCGGGTAATACTGAGTGATTTGATCCGGCAACAGCAGGCCCTTGTAGATGATGGTGTTCATGGACATGCTGGGCAGGTAGAAGTACTCCCGCCCCTCGATGGCAGACTCGCGGATGGCGTTCTCGATGCGCTTGCGGATGACGTAGAGCTTGCGCTCGAACTGCGCCTCGTTGAGGATGTCGCGGGCGATGAAGACCTGCCGGATGGCCGGCTCCGTGCGGCGCGCCTGCGAGCCGATCGCGCCGCTCTTGACGGGCACGTCGCGCCAGCCCAGCAGCCGCACGCCTTCCTCCTCGATCACCTTCTCGAAGAGCCGCTCGCATGGCTTGCGCTGTGCGGCGTTCGGCGGGAGGAAGACCATGCCGACCCCGTACTCGCCGGCGTTGGGCAGCTTCACGCCGACGTCAGCGCACGCGCGTGTGAAGAACTCGTGGGGCACTTGGAGCAGGATGCCCGCCCCGTCGCCCGTGCAGGGGTCGCAGCCCTGGGCGCCGCGGTGAAAGAGGTTGTTGAGGACCTGGAGCCCCTTGCGGACGATGTCGTGCGACTTGACGCCCTTGATATTGGCGATGAAGCCGATCCCGCAACTGTCCTTTTCAAGGGCAGGATCGTAGAGGCCTTGTTTAGGTGGAAACCCAGGGATGCGCATCTCTCCGCTCATGGACGGAATTCCTTTGATCAACAAGCCGTTACGAATCCTTGCATCCTACTTGAGGGGGCGCGGGCGTGTCAAGCAAATCGTCGCCAGGAGACGCGTGAAAACCCAGGCGGAATCAAGATATTACGACGGTAGGTCCAATGATAATTCCGCCCTGTAGGTCAATGGGACTACGGTGACGTGTCTTTGACCCGCACAAATGTTGTAGGGGCAGGCCCCCGTGCCTGCCCGGATGGAGACGTAGGGGTGGACCTATGTGTCCGCCCGAATTAACAGGCCACCCATTTACGAACGGACGCACACGCAGGTGTGCCCCTACAAGAAAAGGGCAACCACAGGGGGTTGCCCCTACCTAGTGGCTGCGGGTGAGCGCCGCGGCGAGCACCAGGATGATCACTCCGAGGAGCAGGTTGAGCCGGCCCACCCAGGGCGCCAGTTGGACCATCAGCAGATCGGTGCCGGTCGGGAGCAACCCATCGCGGGACTGGGCCCGGGCCGCGCGCGGGCCGATGATAAAGTCGTGGGCCACGCCCATCGCCACCAGGACGGCGACCAGCCCGAGCTTGATGCCCAGCACTTTCAGGTAAGGAGACCCCTGGGTCGTATCCCCGTAGAAGGCCACGTTGACGGTCCCCGTCAGGATCAGGACGGCGAGGCAGATCCAGACCAGCCGACGGAAGCGCCAGGCCATCTTCCGGAACAGGTCGGCGCGGAGCAGCGGGGAGTCCACCTGGCGCAGGACCGGCACGGCGACCAGCGAGAGGAACAGCATGCCCCCGATCCAGATGACCGCCGCAAGGATGTGCAGCCACAGGTTGAGAAACGGCAGCATGGGCGCGAGCGTAGCACCCTACGGGACCCATCGCAAGGCAACGGTCGGAGACTTTCCCGACTCTCGGCTTGACAAACCATCCGACCCTTACCTAGTATCCGCTCATGCCCAAAAACGTTGAATCTTGCGCGATCGCGAGCATGAGCGAGGTGTGGGACTGCTACCGCCTGGAGCTTGGCGCCGTCGAGGATCAGATCCGCCAGAACCTGGGTTCCAAGGTGGCGCTGGTCAACACGGTCGCGGCGCACATCCTCAACAGCGGCGGCAAGCGGATCCGCCCGCTCCTGCTGATTCTGTGCGCCCGGCTGGCGGGCTACGCCGGCCGGGACGACGTGCTCCTGGCCAGCCTGATCGAGTACATCCACACCGCCACGCTCCTGCACGACGACGTCGTGGACCACGCCGAGTTTCGCCGCGGGCGGCGCACCGCCGGCGGGCTGTGGGGCAACCAGGTGGCGATCCTCGTCGGCGATTACCTCTATTCCAAGGCGATCTGCCACATCGTGGGATTCCGCAATCAGGACGTGAACGAGTGCCTCTCGGAGGCCTGCCGGAAGATGGCGGAAGGCGAGCTGATGCAGTTGTCCTACAAGGACGACGCGTCGATCTCCGAACGGGAGTATGTCAAGGTCGTGGCGTACAAGACCGGCTCCCTGATCGCGGCAGCGTGCCGGATAGGGGCTGTCGTGGCCGATGCCGACCCGGCGTTGAGGGACGCGCTGTTCCAGTTCGGTCAGGCGATCGGCGTGGCGTTCCAAGTGGCGGACGACACGCTTGACTATGCCGCTCCGCGGGAGTCGCTCGGGAAATCCCAGGGCAACGACCTGGGCGAGGGGAACGTCACTTTGCCGCTGCTGCATCTTCGGAGGCAATGCACCGACGCCGAACGGCTGCGGCTCGCGGAAGTCATGGAGAAGAAGCCCAACGGAAACGGCGAGCTGGCGTGGGTTGTGTCCTTGATGGAACGCTATGGCTCGATCGACTACGCGATGGCCACCGCGCGCGGGTTCGTGCGGACGGCCAAGGTGCACCTGGACCTGTTCGAGGATTCCGTGCACAAGCGGGCCCTGCAAGTGGTCGCCGACTACATGGTGTCGCGCGATCATTAGTTGATGGGTGCGGCTTCTCCCTCTCCGGTTCATCCCTACGTGCAGCTTGCCATCGAGGCTATCGACGCCTATGTCCGGGATTTCCGCGTCATCACCCCGCCGGACGGCCTGTTCGGACGGCATCCGGCCCTACAGGACCGGGCGGGCGTGTTTGTCTCGCTGAAGAAACGAGGCGAGTTGCGCGGCTGCATCGGCACGATCGAGCCGGCGCACGAGAACCTCGCCGTGGAGATCATTGAAAACGCCATCAGCGCCGCGACCAAGGACCCGCGCTTCCGGTCGGTCGAGAAAGAGGAGTTGCCGGAGCTGGTGGTCTCGGTGGACATCCTGAGCACGCCGGAGCGCGTGGCGGGTCCTGAAGATTTGGACGTGCAGCGGTACGGGCT
>Ga0209802_1002187_pt1 | contig 13817 bp, 10 predicted proteins | sample GraSoiAngelo_129_FD_185886 | JGI IMG/M metagenome (GOLD analysis project Ga0209802, IMG submission 185886) | Grasslands soil microbial communities from the Angelo Coastal Reserve, California, USA - 14_0927_12_40cm (SPAdes) (version 2) | ecosystem: Environmental > Terrestrial > Soil > Grasslands ... | reverse complement strand
CTCGGTCTCCCTGCGACGATGACCTTCTACTCCTTTATTGGCATAGCCGTCACGTCCGCCACCATGATCATTTTCGGTCAGGCCATCTGGGATCCGGTCAAGGTCCTCGCGCGTCTCGGCAATCCCTGGGCCGTGGTCCTCGCCATGATTGCGTTGCTCATGGCCACCCTCAACGTCAACGTCGCCGCCAACGTCGTCTCTCCCGCCAACGATTTCTCGAATCTTTCCCCTCGTCGCATCAGTTTCCGCACCGGCGGCCTCATCACCGCTGCCATGGGCATCGTCATGCAGCCTTGGAAGCTCCTGGCCAACTACGGCAGCTACATTTTCACCTGGCTCGTCGGCTATTCCGGCTTTCTCGGCCCTATTGCCGGCGTTTTCATCTGCGATTATTTTGTTGTGCGCAAGAAATTCCTCGCCGCGGAGGATCTCTACGACCGTGGCGGCCGGTACGAATATTCTCGCGGCTTCCATTGGTCGGCCATCGCGGCTCTCGCGGCGGGCATCGGCGTCGCTTTCATTGGCCTGGTCGTTTCACCGCTGCGCATTTTGTACAACTATGCGTGGTTTGTCGGCTTTTTGGTCAGCTTTCTCGCATACTTTGTCTTGATGCATCGCGTCGAACCTGTCGCCCAGCCCGCGGACTGAGTAAGGAGTTGAACGCAGATGTTCATTCTCAACCGGGCACGGTTTCAGGCAAACTGTGCGGAAACGCTGTCATCCTGAGGCTGCGTCTTCTGCGGCCGAAGGATCTCAACGTCAGACATTTCTACACCAAATGTGCAAGGGGGGCTGCCCATGGACTTCGGCATCACCATCAAACCGGACATCTCCATCGATCGCATCCTCAGCCTTACCCGCCATGCGGAAAACTCCGGCTTCTCCTTCGGCTGGATGTTCGATTCCCACGTCATCTGGAAAGAGCCGTTCCCCCTTCTTACCCTGATGGCCGCCAACACAAAGAAATTACGCCTGGGCACCTGTGTCACCAACCCGGCTGTCCGCGATGTTACCGTTTCCGCCAGCCTCTTCGCCACTCTCAATCTCGCCTCCCACGGCCGCATGGAACTGGGCATCGGCCGCGGCGACAGCTCCCGCCGCGTCCTGGGCAAAAAACCCACGACCCTCGAGACCCTCGAAGAATTTGTCCGTATTTTCCGCAACTTGAACGCAGGCAAAACCGTGGACCTCGACGGTGTCCCCACAAAATTTCCCTGGGCCAATGGCGAGATTCCCCGCGTCTGGGTTGCTGGCTACGGCCCGAAAGCCCTTCGCACTGCCGGGCGCATCGGCGACGGCGTCATTCTCCAGTTTGCCGACCCCGACCTGATCGACTGGTGCCTCGGCTTCGTCCGCGAAGGCGCAAAAGAGGCCGGCCGTGATTTCGGCAAAATCGAAGTCATGTCTGCCGCCCCCGTTTGGGCCTCCGACGACCTGAAAACCGCTCGCGAACACGTCCGCTGGTTTCCTGCCCTCGTTTCCAATCACGTGATGGACCTCATCTCCAAGTACAAGCCGGAGGAATTGCCTCCCGCACTCACGTCCTATGTGAAAGACCGCGGCAAGTACGATTATCTCCACCATTGTGAAGTCGGCAGTGACAATGCCGATTTCGTTACCGACGAGGTCGTCGACCGCTTCTGCGTCATTGGTCCCATTGAGGAACATCGCAAGAAGCTCGACCGCCTGCGCAAAGTCGGCGTCACTCAATTCAACATCTACCTCATGTCCGGCGACGAAGAGAAAACCCTGGACATCTACAAGCATAAAATCCTGCCCCACTACTAGTGTCGTAGCGATTTGTTTCGCGCAAGTCTGGCAAGCGCCCGCGTTTTTCCGACAAAAGCAATATCTAAGCGCTCGCTTGACCAGCACAGCTGGAACGGCACAAGCACTGACTTACCCCGGCTCCTACCCACCCTCACTTGTCATTCTTCGTGCATCCAAGGAGGATGCACGAAGAATCTCAACTGCGAATACCAGCAATCCTTTCATCCTGAGGCCCCATTCCAGTCGGGACCAATACCGATCGAAGATGCCGGCCCTGCCGGAAAGAAACTCAATCGCAACTGTCCGCTGGGAATCTCACAGTACTAAGGTAATTGCCTGCGATAAAATGCAGCCTTTTCCGTGATTCCCCTTTCTGCACCCAAATGGTATGAAAGCAGTGGGGGAAGTTGACTGACCCATCGCTCTCAATCCTATAGTTCCTTTCACCGGGGGGAAGGACCCGGCTATGGACTCTCTTACTCCACCGTTCGCTCGTCGCAAGCTGCTTTTCGACGGAAGAATTGAGAAGCGCTCGCCTACGGTTGTCCCCGTGCATCTCGCAACAATGAACGAGCCTCGTTTTTCCGAGAGGGCCGTCACGCGCAACGTCAGCCCTCATGGCGCTCGCCTGGTGAGCAGACGGCTCTGGCAGCCACGGGAAGACCTTCTTCTTAGTCCGCTTACGGGTGAATCCCCTCAGCCCGCTCGAGTCGTGTATTGCCAGCCTCGGGCAAGGGGCGGCTTTTATGTGGGATTGCAAATCCCCGACCGCTCCGTCCGGTGGCCCGACTCGGCCGGCACGTAGCGCATTGCCTGCCCTCTCGTCCGTCATCCGAGGGAGAGGGATTGAACCCGCTGGGATCTACCTCAACCCCTTGAAGAGTGGAAACTTCACGCGCTAACCTTTTCCTCCGTACCACACCGATTCCAGTCTTAGAAAAACGGCCAAGTTTTGTGTGACCTAAACCATTTAGAATCAACACTTGTAAAGTGTATGAAAACAAACGGCTTTAACTTCCTCTAGAATCAACAAATCAACACTTACAAAAAACTGGGGAGGGGGGTACCCATGCCCAACGATTGCTTTTCATTCCATTCCAAGTAGATTAGAGCGGGTCCCGGAGGGCTTCCCATGCGTTTTGACACCATCATCCGCAACGGCACAATTGTCACCGCAACCGACACATCCCTCGCCGACGTCGGCATCTCCGGCGACAAAGTCACCGCCATCGCCGCGCAGCTCCCCGCGGAAAACGCCGGCCGCATCCTCGACGCCACGGGCATGCTGCTGATCCCCGGCGGCATTGATGTTCACACGCATCTCGACATGCCCTTCGGCGGCACCACCAGTGCCGACGATTTCCAGACCGGCACCATCGCCGCGGCCTTCGGCGGCACGACCACGCTCATCGATTTCGCCATCCAGTACAAAGGGCAATCGCTGCGCCAGGCGTTCGATACCTGGATGAAGAAGGCCCACGACAAAGCCGTCACCGACTACGCTTTCCACTGCATCATCACCGATCTCGGCTCCGCGCAACTCGAAGAAATGGGCCAGCTCATCCGCGAAGGTGTCACCAGCTTCAAACTCTTCATGGCCTATCCCGGCGTCTTCATGCTCGATGACGCCACGATCTTCAAAGCCATGCGCCAGGCCGCCAAGCACAACGGCCTCATCTGCATGCACGCCGAAAATGGTGGCGCCATCGACGTCATCGTCCAGCAGGCCCTCGCCGAAGGAAAACGCGCGCCCAAGTATCACGCGCTCACGCGCCCCACCACCGCCGAAGCCGAAGCCACTTCCCGCGCCATCGCCCTTGCTGAAATGGCCGGCGCGCCCGTTTACATCGTTCATCTCTCCTGCAACGAAGCGCTCGAAAAAGTCCGCGAAGCCCGCGACCGCGGCCTTCCCGCCTACGCCGAAACTTGCCCGCAATACTTGTATCTCTCGCTCGAAAATTTCGATGTGCCCGGCTTCGAAGGCGCGAAATACGTTTTCACTCCGCCGCTCCGCGAAAAATGGCACCAGGAGAAACTCTGGCAGGGCCTTGCGAAAGACACGCTTCAGGTCGTCTCCACCGACCACTGCCCCTTCTGCTTCAAGGAGCAGAAAGAACTCGGCAAGGACGATTTCACCAAAATTCCCAACGGCGGCCCGGGCATCGAGCACCGCTTAAGTCTTGTGTATGCCGGCGGCGTCCACGGCAAACACTTTTCGCCGAACCGTTTTGTGCAGCTCGTTGCCACCGCGCCCGCGAAACTCTTCGGCCTCTACCCGCGCAAAGGCACCATCGCGGTAGGCTCCGACGCCGACCTGGTCATCTTCGATCCCAATCACGAAGAAGTCATCAGCGCTAAGACCCACCACATGCGCGTGGACTATTCCATGTTTGAAGGCGTCCGCATCAAAGGCGCGCCCAAAACCGTTTTCTCCCGTGGCCGCGCCGTCATCGATGCCGGCAAATTCGTTGGCCGCCCCGGCTCCGGCCAATTCCTCCGCCGCCAACCCTACGCCGGCCTTTAGCCACCACCATGAAATTGCCAATGGTAGCTTTCCGATAGCTAAGAGGCGTTTTGTGAGACGCAAATGACCCGAAGATTCAAAACCGCTCTAATCAGTCTTGGGGCGGTTGTGCTCGTGCTTCTATTTTTCGTCCACGGTTGCGAACACATGGAAGAGGAGACCATCTCCTTTGCGCCGCCGGTTGGAAATGTAGAGTTCGAGAGTTTTTCGATTCTCGAATGGGTCACGAGCCCGCATCAAGAGATAAGAATTCGACTTAAACAGCCGTCCGACATTATGCAGTTGCTTGACCTTAGAGTCTTCGGCGATTTCCAGCCCGAAATGACTGACGAAGATGCAATCACCCGATTTGGCAAACCCCTACAAACGCGCGCTGATGATTTTGGCGGTTCGTGGTCCAAGTATCCGACGCCATTGGGCTATGTCGAGATCGGAGTTGACCGACGAACATCCCCGACGGACGATGGTGAAAAGAGTCCGCCTCCCGGTCGGCGCTCACTGCAAGGCCGCACCGATAAGGCTCCCGACGAAATCTTCCGCCAGCCCCTTCTCGAGGTGGTTCGTAAGGCACAGAAAATGACTCCTAGAGCCGAAGACCGCGAACTAAGCATCTTTGATTCAGAACATAACCTCATTCTTGACATCTGGATGAAAAACGGCCGAATCGACCACATGGAGCTTTTCAGGCATATAGATAGATAGAGGCCGGCCATACCCTGAATGGAGGTGCAAACCGAAAACGGAGCGATATTTGACTCTGTTGACCCTCTGTCCCTCTCACTGCTATCGTGAGGAGTTATCTTGGGCTCAGTGTACCCACTGGGCGCCAGGGCTCCTGTGGAGGGAGTACTTTCGTCTTATGGGCGTCACATGGGCCTGACCAAACTGGTAATCCGGGGCGCGCGCCAGCACAACCTGAAGAACATCAGCGTCGAGATCCCCCGGAACTCCCTGACGGTCATCACCGGCCTCTCCGGCTCCGGCAAGTCTTCGCTTGCTTTTGACACCATTTATGCCGAGGGCCAGCGCCGCTACGTCGAGTCGCTTTCCGCCTACGCCCGCCAGTTTCTCGATCAGATGGAGCGCCCCGAAGTGGACGTCATCGAAGGCCTTTCTCCCTCCATCGCCATCGAGCAAAAAACCACCACGCGCTCCCCGCGCTCCACCGTCGGCACGATCACGGAGATTTACGATTATCTCCGCGTCATCTACGCTTCTGTCGGCGTTCCGCACTGCCCGAACTGCGGCAAGCCCATCACGCGCCAGTCCAGCGAGCAGATCGTACAATCCATTCTGCACGGAGAAATCTGCAAGCTCGACGACCGCATCATGATCCTCGCGCCCATTGTCCGCGGACGAAAAGGCGCCTATCGCAAGGAGCTGGAAAAATTCGCGCAGGAAGGCTACGTCCGCGTTCGCATCAACGGCGAACTCTACCAACTCGACGATTTCCCGGCCCTCGACAAGCGCAAAAATCACACCATCGAAATCGTGGTCGACCGCTTGCTCGTCAAGCCGGGCATCGCCGCGCGCCTCGAGCAATCCATCGCCACCGCGCTCAAACTCACCGCGGGCCTCGTCACCGTGGCTGTCGTCGGCGGCAAAGAACACACGTTTTCCGAAAAGCTCGCCTGCCCCGATTGCGGCATCTCCGTGCCCATACTCGAGCCGCGCTCCTTCAGCTTCAATTCGCCCTACGGCGCTTGCCCGGCGTGCAACGGCCTCGGCTCGAAATACGATTTCGATCCGTCCAGAATCATCACCGATTGGTCCCGCCCGCTTTTCGACGGCGGCCTCGGCCCGGGTTCCAGCTCCGCGATTCTCAAGCGCACTCTGGAACTCGGCGCCTACGCGCACGGCTTCGATCTCGACACGCCCTTCGAAAAATATCCCACGCGCATCCAGAACCTGCTCTTGTACGGCTATCCACCGTCGAACGGCGCCAAACTTGAGAATGAACCGGCAGACAAGCAGGCCAAAGGCCTGAAAGGATTTCGCTTCCCCGGCATCCTGAAATTCCTCGAACGGAATTTCGGAGAGTCCGGCTCCGATACTTACCGCGAGTGGATGACGCAGTACATGTCCGCGACGCTTTGCAGCGTTTGCCGCGGCAAGCGCCTCCGTCCCGAATCGCTCGCTGTAAAACTCGCCAATTGGTCCATCGCCGACTTTACCGCGCTGTCGCTCAGCTCCGCGCGTCCCGCTGTCGAAAAGATCCTCAAGCATCTCACCGAGCGCCAAAAAGAAATCGCTGCGCGCCCGCTCGAAGAAGTTGCCGAGCGCATCGATTTTCTTCTCGCCGTCGGGCTTGGCTATCTCAGTCTTGAGCGCTCCGCCGCCACGCTCTCCGGCGGCGAAGCCCAGCGCATCCGGCTCGCCACGCAAATCGGCTCGCGCCTGCGCGGCGTTCTCTACGTTCTCGACGAGCCGAGCATCGGTCTCCACGCGCGCGACAATGCGCGCTTACTCGGCTCGCTCGAACATCTGCGCAATCTCGGCAACACCGTTCTCGTCGTTGAACACGACGAAGACACCATCCGCCGCGCCGATTTCGTCGTCGACCTCGGCCCCGGTGCGGGCAACGCCGGCGGCTACCTGGTCGCGCAAGGCAAGCCGGCGCAAATCGAAGCCGCCACCGAATCCCTCACCGGCCAGTACCTCAGCGGCGCCGCGAAAATCGCCGTCCCCGAAAAACGCCGCAGCTTGAATGGCAAAGCCATCCGCATCGTCGGCGCTAGCGCCAACAATCTCAAAGAGATTGACGTCACGCTGCCGCTCGGCGTGTTCATCGTCGTCACCGGTGTCTCCGGCTCCGGCAAATCCACGCTCGTGAACGACATTCTCTATCGCGCCCTGGCGCAAAAACTCTACCGCTCCTCCGAAGCGCCCGCCGCCCACCGCGAACTCCTCGGCGCCGACCAAATCGACAAAGTCATCGAAATCGATCAGGCGCCCATCGGCCGCACGCCGCGCTCGAACCCCGCCACCTACACCGGCGTCTTCGCGCCGATCCGCGATCTCTTCGCCATGCTCCCCGAATCGCGCGAGCGCGGCTACCGCCCCGGCCGCTTCAGCTTCAATGTAAAAGGCGGCCGCTGCGAGGCCTGCCAGGGGGACGGCCTGCGTCGCATCGAAATGAATTTTCTTCCTGATGTGTATGTGATGTGCGAAGTCTGCCGCGGCCGCCGCTACAATTCCGAAACGCTCGCCGTGCGCTACAAGGGCCATTCCATCAGCGACGTTTTGAATTTGCCCTCTTCCGACGCGCTGAAACTGCTCGAAAATATTCCGCAAATCCAGCAAAAACTCTCAACCCTGGTCGAAGTCGGACTCGGCTACGTCACCCTCGGCCAATCCGCCACCACGCTTTCCGGCGGCGAAGCGCAGCGCATCAAGCTCGCGCGCGAGCTTTCCAAGCGCCAGACCGGCCGCACGCTCTACATCCTCGATGAGCCCACCACCGGGTTGCATTTCGACGACGTCCGAAAACTTCTTGATGTTTTGCAGCGCCTCGTCGATCTCGGCAACACCGTGCTCATCATCGAGCATCATCTCGACGTCATCAAGCAGGCAGACTGGATCATCGATCTGGGACCCGAAGGTGGCGAAGGCGGCGGCCGTATCGTCGCGCAAGGCCCCCCCGAACTCGTCGCCCGCACCAAGAAGTCTTACACCGGCCAGGTCCTTGCCCGCGTCCTGAACAACCACCACAATGGAAACGCGAAATAGCCGCTGCGGCGCAATTGGGAGTAGGGGACAGTTTTCAATTACACGGCTAGTCGGGACTTGAGGCCGCTTTTTGAGAGTTAAGCCTTGCCTCGGACACGGCCAGTGCCGTGATCAAGAGCAAGAAAATGGCCGTCGAGACCCAGAAGAAGGGGTCAGCAACACAATCGTGGAAATTAACAAGAAGTGTACCAATTAGATTGAGCGCCCACACAGTGAGTGCCACTACGCCGAGCGTTATTCCACGACCGTTTGCTGAGCAGCTTATCTTGTACGATAACCACCAAAGCAAACAGCCAATCGCAAAAGTCGTCGCACCGGGCACCTTAGCCTCTTTTTCAAAAGCTGCGATCAGACCGATATTTCCCAATAGCCAGGCGATCAAGAAAAGCAACAAAGCCAATAGACCACGCTCCCTCGCGCTGAGCTTCAGTGCTGGCACGCGCATGGTTCCTCACCTCTTATCCTCATAGTAGCGAGAAGCTGGTCGGTCGCAAAAGTCGGACACCGGGTGAGTAGGCTAAAGGTAATGCTCGATAAACACGTTTACCGCAAATTGATCGAATGTCCAATCTTACCTTCGCTTGGTATTGGGCTCCGTGCGGGTTAGAGTATCTCCTGCTCCATGAGCATCTATTCGATCCGTCCGCTGACGCTCGGCGCGGTTCACACCTACCCGCTTGCCTCGCGAAAGAGCAAAGTCAGCACGGGAGAATTCGCGAAGCCTCTCGCCGCAAATTCATCGCTCACAAAATTCCTCGATTCGCTTCCGAATATTCTCGCCGCCGGAGATCTCCGGCATCTCCTCCGCGCCATCCACGCCGCCCGCAAACAGCGCCGAGCCATTCTTTGGGGCATCGGCGGCCACGTCATCAAAGTTGGCCTTGGCCCCATTCTGATCGACCTGATGAATCGCGGCTTCGTCTCCGGAATCGCCATGAACGGCGCCGCGCTCATCCATGATTTCGAAATCGCTCTGGCCGGGAACACGTCCGAAGACGTCGAAGCCGGTCTGGGCGCGGGCCAATTCGGCATGGCGGAAGAGACCGGCAACTACCTCAACGAATTCGCCAAGCTCTCGCAGCGCGTTCGCATCGGCTACGGCGAAGCCGCGGGCCAATTTCTGAACAGCGGCATCATTCCCGTCAAACACGCCAAATCGAGCGTCCTTTTCGCCGCTTACCAACACCGCATCCCCGTCACCGTTCATCTCGCCATCGGCACGGACATCCCACACATGCATCGCACCGCCGACGGGGCCGCTCTCGGCTTCGCCACGCATCTGGATTTCCGCCTCTTCTGCGCGTGCGTCGAGCAGATGCATCCCGGCGGCGTTTACCTCAACTGGGGTTCCGCCGTTCTGCTGCCTGAAGTCTTTCTCAAAGCCGTCTCTGTGGTCCGCAATCTCGGCGTGCCGCTTCGTCCGATTACCACTGCGAACTTCGACTTTATTCAGCACTACCGTCCGTTGCAAAATGTAGTGAAGCGTCCTACCGCTTCCGGCCGCAGCCGCGGCGGTCCTGGTTCGCACGGCTACGCCATCACCGGCCACCATGAGCTGCTCATGCCGCTGGTGGCTGCTGCGTTAGCGGCAGGGTGGCCAAGAAAACGCCCATAAGAAATCGATGAGCCTCTTCGACGACAATCCACCGAATCCGCCGGAACCATTTAGCGACCCGCAGCCTCAAGCAGCAGAGCCGCCGGAATCGCCGTCCGCGGAACCTGCTGTGCCACCGCTCGCCGGCGATCCCATCTCCTACGCCGCGGTGGCTCCTCCTCGCAGATTCAACGCTTATCTGCCGGAGGACTTGCGCATTACCTGGTCCTGGGCCCATCTCTTCGTGTTCCTGTCTTTCGGCTTCGGCAGCTTGTTGATCGTGCAGATTGGCGCTCTTTTCCTTCTCTCCGCCAACCGTCATCTGTCGCAAAGGCAACTTCAGCAGCTCATTGAGTCGAAGCCGCAGTTTTTGGTCGGTACCAACGTCCTCTGGTATGCCCTGTTGTTCCTTTTTCTCTACATGACATTGGCCGTTCTGCGCGGACTGCCCTTTTGGGGTTCCCTTGGCTGGAAAAGACTTAAAGCCGATCCCATTCTCGGCAAAGCGAACCCCTGGATGTATTTCTTCTCGGGATGCGGGCTGGCGGTTTTTGTGGCCATTGCTGGTTCGCGGGTGAAGAATGCGGAGCATGTCCCGATTCAAGAACTCTTCAAAAGCCGCACCGGGGCGATGTTGCTGATGACCATGGCAGTATTCGTTGCGCCCCTGGTGGAAGAAACGATTTTTCGCGGCTACCTCTATCCGCTATTTGCCAGCAAATTCTCTGGTTTGGCGGAAATTTTCGGGGCCGATTCGGCGCGCGCCCTGCGCTTTGGTACGGCCCTCGGAATTATTATCACCGGACTTCTGTTCGGACTGATGCACGGTGCGCAACTCGGCTGGACCTGGAAACTCGTTGCACTTCTCTCCTTGGTCGGGGTCATCTTTACGTTCGCCCGCGCCTGGACGGGCACGGTCCTCGCCAGTTTTCTCCTGCACCTGGGCTACAACTCCATGATTGCCATCACTTCCATCCTGGCCACCAGGGGTTTCACTCACATGCCTCCGCGGTGATGGATTCGTCTTCTCTGTGCTCTCCCGCTACAATGGATGCATCAGATTTAGTTTTACGGGGCCACTAACGGAATGTACGTAGCGCAACCCATCGAATGGACCGAGCGTGGCGTGGTTATGCTCGACCAGCGCCGCCTGCCCGCCGAAGAAATCTCCTACACCTACACCGACTATCGCGAAGTCGCCAAAGCGATTCGCGAAATGGTGATTCGCGGCGCTCCCGCCATTGGCGTCGCGGCCGCTATGGGTGCCGCTCTCGGCATTCTTCAGTCGTCCGCAAAATCTCTCGCTGCGCTCCAATCGGAGTTTCAGGAAATCTGCGATACGCTCGCGAAAACGCGTCCCACCGCTGTCGACCTTTTTTGGGCGCTCGAGCGCATGAAGCGCCGCTTCGCCGAACTCACTGCCGAAACTTCGGACTTCGCGAAAATCAAACAGGGGATGGTGGACGAGGCCCGGAAAATCCATCTGGAAAAGCGCACCACCGACGAAGCTATCGGGCGCTTCGGCGCGGAATTCATGCCGCGCGAGGGCCAGGTCATGACGCAATGCAACGCGGGAGCGCTGGCCACCGGCGGCATCGGCACGGCGCTTGGCGTCATCCGCGTCGCCTTCGAACAAGGGAGGAAGCTCCATGTGCTGGTTCCGGAAACGCGTCCGTACCTCCAGGGCGCGCGCCTCACCGCCTGGGAACTTCACAAAGGCGGCATCCCGCTCACGCTCATCACCGACAACATGGTCGGCCACTTCCTGAAATCTGGAAAAGTCGGCGCCATCGTCACCGGCGCCGACCGCATTGCCGCGAACGGCGACACGGCTAACAAAATCGGCACGTATCAAATCGCGGTCCTCGCCAAGGAAAACAAAGTGCCGTTTTACATCGCCGCACCGGTCTCTACGTTTGATCTCTCCATCCCTGACGGCGAACACATTCCCATCGAGGAGCGCTCGGCTGCTGAAGTTACGCATCTACAAGGAGTGCGCATCGCTCCTGACGTTCACGCCGCGCATCCGGCGTTCGACGTCACTCCCGCGCGCTACATCGCCGCCATCTTCACCGAACGCGGCGTCGCCCGTGCTCCGTACAATGATTCGCTTCGTGCGCTGGCTCGCGCGGGCCAGCCCGTTGCGACAGCCCGCTAACGTATTCATCCGAGCACGATGCTCGTGTTTATAGATGTCGGCTCACGCCGAAGGTCCAATTAGGCCGGGCCGCACTGGCCGTTTTCCTGCCGTTGGCGTAGGCTGAAGCGATTCTGGACGCCAAATTTGCCGTTCATCCGTCTAAGAACTGCCTGAGAGGGTCAGGATGAAACTCAAACTATCTGCCGTCACGTTTCTTGCCGCGTCGTTGCTCGCAGTGTTGCCTCTAGGTGCAGCTCCCCAATCTCAATTTCCCGATACGCCCGCCGCCCATCAGTTTGCCGCGTGGCTCGAGGCGTTCAATTCCGGCGATCGCGCCAAGCTTCTGGAGTTTCTCCAGAAGAACCATCCATCGCACGCCGGGGATATCGACGGAGAATTGGGATTCCGCTGGATGACTGGGGGATTCGAGTTCAAGAAAGTGGAAGAATCCACTCCCACGCGCTTTGCGGGCATCGTCAAAGAGCGTGATTCGGATACGTTCGCCCGCTTCGTCGTCGAGGTCGAATCGCAAGCGCCGCACCGCATCACGAAGTCTGACCTGGAGCAGATCGCTACTCCCCCGGAGTTCGCTGTCCCACGCCTGAGCCAGGACGCTGCTCTCTCCGCGCTCCGCGCCGAACTCGACAAGCGCGCCGCTGCCGATCGCTTCTCGGGCACTGTGCTCATTGCCAAGAGCGGAAAGCCGATCTTCACCGCTGCTTACGGCTTAGCCGACCGCGAAAAGAAAATTCCCAACAAACTCGATACGCGATTTCGCATCGGCTCGATGAACAAGATGTTCACCGCTGTCGCCGTTCTTCAGCTCGCGCAGGCCGGCAAGATCAAGCTTACCGACCCGCTGGGAAAGTACCTCACCGATTACCCGAACAAAGACCTCGCCTCCAAGGTCACCATCCATCATTTGCTCACGCACACCGGAGGCACCGGAGATTTCTTCGGTCCGGAGTTTGACAAGCACCGCTTAGAGCTTCGCACCTTGCAGGACTACGTGAAGCTCTATGGGCAGCGCGGTGTCGAATTCGAGCCGGGCAGCAAGTGGGCTTACAGCAATTACGGGTTTCTGCTGCTCGGCGTTTTGATTGAAAAAGTCAGCGGGCAGAGTTACTACGACTATGTCGCCGAGCATGTGTACAAACCCGCCGGGATGACGTTGACGGCCTCGCTTGCCGAAGACGAAGCCGTGCCTGGCCGTTCCGTAGGTTACACCCATCGGCGACCAGGCGGCCCTGGGGACGGTGCACCCGAAGCATGGCGGCCCAACACGGACACGTTGCCCTACCGCGGTACGTCCGCAGGAGGCGGCTACTCCACGGTTGAAGATTTGTTCCGTTTTGCCAGCGCGATCGAAAACCACAAGCTACTGGATGCCCAGCATACCGAGCTGCTGACCACGGGCAAAGTGGACACTCCCCGTGGTGGGAAGTACGGCTACGGTTTCGGCGACGAAACGATCGGCGGAGTGCGCTGCTTTGGTCATGGGGGCGGCGCCCCTGGCATGAATGGAGATTTGAAAATCTGTCCGCAGGCGGATTACGTCGTTGCCGTCCTCGCCAACCTCGATCCACCGGCGGCGCAGCGCGTGTCCGACTTCGTGCTCAACCGGCTTCCCGAAAAATAGCCGTCCCACAGGCTCCCCGCGAAACGTTCCCTTTGCAGCACAATGGAAACGGGCTAGATTGGCAGGCAGCCTCACAGCTTCACACGGGCCGAATCACGAAGACAGTCCGCTCGCGCTTGCGGAACTTGGCGAAGAAATCCAGCAAGTGCTTCCACGGCGCATACTTTTTGTTCAGCAACTTCATCCCGTGCTCCGCCTCTGCACCAGAGACAATCTCCGCTCGCGCGGGAACCCAATCGCCTTTCAGTCGACCGCGCATATCGCACGGCGCGATGTTCACGCGCGCGTTGTTTCGAATGCGCTTCAATTTTCCCGAGACGCCGATCGTATACACGTAGAGTTTCGCGTCGTTCGAATCGAGGCGCGCCGACGGTTCGGCCGCAAACCATACCGGCGTCTTAACACCGTCACCACTCTTTTT
>Ga0209802_1002182_pt1 | contig 13830 bp, 20 predicted proteins | sample GraSoiAngelo_129_FD_185886 | JGI IMG/M metagenome (GOLD analysis project Ga0209802, IMG submission 185886) | Grasslands soil microbial communities from the Angelo Coastal Reserve, California, USA - 14_0927_12_40cm (SPAdes) (version 2) | ecosystem: Environmental > Terrestrial > Soil > Grasslands ... | reverse complement strand
AGCAAGACAAGGGAAGCATCAGCATAGAAGTGAAAGTTGACACCACGGGTCGAATACATGGAAAAGCTGTCTACCAGGACCCTGCTGGAGGCGTAGACTTCACAACCGGCCTCATAACCTCAGCCACCTTCAACGGCAAAACAGTCACCTTCAAGGGAACAGGAACCAACAACAACATTGCGACCAGCTTCACAATCACCGTACAAGACAAAGCAGAACCAGGCGCTGGAAAAGACACCTTCGCCATAACACTCGGAACCGGCTACTCAAAAGCCGGCACCCTACAAGCGGGCAACATCCAAGTCCACTAGATCCCTTCCCACTTTTTTCTAGAACTTTCCAAAGACAACAACCCTTCGCCTTAGAATCTTGAGCCAGTGACTTTACGAGGTCGCTTATTGTGGTTATGTTGAGGTCAAGAGATCTTTGTGTAACGACCTACTTTTCCAGCCTCTAGCCAAACCGCCGACTTCTGGCTTAGATAGCGCCGCGACAGCGAGGATTGAGAACCACCGTCTAGCCCACGAGGCACATTTCTCGGGTTGACCATACACTGGTTGACGACACATGGCGACGATGAAGGTCTCGAACTTGGAAAACATCCAAAACGTCCAAGTCCCCGCTGTTTCATTGGGACAAGTCGGGAAGTTAGCTGGACAAATCTGTCTATCTAAGAATGCTTATCTCTCTAAATCACGTATAGTAGGTTAGAAAGACCATGAGCCAGGAAAACCTGGCACATCAGGCTTCTTTTGGATTACCACCCCCGGCTCCAAAGAGAGTCTAATCCGAGGCTCGGTTCCCTTCCTGAGGATAATTCCCCGGGCCGGATTTCGGAGTCGGTATTTCGACCCCCCTACTGTATCTGGAGCCAGAAACATCCTCGTGCGGTGAGACAAGGCTAATTCCATCTGGCTCGAACAACTGAATATCGGAGTTGGTTCAAGCTCGAACCGAGAAGCTCCCATTTTCAGCTCAAAAAATGAACACACGAGCCAGAAATCGCTGGGAGTCGCTTAGTGGCAAAATGACTCCTATGGAAGCCTTATAAGTTTACCATGAAGCAATTCTTGCCAAGGGTGCATATAGAGCTGGCTATATCGAAGGTGGACAAGACTGGTCGGGTGTACATTCCTGGCGACCTTAGAGAGGCCTTAGGGATTGGTCCCAATGAAGTCGTTGAGGTCAACGTGGAAGGCGAGAGGCTCATCCTGGAAAGAAAGAAGAGCAGCGTTTCGGCCAAGGGTAGGGGACTCTTCAAACTCAGGAGACATGTCGGGGATGTGGACATGGAAATTAGAAAGGGCTCGCTGAGAGCTTCCGCAAGGGAACTTCGTGAAATACGTAGACGTTAACGTTTTCGTGCACTGGCTGGGAGATGACCCGGTCTTTGGGGAGGATGCAACGGTCATAGTGGAGCGGATTGAGAAAGGAGAACGCGCCGCGACGTCATCCCTAACACCATGGCTGACGCACATAGTCCTCGTCAACGAAGCAGCACGGAATTATTCAGAGGAGAAACTGTTGAAAAAATTCAGAGAGCTTCCGTTTCTGCGAATCGAGCCGCTCACGTTTGGGGACTACTCGAGTGCTGTGGGTGCAATGCGTCGTTACAGGCTCGATCTTGAGGACGGTCTACATTTCGCTGTAGCCGAGCGACTTGGGATTAGGGAGATTTACACCAACGACCGAGATTTCGAGAAGACCCCTCTGAAACGTGAAGGCTTTGGGCAACTTCGCAAATAGCACGTCGACGGGCAAATCATCGTACTAATGGATTGATCAACGGGATGTAGGTTAGGGCTCCTTATCCGAGTCGTCCTGCCCACCCCCGACGGTCTAAGTCCTTAGTGAGGTTCGACTGGTTGAACTGTCAAAACCATCCGACAGTCTTTGACCTATTCGTCCTCTGCAGTCGATTGACGCGAATTAATCGTAGTAGATTTTTCTATTCGAGGCCGGTTTCTGGTCGAGAACGGAGCGATTCTCTTTCGCGCTTGTGTGAACAACACACGACGATTCTCGCCTCTTAGGTTAGCTTTCCAAGGAGAACTTCCCAAGGATAGATTTCGATGGTGCGAAGCACTCCAGTGTGCATCCAAGGGTCTTCGGCGAGTCTCTTTCGGAGGACCGACTCGTTGAGTGCATTAAGGATGAGCATAGCCCTATGTTTCGAGTATTTCAGTGGACCACCTAAGATTACAAAGTGTTCGTCGGCGAGAACGTCCATGAACACGGCATGTTCGGTCCACCCTTTCTGGTCTCGCATCGAGCGCTTGTCATCCCACGCCGGTCCCTGTTCGTTGATCACGACGAAGTACGGCATCTTCCTGCCTCTAGATGGTGCCTACCAAGAGGCCGGAAAAAATTGCTTGAATGGTGTCGACGAAGGCATTTCTGGTCTCCTGCCTGCTAAGACCCACTACTTCCCCAATTAAGAGTCCGTCTTGAATGGCAATTGCCCCCATAGCAATTAGCCGAGAATTTGCTCCTTCTTTGATAATTCCTCGAATTTTTAGTTCTTCAATAAAAGTCTCAACCATGTCAACTGCCGTCTTGTATCCATCTGAGAAAATCTTCCTTAGCTTGCGATTTCTTGGCGCTTCTGAGGCGGCCGAGAAGAAGAGATTTGGTGTCCACCCCCATTTTTCGATAATGCGGAAGAATGTCTCTGGATCAAAACGGGAGCCTTTGAAAGATTCTCTTAGCGCCTTCGCTGTGGCTCGAATGAATAGTTCGAGGATCTCCCTAAACAGCTCCTCTTTGCTCTGGTAGTACCGGTAGAGCGCTGCCTTACTGAGACCTAATCCCTCCGCGATCTCATCCATAGTCGCTTCACGGTAGCCTTTCTGTGAGAAAACGCGATGAGCGGATTCCAGGATTCTTGTCCTAACGAGTTCCTTGTACTCCAATGTAACCTTAGGCATGTCTCAATTCTTGTCTTCGGATTACTTAAAGTGAATGAACAGTCCTAAAAGTGACTCACGAGTAACTTTAAATCTAAGCTCAAGCAGACATACAGCGGCGAAAATCATTGGAAGAGAACAAGATGAGTGCAGTCACAGTTCAGAAAGAAAGGAGTAGCTTGATGAGTGTTCCGACACGGCTCGGAACGAAACCAGAGGATTATGAGCGGTTCCACATACGGCAGAGTGAGATCCAGCTCTGGGAGGACGGACGACGGACCGATGGTTCCCCGGGTGACTACGAGTGGTGGTATTTCGATGCCCACCTAGACGACGGGGCCAAGCTGGTCGTGGTGTTCCAGACCAAGGAGCTCGCCGAAATTAACAAGCCGCTTACTCCGACCATCCGAATCGACTTGACTCTGCCTAACGGTACCCAGCTAGACAAACTCGTCGAGCTGGACCCGGCAAAGTTCTCAGCCTCGAAGGAGCGCTGCGACGTCCAGGTCGGCGAGAACACGTTCAGCGGCGACCTGCACGCCTACACCATCCACGCGAAGGTCGACGAGATCGAACTCGACATCACGTTGACCGGGCAGCTGCCCGCGTGGCGGCCCGCGACCGGATATTTCCTCTTCGGCGAGAAGGGAGAGGACATCTTCGCGTGGTTGCCCTCCGTGCCCCAAGGCAAGGTGACGGCGACCTACAGCGTGAACGGCGACACGCACACCACCAGCGGCGTCGGCTACCACGACCACAACTGGGGCAACGTTGCAATGCTCAAACTCATGCACCACTGGTACTGGGCACGCGGCAAAGCCGGCCCCTACTCAGTCATCAACTCCTACATTACCGCGGAGAAGAAGTACGGCTATACCGAGCTGCCGATCTTCATGCTAGCCCGGGACGGCAAGGTCATCGCCGACGACCCGGACAAGGTCCGTTTCGAGGAACTCGGCCGCTACACCGACGAGCACACCGGTAAGCCCGTCGGCAACGTCACTCGCTACACCTACGCCGACGGGGACGAGAGGTACGTAATCACCTACACCCGTCACCGCGACCTGTCCACGATGAAATTCCTCGACGAGGTCAAGGGCCCCAAGAAGCTGGCTGCCAGGCTCCTCGGATTCGACGGCGCATACTTGCGGTTCACTGGTGAGCTGCGCATTGAACACTACCGCGGTGACGAACTCCTGGACGGCCACGCGGATGAGGCGCTGTGGGAGCTGATGTACTTCGGTCACGCCCGTCCCTGACCACGGCCACTCGCCGTGGCGAGCACCGCGTCAGGCGCAGGAATCCGCGCGCCAGCTCGCATGGAAACCACTACCTTTGCCCCGTCCGGTGCAAGTTTACGGAGCAGACTCCTCTCACAGTCTTCGTAGCGACAACGACAAGAATTAGGAATAGGTCAATCCAGCACACGAGGTACAAATTCGTCACTCTAAACAGAAAGAAGTTTTTGGCTTTCCCTCGAAAGCAATAGGGACTCACAAAGTCAACATCTCTGACGCAGAAAAGACACTCGCCGACGCCTTGGACCGTCCGGAATACTGTGGCGGAATAAGTCAAGTGGCGAAGGCGCTTTGGAATGCAAAGGAGAATGCGTCCTTCGACAAGATCGTCACTTATGCTACCAAGATGGAAAACAGTGCGATACTCAAGAGGCTAGGATATCTTGCAGAGCGGCTTGATCTTGGGTTAAAGGATAGCACGCTTTCACGAATGACCCATAATCTCTCGCCGGGTACTTCTCCGCTTGATCCCAGGGCACCTAAGCGAGGCTCATACCTGACCAGGTGGAATCTGTTAGTGAACGTTCCAAGGAAGACCTTGGATGAATGGAAGCGGGAATTTTGATAACTGGAGAACAAATAAGGATAATCGCAAGAAAGGAACAGCTTGCTGCGGGAGTCGTCAAGAAGGACTATGCTCTCAGTTGGTTGCTCCAAACGGCAAGACGCGGGGACGCCTAAGGCGAAAAGAGCATTGTTCTAACGTCTTTGACCTTGGAAAGCTCACTGTCGGCTGTCAAGAGGGTGGCTTTGAGTCGCTTGGCGGCGGCCAAGGCGTAACAGTCGGCCAAGGAGAGGTCGGCTTGCTGTCTGCATTTTTCCAGTCCCGCGTTCCGGGCGAGTTCCGCGTCCGTCTCCACAACAGTTAGTTTCGTGTTGCGGACCTGATAATATCGAATGTCCGCAGTCGATTTGCCCAGTTTCTGGCATGTCTTGTAGTAGAACTCTGAAAGATTGATGGCCGCGATCGACCCTTGCTTGACATTATTTTCGATTTCATCAAAGTATCTCTTCACTCTCGGGTCTGATACGAAATGTAGGGAGAGGAGTCCGGCATCAAATACGAGGTTTTCTTTCAGCTTCGGGCTTCCTTCCTGTGCTCACGTTCCAGCTCACGTATGCCTTCCCTGACGAGCTTCTCGTGGGCCTTGAAGGCGCCTCTCAGCTCGCCTAGAGACCTCACTGGGATGAGGAGGACGCCTTCGTCTGATTCGATGAATTCTAGCTTAGAGCCCTCTCGTATACCGTACCTCTCGCGTATCCTGGCAGGAATGGAAACCATGCTTTTGCTGGTTACAGTCGCAACCTGACCCATTTTGTCCTCACCATGCAAATAGTAGAAAAACCATACAATTAAGGGTTCCGTATGGTTTCAAACTTGGAACCCTGTTGGGACAGGCTACCAGCCCCGATTGCAGTGCAGAGGGAATCTCTAGCGGTGCCTGCGTGCCTACGATGACCTCGTTCCCGGGGGAGTGTTCAGGGACTTCCACCTAACTTTCAGGCGGTCTTGCGACCATCATCTTCACGATCAGACCGGACGGCGCACCTCGGCGGACTGTTTTACGGGGCATTCTCGCAATAGACTGTGCCCTGGGCAACCCTCCATCGAACGTTAAGGAAGGCGTAACTGTGACTGTGCCAAACCTAATCACTTTCAATACTAAAGTGAGCGGCTTCACCCTCTTCGTCGCCGACAACAACGATTGACCGCTGCGTCAAGAGCTTAGCATCGATTGGCCAGCCAAATCCCGACATCGCCAAGATAACCCCTTTTTTGGGTCTCCAGTGGATCCTGCTCGGCAAGCCAGTGTTAGATCGCACTAGACCTCTATGTCAGCGCTCTAGTGTCTTGCAGGTTCGTAAGTTGAGCGCGTATTTTGAGATGTGTTTGTCCGCCAGACGAAGAATTGGCTCGACTGTTTCTCGGTTGAGAGAGTACTCGACTGTTTTCCCAACTCTCTGGCTTGTTACTAATCCGCAGAATGCAAGGCACCTGAGGTTGTGGGAAGCCATGGTTTGCTCTATTTTGAGAGCCTCGGAGATCTGGCCTACATTCTTCGGACCGTTTCTGAGCAGGTTTAGGATGTTCACTCGATACTCGCTCGAGAGCGCGTTGAACAGCAATGAGAGGGCTGTCAGGTCGGTCTTTCGAAGGGTTAGTTGTTGGCTCATGGATGGCCAATTTGTAATATGGCCTCTTCTACAATTAAACTAATCGAGCCAGCCCTGGCTCGCATCAGGCTTATATGACGAGTCCGTCATATGACAGTCGGAACGTATGTTTGATTTGGTCATTCTAGGGTCAGGCTCAGCGGCGTTTGCTGCCGCACTCAAGGCTGCCGACCATGGAGCAAAGACGGCTATGATAGAGAGAAGCACTCTTGGTGGAACATGCGTCAATGTTGGCTGCGTTCCTAGCAAGAACCTTCTCCGGGCGGGGGAGCTTCGATACTATGATAGTCATCGCGAATTCCCCGGAATAAGTCCCGGAAGCACGAAGCTCGAATTCAACAAAATCATAGAACAGAAGAATCAAATCGTGAGACGACTTAGGAAAGAGAAGTATTCCGACGTTCTGAAATCACTGCCATCAGCGAAACTTTTCCGAGGAGATGCGAGGTTCGTGTCCAAGACACGGGTAAAGGTTGATGGAATCAACGTCGACGGCAAGAAGTTCGTAGTCGCGACGGGATCATCGCCCAGATTACCTCACATCCCAGGGATTGAGAACGTGAGCTATCTGACGAATGTGGAGGCTCTCAGCTTGAGAAACAAACCAGCGTCCATGGTTGTTCTCGGCGGTCGGGCCTTAGGCCTCGAATTCGCTCAGATGTACTCCCACTTGGGAACCGAAGTTACCCTGCTCCAACGGAGCGATAGAATAATTCCTGAAGAGGAGCCAGAAGTCTCACAGGCCCTACGCCAGTATCTGGAAGACGAAGGAATAGAAATCAAGACAGGAGTAGAGGTCAAACGCGTCTATCAAACTCAGGGCGAGAAGGTCATAGTCGCCACAGCTAACGGGAGGAAGTTCGAAGCAAAAGGAGATGAATTGCTACTGGCGACTGGGAGAGATCCTAACACGAATCGGCTAGGGTTAGAGACTGTGCCGGTGAGACTTCGAAAAGATGGCGCGGTAAAAGTTGACCGAGAAATGCATACGACGGCCCGCCACGTGTGGGCTGCTGGCGACGTAATCGGCGAACCGATGCTAGAAACCATTGCGGCAAAGGAGGGAGCCACAGCGGCTGAGAACGCATTGTTGGGGACGCATCGGAAGATAGACTTCCTTCCGGTTCCAAGAGCCATATTCACATCGCCCCAAGTAGCCTCAGTTGGTCTTACGGAGAAGGAAGCCCATGAAGGGGGCTATGAGTGTGCCTGTAGAACCATTCCAATGTCAAAGGTTCCAAAGGCCGTCATCATCAGGGACACCAGAGGATTAGTCAAAATGGTTGCCGAGGCATCGACTGGAAGGATATTGGGAGTCCACATTCTCGCAGAGAACGCGGCTGACATCATCCACGAGGCGGTTCTTGCGGTCAAGCACAAGCTGACAGTCGACGACATCATCGACACGGTTCACGTATTCCCAACAATGACCGAGTCGATTAAGCTGGCTGCGACCTCCTTCCGGAAAGACATAGATCAGCTCAGCTGCTGCGCGGAGTGACGAGCAGAAGGTCTTGAACAAATGTCCCCATTATGGTCCGATAAGACTTGTCGGATTTTCCAACATGCCGACCTTATGCCGAATGATTCTGCCGCAAAGAGGAGATGTCTACGTCAAGTGTGGAGCGGACATACTTCTCAACGGGCTAAAGACAGATCTCAAGGCTGAAGCTCGATGCCCCGTATGCGGGGGTGTGACCCGTTTCCAAGTCATCCAGAAACGAATCGAAGATCTCATCCCTAAAGACCCGATGCTTCATGTGGTCGAATTCGACATGAGGCCGGGACACCTGGGCGTGGAGTGTGAATCGACTCACATTTTTGACACAAAAGATTGTCTCACCAAGTGGCTATCAACTTATGCCGGTAAGCAAGGCCTAGTGGTCTCGCTACCCGATTACATGAGTTCTCTGAACAAACGGCTGCCAAGGAAGGTATCACCAGAATGAACCTCGCTCTCCACAGGAACACAGTCCAGCAGTGGGACACTCAACGACATGAAACACCGAACTCGAACATCTATTCGATTTCGACCTTCAAGCTGCAACAGTCATTCAGCCCACATGAAAACGTGAGAATGCTCCTTAATACGGAGCGTAGCCAGATGAAAAAGTCTGGTATTGGGGGAGTTAAAGCAGGCCCATGAAGGAAGGATTCATGATATGAAAAAATTTACGTGTAAAGAAATGGGTGGACCCTGCGAAGAAGTTCATGAAGGAGCCACAGCAATGGAAATAGCAAAAACACAATTTTGCTCAACTAATAGCTACTACTGACAACGCTCCTAAACAAATGAGAGAACAAATGACAAAACCAGGCGAGGGACCAAGCAAAGAAGAGTGGTGGGCGTAGTTCAACAGAGAATGGGAGAAGAAAAAGGACGAGGCCTGATTATAGTCCTCGTAGAAAAAATAGGAATGCCCCCGCATTTCCGGGCTGGGGCAGAAGCTCTTCGACTCGATGTTATGGTTGAACCGGGCAGAGAAAGTCAGCGGCAGCGTTTCGAGTCACGGTGACCATTCCTCCGTTCTGGGCTGAGAGAACTGCCTGCTCCGAGATGAGTAATACGGGTGTGATTTCTGAGTTGAACGTTACAGTGAATACTTTCCAATGACCGCCGTGATAGTCTGAACTTCCGGGAGCAACGGCTGCGATCCCGAGTTGTCCTGTGGCGCCGTTTGTCACCTTGTAGAAATTGTCCCGGCCTTCATTGGGGAAAGCCGCTGGGGGAACCACGGTTCGGACTATGGTCCCGTTGTAGTAGAGATTACCGAAGCCGGGCGTAGCTGCAAAAGCCGGTGTTACTGAGAGGACGAGTGCGATAACAAGCGCCGAAAAGATCGTCATGGCGAGAGTTTTCATTCTTACAATTCACCTCCCAGATTTCTTGTAGGTAGGTTTCCGAGACCGGATACTTTACGGGTTTAGCGAGATTAAGTGTAGATCAGGTGTAGTTTTCACCGCGTTGTCGTTCGGAGGAGAGCGATGATGGCGAGGGCCTCGGCAACGTTGATGCCTAACAGGTAGGGAAGGAATGGGTCTTGGATATACGAAGCCATGGTGAGGAACGAGTAGACCGCGAGAATGTTCTGGGCGAAGAGGATCGATGCGAAAACACTCAAGCCCAGGCTAAACTGGGCGTGAGTGTCCCTGTAAACGCGAAGGTAGACTGCGACCAAGACCAATAGGAGAACGGCACTTATCGCAGCCGTGTACATGCTAAGGTCCATGAGGAGAGACATTATCTCTTCACTTCCCGCTCAACCCTGGGGCTGATCTGGGCCCATATTTCGTCGAAGAGGGGTAGATGTGCTTCCATTTCGGGCGATAGAAAGTAGAGCTTGCCGTATTTCTCTCCAGCGGATGAAACGAGATAGTTTTTCTCGAGAGCCCGAATATGATGCTCGGCAACCTTGTAGTGAACTTGGAGAGCTTCTGCAAGCTTGTTGATGTTGTAGGGTTCTCTTCGTAGGAGGTTGATGATTCTTCCACGGTTGGGACCTCCTCGGGACCCGGCCAGAACATACCACAACAGACGTTTCCACGATACTTCCGAACCGGACCTGGGCATCCCCACGTTTCTGCCGTCCTGGATATCATCCCAACCACGACATGCATTAAGACTTGGCCAGACTAGAGGGAGGCTAGTCTTCCTTTAGAAGGTAGGTCAGGATTAGGTCAGGATTAGGTGCGAGTCCAAGCGGGGGCCAACGCGGAATCTAGGACCTCGCTTCAAGGCTGTTCGTTTCTTGCTCGACCCAGAATAAGACAGTGGGTCTCTTGAAAGACGTCGAGACGTAACATGACGGTTCGCATTAAGCTCAACCCCAGGTCACCTTTGGACATACGCAGACTTACTAAGATACCCGATTTGGGCAATAACTTAAGTCCGGTTCGACAGTCGGTGAGAGGTGGAAGATGAGAACGACTAAAGGCATTCTCCTATTGCTATCGGCTCTTTTGCTGACGGGGTTTCTACCGGCGACAGTTTTCGCTGATAATGGCCACAAGACCTACCAGTACCTGCTAGGCGTAGACCCTCTCTGCAGCCTTGCCCCGGATGCCTGCCCTGATGTATCAAGCGCGCCGAATGGCGATACTGTGGCGGTCGCAGGAATGGGCACCTTCGACATTCGCTCAATGACAGCAACAGGCAGCGGCACTTTCGTCCATACAATGGCCGACGGGACCATACGCGCATCGGGCACCTGGCAAGCAACCAAGCTAATCGCGTTCCACTCCTTCGGAAGCGGGTCTGCTCAAGGACTACCATCGAACTTTGAGGGTGGGCTTGCGCTCATTCAGGTGACACTGAAAGTTCACGACACGCCGGTCTTCAACGCTGTGCTGAAGGTGGGCTGTGAACTCGGGAACCCGCCCGGAGGATGGCATGAAGGAATAGAGCTGACTGTGCTAGGAGCAGGGATCAACTTCAATGAAAAAGTCAGCGGATTCACGCTGTTCATTCTGCAATAGAACAGAGCTCGTCAATCCAAACAAACTCCCCTTTTTTGTCTAGTTTCCTGAGCTGAGACGTTCCCTCGTAAACATAGAACACACTCCTTCAACTAGCATCTATGCGCGAGTTGGATTTCAGCATCGACTGGGAGAGCTGGTGGTCAAGGAACTAAAGCTTTCTTTGAGAGACGACTAGCCGGGAACGAAACACTGGTTCTTCGAGGAGAACCGTCCCAAGGAATACGCCGCCTCCCCCGCCAATCAGGCCTGGAATCGGACGCTGGAATTCCTGAACAACATGCTCAAATGATCAAAATCGAGTCTGACCTTCTCGTGGAGAATCTTTAGCGGAGTCCCAGTAAAAAGGGAAGCCGGCTGCTGTTAATTGGATCGACTCAACAAATCAAGGTAGATTGCTCATACGTCCTGATAGATTGCAGCCCGATGATTTGCTGGAGTGAATGCGTATACTTTGTCTGTCTCTGGGTTGTAGGCAATAGTATGCGCTCCCATCTCCGTCTTCACCGTCTGAATAAGCTTAATTGTTTCAGTGTCGAAGACATCGATTACCCCTGGCTCTCCGATCGCCACGTAGAGGTGGTGCAGACGGGAATTGTAGAATATCACATCGGGAGAGCCACTCAGGTCGGAAACGCGTGATACTCTTCCCGATTGCAAATTGACCGTGAATAGGTCGCCTTGGTCACAGGCGCAGAAGAGCCTTCGATTCTCCGAGTCGATGTCGAGGCCATGGGGACCAGTGACGGGAATATCGTAGCTGGCTGTTATTCCGTCAGGATCTTTACTTTCGATAGCGACTATCTGTGGCGGCTTGGAAACGTTGACGTAAAACCGGTCCATCTTGCTATCGAAGACCGTCCACCGTGTTCTTCCAGGCACAATAATGTCGGCAGTTAGAATCTTCTTCTTCGTCTCAACCATAGAGACGGTGATTGGATTAGGGTCATCCTGCTTGGACACGTTTGCCGCGAGAAGAGTGTTCCTTGAAGGGTTGAAGGCTAATCCGTTGGGGAAGCCTCCCACCCTTACCTTCTCCAGCTTCTCCTCTCGACCATGAGGAAATACTCCTACAGTCTTCTCATCACGGTTAGAGGTGAATACCAAATCCTTCTCGTTAGAGACGAGTACGCCAGCTACGCCGGGAAGGCCAGGAATCGAATGAAGATATTTGTCGTGGCGGGAGTCGATTACGTCCAATGCGTCATTTGAGGTATGAGCAACGTATAGCGTCCCTGACTTGACGTGGACGGCGGCGTGGTCGAAGCCGCCCTTCGTCTGGTGTGTAGGTAAGTCTACGTAGCCGAGATGATTGAGAAAATCTGGGACCTACCTTGCAGGCTGCGCGATGTTGTACTCTAGCTTCTGAGTTCCTTCCGTTTTGAGCTGGCAGTACTTGTACAATGCGTCGTAGGTCGGAAATTGTAGTCGCATGTTGTCAAAGTCATCCTTTGCAAGATTTCGAAAACCATGTGCTACAGCCTCTAAGCCTGCCGACTCGGGCGGCGCGTTCGGAATCTTCGCGTCGGCTCCTCTCACTATTTTGGCGAGTTCGAGCAGTGCTGGGTCCGTTAGCTTGTACTTTTTGATGATGGCGTCAAAGCTGACGCGTTCTTCGCCGTTCTCTTTGTAATGAGTGAGTTCCACGCCCTTCGCATCATATGCTATTGCTCCAGTGTCTTTGACAACTTGCGGAATCGTCTCCGGTGGGACGAATAGGAATTCTGGGTTCTTGTCCACGAACTTCTTGATTAGCCAGGGGCAGGCGATCCTATCCACTTTAGCTTTTTCACGTGTAACCCATTTCATAATTTACTTCAAAACGGATTCATTCACCTCCAGACTTGACGTATAAACCTGACTAATCAAGAAAACATTGCTAGTGGCTTTGACCCTTCCGGACCTGTCGTCTAAGGTCTGAGTGGATATTTGTTTCTGAAGTAGTCGTAGATTGTGGCGTCAGGCTCGCTCGCGTTTCTCTGGGTTCTCCTCTCATAGTCGAGATCGTTCAAAAGGATACCAGAACCTCCCGAATAAAACGGACTGCTCGGTAGATCTCGCCGAACTTCGACTATATACTGCCTTGAACGACAAACGAGCTTCTTTCAAATACAAGCAATACCCCATTGCTTCGCAAGTAGCCATGAGCCTCCAGGCGACCACACCAGCAGTCAAGCAGAAATCTGGCTATCGCTTTGTCAAATATACGTTCTTCAAACTGGACTCGGCCTGGAGAAAGCTTCCCTCAAAAAAGAGAGAGTTCTCGAGGAGAAGCTTCCTTTCATCTATCAATCGGAACGAGAAAGAGACTAGAGCTAGATCCTATTCGCTTGTCGGAACTAGAGGCGATGTTGACTTCATGCTGTGGACAATAACCCGCTCTCTCGAGACTCTCCAAGGCTTCCACTCAGACCTTCTCAAAACCGAACTGGGAAGCTATCTCTCCACACCCTACTCATACCTCGCATTGCTACACCCATCAGAATATTTCGGACGACCTTCAGAGAAGGAACCTGTCGGCTCAAGGTACCTTTTCGTCTATCCCTTCACCAAGAAGAGAGAGTGGTATGGGTTGCCCTTCGAAGAGAGACGCAGAATCATGAGAGACCATGTCCAAGCCGGCCAGAAATACCCCTCAGTCACAATACACACATCATACTCTTTCGGAATAGATGACTACGAGTTCGTACTCTCATTCGAAACAGACTATCCAGAGGACTTTCTCAACCTGGTCATGGACCTCAGAACCACCGAGGCGAGCAAGTATACGGCGCTGGAGACTCCCATTTTCACCTGTATCAACGTTGAGCCCGAGAAAATGCTAGACCTCCTCGGCCCATAACACAAGACGAGGCGCTATCCTTGACTGATTTCGAGAACGATAACTTCCTAAGAGCCTGCTGGAAAAAGGAGACCGAGTTTACTCCGATCTGGTTCATGAGACAGGCCGGCAGATATCTGGAGAGCTATCGAAA
>Ga0209802_1002178_pt1 | contig 13841 bp, 17 predicted proteins | sample GraSoiAngelo_129_FD_185886 | JGI IMG/M metagenome (GOLD analysis project Ga0209802, IMG submission 185886) | Grasslands soil microbial communities from the Angelo Coastal Reserve, California, USA - 14_0927_12_40cm (SPAdes) (version 2) | ecosystem: Environmental > Terrestrial > Soil > Grasslands ... | reverse complement strand
CATAATTGCGATTTCATTACCAAGATTCTTTCTTATTTCTGAAATTGCTTTCTGAACAATCCCGTCTTGAGCAAATGCAGAAGAACCTCTATCATCCTTACGCGATGGCATTCCAAAAACCATAATAGCTGGAATCTTCAATTCTACAATAGAATTTACTTCATCAACTACATCTTTTAGTGGAAGCCTTTCCATACCAGGCATTGATTCACCTTGAACTTTTGACTTCAAATCCTCCTCAACAAAGATAGGACAAATAAGGTCTTTTGGGGAAAGTCTGACTTCTTCTAAGAGCTCACGAATTTTGCCAGTTTTTCGTAAACGACGAAGCCTCAGATTAGGAAAAGACATTATACAAATTACGATTTACTAGCAATATAATTTGTTACTCTCTTGTTTTATAATTGAAGAGTTTGGTAACAGTTCTTAATATTTCAGAATCCCCTTGTTCTGAAGCCTTTCTCAGGTTGTTCATTGGGGTTGACATAATATCTTCGACTATTGCCTGTGTGAGTTGGTCAATAATTCTTATTTTCTGTTCGTCAGTCTCACCTAGCATCTGAAGAGCCTTTTTGAGTTCCTTTATTCTGGCCTGATCAATTTCCTTGAAAACGTTATTTACTATAGGTTCGACTTGCACTCTTTTCATTACTGCTTCTACCACCGGCAGCTCTTCATTAATTATTTTCTCTGCAGATGACACTACACCTATTCTTGTTCTCATATTCTTGTCTACCATCTCTGCAATCTGATCCAAGTTCATCATTTTTATCTTCTTTATGGTTGTTACCCTTTCGTCAACTGTTCTTGGGTTAGAGAGATCCATTATTAGCATGCCTTTTTTGCGTGATTCCATTGCATTCTTTACTCTTTCATATGTAACTAAAAAGTATGGAGCAATTGTAGCGACAAATAGTACATCTACTAATTTGAAATTAGCCATGGCTTCTTCGAATTTGATTGGTCTGCCACCAACAGTTTCGGCAAATGCCTTGGAACGCTCAAAAGTTCTGCTTGTCACAGAGAAATCAATTCCTCTTTTCTTAAGCGATTTTGCCACCAAACTTGCTGCTTCCCCTGTTCCTATCAAGAGTACGTGCTTTGACTTTAGGTCGTCAATGTTTTCTTCTGCTAGCTTTACTGCCATCGAACCTATGGAGATGCTTCCACGACTCAAATAGTGTATTAAGGTTGTTTCCAGAGGCCCTAAATTCTTGTGCGGAATTAATGGACTCCTTGACTTGTCCTAGAATTTGCTCTTCGCCAACAACAAGAGAGTCTAGCCCTGATGTGAGCTTCAAAAGATGTTCAAATGCCTCAATTCCTTGACTTATCTCAAGGTTCTCCTTGAATGCATTTTCCTCAAGACCGGCTACGGATGCCCATGTCTTCTTGATTCGTTCTATATCGGAGGTGGAACCGCATCCAAAAATCTCTACTCTGTTACAAGTCTGCAATATGACGCATTCTTGTAATCCAGAATGTTTCAGAAAAGATTGATAAGCAGAATCCAAGTCTCTTAAGGCGAACCTTTCAAGCATGTGGATTGGAGATCTCCTGAAGGTAACCCTAGCATTGATTATTTTTTTGGTCAGCTCATACCACCTAACATTTCAATCACTCTTTTCTGTGCTTTTTTTAAATTTCCGTCTTCTATTAATTGTTTAATATGATTGTCATTCATAACACTATATAGGAACTTTTTGCGTGCGGGAAAGGTGGCAATTCTTGCCTTTGCCGCCCTTCGGGCAAAATCCTGCAGTTTTATTTGATAAATGTCCTCCTTTCTGACTAGCTTTTTGAAGACTTTTTCTGCTTGGATTCTTAGCTTGCGCGCCATTGCGGGACTTCGTCCACCAGTAGATACGGCTATCTGAACAGTATCTTGTATATTTATGACCGAGCCAAATGCAAAGTCACTGACCTCTGGATCATCAGCAGCATAAGCATAACATCTCATCTTTTTTGCTTGTTCGACTATCTTCCTGTTCAATTCCCGATCGTCTGTTGTAGCAAGGACCATGAAAGGTTTATATTTTTTCAAAAAATCGGCATTTTTTAGCTTCATTTTTTTGAAAGTGACTTTCCTCTCTTTGACATAATTTTCAATCTGTTTGTTTGTTGAATCGCTGACAAGTAGAATTTTACAATCCTGGGTAAGTAATGCATTGACTTTCTTTAGACCTTCATTTCCTCCCCCTACTACAACTACCAAATTTCCCTTTAGGTTCAGGTCAACTATCAACGAATTTCGCTGCCTTTGCATGATATTTATAGATTCCATGAAAATCTAGGTAACATTTTTAATTGCAAGATGGATTGGTTTTTTGTATCTATGGACAAGCTGGATAAGGAAATTCTAAACGAGATCCAATGGACATTTCCTCTTGTTCTTAGACCATACTCTGAAATTGCAAAAAAATTTCATATCTCAGATGAAGAGATAATGCAAAGACTTCGAATGCTCAAAGAAAAGGGAATAATCAGACAGCTAAGTGCCATTTTTGATACTAGGAAATTGGGATACAAAAGCGCATTAGTTGCAATGGCAATAGAGCCTGAGAAACTAGAACGTGTTGCTAATCAGATAAACAGACATCCCGGTGTTAGTCACAATTATGAAAGAAACCACGAGTATAATCTATGGTTCACTCTTGCCGTTCCGCCTGGTTCAGATCTGAAATCAGAAATAGACAAGTTCTCAAAGTTATCAGGAATTAAAAAAACAAGATTGCTTCCAACCATTAAGTTATTCAAGATTGGAGTAAAGCTTGAGATGGTGGACGAAAAAAAATCTGAGGTCAAACCCACTGAAGAAAAGAAAAGTATTCAGGAAGTAAAGTTTGTTGCCACAGAAGAAGACAAGAACTACATTCGTGAATTACAAAAGGACTTGGAGATTATAGAAATGCCGTTCTTGAAATCAGCTCAGAATCTTGGAATAACAGAAGAACAGCTTCTTGAAAAGGCAAAATACTATGAAGGAATCGGCGTCATGCGAAGGTTCGCTGCCATTTTAAGACATAGAGAGGCAGGATTTATAGCAAATGGTATGATTGTGTGGAAGGTACCAACGGAAAGAATTGACTATATTGGCGCCAAGCTTGGTGCGTTCCCACAGATTAGTCATTGTTATCAAAGGCCAGTTTATCCTGATTGGCCATACAACGTATTTTCCATGGTTCACTGCAAAAGCATCGAAGATGCAGAAGACATGGCAAAACAGATTCAAGAGCAAATAGGTATAGAGGATTACAAGATTCTCTTTAGCTCACGAGAATTCAAGAAAACAAGAGTTGAATACTTTGTAGAGCATGAATTTGATATAGAAGAACCGATCAAAGCGTACCTAAACTAACATTTTTTCTTGGATATTATTTGGACCTAGCAATAGGAAATCTTGCTTTTACGCTGTCTGAACCGATGCTTTAAGCTCGTATGGAGGCCATTGATTGAATAAGCTAATGGCTTCATTCTTGTCTGTATCATTAAGGTATTTTCCATCAGACATCTGGCAAAACATGGTAATTTCTTCTTCGCTGACAACCGTTGGTAACACTGATGATACTGCCCCATGTGATAAGATGAATTTGATGGCAAGTTCAGTCATGTTAAGACCATTTCGCTTCGCAATTGGCGTTAATTGATCTACTTTCTGCAGTGATTGCTTTACCCATTCGCCTGTTCTAACAGAACGATGATCCTTTTCACTGATCTTTGTGTCTGCGTTTACCTTACCGGTCAATATTCCAGAGGCATCCGGAACTCGTACCAATATACCAACATTGTGCTTTTCAGCAGCTCCTATCAATGTGTTGCCAGGATTTTGCTCCAGAATGTTGTAGACGGTTTGTACCGCTGTGGCATTGGTCCTTTCCATGGATTCTAGCCCTTCATCTATCCAACCTATGGCTGGACCTAATGCAATCTGATAACTTTTGATTATTCCTTCCTTCATCTTTTTGTCCAGAGTTTCAAAAATTTTCTTGTCTCTGATTGTATGTATTTTGGGATTGTGTAAACCATAAACATCAACGTAGTCAGTTTGTAGTCGCTCTAAGCTCTTTTGCAGGGCAAATTCGGTAAATTCAGGAGTAAATTTCTGAGGAAGCTCCTTGTGTCCTATCTGCTCGTCCCCGTAGATATCGTAACCATATTTGGTGGAGATTACTAGCTCGTTTCTCATTCCAGAAAATACTTCTCCTATCAGCTTCTCGCTTTTACCTCTACCGTAAATGTCGCCTGTCTCAAAATAATTAATTCCTAGATCATATGCTAGATTCAACATTCTTTTTGCTTCATCATCTTCAATTTTCTTGCCCCACCAGTCAAGACCCAAAGTCCATGCTCCAAAACCTATTTCTGATACCTTTATTCCGCTTCTACCTAGTGTTCTATACTTCAATTTACAATTCTCCTAAATTCTAGTAGTTTTTGTTGAAGCTCAGCCTCACTCAAAACTGTTTTTCCAGCTTCTGCATTTACATTTAATTCTATCCAAGATTTGCAACCGTGATATTCAGGGAGAATTGGAATCTCAGTAGCTGGAATCTTGTGCACCTTTAGAAATATCGCTGTCATTGGTTTTTCCGGCATCCAGTTCATCCTTTCCACCATGTAGGAATCACTCCAGATATGGAACGGCGACAGTTTCTCTATTTTCTCCATGGAAACAATGTCGCGTTCCTCTAAGACTTCGGCAAAAGACGTTATTTTGTTTACGCCATCTTTTGGTTTGTTTTCTCTTGCATCCGCAAGATATTGATAATATTGGGATTTGAGCGAGGCGTTGTCTTGGTGCTCATAGGTGGGAAATAATGCGAATTTTTCTGATTCTACTTTAAAGCCCGAGGCCGTTTCAAGAATTCCACCTTTTCGTAACAAGACAGTCTGATTACCATTTTCAAGTGCTTGTACAACAGTGGCCCATTCCTTTAATGCCTTCATCAACCGAGACTCCTTATCAGAGGGACAAGGTCTTTTTTGATGCAAACTATCATAGGAGTGTCAACTTTGACGTATCCGCTGACACGGGTTTCTCTCAACTCCATTATCAAATCTTGGAACTTGTGAAGATCGTCTGTTTCAGCATAAAGTCTTCGTCGTGAATTCCAAACGAGTAGGTGGTGTTTAGCTTAACTTCTGGATATTTTCTTCCAACTTCAATGTGTTCTGTCATCATTTCTTTCCTCTTTTCAAGGGGTAAGAGATACCATTCTCGTGTTTTAATGAATGGGTATACTATGACATACTTTTTTTGTTCCTCACCAGCAAGCCACCCGTGCCCGGCTGGATTCTTGGCATAGATTGAAGGTCTGGTAGTCGACATATACACGTGTGTTGGATTGATATATTTTCCAAAAACTGTCAGGTACAACTTTGATATGACATCCTGAATCTTTTCAACTGATTCTGAAGCAAACCATAAGAGAAACTCTGCATCATCTCTTAATCCCAAAGTAGAATATGATCTGTACATTATCTGTGAGTTTCTAACAATATTCTCTACTTCTTTTGCTGATTCCTCCTTTGCTAGGTCAGCCATCCAGCGCCACTTTGGGTCCACTTTGAAGAAGGAGAAATTAAAAAAGTATCTAGTTTGCTCGCTCATGTCGTCTTAATCTATTGAGACCTTATTTAAAATCTGATCACCTTATTTACGATTGACAAATCGATTAGAATGGTTTTCGCTAACTATAGAATCAATGATATGTTAATTAGACAAACAATTAACCGTACAGCCTATGAAAAGGAAGAATATTCTCATAATCTCAATGGGCTCCATTTTTGGTGCCTTCACAATAGTAATGATCCTTCTGGTCCTAGGCGCCTTTTCTTCCTAAAATTAACACCTAGCGACCATAGTTCAACAATGTGAAATATTTTGTCTTATTTACTCCATACTTTGGAAAGATTAATTGTTACATCAAAACACTTATTATTTGAACACGAAAAATTTTGTTAAATGCCAACTATAGATCAACTCACCAGACCGCAGAATAGACTCGAACCTATAGAAGGAGTCATAGATAGCATTGGTGAGCCTCGAACTGTTAATCTTAGAACTGGTGGACAAGCGCAAGTTGCAGATGCCATACTGAAAGATGACACTGGCCAGATCAAGCTTACCTTATGGGATGCTCAGATTAAAATGGTAAAGCCAGGCTCAAAAGTCAAGATAGAAAACGGATACATTTCTGCATTCAAGGGAGAAAATGCACTAAATGTGGGCAAGTATGGTAAGCTAAGCGTGCTAGAGTTCTAGATATATCTAGACTGATTCTTACTTTTTCTCCAATCCGTTACACCAAGTATTATTCCAGAAATTATTACTACTAGACCTATAATCAAAAGAAAGCCTGCCATTGCAAGCGGTACAATGTTTTTGACAAACGGTGAGTTTGGATCTGTTAGCGCCTTTGATTTTTCAGGGTTCTCTGAGAACATCATTGTAATTGTTACTGGCTCTTTTCCTTTGTTCTCCACGTAGAAATTGTACGTGTCAACTTTGGGCACAATAAAAGATTTGATGAATATTGGATCCCTTTCATCAAATGATCCAAATTTATCGCCAAATATGTTAGATATTGAGATTGAAACATGATCATCAGGTTTGTAGTTTGTGATGTGGATCCCCCACATTAAAGGCACCTGAGAGGCGCTAGTTGTGTGAGAAAATGTATATGCTGTACCGGCGTCAATTCTTACTTTCTCTGAGACATTATCGAACATGCTTTCGGGTGATGGTAAAAAGTCATTTCCAATGATACTTGAATCTGTACTTGGCACAACAGTATAGGCTACAGCTAATGCTGAGATTATTAGTATTGCTCCTAGTATCATTACAATTGGACCACGTTTTTTCATTTTAGCTGATGTATCCTAGTTTCTTGTCTTGATGTGTCATCGGTAGAGATTCTGCACCGGTTCTCTGACCCATTTGTTCCTCAATTGTTTTTACAAGTTGTTCCGTATCCTGTGCTTTCTTTGCAATACCTGTAAGATCTAGTTTAAGATCTAACATTTTAGCTAAAGTTTCAAGAACGGCTTTTGATGCTTTTGCATCAACGACGTAACCAGAAGTCTCCCCCAATAAACAAACTCCTGTTATTCCTTTTCTTTTACCGACGCCAATAATTAGCCCATTCATGCCCGTAATACTGCCATTGCTCATAGTGTGAATTCCATATTTTGGAAATTCTTTTATGATTCGCTGTGATGTACTTGTTCCATAAACCTTCTGAGTTTTTGAAAATGTTCCGGTGATGTATGCTGCAAGTGTATAGATTGTTTTTACACCCATCTTTTCACAAATTTTTGTAATCTCTTCTGCCATATCATATTCACTTTCTGGAGTGACGGGCTGAGCATCACCACTAAGAAGAATCAAGTCATGCGACTTACCTTTGCAATAATATAGAACGTTTTTCATCAGATCAGCTGTTCCATCTGATTGAATTAAGACCTGCGGTGGAAATGACGACGAAAATATGCTTGCAAATGGAATTCCCTTCAATTCCTCGATAAGATGATCAACGGCAAGTTTCCCTACATATCCGCTTCCAGGCAGACCACAAATTAACGATGGGTCTTTAAGTTTTGGTGTTTCAAGGATCTCAACAGTCATCCTGTTAGGTACGGACATATCGTACCAAAAAAAGTTATTCAATATTAATTAAGCGTATAATTACTTCCTTCGTCTAGATTTTGATGCTTTTCGTTTTACTGTTCTTCTCCGCCTGCGCGAGCGCATCTTGGCTTTTCTCTTCGATATCTTTTTCCTTTTTGGAGATTTCTTTGTTCGAGTCTTTGATTTTCGCTTTACAATTTTTCGTTTTGCCTTCCTTGTCTTGGGCCTAACTTTTCGTTTTGCCTTTCTCTTGGCTTTTCTTCTCTTAGCTGCAAGTTGTGCTCGCTTCCTTTGTGCTACGGCAAGTTTCTTTCGCGCTAGAGCAAGTGCCTTTTCTGCCTGAGCCTCTCGTTTTATCATGGATTTAACTTGCGGTCTGAGCCTTGCTTCTGTTTTTGTGCTGGCTTTTAGTTGCTCAATTAAGCCAGGTTTGGCATGAATTTCCTTTTGTAACTTTAGGTGAAGTTTTGACTTCTCCCTCTCATAGTTTGCTATCGTGTTAACAAGTCTTGCTTCTGCTGCTTCTCTTTCCTTTATCTCGGCACGCAATTCACGAATTTTTTCATCAATAAATTTCAGTCTCTCAGCGGCCGCAGCTTTTTCATCTGGTCCCCCATACTCACTTTGCTGTTTTACTTGATCCCTTGCGTCTTGTTCTTGTCTTATTCTCTCTTCAGCCATAGTCTTGAGTCTTTCTAAGCTCTCTTTTTGAGCCAAGGCTTGATTAAGTAATTGCATAATATGATCTCTCTGACGAATTGTGGCGTCCTTCTTCCTTTCAAGTGATGCAAGTCCAGAAGATGATCTTCTTTTTTGTGAAAGAACTACTTTTAGCTTGTTTTCACCCTTTTTTCGTAATTTCGTAGCCTCAGCCTTTTTGATTCCATATGATTTAGCTTGTGCTGGAAGAGATGTCATGCGTCTTTAAAGACTTGAGAATCGATTAAGTTTTTGTTATGATCAGGATTTGACATAAGAGTTAATATTTTTAACATATTTACCGAATTTTTTCTTAAAATTTTGAACGATTTTAGAATGACAGCAAGTAGATTTTATTTGACATCTTTGGATAGGATCCATGGATTTTCATCCGTCACAGTTACCGATCTTACAGACTTTTCAATTAGAGGATGAACATAAAGCACCAGATATTGCTCAACAAATGGTAAAGTTAGGTTTTGCGTCGCAGAAGGGAGCTTTTCGGATAATTATGACAAAAGAAAAGGATACAGCCAAGAAGATCGGTTTTACGGTCCTCAATGAGATAAACGTTGGATTAAGAAAGACAAAACAAGAACGAGACATAAGATATTGGATTTATAGTCACGATTTGGATCATTATGCTATGGTTTTGATCAGTGCAAAGGTCTTGCAAGAACTAGGTTTTTGATTTATCAAAGATAACTTCGATCTTCAATTTCTTTGAAACAGTATTGGCAACTAGCACCCCAAAAATCACTCCTGCTATTATAGTCAGTGGATATTCCTGTAACAGATACAACCTGCTTATTGAGACCAGGATTGGATACAACCAAACTAGGTAGCAGCCGCGTGGGAATTTTCTTGATAAAGCGTATCCGGCTATAAATGCAAAGATAGTCGTCCTAACTGTATGTCCTGCTGGAAATGTACCGTCGATCTTGCAGGGGATTCCTATATCTGCTCCAGATGTAATTGACAAATGCCCTCCTAAAAATTGTAGATCAGGTCTTTCATAGCCGGTATAACATCTCATATATGCTGAAGCCATACTTCCAACCAAGAGCGAGAGCAGCAAAATCAGACCTAGGCGCCGAGTTTTTCTTTTTATGAATAATATGATGCCAATGAATATGGGATAGAGCACCCATCCAAGCTCGGAGAAGATCTGCATGCTAAGATCGATTGGAGCATTTCCCGATATGGTCTGCATGTAATTTTCAAAGTTGTGATCTGGTGTGATGACGATTTTTGTGACCGCAATATAGACTGTAATCAAAAAGGATAACAGAAGCAGAAAAAATGTTCTACTTCTTATATCGAAAAGCCAATCCTGCACAAACAGGTCCTCCTTTTTCTTGGCATGCATACATTAATCGTGGCCCAATCATGTTAAAAAGGACATTACTCTTCTTGTATAGTTAAGTGATGGTTACACGACTAAAGGATTTTAACCACACCCAAAGATAGGATCGCCGTGAGAATTCTTACGCTGGACGATTTTGATACTAAAGGTAAGACTATTTTTCTTCGTGTTGATATGAATTGCCCCATAGACCCTGTAACTATGAAGATAATCGAAACTAGCAGAATTAGAGAATCAACGGAATCTCTCAAAGACCTAGAAGACGGAAAAGTGATCATTGCGTCACACCAAGGCAGAGTAGGAAATAAGGATTACACTGGAATGGAAGATCATGCAAGAGTTCTTGAGCAAATTCTAGGACGTAAAATAAAATACGTTGAAGATGTCATCGGCACAGAAGCGCAAAGAGAAATAAAAAACATGAAAGATGGCGATATAATTTTGCTAGATAATCTCAGATTATGCGCTGAGGAAAATTATGAGTTTTCTCCTGCTGATGCTTCAAAGACAATCATGGTGAATCGACTAGCAAAATTATTTGATCTGTGTGTACTGGATTCATTTCCAAGTTCGCATCGTTCTCACCCCTCGATAATAGGATTTGCGCACGTACTTCCCTCTTGTGCCGGTAGACTAGTAGAACGAGAAGTCAAAAAGCTAGATGAAATCCTGACAGTTACCAAGGGACCACATGTTGTGGTGTTGGGAGGCTCAAAGGTTGATGATAGACTCGAAGCTATAAAGGAATTAATTCAAAATGGAAGGGCGGATCAGGTTCTCCTTACTGGTGTTATAGCCAATGTCTTTTTAAGGGCTCAGGGAAGAATCAAGTTCCCGCTAGGAATCAAGAGGGAAGAAGAGGTTGTCACCAAGGCTCATTCATTGATTGGAGAATATCCAGATGTTTTTTCTATGCCAGTTGATATTGCGGTAGACAGAAACGGAAAAAGGGTGGAGATTGATGTACGTGAACTTGACAAAGGCGAACAAATACTGGACCTTGGACCCAAATCTGTGGAGTATTATTTGAAATCAATTCAAAGTGCAGGCACTGTTTTTATGAGCGGACCACCTGGATTCTTCGAAAATGAGAATTTCAAGTATGGAACAGAAGCACTCCTTAATGGAGTTGCTAATTCATTTGCAACAACTATTGTAAGTGGCGGCCATCTTACTGCTGCCCTTAAGAGGTATGGATTGGCAGACAAAATAAATCACATAAGCACTGCAGGTGGAGCCTTGGTATTGTATTTGACAGGCGCCAAGCTACCAATGATTCAAGTTTTGGAAGAAGCCGCAGTAAGATACAGGTCTAAATAACTGCTTTACACTGAAGGCAGACTCGAGATTCAAGCTTCCCCAAGTAAATCTCCTGACCGCATGTTTTACACTTGAATTTCTCTACTTCTTCGAATAATTTGTACCACTGAGTTGTAAAGTTTTGGGCAATTGGCCTGATAAGTCCTTCATCATGTAGTTGCTTAAAATGTGGTTCCATGTCGTCAATCGTAACAGAGTTGCCGATCCCATTATTCTTCAAGATCTCAAATATCTCGTCATTTGTGAATCTTTGATTAGTATCATTGAATTTTTCAAAAATGATCCTCCTGATCTGAATAGGAATTGATGTTTGTTGGGCTGCCAAGCTAGTACAGACCTGATGCTTCTTCTTTTATCCTATCTGCTGATGCCGTATCCTTCAACTTTTCTGATAGGTACGAATAAAGCCCATATTTTAGTACTTTCAGTGATAAAAGTGCGCACTTTATTCTAGCAGGTCCAAGCTCGTGAAGACCTAGATTATCTAATATGTCTTCTTTTGTGAGTTTCTTTACATATTCAAAGTCTTTGCCTATGATAAGCTCGGTAAGCATTGACGCGCTAGCCTGACTTATTGCACAGCCCTTTCCAGTGAACTTTACGTCGGCAACCTTGTTGTCTTTTATGTTAAGATGCATTTCTAGTTCATCTCCACAAAGGGGGTTGCTGTCCTTCTGTGCAATATCTGGATTCTGTATCTTGCCATAGTTTCTTGGATTTCTATAATAATCTAGTATTATCTCTCGATAAATATCCGCACTACTCAAATTCTAAACAGCTCCTTTGCTCTGTAAAGTGACTTAATAAAAACATCCACTTCCTCTTTTGTATTATAGATATAAAAGCTTGTACGGGATGTTGCAGCTACATCTAGCCTTTCCATCAATACTTGAGCGCAGTGATGCCCTGAACGAATAGCAATTCCATCTTCATCAATTATTGTAGCTAGATCGTGCGGATGTATATCACCAAGGTTGAAAGAGATCACGCCGCCACGTTTTGCGATTTCATTTGTACCGTATAACTTCATTCCTTTAATTTGAGAGAGCTTGTCAAGAGCGTATTTTGTTAATTCCATTTCATGTTCTCGCACCTTATCCATACCAATCCTCTCAAGATAATCTATCGCTGTAGAAAATCCTATTACATCTGCAATGTTTGGGGTGCCTGCCTCAAACTTGTATGGAAGGTCATTCCATGTGGTTTCGTATTTGTGAACTTCGCGTATCATATCTCCTCCTCCATTAAATGGAGACATGCTTTCAAGCAGCTCTTTTTTGGCCCACAAAACCCCGACACCAGTTGGACCCAACATTTTATGTGCAGAGAATGCAAAAAAGTCACAGTCAAGTTTCTGAAGGTCCACCTCCATATGAGGAACAGATTGAGCTGCGTCGACTAGTACTCTAACGTCTTTCTTACGGCATTTTCTTATGATCTCATCTGATTTTGTTATGGTTCCCAAAACATTTGACATCTGGCTAAATGTTACAATCTTTACTCTTCCCGAATCAAGATAGCCATCAAGTTGATCTAGGATAAGTTCCCCGTTATCGTCTACACCGATGTATTCTAGCTTGGCTCCTGTTTCCTTTGCCAATAGTTGCCATGGGACAATGTTGCTGTGGTGTTCGTATTCAGTTGTCACTATAATGTCATCTCTGTGAACGTTTTGTCGACCCCAGGAATATGTAACTAGATTAATGGCTTCCGTAGTACCTCGTACAAAAACTATTTCTTCACGATTTTTTACGTTGATGAATTTGGCTACTTTATCTCTTGTGTTTTCATATGCTGCAGTTGCCTCCTCGGCAAGTTCGTGAACTGCCCTATGAATATTTGAATTGTAATTTAGATAATAGTTACTTATAGCCTCAATTACCTGAATTGGTTTTTGAGTAGTGGCAGCGTTATCAAAATAAATTAATGGTTTATCCTTGTGTACTTTACGTTTTAGAATTGGAAAATCTTTCCTGATACTTTCAATATTTATCACGCTGGTTTGCAAACTAGTCTACCTCAACATAGATTTCATTTTGTTCTATTTTAACATTGTAGGTTTTTAGCGGTAATTCAGCTGGAAGATTTTGTGGCATACCTGTTTGAAGATTAAACGTTGAGAGATGCAAAGGACAGGTTACCCCTTCTTCACTTAAGATTCCAGTTGAGAGATCGGCTTCTGCATGAGTACAAATTCTATCAGTAGAGTAAATCTTTCCATTGAGATTCGCCAACAGAATCTTCTTATCTTTGTAATCAAAATCCAGCATTTCGCCTTTTTTTAGCTGGCTCACACTACAAACCTTTGCCCACTCTGGCACTGCTCTCACCTGTATTTGTAGTGGCTTTCGAAGATATCGGTCTCACGATATCTTGTTTCTTCCACTTCAAGTATGGCTTTGAGTTGTTCATCTGTTTTAATCTTAAGGTCTCTACCAAGCCACTTGGATTCAATGAGGTAGTTTATCCAAGCACGAATCTGATATGACATTTTTCTTGAAAGAGGTTCAAGAAAGCCTTCCACAATAATTTTTTGAGCTTCTGATTTGCTCAAACATCTTGATGCTAAATAGAATAGTTGTTCCTCATCCATCTGGGCAACCGATGCAGAGTGGGTTGCTTTGACATCGTTTGTGAATATTTCAAGACCAGGTATCGAGTCAGATTTTGCTCCTTTGTCTAGCAAGATAGAGTGACCAGCAAGATATGATTCTGCATGATGGGCTTCCTTTTCTATTCGTATCATACCCTTGAAGAGTGATTTTGAAGTATCTTTGAGAACAGATTTTTCCAGTACTCTGCCGATAGTTGATGGCGCATTATGGA
>Ga0209802_1002177_pt1 | contig 13843 bp, 11 predicted proteins | sample GraSoiAngelo_129_FD_185886 | JGI IMG/M metagenome (GOLD analysis project Ga0209802, IMG submission 185886) | Grasslands soil microbial communities from the Angelo Coastal Reserve, California, USA - 14_0927_12_40cm (SPAdes) (version 2) | ecosystem: Environmental > Terrestrial > Soil > Grasslands ... | reverse complement strand
CCGTGCCCGAAGCAGGGTGCGCGAAACCTGGCCGTCTCGCGGGCCACGCTGTATCGGCTGGTGAAGAGGGGCATACGCGGATTGGCCGTGGTGCTGACCAGCCAGGCCTAGTCAGGCATTGTTGAGACTCGTCTGAGCCAATTCTGAGACGGGTGCTCGTCCCGGTAACCGCACACTCAAGATGCCCGGCAAATGCCTACCCAATGGCTGCCTGAATTGGGATTTGGTTCACGGGCGGGGGAATTGAGCCGATGAAAAAGAGATTCCTGACTGTTCTTGTTTCCTTTGCCATGAGCGTCGTTGGCGTCGCCATTCCCAGCGGGGTTGCGACAGCCGCCACGACGTGGAACAACGGCGACGTCTTCGCGGCGGTCTCGAACGGCTCGTACAAGGTGTACGACAACAATGGCGTCTTCAAGCAGACCATCAGCGATGGGCGCGGCGGCTTTACCACCGGATGCGCGTTCAACCCAACCGGGACCAGGCTCTACACAACGAACTTCAGCCAAAACCTGGTTGAGGCCTATGACAACAACGATCCCCATGCCATCCTGCAGACCATCAACACCACTGGAAGCGGAACGGCCGCTAACGAATCAGTGGTGTTCGCGGCCGACGGCAGCTTTTACGTAGGTCACGCGGGCGGCAACAACAAGCTGACGCACTACAACGCGGCGGGAACGTCTTCGACGGAGTACTCTCCCGCCACAGAAAGTCGCGGTACGGATTGGGTGGACCTCTCTAGCGACCAGCAGACGATTTTCTACACATCCGAGGGATCGCATGTCAAACGGTTCAATGTGGCTGCGAGCACGCAGCTCACCGACTTCAACACCATAGCCTTGACCGGGGTGGCGTACGCGCTGCGCCTGTTGCCGCCTGGTAACGGTACTGGGGGTCTCCTGGTAGCCGACACCAGTGACATCGTGCGCTTGAACGGTGCCGGCGCGGTGATGCAGACCTACAGTATTCCGGGGGAAGCGTCATGGTTCGCGCTCAACCTTGATCCCAACGGCACCTCGTTCTGGTCCGGGAATTTCAACACCGGCAACTTCTACCGATTCAACATCAACACCGGGGCCAAGGAGTTGGGCCCTATCAACGCAGCCGGCAGCTTCCAACTGTTCGGTCTCTGCCTCAAAGGCGAGTTGACCGCTGCCGTTTCCAACATCACGCTGACGCCGGCGACGGCGACCAATCCCACCGGAACCAACCACACGGTGACGGCTACGGTGACGACCAACGGCCTGCCTGCTCCGGGCGTCCTGGTCAGTTTCAGCATCACCGCCGGGCCGGATACCGGCGTCGGCGGCACGTGCAGCACCGACCCAACCTGCCACACCGATACCAATGGTCAGGTGTCCTTCACGTATACCAACAACGGTTCACCGGGTCCTGACACCATCCAGGCATGCTTCACCGACAGCGCAGGCGTTAAGCAGTGTGCCACCGCCACGAAGACCTGGATTGTGGTCGAGCAGAAGATCACGGCGACGGGTATCAACGTCTCAGCAACAGAAGGGACGGCTTTTGTCGGCCAGCCGGTCGCGAAAATAGTGGATCCCGACCCCAGCTCCACGGCGGCCGAGTACACGGCCTCCATCGACTGGGGAGATGCATCTTCCAGCCCGGGCACGGTGACCGGGCCGATGGGTGGACCGTTTACGGTAAGCGGCGACCACATGTACTCGGAGGAAGGATCGAAGACGGTCACAGTGACCATCAAAGATCCCGACACCCCCAGCAACGGCGCCACTACGATGTCGACTGCCACGATCGCGGACGCCGCGCTCTCCGCTAAGTGCGCCATCGCCTCGCCGTTCATTCCACAGACGTACACAGGCCCGACGGCGACCTTCAGCGACGCGAGCTCGACGGGAACCTTGAGTGACTTCTCGGCCACCATCAACTGGGGTGATGGAAACACCTCGCCGGCTGACGGCAATCCGGTGACGATCGCCGGTGGCCCCGGCAACGCGCCGTACACGGTCAGCGGTACCCACACCTACTCCTCGACAGGCCCCGTCACGGTTACAACAAACATCTCGGACGTCGGCAAGAGCACTGCAAAGGCGACCTGCGCAGAGACCGTCTTTGCCTTCGCGACCAACAAGGGCGCTGCCTTTGTGGTTGGTGACCTGACAGTGCCGCCGGCCAACCTTTCGCTGAATGCCTACTTCTGGGGCAGCCAGTGGGATCAGATGAATCCAATGAGCGGGCCCGGGCCCTCGCCCTCCGCCATGAAGGGCTTCGCCGGATTCGAGGACAACTCCTTCGGACTACCCCCACCCGTCTGCGGCAATCACTGGTCGACGGACACTGGAAACTCCACACCCCCACCTCCGGGCCCACTCCCAGCTTTCATGGGGGTCATCGTCTCGAGCAACGTCACCCAGAGCGGATCGGTGATTACGGGTGACATCAAGGACGTTGTAATCGTGAAGACCAACCCCGGGTATGCGCCCAACCCTGGTAGCCCTGGCACGGGCACCATCGTCGGGTTTCTCTGCACTAGTTAAGCGATCGATGTTTGGGATTGGGAGGGCCGCCGTGGCCCTCCCGATCGCTAAGAACGGCCCATCGTCAAGATGATCGCGGCGCCCACCGCCCACGTGATCACGATGATCCCGGCCCCTAGCCACCGCCCTCTCCAAGCGCGAAACACCACAACCGCCACCGTCCCCCATGGCACGACGAAACGTCCTGCGCCGAGGGGTGTGGTGACCGCAAGCGCCGTGTTGAGGACCATCCCAAAAACGACCAGGCAGCCGGCGATGCCGAGCGAATACAGCGATGCGCCGACCACCGGCCCGAACCCAAGTATCGTGGCGAGACAGGGCGCGAAGATCGCCCCGCCGAACACTATTAGGACTGCCGCGACGACCAGACTGTCCGTCCGCTCGACGCTGGCGGGCTGGCCGAGCGTGGTCGCGAGGCCGAACAGCCCTGGAAGCAGGATCCCGCCGCCCAGAACAAGACCTGCCCAGATGAGGATTATCTTGCCGTTCGATAGGCTCGGGTCTGGAGCGTCCGTTTCGCCGGCCCATGCCGGCGTGAACACCGCGCCGGCGGGAGCCCCGATCACGGCCGGCGTGAAGATCGAGCCGTCGGGAGCCACGATCGCGGCCGGCGTCAAGGGGGCGTCAAGTGGGTCGCTCGGGTTGGGAAGCTCGACACCAACCGGCAACCATGAGGGCCGCGCAACTTCCACGACCGGTTGGGCGATTGTTGCGCGGGCGTCAATAGCCGTCGGCTGCCAGGCCTGGCCGTCCCACCAATAGGCGCCATCGGGCGATACCTGGGGAGGAGTCGCCATCGGCTGGAGATATTAGGTTGTCGAACGCGGTGTCAAGTACGCTTGATCGAAGCTTTTTCGCGTTGCTGAAGGAGGTTCAGTTGGGTGCGACCTGGACCTTCAAGCCACGTCCAGAGAGAAACGCGTCGATCGCTTTCGAATAGTCATCGAGAGAAAACCGATCGGTGATCATGGCCTCTGAGTCGATGACACCCTTGGCCAGGAGGGCCAGCGCCCGCTCGAAGCTGTGCAGGACCGCCATCGACCCGATGATCCGGATCTCGTCGTTGTAGACGCGGAACGGCGAGATGGTGGCTTTGGCGTCGGCGTTTGCGACGCCAAACATCAGGAACGTGCCGCCGCGCGCGACTCTTCGGATGCCGTCCTCGATGGCGGGCACGGCGCCGGTCGCGTCGATCACCACGTCCCAACCCTCGGGCTTGTCTAGCTCGTCCGCCGAGACGGCTACGCGGTCGGCAGCCAGCCGTTTGGCCAGCGCGTGGCGCTTGGGATTGGTGTCGATGATGTCCAGTCGCTCGGCGCCGCTGTCCTTGACCAGCTGCCCCAGCAGCAAGCCCATCGTGCCGGCTCCATAGATCAAGTAGTCGTTCGCGGCCCTGATGCCGACCTGGTCGAGACCGTGCACGGCGCACGAGAGGGGCTCGACCAGGGCACCCCAGCTGCGGGGAAGGTCGGTGGGCAGGCGGAAAGCGTTGACGGCGGGCACCGCCACGAATTCGGCGCACGCGCCGTTCGCCGCGCCGACGCCAATGGCATTCCAGTTCTCGCAGAGATTGAAGCGGCCCATGCGGCACTGCCGGCAGGTGCCGTCGAACAGCGACGGATCGACGGCAACGAAGTCGCCGACGCGCAAGTTGCGGACCTCGCCTCCCAGTGCGACCACCTCGCCACAGAACTCGTGGCCGGGAATGATCGGGTAGCGAGTGGGGGCGAACTCGCCGCGGATCACGTGGATGTCCGTGCCGCAGATGCCGCAGGCCTCGACTTTGATCAGCGCCTGGTCCGGCTCCGGCGTGGGATCGTCGACCTGTTTCACCGAGACCTCGTTCGGCTCTTCGATGACGACCGCCTTCATTTCACCGCTCCCATCGTGAGGCCTCGGATCAGCTGCTTCTGGGCGATCCAGCCCGCCAGCAGGACGGGCAGGCTGGCGAGTGTGGCCGCCGCGGCGAGCTTGGCATAGAACAGTCCGCGGCCGCTGATGAATCCGACCAGGAAAATCGGCGCCGTGGCCGCCACTGAAGAAGTGAAGTTGACGGCGTAGAAGAACTCGTTCCAGCTGAAGATCAAGCAGATCAACGACGTGGCCGCGATTCCAGGCGCGATCAGCGGCACGACTATCCGTGTCAGCTCACGGAAGAACCCCGCGCCGTCCACACGGGCGGCCTCGAAAAGATCGTTGGGGATCTCCAGAAGGAACGAACGTAATAGCCAAACCCCCAGCGGCAGGTTGATCGTGGTGTAGATGAGCACCAGGGCGAAGATGTTGTCCAGAAGGTGCAGGTCTCGAGCCAGCAAATAGAGCGGGACCAGGCTGGCCGCGAAGGGCAGGAACCGTGTCGAGATGAAGAAGAAGAGCGCATCTTGCGTTCGCTTCACCGGCCTGATTGACAACGCATATGCGGCGGGCAGACCGAGGATCAGCACCAATAGAGTCGACCCGATGCTTGCGATTGCCGAGTTGATGAAAAACGGCGGAAAGTCACCCGACAGCACCTCCTGGAACTCGGCCAGGGTCGGCGCGAAAAGTATCGTCGGCGGCGAGCTGGCCGCCTGGGGCTCTGTCTTGAGACTTTCCAGCCACATCCACAGCACCGGAAAGAAAAAGATGAATACGACCAGCCAACCGACAATCGACCACACGACCTTCGAAATCACAGCGCGCCGACCATCTACACGGGCGGCGATCACCGTCTCGCCTCCACCTGAAAGATGGAGAACAGCGTGCGCAGCGCAAATGTGGCGACCACGGTGGTGATGATCACCGCGACGACTCCGATCGCGGATGCCTGCCCGATGCTGAAGCCCTGGAACGCGACGAGGTAAAGCAAGAACGGCAGGTTGGTCGTGTCTTCACCAGGACCGCCGTAGGTCAGCATGAAAATCGAGTCGAACGTCTGCACGACGAAAAGCGATCCCAGGAGCGCACCCAGCTCGATGAACGGCCTGACCAGGGGCAGCGTGATGCGCCGGAAAGTCTGAATGGCGTTCGCGCCATCCACCTTCGCCGCCTCGAGGATCTCGAGGTTCTGCGACTGGAGGCCGGCGAGGATGATCAGCATCATGAACGGCGTCCAGCGCCACACCTCCACGGCAACGACGGTCACCATTGGGAACTGATTGACCCAGTCCACACGACTGAGCCCGAATGGGGTCAGCAGGTAGGGAAGGAGCCCGAACAAGGGGTTCAGGAGCGTGTCCTTCCAGATCAGAGCGCCGGCTGTGGGCATGATGAGAAACGGCGCGATCATCAGCGTCCGCATCAGGCCCTTTCCGAAAACCTCGGAGTTCAGGAGCATGGCAACCCCCAGGCCGATGACAACCGAGAACGCGATCACAGACAGCGTGAGCAGCACGGTGTTGAAAATCGCGGTCCTGATGCTCTCGTCAGTGATGAGCCTCGAGTAGTTGTCGAGGCCGGAGAACCGAAAGCTACCTTCCTTGAGAAGGTTCCACGAGAAGAAGCTGTAGTAGATCGTCAGCGCAAATGGGATCTGGGTCACGAGGACGACGTATATGAACGCCGGCATCAGGGGCAGGCGGCGGAGCCAGGCATCCCGGCGCGCGACGGAGGCGGCGGTCGGTCCCCGCCTGCCTCCGCTGCCCGACGCCGATTGGAGGAGAGTCGCGATAGCTATTTAATGCTGGTAGTTCTTGCCAACGGCTGCTGCCAGCGCCTGCGCTTTTTGCAGCGCCTGATCGACCGTCTGGCCTCCCGCGATCACCTTGGCGAACTCCTGTGAGACCTGGTCGCCAAGCTGCTGGAATTCGTCGATGTCGACGTACTGGACGCCGATGTAGGGGACCGGGTCCACAGTCGGGTGAGAGACGTCTGCATGTGCGATTGAATCGAGGGTCACCTGGGCGAAAGCGCCGGCGGCTGCCTTGTACTCGGGGATCGAATACGTCGAGGTGCGCGTTCCCGGCGACACGCGGGCCCAACCCAACTTGCTCCCGACCAGCTTGGCGTAGTCCTTGTTGGTGGCCCAGTCGGCGAAGGTCCACGCGGCGTCCTTCTTCGTGCTGGTGGAAGGCATGCCGAGCGACCAGGCCCATAGCCACCCCGACCAGTCCTTGACCTTGGTGGGAGCGTACGCGTAGCCCGAGTTCTTCGCGGCGTCGCCGGTGAAGAAGCTCGCGGCCACGGTCGCGTCGTACCACATGGCAACCTTGCCGCTGTTGTATGCGTTCAGGCACTCGGTGAATCCGGCGTTGCCTGCGCCCGGCTCGCCGGCCGACTTGAGGAGGTTCACGTAGAAGGTCACGGCGTCATGCCATGGCTGCGTCGTGAGCTGGGCGTTCCAGTTCTGGTCGAACCAACGTCCACCGTAAGTGTTGACCACTGTGTCCAGCGGCGCCAGCTGCTCACCCCAGCCAGGGAGACCACGCAAGCAGATTCCGTTGACGCTCGAGCTGTTGACCGCCTTCGCCGCCGCCGCCACCTGGTCCCACGTCGGGTGGTCCGGCATATTGACGCCCGCGGCGGACAGGAGGTCCTTGCGGTACATCAGCATCGAGGACTCGCCATAGAAAGGCACCGCGTAGAGGTTGCTGTTGTAGCTGAGCGCCCCCCTGATGCCGGGTATGAGGTCGTCGGGCGCGTAGGACGAATCCTTGGCGATGAATGGGGTGAGGTTTTCGATCCATCCCTTCTTGGCCCACAGAGGAACCTCGTACGTGCCGATCGTGAAGAGGTCATAGCGACCGCTCTTGGCCGCCACGTCCTGGGTCACCTGCTGCCGGAGCTGGTCCTCGGGCAGGGTCACGATATTGACCTTGATACCCGAGTGCGAGCTCTCGAAGTCGGGGACGAGCTTTTTCAGGTCGGCCATCGAGGGGTTGTCGACAGCCGCCAAAGTGATCGTGCTCGCGCTGCTGCCACCGCCCCCTCCGGCGCCCCCAGAACACGCGGCGCCTGCCAGAGCAATCAGGAGCCCGAAGATCGGTATGGCCAGGCGCCGGTTCGAGGATCGAAGATTCCTACCATCCATGGAGAGTCACCCCTTTTGAACAGGTTCGAGCCGCAGGCCGCCGCCTGCCGGCGTTCTCGACAACGTTGTCAAAAGACAACGTTGTCAAGGTATAACATGGGGCCGATGAAAATGCAAGATGGCTTCGATTTGCCATCGGTGCGGCATGCCGCGTCCGGCTTACTACAACGTTGACAACGTCCAAGCAGCCGACCCTCCGGAACCGATCGCGGCCGACCATGCGGGAGGTGGCGGCCGCCGCCAGGGTCAGCATCAAGACGGTATCCCGGGTCGTCAACGGCGAACCCGGGGTGACACGTCGGTTGAGCGAACGCGTGTCCGCCGCGGTCGAGAAGGTGGGGTACCGGCACAACCTCACCGCGAGCAGCCTCCGGCGCACCGACGGCCGAAGCGCCAGCGTGGGCGTGGTGCTCGAGGACGTCGCGAACCCGTTTTCGTCGGCTCTGCACCGATCGATCGAGGACGTCGCCGTGGCGCGCGGAGTGCTGGTTTTCGCCGGCAGCTCAGACGAGGACGAGAATCGCGAGCGCGAGCTGATTGCTGCCTTCACCTCTCGACGGGTCGACGGCCTGATAATCCTGCCCGCCAGCCATGACCACACCTATTTGCTCATGGAGCGCCGGGCCGGAACGGCGATCGTGTTCGTCGACCGGCCGCCATCGTTCTTCGACGCCGATACCGTCCTGGCCGACAACACGGAGGGAGTTCGCCGGGGCATTCGGCACCTCGTCGCCCACGGCCACCGACGGATCGGGTACCTCGGCGACCTGCACACGATCGCAACCGCGGCCGACAGGCACCGAGGTTTCATCGAGGAGGTCGCGGCCCAGGGTCTCGAGGTCGATGAGCGCCTTGTGCGGCTCGACGTGCGCGGGACCGAAGGTGCCGAGGCCGCGGTTTCCGAGCTCTTCGCGATGACCGAGCCGCCGACAGCTCTCTTCACGGGACAGAACCTCATCACCATCGGAGCCTGCAGGGCGCTCCGCCGCTTGAAGCTTCATCAGCGGGTCGCGCTGGTCGGCTTCGACGACATCCTGCTCGCCGACCTTCTCGAGCCCGGCATCACCGTCATCGCGCAGGACCCGGCGGCGATGGGCCGCATCGCCGCGGAGCTCGTGTTCCGCCGCCTCGACGGCGACCGGTCTCCGTCAGAGCATCACGTGGTCCCGACGACAATGATCGCCCGAGGTTCAGGCGAGATCCGGCCTTGATCGTCGTCTGCGGCGAGGCGTTGATCGACATCGTGCCGGCGGAAGACGGCACCCGGCGGCCGATGCCAGGCGGCGGACCGTTCAACACCGCGCGAGCGTTGGCTCGCCTGGGCGCCCCCACCGCGTTCCTTGGGCGCCTGTCGACGGACGCGTTCGGTGTCATGCTGGCTCGGCAGCTCGAGGCGGACGGCGCCGACCTCTCGCTTGTCAGCTACGGGCCCGAGTCGACCACTCTGGCTGTCGCCGAGCTCGATGGCGACGGCCTCGCGGAGTACGACTTCTTCGTCAAGGGAACCTCGGCGCCGAATCTCACGCCGGAGATGCTCCCCACGACCCTGCCTGCCGAGGTGCGCGCCCTGCACATCGGCACGCTGGGCCTTGTGCTCGAGCCGATGGCATCCACGCTCACTGAGATGGCGCTCCGCGAGGGCGACCACCGCCTGGTGATGCTCGATCCCAACATTCGATCGAACCTCGTGACCGACGCCAAAGAGTATCGCGAGCGCCTGGATGGGTTGATCGCGCGCAGCACGATCGTCAAAGCCAGCGAGACCGACATCGAATGGCTCTTTCCGGGGCTGGGCTCCGAGGCCGGCGCCGACCGCCTGCTAGACCTCGGCGCCCGGCTCGTCCTGGTGACGTTGGGGCCGGCAGGCGCGATCGCGGCGGGCGCGACCGGACGGGTTCGCGTCGCGGCCCCCGAGGTCGAGGTGGTGGACACGATCGGGGCCGGCGACGCCTTTGGGGCCGCGGTGCTCGCGTGGCTGCACGATCACGACGCCTTGCGAGCCGACCTTGCGCTCGACCACGGGAAGCTCAAGTCAATGCTGAGCTTTGCCTGCCTGGTCGCGGCCATCACGTGCACGCGGGTGGGGGCGGATCCGCCGTGGCGGAGGGAGCTAGCCGAAAGCCCCTGGGTCTAGGCCTTGACGACCGGCGATGACAGCCGTTCGTGAACCAACCTGACCACCATCGAACCTTCGCCCACGGCGGTGGCGACCCTCTTGATAGAGCCATGCCGAACGTCGCCGGCCGCGAAAATCCCAGGCAGGCTCGTTTCCAGCAGCAGCGGGGTCCAGCCATCCGTCGGGGTCACGTCCGACCCTGTCAGGATGAATCCGTCCTCGTCCACCTGAAGGCATTTGTTCAGCCAGTCCGTGTTCGGCTCGGCGCCGATGAACGAAAACAGTCCACACGCAGTCAGCTCCGTTCGTTTACCGTCCGCCGACTCGATCGCTACCGCCTCGAGCACGTTAGCGCCCATGAGTGCTTTGACCTGTGTCTGGTAGTGAACCGTGATTCGAGGATCGCGTTCGATCTGATCGATCAGGTAGCGCGACATGGTTGCGTCCAGCGAGGTGCCGCGGATGACGTGATGCACATCGAAGCGCCGGCTCAGGAAAACCGCCGCCTGCCCGGCCGAGTTGCCCCCGCCCACCACGACGACTGGTCCGGTGCACTTCTGCGCCTCGAGCTCGGTCGCGGCGTAATAGACACCTGAGCCTTCCAGCTCGGCGAGCCTCTCAACCGGCAGGCGCCTGTACCTCGCGCCTGTCGCCACCACGATCGCGCGCGCGGTCAACGTCCGGCCGTCTGAGAGCTCGACGGTGTGAACGCCGCCGACCGAGTTGAGCGCTTTGGCGCGCGATCCGACCAGGATGGCGGCTGAGAATTTCTCCGCCTGCAGCGCGGCTCGGGCGGCCAGCTCGGCGCCCGAAAGTCCTGCCGGAAAGCCGACGTAGTTCTCGATGCGCGACGAGGTGCCGGCCTGCCCGCCGACAGCGGCCGCTTCCACGACCACCGTCGACAAGCCCTCCGATCCCCCGTAGACGGAGGCGGCCAGGCCCGCCAGACCGGCGCCGACAACCAGAAGGTCGCATGCGTCTTCTCGACCAGACGTATCAGCCGAAATGCCGAACACCGCGGCGACCTCCGCGAGGGAGGGATTGCGCAGGATAGGCTGTCCGGCCACCAGCACGAGTGGGATGTCCGCGACGGTGAATCCGAAATTTCGCAGCAGCGTTTCCGCGCGGGGGTCGGATTCGACGTCGATCCACGTGACGGCGACGCGGTTGCGGGCCAGCAGGTCGCGGATCGTTCGGGTGGACTCGCTGAATCGAGATCCCATGACCTTCGGTCCTGTGCCCAGACGCAGAAGCAGGGAATGCCGCAGCAGAAACGCCCGGATCACGATCTCGCTCAGCGTGATGTCCTCGGCGATGACGGTCCGGAGCTGATTGAGGGGCACGCGCAGGACGCGACTGGGAACAGTCGCCGTAGCCGTCACGTAAGCGCCCTCATTGCTGAGGATGTTCATGACGCCGACGAACTGTCCGGGATTGAAGGCGGTGCTGGTCGTCTCCGCTGATTCTCCGAAGTGCGCAACCGCTTCGACATTGCCCGACAGAACCACGACGAAGTCGGAACCTCGTTGTCCTTCACGGAAGAGGACCAAGCCTGCTGGAACGCTTTCTTCGACCCCATAACGACTCAGCTTCGCGACCTGCGCGTCGTCCAGGATCGGGAATGCGCCCGCAAAGTCCTCTTCCTCCGCCTTCGCGCCCACGCGCTCCAGCGCCACCGTGATCGGAACAGGACGGGACTCGGGTTCCATTGGATCGCCCTGTTGGTGAGGGCGCTGGATCAGTGTACGGTGCTGCTTGGAAACGCCTTCTCGCCCGCGCGGATCGGAACCTTCAGCCAGTTCTCCGCCGGCGGCAGCGGACAGTCCCATTCAGGGTTGTACGCGCAGCTCGGGTTGTACGCATAGTTGAAGTCGATCACGACCTCGTCGCCGTGCGCGTGCAGCTCGAGATAGCGGCCCGCGCCGTACGTTTCCTTTCCCGACGTCGCGTCGCGAAAGGGCAGGAACAGGTCGTGCGAGCCCGCTGATGCATAGAGCGTCACCTGGGTGTCGACGCCATCGACCTGAAAATGAACGATCCCGAAACGCCGGTAGACCTGCTCCTGACCATTGGTCGTGGCCATGCGCACCTCTCCGGACTGAACGGCGCGGTCGACCTTGGCGCGAATCACGAGCTGTGGGTTCTCCATGAAGTACTCCAGCCCATCAAAGCTGTGCTGCTGCTCGTGCGTCAGCGGAGCCCGGTGGTCGTGCGCGAAGAAATCGTCCTTCTCGGCCCGGAACCGCTGCAAATCGGTGATCTTCGTCGCCACACCATCGACAACACCGCCTCAGCGGGGCTAATTCCCCTCGAGGATCCATGGGCCAACAGGGGTCGGGATCTCGTGCGGGAGCCAGAACCAGCGCAGAAGCTCGAAATCCGCGCTGAGCTGGACCGGCTTGGGGGTGGTGCGCGGAGCTGCCAGTATCCTGCGCGCCTCCTCGAGGTAGCGCGGAAGCGCCGACTCAGGCTCGAGGTGCCGGTGCGCCGACCGTGGCACGTTCGTGTCCAAGTAGCTGATGTCCCGCAGGCTGAGCGGCGGCTCGGGCGGTCCGGCGGCATGCGTCCAGAGTCCGGTGAGGGCGTCGAATCGGTACTCGGGCAGAAGACGCCAGCCCTCTGCCGCGACCATCTCGACCGCATCGAGGATGAACTCGAACACCGCCTCGGAGATGAAGTAGTTGAAGTTGACGCGGACCCATCCCGGCTTGATCCCCTCGCACCCGAGGCTGATCTCGCGCTCGAACTCGTGCGATTTCTCGAGATCGATGCCGAGCAGTCGATGCCCATAGGGTCCGGCGCAAGAACAGCCCCCACGCGACTGGATGCCGAAGAGGTCGTTGAGCAGCGCGACCACGTAGTTGTGATGGAGGTAGCGGCCCTCGTGCCGCACCACGAACGACACGATCGACAGCCTGTCGAGATCGGGGTTACCGAGAATCTCGATATCGGGCCGGCGGCGCCAGCGCTCGATGGCGCGACGGATGAGAGACGCCTCACGGCGGCGGATCTCGGCGGCGCCGACCGCCTGCTTCAGTTGGAAAACCAGGCCCGCGCGAATCGAATCCACGATGGCCGGCGTGCCCCCCTCTTCCCTGTGCTCGATGTCGGCCAGGTACACGTGCTCTGTGGGGTTGACGTAGGCGACCGTCCCGCCGCCGGGCACGCTCGGCACCCGGTTTCGAAACAGCTCACGCCGGGCCGCCAGCACCCCTGGCGTGCCCGGACCGCCGATGAACTTGTGTGGAGAGATGAAGACGGCGTCCAGATAAGGCTGGCTCGGCCCTCCTGAAGCCGTGCCCATCTCGATCTCCATGTAGGGCGCGGCAGCGGCAAAGTCCCAGAGCGAGAGTGCGCCATGGCTGTGAAGCACGACCGAGATCGCCCGCCAGTCGCTGATGATCCCGGTCACGTTGGAGGCGGCCGAGAAGCTGCCGATCTTGACCGGGCGGTCACGGTATCGGATGAGCTCTTCCTTCAGGTGCTGCTGATCGATGTGGCCGTCGTGGTCCTCGCGGATGACGACCACGTCCGCGATCGACTCCCGCCAGGGAAGCTCGTTGGAGTGGTGCTCGTAAGGGCCGATGAAGACGACCGGGCGTTCTGCCGCAGGGATCAGCGACGTGAAGTGGTAGCGATCGTCGAGGTCAGCGGGTATGCGCATGTTGAGGACGTCGATCAGGCGGTTGATGGCGCCGGTCGAACCGGAGCCGCAGAAGATGACGGCGTGTTCGTGGCTCGCGCCGAGTGCGGCGCGAATGATCTCGCGCGCCTCTTCTCGAAAACGTGTCGTCTGGAGACCGGTTCCCGAGGACTCCGTGTGAGTGTTCGCGTAAAGGGGGAGCACGACCTCACGGATGAATTCCTCGATGAAGGAGAGCGCTCGGCCGGAGGCGGTGTAGTCGGCGTACGTGACGCGGCGCGGGCCGAACGGCCCCATCACCGCCTCGTCCTCGCCGATCACCGAGGAGCGGATCCGCTCGATCAGGTCCACATTGGCGCCCATCCCGTCAACCTTAGGCGCCGGCCGGGCTCCTCAGCCGGCGATCAGCCGGTATCTGTGTTCCGGCCGGCCCGGGCTCCCATAGCGCATCGTGAGCTCGGCCTTGCCGAGATGGCACAGGTGATCCAGGTAGCGCCGCGCCGTCACCCTGCTGACTCCGGCGGCGTCGGCCACAGCCGCGGCGGCGAGCCCAGATC
>Ga0209802_1002176_pt1 | contig 13845 bp, 10 predicted proteins | sample GraSoiAngelo_129_FD_185886 | JGI IMG/M metagenome (GOLD analysis project Ga0209802, IMG submission 185886) | Grasslands soil microbial communities from the Angelo Coastal Reserve, California, USA - 14_0927_12_40cm (SPAdes) (version 2) | ecosystem: Environmental > Terrestrial > Soil > Grasslands ... | reverse complement strand
CTAGCGTGTCTTCCACACAAGCTCTGATTGACCCGCGATGGCCACGGCCATAGTATGGGGCAATGACGGAAATCCATTTCCATCTCTCTCTGCGCGAAGGCCGCGTTGGCTAAGCAGCGACCGGCCACGGCGGCCAGGTCAGCCAACGGTCGCTCGCCGGCGACCATGCGCCGCCTCCCCATTCTGTCCGACGTGGCGCGTCAGGCCGAGGTTTCGCTGACCACCGCCTCGCGAGCCCTCGACCCCGACAGCGACCACCCGGTCAGCGAACGCACCCGCGCACGCGTCGTCGCCGCCGCTACGCGGCTCTCCTACCGGCCCAACCCCATGGCCCGCGCCCTACGCACGCGGCGAGTCCCGACCATCGCAATCGTCGTCCACGATGTGAGCGATCCCTACTTCGCGGAAATCGTCCGCGGCGCGACGGCGGCGGCGTCTGTCCGGGGTTTCCTCACCGTCGTCTGCAGCAGCGACCGCGTGCCAGCAACCGAGCTGCGTTATGTGGAGATGCTCTGCGAAAGCCGTGTCTCAGGCGTGATCTTTGCGGGAGGCGGTCTCGAAGAACCGCACTACCACCACACCATGAGCGGCTATGCGCGCAGCATCGCGCACTACGGAGGCGCCATTGTCGCCCTCGCTCCCCGATCGGAGCGATGGCCCGCCGAGCTGCCCGACAACCGGGCCGGCGCCCGCATGGTGACCGAGCACCTGGTCTCGCTGGGCCACTTTCGTATCGCCATGATCAGCGGCCCCGCGACCCTGCGCACAAGCCGTGAACGTGAGTTCGGCTACGCGCAGGCCATGAAAACAGCGGGCCTTGAGCCGTCGATCGTCCGCGCCGACTTCACCGTCGGCGGCGCTGCGCAGGCCGTGACGCGCCTGCTCGCGAACGGTTCGCCCACGGCCGTGTTCGCCGCCACCGACACGATGGCCCTCGGCGTGTTGTCGGAGCTGCGCCGGTTGGGCATCGACGTCCCCACCGAGGTATCGGTGGCGGGCTTCGACGACATTCCGGGTCTCGAGTTCATGCACCCGGCCCTGACCACGGTCCGCGTCCCGATGGCTGAGCTCGGCGCCGCCGGGGTCGCGCGGCTGCTGCGGCAGCTCGACGGCGATGACACGGCGACCCGGACCCAGATCCATCCGGTCGAGCTCGTGGTCCGCGAGAGCACTGGCCGCGCGGCCGCCGTTCGGCCTGCGGGTTAGCCGGTTGGGCGGCGTGTCCTCAACCCGCCGAGCGTCAACCACCGGCGTCGTGTCAGCCTAATCGGAGGAAGGCAGATGGCATACGACAGGAAGCAGGGCCAGCACAAGGTCGCGCAATCGAGCCGCGCCGATTATCGAGTCGAGGTGGGTCGCGCGGAAGTGCCCGTCGGGGCGGCGCGATCATTCGTGATTCTCGACCCGGCCCGTGCGGCGACCCTGAAAGCCTGGACCGCGACGCTCATCCCCGCCGCCGGACGCCGGCCCGATGCAGCGAGCGTCGGGGCCGCGGAATACATCGATGCCACGGTGCACTCGGTGCCGTCGATACGATCCGCGCTCATCCACGGGATCGACGAGGTCGAGCGGCTCGCGCGCGACGAAACCGGAATGAGCTTTGCCGAATGCTCGCCCGCGGCGCGCGAGCAGCTGCTCCGGCAGTTTCAGGCGGCCGACGACACTGACGCGTTCAGCATGGTCAACGACTTCACATACGAGGCGTACTACGGCCACCCGGACGTGCTCGCCGCGATGGAAGCGGAAAACGGATGGCGCGGCATCGGACCGATGACGGGCAGCGAGATGGGCCCTTTCGACCGTTCGCTGCTCGCGCGCGTGCGCACGATGCCGCCGCGATACCGCACCGTCGAGGCCGAGAAGGGAGCCGAGAGGTGACCCGCGAGGCAACCGCGGACGTCCTCGTCATCGGTTCAGGGGCCGCCGGTGCCGCACTTTGCAAGCGCCTGTCGGAGAAGGGCGCGAAGGTCGTCTGCCTCGAGCAAGGCGATTGGATCGATCGCGCACGGCTGCCCAAAGCCCATGTCGACTGGGAGGTGCGGGGCCGCCGTCACTGGGCCGCCAACCCCAACGTGCGGCGTTGGCCATCCGACTATCCGGTGAGCAGCGAAGGCGAAGACCCGGTGGACGTATACATGTACAACGCCGTCGGCGGGAGCCAGGTCGGGTTCGCCGGCAACTACTCGCGCATGGCGCCATCCGATTTTCGCGTGCGCACGCTGGACGGGGTGGCGGTCGACTGGCCATTCGACTACGAGGAGCTCGCGCCCTATTACACGATCAACGAGGCCGAGGTCGGCGTGGCCGGCCTGGCGGGCGACCCGTGCGGTCCGCCGCGAGAGCCCCTTCCGAATCCGCCGGCGCCAATAGGCCGGCCGGGGCAGCTGCTTGTGGATGCTTACGAGAAGCTCGGGTGGTACTGGTGGCCGACCGAGCAGTCCATAACCACACAGGCCTACCGAGGCCGGCCCGCCTGCATCAACCTCGGCTGGTGCACATTCGGATGTCCGCAGGGGTCGCTGTCGACCGCCGACCTGACGTACTGGCCGGGCGCGCTCGCGAATGGAGTCGACTTGCGTACGAACGCGCGGGCGCGCGAGATAGTCATCGGCCCCGACGGCCGGGCACGCGGCGCGCGCTACTACGACCAGGAGGGCGCCCTCCAGGAGGCGCACGCCGCCGTGACCGTCGTCGCATGTGGCGGCCTTGGCACGCCGCGGTTGCTCCTGATGTCGACATCGGCTGCCCATCCCGATGGACTGGCCAACTCGAGCGGACTGGTCGGAAAGAACCTGATGGTGCACGTGCAGAGCTTCGCGAGCGGGCTCTTCGACGATCCAGTCGACGGCTGGAACGGGACGTGGGGCGGCACGGTGTCGACTCGCCAGTTCTACGAGACCGACCCCGCGCGGGACTACGTGCGCGGCTTCATCATGAGCGGTTGCCGCGGCTGGTCGGCTCTGAACCTGGCTCTGCAGCTCGCGCCCTGGGGCTCGGGACATCACCAGGCCTTCGACGAGCACATCAACCATGAGATCTCGCTGTACCTGTGCGGCGAGGATCTGCCCGAAGAGTCGAACCGCGTCGAGCTCGACTGGACCCACCTCGACGCCTACGGGATGCCAGGCGTGGTCACCCATCACGAGCTGAATGAGAACAGCCGAAGGCTAGGGCGCGACATGATCGCGCACGCGCGCCAGGTGCTCGATGCCGCCGGCGCGAAGAGCGTCCGCGACTTCGGCCTCGCCCCGATCTGGGGATGGCACCTGCTCGGCACAGCGCGGATGGGGGACGATCCCAAGACGTCAGTGGCGGATCGCTTCAACCAATCCCACGACGTCCCCAACCTGTTCATCGCCGACAGCAGCAGCATGCCTACCAGCGCCGGGGTCAACCCGAGCTCCACCATCCAGGCGCTGGCGTTGCGCTGCGCCGATCACATATGGGAGCGCCGGCGCGACTGGAACGGCGCCGGGTGAGGTGAGCGAAACGAGCCAGGGCTCGGACGCCGAGCACTCGTACGTCGGCAGGCCGATACGGCGGCGCGAGGACCTACCCCTGGTCACGGGTCGGGGCCGCTTTGCGGCGGACGTCCACGTTCCGGATCTCTTGCACGCAGCCTTCTGCCGCTCGACTGTGCCCCACGGCGTTCTGAGGTCGGTCGACCTCGAAGTGGCTCGCACGATGCCGGGCGTGGTCGCCGCGTTCGCAGCCGGCGATCTTCCCGAGGTCCGCGGCGCCATGGCCGACGCGGCCTTCCCCGACATGCATCTCGTCGGGCGGCCGGTCCTGGCCCGCGACCGGGTTCGCTACGTGGGCGAGCCGGTGGCGGTGGTCGTGGCGGAAACCGCCTACCAGGCGGCGGATGCGGCGGCGGCGGTCGTGATCGACACCGAGGCACTCGAGGCCGTTGCCGATGTGAGCTCCGCCGTCGGGTCGCACGCGCCTGCGCTGCATCAGTCCGATGACGGCAACATCGCCGGCAAGCTGGTGCGCGAGTTCGGCGACGTCGACGCCACCTTCGCCGGCGCTCCGCTCGTCGTGCGCAACCGGTGCCGCATGGCGCGCGTCTCGGGCGGGTACCTCGAGCCCCGGGCATGCTGCGCCGCGTGGGATGCGGACAGCAACCGGTGGGAGATGTGGACCTCGACCCAGTGGGTGCATGGAGTCCGCGACCGCGTTGCCGAGATGGTCGGAGTGGAAGCGAGCTCGATCCGGGTGCGAGCCGAGAACGTCGGCGGAGGCTTCGGGCCGAAGGGCGCCATCTACCCGGAAGAAGTCCTGGCGGCCGCGCTGGCGCGGCGCCTGCGCCGGCCGGTCAAGTGGGTGGCCACCCGGAGCGAGGACACGGCCTCGTCCATGCAGGCGCACGGCGACGTACTCGAGGTCGAGGCCGCCGTCGATGAGGGTGGCAGGCTGCTCGGTCTCAAGGCGCACCTCATCCACGACCTCGGCGCATATGCGGCGCCCGGAGCCGCGGTGGTGCTGACCATCACCAACCACCTGTTGTCGGCCTACCGCGTGCCCGCGTATCGCGCGAACATCGAGCTCGTCTATACCAACGCCGGTCCCACCGGCTTCATCCGCGGCGGCGGGCGTGAGGTAGGCAACTTCGCGATAGAGCGGACCATGGATCGGATAGCGGATCGGGTCGGCGTCGATGGGTTCGAGGTCAGGCGCCGCAACATCGTCGGCTCCGACCAGATGCCGTACGCGACCGGTCTGCCGGGCGTGATCTACGACGGCGGGGACTACGCCATGCTGCTGGAGCGCGTCGCCGCCGCTGTCGATAGCGAGCGAACCTCAGCGCGCTCGGAGGTCGGCGTCGGGGTCTCTTTGTCGGTGGAGCGGACGGGCATCGGCGCGGGCGAGGAGGCTCGCGTCACAGTCGAGCCCGATGGCGCGGCCACAGCCTACCTCGGATCGACGCCGGGCGGCCAGGGTCACGAGACGACTTTTGCCCAGGTCGTGGCGACGTCGCTCGGGTGGCCGATCGAGGAGGTGCACGTGGTGGCCGGCGACTCCGATGCGCTCCCCCACTCCGCCGTGACGGCCGCGAGCCGATCCGCGTTCGAGGTCGGCAACGCGGCGGCGATGGCTGCCGGCGCGGCCCGCCGGCGGCTGATCGAGATGGGCGCCGAGCGGCTGGAAGCTGATGTTGCTGACGTCGTGCTGAGCATCCAAGGAGTCCACGTCAAGGGCACCCCGGGGCGATCGATCCTGCTCGGTGAGCTGCTGCGCGCCGGTCCGGTCCAGGTCAGCGAAACCTTCAAAGCGCCGCCGGCTTACGCCAGCGCATGCCATGCCGCCGTTGTGGAGGTGGACCCAGACCTCGGCTCGGTCAGGATCGTGAGATACGTGATCGCACACGACTCGGGCCGCTCGATCAATCCGCTGCTGGTCGAGGGCCAGCTCCACGGCGGTTTCGCGCACGGGATCGGCTACGCACTCCTGGAAGAGGCGGTGTACCAACCCGACGGAGTCTTTGTCAGCGACACTTTTCTTGACTACCTCATTCCGAGCGCGGGAGAGGTCGCGGTCGTCCCCGAGCTGATCAAGGTCGAATCAGAGGTGTTCGGAAACCCGGAGGGATTCAAAGGCGTCGGCGAGAGCGCGACGATTCCAGCTCCGGCCGCGATCGCCGCCGCGATCGATGATGCGGTACACAAGCTTGGTGGGACCGCCTTCATGGACGAGCTCCCCATGACTCCGATGCGGGTCATCGCGGCGCTCGATAATTTGGGCCGTGACCGCCCACGCTGACGCCGCGGCCCAAGATCGTCTCTTCCGCCTTCACGATCGCGTCGCCCTGATCGCGGGCGGCAGCGGAGCTATCGGCGCCGCGATCGGGGAGGCGCTCGGCCGGGCCGGAGCGTCGGTCGCGATCGCGGGACGCTCGTCGGAACGGACCGAGTCGGCCGCGGCCCGGGTGCGAGATGCCGGCGCTGAGGCATTGCCCCTGGTCGCCGACGTCAACGACCCGATGGAATGCGAGCGACTCGTGGAGGAAACTGTGAACCGGTTCGGGCGTCTCGACATCGTGGTCAACGCGGTGGGCGGTGGCGCCGGCACAGCGCTCCATCCCGCCGAGCAGTACCCGATGTCGGAGTGGGACCGCATCGTCGACCTCAACCTTCGCAGCACGGTGCTGGCGACGCAGGCGGCGGTCCGGGCGATGATCGCCGGCAAGCGAGGCGGACGTGTTCTCAACATCTCGTCTGTACGAGGCCAGCTCGGGATCGATGCTGGGTACTCGGCTTATGTCGCCGCCAAAGGAGCGGTCAACTCGCTGACGCGCCAGTGGGCCACGGAATGGGCGAAGTACGGGATCACCGTCAACGCCATCTCGCCGACATTCGTCGAGACGCCGCAGGTCGCCTCGATGCTGGCCGACCCAGACTTCAAGGCGAGGTTGGTGGGCCGCATCCCGCTGAAGCGGATCGGGCAGACGGACGACCTGATCGGAGCGGTCCTCCTCTTCTGTTCCGACGCGTCGTCTTTCATCACGGGCCAGATCCTCACCATCGACGGCGGCCTGACCGCAACGCAATGAGCTCAGCGCGGGCGACGAGCATGGAACAGGTGACTGCCAATGTCTTCACCGACACGACTCTGCGCGGCTGCAACCCGAGCTTCGTCGTCACCTCGAACGGTGTGGTGGTAATCGACACCCCGCAGCTGCCCACCAAGGCTGTGGCGATGCGCAAGCTCGCCGAGTCGTTCGGTCCGATCCGCTATCTGATCAACACTGAGCACCACGTCGACCACATCTTCGGCAACTACTACTTCAAGGGCGCCGGCACCGTGGTCCATCACCAGGGCGTGGACGAGATGTTCATGAAGGTCCTGCCGAACATAGACCCCTACGCATACGCGGCGGAGGCGATCCCTACCGACGACCCCGATGGGGCGGCGATCTTCCCAGATCGCGACACGTACTTCCGCGATCCCAACAAGGGCACGATTGTCTTCACAGGCGATGTGACCCTGCGAGTCGGAGACCACACCTTCAACCTCCTGCACACGCCCGGTCACACAAAAGGGCAGATCGCGGTGCACGTGCCCGAGGAGCGTGTCGTGCTCACCGGCGACACGATCTTCCACGACTGCCAGACCTGGCTCATGGAATCCGACGTCCCCATGTGGCTGGATGCTCTCGAGCGCATCCGCGCGCTCGACGTGGAACATCTGCTGCCGGGGCACGGCCCGGTGACCACGACGGATTACGTGGCGACGCAGCGGGCGGTGCTCCTCGACTGGGTCACCGCGGTGGCCGACGCGATCGCGAAAGGCTGGTCGCGGGAAGAGACGATCGCGCGCGTGAGCTTCGCCGGCCGTTTCCCGGTCGACATCGGGCAGGGCCACATGATGGATCACATCCAGACCAAGAACGCCGCGTCGCTCTACGACAAGCTGACCGCAAAGCCGGCGAAAAGCATCTAGGCGCGGCCGGCTGCCGCCTCCTCTTCGCGCGTCCGCCCCGCCAGCTGGATGAGCTCTTCGTGCAGCTCGAACCACACACCGTGGTAGCTGTCCACCTTTGGCGATGCGACGAAGCGATGATCGCCGCCTTGGGCCAGGGCCAGCGCACGCGCCAATCGTTCGAGATACCGATCCAGGCGCGGCGGCGCGTCGTGCAGCGACGACATCCAATTCGCGACGTCCTCGTGGAGCGTGGCGATGCGATCCAGCACCCGCGCGTCGTACGCCGCATCACTGTGGTCGTTGATCGCCCGAGCCTCGCCCTCTTCGCGTAATTGCCAGGCGGTGACCGCCTCTTTCATCCGTTGGTCGAGCGCGTGGAATCCATCGAGCGCGGCCGCGGTGCGGCCCGCACCCCAGCTCTGCCGGTCGGAAGCGAGCAGCACCTCACCCTTTGACTTGCCCTCCGCCGTCAATCGATACGAGCCGTCATGCAGCTCGACCAGGCCGCCATCAACGAGGTTGCCGGCAGCCAGCTCATCGAGCGAAGCGGCACCCTTGATCAACAGGGTCCGGATCAGGTCGTCTGCTGACGCCGGCTCGAGGGTCCGGGCAGACCGTGCACGCTCGCCGCCTGAGGCGCTCAATTCGATGCCGAGCTCCCTCGCCCACCCGAGCAGCGTGGTGGTCTCTGGTGCGACCGTCGAGGTGTTGGCGACAGCGCCGGCGAAGATCTCGCCGGTCCCGCCGTCGATGGTGATGAGCTCGCCTGCCTTGAGAACCTGCCCACCGACGTCGATCCAGCCATCGTCGACCCTCAACCCTTCGGCGCCGACCACGGCCGGGATTCCCCACCCGCGCGCCACTACGGCGGCGTGGCTGGCGAGGCCGCCGCGGCTGGTGAGCACGCCCACAGCGCGGGCCATACCGCGCACATCGTCGGGTGAGGTTTCCGAGCGGACGAGGATTGCCTCACGCCCCGCATCGGCGGCGGCAACCGCGGCCTCGGACGACGTGGCGATCTCACCGGTCGCCATCCCAGGCGATGCTCCGAGCCCGGCGGCGATCGCGACGGCGTCGCGCGAGGTGCCCGCCGAAATCATGGGCGGATGCTCGAGAAGCGCGGCGACTCGCTTGACGGCCTCGGCACGGGAGAGCGGGAAATCAGCCTCCTCAGCCAAGTCGACCGCGATGCGCAATGCCGCGCGCGGGCTGCGCTTGCCGACCCGCACCTGTAGCAGCCATAGCTTGCCTCGTTCAATGGTGAACTCGATGTCGCAGAGATCGGCGAAATGACGCTCGAGAACAGTGGCATGCTGCCTCAGCTCGCCGGCCACCGCCGGAAGCCGCTGGTCGAGAGCGCCGAGCGGCTCGGTCTGGTGGCCGCCGGCGACGACGTCCTCACCCTGCGACGAGAACAGCACGTCTCCGTAGAAGCCGGGCTCGCCAGTCGCCGGGTTGCGCGTGAACAGCACGCCCGACGCCGAGTCGGCGCCAAGGTTTCCAAACACCATCGCCTGCACAGTCACTGCGGTGCCGAGGTCTTCGGGGATTCGCTCACGGCTCCGGTAGGCGCGGGCGCGCTCGCCATTCCACGAGCGGAATACCGCCTCCGCACCTTCGCGCAGCTGCCGCCATGGATCGGATGGCACCGCGGCCACGCCGACGGTTTTGGTGAACATCTCGACCAGGCGGCGATGGCAGTCCCGCGCAAACTCCGCGTCGCCGGAGGACGCGGCGAGCCCACGCTCGGTCTCGTCGTTGAGGCCGACGTTCAGGATCGTGTCCATCATCCCCGGCATGGATACGGGCGCCCCCGAACGGATGCTCAGCAAAAGGGGATTGCGCGCATCGCCGAATCGCCGGCCGGCGCCGGCCTCCAGAGCGCCTATCGCGGCGTGGATCTCGTCATCGAGCCCCTCAGGCCAGCCGTTGGCCAGGTAGGCCTTGCACGCGTCGGTGGTGATCACGAATCCCGCGGGTACGGGCAGCTCCAGCTCGCCGGCCATCACAGCGAGGTTGGCCGCCTTGCCTCCGACGAGCGCGAGGAGCCTGTCCGCGGGCAGGTCGTGCCGGTGGCCCAGTGCGAAGACGAAGCTCACGGGGGGCGGCCGCCTCCGCCGCGAGATTTCTGGATCTCGGTCCACACCCGCTCCGGCGTGAGAGGCAGGTCGCGGATGACAACACCGGTCGCCTCGGTGACCGCCGATGCCACGGCCGGGGCCGTCGCCATCAGCCCGCCCTCGCCGGCACCCTTCGAGCCGTAAGGTCCAGGCCCGTCGGCGTTCTCCACGACCATCGAGTGCATATCCAGCGGTAGGTCTTTGGTGGTGGGGATGCGATAGTCCAGTGCACCGAGGTTCCTGATCCGGCCGGCGTCGTCAAGCATGACGTGCTCCATCAACGTGTGGCCGAGGCCCATCACGGCCGCGCCCTCGTCCTGCATCGCCACGTGCTGCGGATTGAGCGCCTTGCCCACGTCGGCGACCGTGATGTGGCGGACGAGAAGGATCTCGCCGGTGCCGTCGTCGACCTCAACCTCGGATGCGCTGCAGCTGAACTCGTAGAAGGACGGGGCACCTCCGAGCGGATGGTCGGGCATGTGCTCGCTACGCTTGGAGCCGACGCCGATGACCTCTCCCCTGACCTCGCCGAAGCGAGCCCTGAGCAGGTCGACCTGGTTCCCCGTTGCCTCGAGTCCTAGGTCGGCCGTCATGTGCTCGAGCTGCGCCTTGATGTCCTGGCAGGCGCGCACGACGGCCTGGCCCATGAAGACAGTCGATCGGCTCGCCGACGTCTGCAGGTCGAACGGCACGGCGGCGGTGTCGCCCATGACCACGCTGACCCAGTCGACCGGGATTCCCAGCTCCTGGGCGGCAACCTGCGCCAGCACCGTTCTTGCACTCTGGCCCATGTCCGAGGTGCCCGCCAGAACGGTGGCGCTGCCGTCCCAGTGCAGCCGGACGATCGCATAAGAGGCCCCGGTCGTGGCGGAAGCCTTGATGGCAACCGCAAGGCCGCGCCCGCGGCCCTTGGCAAGTGGCGTCCCCCAGCCGATCGCCGCGGCCGCCTTCCGCACCGACTCCGCCCAATCGCCATCGGCAGGTGTATCGCCGGGCACGAACGCCTCGCCCTTCCGGGCGAGGTTTTGCAACCGGATCTCGACTCTGTCGATACCCAAACTCCTCGCGGCATCGTCGAGCTGCGATTCGTGCGCCCACGAGACCTGCGGGGTGCCGAAGCCGCGAAACGCTGTGCTGGGAGCGGTGTGCGAGAAGAGCGCCCTCACAGCGATCCGGGCCGCCGGCACGCGGTAGGGACCGCACGCCAGGTAGTTGCTCTTCGCGATGACGCGCTCCGCGATGTCGGCATAAGCGCCCATGAGGAAATCGCTGTCGATGTCCTGGAACGCGATCGTGCCGTCGGTCTTGAAGCCGGTCCGGGCGTGAATGCGGCAGGACGTGCGGCGAACTTCCTGAAACGTCTCCTCCAGGGTGAGCAACAGCCGCACCGGGCGGCCTGTGCGCAGGGCAAGCAGCGCGACCAGCGGCTCGTACTTCGGATGCTGCTTGCCCCCAAACGCGCCGCCCGAGTCGGGCGCCCGCACACGGACCTTCGCCACCGGCAGGCCAAGAACCATGGCGATGATCCGCTGCATCTGAAACGGGTTCTGGGTCGGCGTCCACACCACCACGCCGCCGTCCTCTGGCGCGGCGATGAACCCATGCGGCTCGATGGCGAAGTGCGTGACCATTGGAAACTCGTAGACGTTGTCGACGACGAGGTCCGCCTTCGCGGCGTCCACATCGCCCCAGCCGAAATGCAGCTCGTTGAGCACGTTGGTGTTGCGCCGCGGGTCGTCGGCTCGAAGCTCAGGTTCCTGCACGAGCGGGGACTCCGGGTCGAGCGCGGAATCGACTGTGTACACGCCTGGCAGCACCTCGTGCTCGACGCGAACCAGCTCCACCGCGGCCTCGGCCGCTTCCTTCGTCCGGGCCACCACGGCCGCCACCGGCTGCCCGTGGTACTTCGTCTCGCCGATCGCGAGGACCGGCTTGTCGTTGTAGACGGGTCCAAACCTGGGCATCGGGCTGGCAAGATCCGCGGCCGTGAATACGCCAACGACGTCGCCTGCGGCCCTGGCTGCGCTCGAATCGATCGAAGCGATCCGCGCGTGGCCGCAGTCGAGGTGGACGAGCTTCACGTGAAGCATCTGGTCGAGGCGGATGTCGGCGATGAACTGTTGATCGCCTGTCGCCCGCGCGACCCCGCCGGCACGCCGCTCGGAGGCCCCGATCGGCTCGGCGCTCATGGGTGCAAGTGGCCGGCGGCGACCACCGCCTCGCAGATCTGCACGTAGCCTCCGCAGCGACACAGATTGCCCGAGAGCCCTTCCCTGACCTCTTCGATCGTGGGATGCGGGTTTCGGTGGAGCAGGTGGTGGGCGGCCATGACCTGACCTGGGATGCAGAATCCGCACTGCACCGCACCGGTGGCAAGAAAAGCCTCCTGCAGCTTGCTGAGGCGACCGCCCGCCGCGAGCGCCTCGATGGTCGTGATATCGCTGCCGTCGCATTCGCCCGCGAGCACCAGGCAGGAGTTGACCGCGCGCCCGCCGACGAGCACGGTGCACGCGCCGCATTCGCCGAGGTCGCAGCACTCCTTGGTCCCGGTCAGCCTCAGGCCGTCACGCAGAAAGTCGAGCAGCGTGGCGTTGGCCGCCGTGTCCACGTCACGCTCAGACCCGTTGACGGTCACGTGGATCCTCACGGCTCGGCCGCTCCGAGCCGTTCGATCGATGAGCGGAGAGCCCGGCGGCTCATGAGCAGGAGCATAGCCTCGCGATATTCGCGGCTCCCGCGCACGTCGGAGATCGGCCTGGCCCGCTCGAGCAGCTGTTGCAACACACGGTCTTTCGAGTCGTCTGCTGCCGACGGATCAGAAAGCGCACCCGTTTCGTCGGTGACCAGAAACGGTCGAGGGCCCACGGCGCCATACGCGAACCGTGTGCGACCGCTTGGGTCGACCAGGCAGCAAAGGTTCACCGTTGCCAGATCGACGCCTCGCCTGCGCGCCATGCGGGCAAAGGTGGCGGCTCGGCGTTCGGTGGCGATGGGCAGCTCGATCGACGTGACGAGCTCTCCGCGCTGGATCACTGTCTGCCTTGGGCCGACAAGGAACTCATCGAGCTTGACTCGTCGCGCGCCGCGCCCGCTCGCCACGTTGATCACAGCGTCGTAGACGAGCAGCGGCGGCGCAGTGTCGGCCGCCGGCGACGCGTGGCAGATGTTGCCCGCGAGCGTCGCCCGGTTGCGGATCTGGATGGAACCGACTGTGGCAGCTGCATCGACCAGCGCGGGAAACCACATCTGGACCAGCGCGTTCTCCTGCACGTCGGTCATCGCCGTAGTGGCTGTGATCGTCAGCCACCCGCCGCGCTCGCTGATGCCGGGCTGCAGCTCGGCCACACGCTTGAGGTCGATCACGACACTTGGCGTGCGCGAGCGATTACGGAGCTCGACGACGAGGTCGGTGCCGCCCGCAAGCAGGCTCGCCTCTTCGCCATGCTCGTCGAGCAGGCCGAAGACATCGGACAGGGCCGTCGGCCGGGCGAATGCAAAAGGCACCATCGAGGCCGGTCTCAGGCGCCCTTGTTCGGCGTCTTAGTGGGGTCGCGCCATTCGATCTGCGGCGAGAGCGTCGGCATCGGGCGCCTTGTCGCGGCCGGTCCCGAGAACGTCGACCACACCCGTCGTGCCGTTGACACGGAGGCGGTCGCCGTCCTTGATCTTCCTGGTCGCTGACGAGGTGCCGATCACGGCGGGGATCGCGAACTCGCGAGCGAGCACCGCGGCGTGCGAGGTGAGGCCGCCTGCGTCGGTGACGAGGCCCGCCATCTTCGTGAAGAGCGCGACCCAGGCCGGGTTTGTCATCTGGCAGACCACAATGTCGCCTTTGCGAACGTGGTCGAACTGCTCGACGGTCAGAACCACGCGCGCAACGCCTTCGACGACGCCCGGAGAACCGCCGAGGCCCTCGATGTGGCTCTCGACCTTCGACGCTTTGCGATAGAACTTTTCAGGGAAGCCCCAGTTGGCAAGATATGGCACCGCGAGCTGGGTGGCGGTGACCGTACCGATCCAGTCGGGCGGCCGCAGTCGATACGCCGCCTCGCGCTCCGCGCGCCTGCGGGCGATGAGCTTGCGCGCATCGATGGCCGCGGTGTCGGCCATGTAGACGCGCAGCTCGTTGTACTCGAGGAACATGACGTCGTCCGCCAGCGTGAGGGCGCCACTCTCGACGAGCGTCGCCCCGATGGCCATGAGCACGAGGCGAAGGTGTGCGTTGGCGCCCTGGTCGATGTAGAAGTGATGGTCGGGCGTGAGCGGCGCCATCAGCAGGTTGATGTCGTTCAGGCTTCGC
>Ga0209802_1002175_pt1 | contig 13846 bp, 16 predicted proteins | sample GraSoiAngelo_129_FD_185886 | JGI IMG/M metagenome (GOLD analysis project Ga0209802, IMG submission 185886) | Grasslands soil microbial communities from the Angelo Coastal Reserve, California, USA - 14_0927_12_40cm (SPAdes) (version 2) | ecosystem: Environmental > Terrestrial > Soil > Grasslands ... | reverse complement strand
TCAGGACCGTGGACGACGCGGGCCGCGCGTTGCCCGCCGGGGAGGTCGGCGAGCTCTGGATCAGGAGTCCCGCCGTGATGGAGGGGTACGCGAACGATCCCGAGGGGACCCGCGGGGTCCTCACCTCCGACGGCTGGTTCAGGACCGGGGACCTGGCGACGATGTCCCCCGACGGCCTCGTACGGATCGTCGGGCGCAAGCGCGAGCGGATCCTGCGCGGCGGCCACTCGGTCTTCCCCCAGGAGGTCGAGGCGGTTCTCCTCACCCACCCGGAGGTCGCGGAGGCCGCGGTCGTCGGCGTGCCGCACCCCACGCTCGGCGAGGAGGTCCACGCCTTCGTCGCCCTCCGACCCGGCGCCGGCGCCGACGCGGGCGCGCTCGTCCTCTACTGCCGGGAGCGGCTCGCCGCCTTCAAGTACCCCCGCCAGGTCACGATCGTGCCCGCGCTGCCCCGGAGCGCCGCCGGAAAGATCCTCAGGTCGAGCCTCCGCGGCCCTCGCTGAGGCGGTCCGCCGGCACCCGACGCCCCGGCGCGCCCTCGAGGTGGCTTCATGATCTCTTCGGCCGGCCATCATGATTGCTTGTCATGGTAATCATGATGACGTAGCATCGCTATCATGAACCGCCCCTTACAGGTCTACCTCGACGCGCGAGACCTCAAGCGCCTGGAGGCGTGGACGCGCGAGCGCGGATGGACGAAGTCGCAGGCGATCCGGGCCGCCGTTCGGGCTCTCACCCGCCCGGCCGGCGAGGATCCCTTGCTGGCGCTGAGCGGGACGATCGATGGACTCCCGCCAGACTGCAGCGAGCAGTTCGACCGGTACCTCCAGGAGGCGTTCGTTGCGGAGAAATCGGCCCGGCCCCGGGGCCGGACGCGGCACGTCCGACCGGCTGTTCGTCGATAGCAGCGCCTGGATTGCGCTGCTGAGCGCGCGCGACCGTCACCACGGAGAAGCGGACGCGATGTTTCGCCGCGCGGCGGCGCAGCGCGTCCGTTTGGTCACCACGAACCTGGTCCTCGCCGAGGTGCACCGGCTCCTGCTCCTCCGGGCGGGCGCACGGCCGGCGGCGCGCGCGCTGGACCGGCTCGAGGCGAGCCCCCTCACGGTCGTCGAGTTCGCCACCGCCGAGCATCACCGAGCTGCGCGGCTCTGGCTCGAACGGCTGAGAGGCCGGCCCGTCAATTACACGGACGCCGTCAGCTTCGCCGTCATGGAGGCGACGCGGTGCGCCGCGGCGATGAGCTTCGAGCGTGACTTCGCGCGGGCGGGGTTCACGCTCTGCCGGGGTCGGCTCCCAGAGCCTAGCGCGGCAGTCGCCGCAGCTCGGCCATCGCGCCCGCATACGCGCTGAGCCTCTTGAGCGCGACGTCCTTCCCCACCAGGTCGACGACCGCATCGAACCGTCGCCGCGCCTCCGCGACGTCGGCCCGGAGAAGCGCGAGCTCGCCCAGATAGAAGTATGCCTCGGCTGTCTGGACCCGCGCGATGCGCGGGTCGGCAGACCGCGCAGCGCCGAGCACGTGCTCGGGCGTGGCCACCCCCAAGTACAGCGCGACGACCTTTCCCGGCCAGCCGGTGAGATCCAGACCTCGGCTGCTCCGCTCAAGCTCGGGGCGCCCGTCGCCGCCGGCTCTCGTCCGGGCCAGGTAAAGCCAGATCGCGCCGTCCGCGTCGCGCGCTTGGGCGAGATCGGACGCCGCGTCGGCGAAGCGCCCGAGGTAGAAGCGCATCCGCCCACGGGCACTGAGTGTCGGCACGCCGACCGCGCCCAACCCGACCGCCGCGTCGACGTCCTCGAGGGCGCGAGCATAGTCGCCTTCGCCGCTGTGCAAGGAGCCGCGACGCAGACGGTGATGCCAGTTCTGCGGATCGAGGCGGATCGCAACGTCAAGGTCTCGGATCGCTCGGTCGAACTCCCCCCGGACCTCGTAGACCGCGGCCCGACCCACATAGACATTCGGGTCGCCGGGGGACTGTTGGAGGGCAACGTCGAACTCCTGGATCGCGCGACCATCGTCGCCCTTGCCGACGTATGCGGCCGCCCGGTTGAGGACGGCGAGCGGGCAGGCCGGACAGACACGGAGCGCGGCGTCGAAATCCCGGATCGCGAGGTCGTACTGGTGCTTCGCGTTGTACGCGATTCCGCGCCCGATCAGCGCGTGTGGGTCCTCCGGATCGAGCCGCGCGGCCTCGTTGTAGTCCGCGATCGCGCGGTCGTAATCGCCCTTGTAAACGAGCGCCCTACCGCGGTTCCTGAAGGCCGCGGCATACTTGGGGTTCAATCGAAGCGCCTCGGTGTAGTCCCGAATCGCACGGTCATAATCGCGTTTGCTCGCGTAGACGTTGCCCCGGTTGTTGAACGCGAAGAAGAGGTCCGGATGCGGAAGGTCGCCGCTCTCGATCGCCCGTGTGTAGTACATGATGGCGCCGTCGAAATCCTGGCGCTGGCCGGCCTCCCACGCCTCGCGGAAGTGCCGGGGTCCCTGACCCAGGGCGGCCGCCGGGGATCCGAGGAGCAGAGCCAGAACGACCGCGAAAATCAGCATTCGCCGCTGGCCGAGTGTCGCTAGCGCTCGAGCTCGACCAGGTACTCGCGGATCCGCTTGGCGTCCGGGGCGTCGGGCTTGAGCGCCAGGTATTTCCGGAACGCCTCCCGAGCCCGGTCGGTCTCCTTCTGCTGATAGTAGAGGAACCCGAGCTGGCGGAACGGGTCGGGGAACGCGGGATCGAGGTCGGCCGAGCGCTCGTAGTGCTCGAGCGCCTTCCTGGCGAAGTCGTCCTTGTCGGCGGCGCCGCGCGCGCGCTGCGATTGCAGCCGGTAGAGGTCACCGTAGTAGAGGTGGAGCGTCGGGTCCTTCGGGGTGATCGCGGCCACGCGATCGAGCTGCGCCTGCGCCAGCTTGAACCGCCCCGCCCGGATGTCGAGGAGCGCGTTCTCCCGGACGACGGTCCGCATCCTGAGACCGAACTCCTCCGAGGTCTTGACCCTGTCGGCGGCGGCCGCCGCCGCGGCGTACTGGGTGTTGACGAGCTCGGTGGTGGTCGTGATCCGCTCCTGGAGCTTCGGATGGCTGCCGAAGAAGAAGGTCTCGAGGCTCCCCCGGTCCTTCGACTCCGACAGGAGGAGCTGGAACACCTTGGGCGCCTCGTTCGGATCGTAGCCCGCGCGGACAAGCTTCTCCATGCCGCCCTGGTCCGCCTCGCGCTCGAGGTCGCGGCCGTAGCCGTTGATCGCGGCGATCGCCGCGAGCTGGAGCCCGATCCCCAGGATCGCGTTCGCCGTCTGGCTCAGGACCGCGGCGCCGACGTAGTCGCCCGACTTCGCGCGCGAGCCCGAGGCGACCGCGACGCCGATGGACGCTGCGACGGCGAGCACGGTGAAGAGGATCTGCTTGTTCGTCGCGTCGCGCGTGAACCGGAGCGCGTGGCGGCTCGTGACGTGGGTCATCTCGTGGCCGAGGATCATCGCGAGCTGAGCCTCGTTGTCGAGCCGGCTCAGGAGCCCCGAGTGCACGTAGACGCGGCCGTTCGGCATCGCGAACGCGTTGAGCGTCGGGTCGCTCATCACGCCGAACCTGAACCCAGGCCCCCCGGCCGCGCGCACCTCGTCGGGCAGGAGCCGGTCGCCGAGCTTGCCGAGGTATTCCTCCAGGAGCGGGTCGTCGTAGATCTTCGCCTTCTTGGCGAGCGCCTCCTCTTCCTTCTCGGCCTGCGACCACAGGCGGACTTCGTCGGACTCGGGCTTGAAGGGCTTGCCGCCGGCGCCGATCGGGGGGACGTTCCGGGTCGCGCACGAGGCGGCGAGGAGGGACGCGATCAGGACCCATGCGAGACAACGGTAGGGCGCGCCCCAGCGGTGCGTCGGCATGCTCATCGTCGACCCCGGCTCCCGTCCTCAGTTCCGCGACGCCATCGTCCGGTGGAGCCTCACGAGCGCGGCCGATCGCTCGCGCAGGAGCGCCGCGTCCCCGGTCTGGATCACGAGGAGCCGGTCGATCACGGCGAGCGCCTTCCCCCACTCCTGACGCTGCGCATAGACGCCCTTGAGGTTGTTGAGCATGCGCGCCACGATCCCGCTCCGGGTCGCCCTGGCGAAGTGGGCCTCCGTCAGCTTCACCGGCCGCCCTACCGCACGTGCGACGATCGCTTCGGCCTCCCTCCGGTTGATCTCCCGCCCGCCGCCGAAGGGGTCCACCACGACGTCGCCGCCGTCCACCGGAGCCGTGACCACGAAGTGCGCCGGCAGGCCGACGCCCTCGATCGCCAGCCCCACCCGCCGCCCCACCTCCATCGTAACCACCGAGAGCGTGATCGGGATCCCCAGCCGCCGCGTGAGGACGTCGTTCAGAAAGGTGTTGCGCGGGTCGTAGTATTCCTCGCCGTTGCCGCGGAAGCCTTCCTCCTCGAAGAGGAAGGCCCGCAGCCGGTCGAACGCGCGTCGTCCCTTGAGCGCTCCGGCGCCGGAGCGCTCGGCCAGGTCGTCGAGTCTGGCGAGCCAGGGTTCGGCCTGGAGGTCGGGATACTCGATGCGGGCGATCGCCAGCGCCGCCCGGCCGAGGTCGATCTGCCCGTCGGGCCGCCGGAGGAGGTCACCGAACTCGCCCAGCGGATTAGCAACCAGGGGCGTGATGGATCCCCGCCGTCGCGAGCGCCGTGCGCTGCAGCTCCTCCGCGAGCTCGAGCGTGCGTCGCGACGCCCGCGTCGCGGCGGCCTGCGCCTCGGGCGTCGTCGCGAGGCGCAGGAGGAGCGTGCGGCCGAGCTCGTGGTGGTAGCGCTCGTCCGGCTCGATCACGTCGCGGTACAACGCCGCGGTCTCCGCGTCGCCGGCCGCCTCGCAGAACCCGATGAACTGGCGGTTCTTGACGACCGCGATCGCCTCGCGCGTGAACTGGCCGGCCGCCACGCGCTCCACGGTGGACGTGAGCTTGTCGAGGTACTGGAAGAGCGGGCCCCCGCCCTTGGCCAGCGGGTCGAACGACCGCGCGTCCCCGCCGAGCGCGCGCAGCCGCTCCGCGATCATCCGATAGTGCTTGGCCTCGTCGCCAACCTGCCGGGCGAGCGCGAGCTTCACGTCCACCGCGTCGGTCGTCACGAGCCAGCGGGCCGCGATCTCGGTGGCCTCGAGCTCGTTCCGGAGCGCGACCCTGAGGAGGTTCGGAACATTCAGATCGCCCTCCACCTCGGGCCGGAGCGTGTCGTCCGGCGCCAGGCGGCTCAGGAGGCTCTGGTTCTGGGCGTCGAGCTCGGCGACGAACTGCTCGGCCGTCATGATCCGATCCCTCCCTGCAGGAGCGCGGCGAGCTCCTGCGTGAGCGTCTCCTTGGTGACGACGCGCCGGCAGCGCGCGTGCCACGGCTGCGTCTCGCGCGCGCGCGCGTGCGTCGTGAAACCGAGGACGGGCACCCGCGCGACCTCCGCCGTCTCGAGAATGCGATCGTAGTCGAAGCCGGCGGTGAGATCCACGAGCGCGAAGCGCGGGCCTCGGGCCAGAGCGGCCTCGACCTCGGCGGTCGTCCGTGCGAACTCGACCGCGACCCCGGTCAGTCTCCCCGTCTCCCGGATGCGAGAGACGAAGAACAGGTCGCTGACGACCGCCAGCACGGGCTCGGCGGCTCGAGCGCCGGCGCCGGGTCTTGCCGCCTCGGAGCCCACGGACGAGTCCGGCTCGCGGCCTCCCGGTGGGGGGTGTCGGGGCGAAGCGGCGCTCGCTCCCCCCGACGTTAAATCAATCGGCTTGTTCACGGGTGCCGAGCCAGTGCCTGTTCCACTCGGCGATGTGGGCGAGCGTCGAGAGGTCGCGCATCCGGTCCAGGTACACCACGCCGTTCAGGTGGTCGCTCTCGTGCTGGATGACGCGCGCGAAGAAGTCCTTGGCGATCAGGCTCACGGCCCGCGCGTCACGGTCGTAGCCCTCGAGGCGGACCGAGCCGTAGCGCGGCACGACCCCACGCAGGTCGGGGACCGAGAGGCAGCCCTCCCATCCATCCTCCATCTCCTCGCCGATCGGCGTGACGACGGGGTTGATGACGACCGTGAGGGGGATCTGCGGCGCGTCGGGGTAGCGCGGGTTGGCGAGCACCTCGATGACCGCGATCTGTCGCAGGGTGTGCACCTGATTCGCGGCGAGGCCCGCGCCGTCGTACTCGCGCATGGTCTCGACCATGTCGTCGATGAGCCGCTGGATCTCCGGCGAGCCGATCTCGTCCCGCGGGACGGGTTTCGCCACCTGGCGGAGGACGGGATGGCCGAGGCGCGCGACTTTCAGGATCGCCATGGTGTCCCCGATTCTAGCACGCGGCTAAGGCGTCTCGACCTTTCCCACCTGGCGCACACCCTCCGCGAGCGTCACGCCCGCCGCTCGCGATAGCCCACGATCTCGAGGAGGTTGCCGTCGGGGTCGAGGAAGTAGAGACAGTCGTGGTCGCCCCAGTCGATCGGTGCGTGGTAGGGGATCCCGCGCGTGGCGAAGAGCGCCTGGGCGGCGACGAGGTCCGCGTGGCTGACCTCGAAGGCGTGGTGCGACTTGCCGAGCGGGTTCTCGATCTGGTCGAGCCCGCCCGGCTCGCGGTCGGGCTTGAAGAAAAGGGCACAGCCGCCGTCGCCGTAGCTGAGGAGCAGCTGGTCCGGCAGGCGCATCCGCACCGTCATGCCGAGGACCTCGGTATAGAAGCGCTCGGCGCGCGCCAGGTCGGCGACGTCCACGCCGAAGTGGTCGAGCCGCCTCACCCTCATCCGGCGTCCGCGCCCTCGATCCGGTCGAGCGCCCACTGCGCGGCGCGTCTGACCTCGAGGTCCGCGTCGCAGAGCGCGCGCCTGAGCGCCGGGACGGCGTGCCAGTCGCGACGGTTGCCGAGGACGAGCGCGGCGTTCCTCAGGAGGCCGGCGCGCTTCGTGCGCGTGAGGGCACTCCCGCGGAAGCGGGCGCGGAAGGCGTCCCCGTCGAGATCGAGCAGCGCCTCGAGCGGCGGGAAGGGGCTCCCCGGCGCCAGCGCGGGCTCCCGGGCACGCGCGGCCTTCCGGTTCCAGGGGCACACCTCCTGACACACGTCGCACCCGAACACCCACTCCCCGATGGCTTCCCCGTCCGCCTCGGAGATGTCGCCCCGGTGCTCGATCGTGAGGTACGCGATGCACCGCCGCGCGTCGAGCGCGTACGGGCCGACGAACGCCTGCGTCGGGCACGCGTCGAGACACGCGGTACAGGTGCCGCACCGGTCGGGCTCGCGCGCGTCCCACTCGAGCTCGGCGGTCGTGAGCACGACGCCGATGAAGAACCAGGAGCCGAGCGCCCCGTCGAGCAGGTTGGTGTTCTTGCCGATCCAGCCGAGCCCGGCGCGTGCCGCCAGGTCGCGCTCGAGCACCGCGCTCGTGTCGACGGCCGCGCGGCACCGGACGTCGGCGCCGCCCGCCCGGGCGATGTACTCCCCGAGCTCGACGAGCCGCGGCCGCATGACGTCGTGGTAGTCGCGCCCCCGCGCGTACCGTGCGACGGGCGCCCAGCTCGGGTCGTCGTCGTCGCGCGCGTACACGAGCGCGACGGCAACGACAGATCGACACCCGGGCAAGAGCCGGTCGGGATCGAGCCGGTCCTGGCGCCCATGCGCGAGGTAGTCCATCGTCCCCGCGTGGCCGGCCGCGAGCCAGCGCTCGAAGGCGGGGCCGTGTTCGGGCGGACCGGCCGGCCCGACGGCCACGCGGTCGAACCCGAGCTCGCGCGCCCGCGCCTTGACCGCCCCCGCGAGCGCCAGGCCGACGAGCGTCACGCCTTGCGCGCCTTGACGACGAGGCGGGCGCGGGTGAGCGTCCGGCCGCCCTCCTCGAGGAACTTCACGTAGCGGAACCAGCGACCGTCCGCCTTCCACTGCTCCCGCAGCGCCACCGCGGCGGCGAGCGCCTGCTCGACCGACTCGAAGGTCGCGACCTCCCGCTCGACCTCGAGGTGCTCGATCGCGAAGCCGCACCGCCTGAGGAGACGCCTGACCCCCGCCTCACCGTAGGCGAAGCGCGACGGGCGGCCGGTCTCCTTCCACTGGTCGGTGTGGAACGCCACGAAGGCGAACACGCCGCCCGGGCGAAGGACGCGCCCCGCCCGCTCGGCGATCGCGTCCGACACGCAGAGGTGGGCCACGACCATCTCGGGCTTGAACGGCGCGTACTCCTCGACCTCCACGTCGCCGACGACGAACCTGACGTTCGCGAGCCCGGCGGCCGCCGCGCGCTTCCGCGCCTCGGCGATCGCCCGCGCGTCGCGGTCGACGCCGACGATGGCGTGGCACAGGGGGCCCAGCGCGAGCGCGAGCGGCCCCGTGCCCGTGCCCACGTCGAGCACCGTCAACTCCTTGAGCGGCTCCGCCCGGAGGAGCTCGAGGAAGGTCGGGCTGAGCCCCTCGGCGGTCTCACCCGGTGACAGCGCCATCCGACGCCGAGGAGACGAGGCGCGCGTACTTCGCCAACACGCCCCACGTGTAGCGCGGCTTCGGCGGCTTCACCGCGGAGAGCCGCTTCCGGAGCTCGGCCGCCGACAGCTCGACGTCCAGCCGGCGCTTCTTGACGTCGAGCACGATCCTGTCGCCGTTCCTCACGCCGGCGATCGGCCCGCCGACCGCGGCCTCCGGCGCGACGTGGGCGACCATGAGACCGTGCGTGGCGCCCGAGAAGCGGCCGTCGGTCATCAGCGCGACGCTCGACCCGAGGCCGGCCCCCTGGAGCGCGCCCGTCACGTGGAGCATCTCCCGCATGCCCGGGCCGCCCTTGGGCCCCTCGTAGCGGATGACAATGAAGTCGCCCGCTCGGATCTTGCCCCCCTTGACCGCCCCGAACGCGTCCTCCTCGCGGTCGAACACGCGCGCCGTGCCCCGGAACACCTCCTCGGCGTGGCCCGCGACCTTCGCCACGCACCCCTCCGGCGCGAGGTTGCCGCGCAGGATCGCCATGCCGCCGTGGCGCGCGATCGGGTCGGCGAGCGCGCGGATGACCTTCTGGCCCGGGGTCTCGCGCGCGGCGCTCGCCTCGGCGCCGATCGTGCGGCCGGTCACGGTCGTCTCGGTCGCGTGCAGCAGGCCGGCGTCGAGCAGCCGCTTGGCGACCACCGCCATGCCGCCCGCCTCGTACATTTCGGGCGCCGTGTAGCTCCCCCACGGCTTGAGGTCGGCGAGTAGCGGCGTCCGGCGCGAGACGGTGTCGAACTCGTCGATCGTGAGCTTCACGCCGGCCTCCTTCGCCACGGCGAGGAGGTGGAGGACGGCGTTGGTCGAGCCGCCCGTCGCCATCACGCCGGCGATCGCGTTCTGGAGCGCCCGCTTGGTGATGATCTGCCGTGGCAGCACACCCCGCTTCAGCACGTCCATGACGAGCTTGCCGGTCTCGAACGCGATCTCCTCCTTGCGCGGATCCATGGCGGGCACGTCGTTGAACCCCATCGGCGAGACCCCGAGCATCTCGAACGCGGTCGCCATCGTGTTGGCCGTGAACTGACCGCCGCAAGCGCCCCCGCCCGGGCACGCCCGGCCCTCGATCGCGCCGAGCTCCTGGGCGTTGATCTTGCCCGCGTTGAACGCGCCGATCGCCTCGAAGACGTCCTGGATCGTCAGCCGGCGGCCCTTGTACTCGCCGTAGAGGATCGAGCCGCCGTAGAGCATCACGCTCGGGAGGTTGAGCCGCGCCATGGCCATGACCATCGCGGGGATCGTCTTGTCGCAGCCGGAGATCCCGACGAAGCCGTCCATGAGGTGCCCGCGCACGACCAGCTCGACGGAGTCGGCGACGGTCTCGCGGCTGATGAGCGAGGCCTTCATGCCCTCGGTCCCCATCGCGATCCCGTCGGTGACCGTGATCGAGTTGAACTCGATCGGCGTCCCGCCCGCCGCCCGGACGCCTTCCTTCACCTTCTCGGCCATCTTCCGGTGGTTCCAGTTGCACGGGGTGATCTCGATCCAGCAGTGCCCGACGCCGATCAGCGGCTTCTTCAAGTCGTCGTCGGTGAAGCCGATCGCCTTGAAGAACGCGCGGGCCGCGGCGCGATCGGGCCCGTCGAGGATGGTCCGGCTCTTGTGGCGAGGATCGAGCGTCATGCTTTGGTCTCCTTCGTGCGCTTCGCGACGAGGTACGTGAAGCGGCCGCGCTGCACCACCTCGCCGCGCTGGTCGACGACCTCGCGCTCCTCGACGACGACACCGGCGTCGCGCATCGGCCGCTTCGTCACGACCCGCGACCGGCTCATGATCGTGTCGCCGACGCGAACGGAGCGCAGCACCTGCCAGTCGAGGCCCATGAACGCGAGCACGACCAGCGGAGGCTTCGGCACCCGCCAGCCCAGTCCCGTCGTGAAGCAGAGCGGCAGGACGTCCGGGACCGCGCCGCCGTCGTCGGCGAGCTCGCGCGTGAGCCCGAGGTAGATCGCCACGTGGGCCGACGTGATGGTCAGGCCCGGCGTCTCCTCGACGTGCTCCAACGGGACGTCCTCGAAGTAGGAGCCCGTCATGGCCGGGGCCGGCGCTCGATCATCAGGTCGGTCTCCCCCTCCTGGACGACCTCACCACGCTGGTTGAGCACGCTCCGCTGCACGGTGACGAGGCCGCGGTCGGGCTTCGGGGTCTCCTTCTTGCCGATGACCTTCGCACGCAGGCGGATCGTGTCGCCGATCTTGATCGGTCCCTTGAACTTCCACCGGAGCCCGACGAACGCGAGCGTCGCGTACGCCTGGGTGGCGCGCGTGAACAGGCCCGCCTGGATCGCCAGGCCGAGGAGGCCGTGGGCGATCCGCTCACCGAAGATCGACTGCTTCATGATCTCCGCGTCCGTGTGGAGCACGTTGTAGTCGCCGGACAGCCCCGCGAAGATCACGATGTCCGCCTCGGTGACGGTCCGTCCCGGCGACTCGTACTCCTCGCCCAGCTCGATGTCGTCGAAGTAGCGCCGCAGCTCGCCCATGCAGCAGCAAAGGATAGCATGGGGAGGGGGCGGGCTCCGGGCGAGTGTCGTTCCGAGCCGAGGAGCCCGCCCCTCCCCGTGCTAGCCGACGAGCTCGTTCCGCACGATCGCGGCGCCCGCCGCGAGCGCCCCGAGCTTGCCCCGCGCGGCCTCCCGGCCGAGCGGCACCATGCCGCAGTTCGTGCACGGGTAGAGGCGCTCGGGCGGCACGAACGCCATGGCCCGGCGGATCGTCGCGGCGACCTCGTCGGGCGTCTCGACCCGGGCGGTGGCGACGTCCACCGCGCCGACCAGCACGTCCTTGCCCGCGAGGAGGCGGAGCAGCTCGAGCGGCACGCGCGAGCCCGCGCACTCGAGCGAGACCTGGTCGATCCGGCTCCGGGCGAGGAGCGGGAACGTCGTCTCATACTGGCGCCACTCGCGGCCGAGCGTCGCCTTCCAGTCGAGGTTGGCCTGGATGCCGTAGCCGTAGCAGATATGGACGGCGGTCGTGCAGCGCACGCCTTCGAGCGCCCGGTGGAGCGCCTCGATCCCCCACGCCGCCACGTCGTCCATATAGACGTTGAACGCGGGCTCGTCGAGCTGGAGGACGTCGAGCCCGAGGGCGGCGAGCTCCCGCGCCTCCTCGTTGAGGAGTCGCGCGAACTCCAGCGCGAGCCGCCGGCGGTCGCGGTAGTGCTCGTCGGCGAGCGTGTCCACGATCGTCATGGGCCCCGGCAGCGTGAACTTGAGCCTCCGCGTCGTGTGGGCCCGCGCGAAGGCGACCTCCGCCGCGTGGGCCGGCGCCCGGCGGCGGAGCGGCCCGGTGACGGTGGGCACCTCGGCCTTGTAGCGGTCCGCGCGGATGCCGATCGTGACGCGGCGGGCGAAGTCGACGCCCTCGACGTGCTCGAGGAAGCCGTGGACGAAGTGCTGCCGGCCCTGCTCGCCGTCGGTGACGATGTCGATGCCCGCGGTCTCCTGCTCGCGGAGCGCGACCAGCACGGCGTCGCGCTGGCCCTCCGCGAGGGCCGCGCCCGCCAGGCGCCACGGCGCCCAGAGCCTCCCCGGCTCCGCGAGCCAGGAGGGCTTGGGCAGACTGCCGGCGATCGTCGTCAGGAGCACGGGGCGGTTCTAGCAGAAGGGCTTGCGGCCGTCCACCGCGATTCACGGACCTCGATTGCCCGCGCTCGAACCGCGGTTTATCCGACACGCTCACTGGGCGAAGAGGGCGGTCGCCGCCTTCCCGAGCATGACGGTGCCCCGCACCTCCTGGTCGAAGAGCGGGACGACGGCGCGCACGCTCCCGTCGAACTTCTCCCGGATGGTCTTGAGGTGGTCGTCCTGCATACGCATCCGGTTCATCACGAACTCCGGCGCGTCCGCCCCCAGCGCGCGCCGGTCGAGGACCATGTTGACGATCACGCCCCCGACCGGGATCCCGAACTCGTGGAACCAGCCGATGAAGCGGCTGATCACCGCGATCGGCAGCGCCTCGGGGAGCGTCACGAAGAAGAACGCCGTCCGGGTCGCGTCGGTCAGGAGCTGGCGCGCCTGCCCCATCCGGGTGCGGAACCCCAGCAGGTACTCGAGCAGCGGGTCCGCCTCCTTCTTCTTCGTGAAGGACAGCATCTCCCGCAGCGTGCGCGCCTCCTCGCGCGACTTCAGCATCTTGTCCACCCAGAGCGAATACACCTTGGACATGCCGAGGAGCCGGCGCGCGTTCGCGGTCGGGGCCGTGTCGAAGACGTACGCGTCGTACTCGTTCTTCAGCATCAGCTCGACCATGTTCTCGAACATGGCCGACTCCTCGAACGCGGGGTTCATCGTGGCCGACTCGACGAAGTCGTCGGCCTTCGTCGAGATGTCCGCGAACTTGAGGAACCACTGGATCTTCTCGCGGATCTCCCGCTTGGAGCGCTCGATCGTGTCGCGCGTGTCGATCTCGTAAGCCCAGAACCGATCGACCCCCGTGACGGGCGTGTGTCGCTCGGCGACATTCTGCCCGAGGAGCCCCGAGAGGCTGTGAACGGGGTTCGTCGACGCGAGCAGCGTCCGCTTCCCCTGCTTGGCGAGCCAGAGCGCCGTGGCCCCGGCCATCGCGGTCTTCCCGACGCCGCCCTTGCCACCGAAGAAGGTGTATTTGAGCGCCGGGCGCTCGGTGACGTACCGCGCCATCGACGTCCGGATCGGCACCTCCGTGCCGACGACGCTCACGACCTAACCCTCATCGAACAGCCGGCGGGCCAGCCGTTCGATCATGGGGAGGCCGGTGACGTCACGCTCCATCTCGGGCACGTACGCGAGCACCTCGTCGCCGAAACTGGTCTTGATGTCGTCCAGGTACTTCTTCTGCATGGCGATCCGGTTGCGGAGGTAAGGCGGGATGGTCCCCGCGCCGAGGTCGGCCGGTAGAACGCGGTTGACGATGTAGCCGGAGAGGGGGACGTCGAACTTGGCGAAGAGCTCGGCCGCCTTCTTGGTATCGAGGAGGATCATCTCCTCCGGCACCACGACGAAGAAGAAGGCGGTCCGCGCCTTGTCCGTCAGGATCCGGGAGGAGGCGTTGATCCGGTCCTTGATGTAGGTCAGCTCGGACAGGATCTGGTCCTCCTGCACCGTTTCCTCACGTCGCATCGTCGCGGCCACCTGGTCGTACTGGCGCATGTCCTCGCGGAGCTTGGTGATCTTGTTGATCCACTCGTCGTACACCTTCGCCATCGACAGGTAGTAGAGCGCGTGGCCGAGCGGCACCAGATCGTAGATGTAGTAGTCGTAGTCACCCCGGACGATGATGTCGACGACGGCGTCGAAGATCGCGCTCTCCTCCATCGCGGGCTCCGCCGAGGCGGCTTGGATGTAGTTGTCGATCTCCTCCGGTACCTTCTCGAACCCGTACATGTCGAGGATCTTCTTCCGGATCTCCTCCTGGTAG
>Ga0209802_1002173_pt1 | contig 13855 bp, 9 predicted proteins | sample GraSoiAngelo_129_FD_185886 | JGI IMG/M metagenome (GOLD analysis project Ga0209802, IMG submission 185886) | Grasslands soil microbial communities from the Angelo Coastal Reserve, California, USA - 14_0927_12_40cm (SPAdes) (version 2) | ecosystem: Environmental > Terrestrial > Soil > Grasslands ... | reverse complement strand
GCCTGGGGCGCCGCTCTTCGGTGCGGCTCGAGCGGCTGCCCACGCCGACCCCGGGGCAGGACGTCCCGGCGGTGCCGGACACGGCGCTCCCGGCCGCGAAAACGCCGCCGGTCGCGTCCGTTCCCGAGGCGGCAGCGGCGAAGCGGGGGAGCCAGGTCTTCCGGCCCGACGTGCTTCCCCCCGATGTCGAGGCGCACCGAGCGATCGGGGTGCTCAAGGCGGCGGCGACGCCGGAGGAGCAGCAAGCGGCGATCCAGACGCTCAACGCGCTCGCCCCCGGCCTGCTCGAGCGGCGCGACGTCACGACGGTGGCGGAGGCGATCGCGACCTTGGACCGGCTGCTCCCGAACGCCACGGATCCGGCGCTGGTCGAGGCGATCGACCAGGTAGCGGTCGCGCTCTCGGACCGCGCGCTGGTCGAGCGCATGGTGCAGCGGCTCGGCGAGCCGCGCGTGCCGCCCGAGGAGCGCGAAGCGCTGGTCGCGGCCGTGGGCGCGCTCGCGGGACTGTCCTTGACGCTGGTGCTCGAGGCGTTCGTCGGCACGCCGCTCGATCGGCGGGCGCCGTACCGCGCGGTGGTCCGGCGGGCGGCCGACCGGGCGGTCGAGCCGCTCCAGGGTCGGCTGGCGGACAAGGACCCGCATCTGGTCGCCGCGGCGGCGGAGTTCCTGGGGCTCACCGGAAGCCCGCAGGCCGTGCCGCTGCTCGTCCCGCTCACGCATCATCGCTCCGAGTTCGTGCGGGAGGCGGCGCTGATCGGGCTGGCGGAGGCAGGGGGCCGGGAAGTGTCCCGGCCGGCGATGCCCGCCCTGAAAGACGAGAGCGTGGCGGTGCGGATGGCGGCCGCGCGGGCAGTCGCCGCGGGGGGGGACCCGGCGTCGTCCACGGTGTTGATCCGCCGGCTGGACCAGGAGCCCGACGAAGGGGTACAGGCGGAGTTGTTGCGGGCCATCGGCCGCCTTGGCGCCAAGGAGGCGCTCGAGGTGCTCGCCCGGCACGCCGAGCCGGGGGGGAGGGTGAATCGACGCAGCCCGACGGTGCGCGCGGCGGCGGTGGAGGGGCTGCGCCACATCGCACGCCCCGAGGCGCGGGGCCTCTTGGAACTCTACAGCAAGGACAAGGAGCCGGCGGTGCGCAAAGCGGCGGAGGCGGCGCTGAAATGACGACGCGCGCGGTGAAGTCGAGCGACGCGGCGCTCGCGCAAACGATGACCCGCGAGGTCGCGAAGCGGGTCGTCGGGCAGGAGCTGATGGTCGAGCGCCTGCTCGTGGGGCTGCTCACGGGCGGGCACATTCTCCTCGAGGGCGTCCCCGGCCTCGCGAAGACCCTGGCGGTGCGCACCGTGGCGGAGTGCCTGCGGATCGCGTTCTCGCGGATCCAGTTCACGCCGGACCTGCTCCCGGCGGACGTGATCGGCACGATGGTGTTCGACCAGCGCTCCCAAGAGTTCTACCCGAAGAAGGGGCCGCTCTTCGCCAATCTGGTGCTCGCCGACGAGATCAACCGCGCGCCCGCCAAGGTGCAGTCGGCGCTGCTCGAGGCGATGCAGGAGAAGCAGGTCACGATCGGCGGGGAGACGTTCTACCTGGGCGAGCCCTTCCTGGTGCTCGCGACGCAGAACCCCATCGAGCAGGAGGGCACCTACCCGCTGCCGGAGGCCCAGCTCGACCGCTTCATGCTCAAGGTCCGCGTGGACTACCCGACGCGTGACGCCGAGAAGGAGATCGTGGCCCGCATGGCGTCGGGCCGGCCGATCGAGGTGCAGCGCATCGCCGAGGCCGACGACATCCTGGCCGCGCGGAGCGCCATCGCCGAACTGTTCATGGACCAGAAGGTCGTGGACTACATCGTGGACGTGGTGCGCGGCACGCGCGAGCCGCAGGCGATCGGGCTGCCCGAGCTGAAGCCCCTCATCGCGTTCGGCGCGAGTCCTCGGGCGTCGATCTACCTCGCGCAGGCGGCTCGGGCCCACGCCTTCCTGCGCGGCCGCGCCTACGTCGTACCGGAGGACGTGAAGGGCATGGCATTCGACGTGCTGCGGCACCGCGTGCTCCTCACCTTCGAGGCGGAGGCCGAGGACATGGACCCCGACGGGGTGATCGCGAAGATCCTGGAGGCCGTGGACGTGCCGTGAGGTACGAGGGACGCGAGCGCCGGGGCGCCGCGCCGTCCCCGGTCCGGGCGCGCCGCCGGACAGTCACTGCCGAGGTCCTCCGGCAGGTCAAGGGGATCGAGCTCCGCACCAGGGCTCTCGTCAACACCCTCTTCACCGGGGACTATCGCTCCGTGTTCCGCGGCCAGGGCATCGAGTTCGCGGAGGTGCGGGCCTACCAGCAGGGGGATGACTTCCGCGCGATCGACTGGAACGTCTCGGCCCGGATGGGGCATCCGTTCGTGAAGACGTTCCACGAAGAGCGCGAGATCACCCTGCTGCTCGTGGTGGATCAGTCGGGCTCGTGCCAGTTCGGGCGCCCCTATACGAAGGCGGGCCTCGCGGTCGAAGTGGCCGCGGTGCTCGCGCTCGCGGCCGCGCGCCATAACGACCGGGTGGGGGCCCTCACGTTCGCGGACAAGGTCGAGTTCGTGGTGCGACCGAAGAAGGGGCGGCCCCACGCGCTGCGCGTCATCCGGGATCTCGTGGCGTTCGTGCCCCGCGGCCAGGGAACCAACCTGGGCGAAGCACTCCATTACGCGACCAAGCTGCTGCGGCATCACGCGATCGTCGTCGTCCTGTCCGACTTCCGGGCGGAGGGCTGGGAGGAGCCGCTGCGGCGGCTCGCCGCCGACCACGACGTCGTCGCGATCACGATCGACGACCCCCGCGAAGTACAGCTCCCGGACGCGGGCTGGGTGGACCTGGAGGATGCGGAAACCGGCCAGCGCGTGCTGCTCGACACGAGCCACAGCCCCACGCGCACGCGGGTCCGGGTCGCCGCCGAGCGGCAGATGCAGCTCCGCACTCGCAAACTGATCCAGGCGGGCGTGGACCGGGTCGCCCTCCAGACCAATGTGCCGTACGCTCCGCTGCTGCGGCGCGCCTTCGCCGAGCGGGCGAGACGGCTCAAGCGATGAAAGCACGTGGCACGGCGCTACGACGCCACGTTGCACGAGCCGTCCTCGGCGTCGTGGCGTCGTGGCGTCTTGCGACCGGGCAAGGGAGCAGCTGGGTGGCGACGCCCTCGAGCCCCACCGTCGGCGACACCATCTGGCTCGAGCGCACGATCACGGTCCCGGCGGGGTGGCGGGTCCGGGCCGGGAAGCTCGAGCTGGCTGCGGACGTCGAGCCGCTCGGCGACCCCGCGGTGCTGCGGAGTCCGACCGGCTGGGTGGTGCGCTACCCCGTGGTGGCGTGGTCGCCGGGCCCGCACCGGCTCGAGCTGCCCCCGATCTGGCGGCTGGGCCCGGACGGGCGGGCCGACTCGACCACGGGCGGTGCGGCAACCCTGAGCGTCGCCAGCGTCCTGCCGGACACGTTGCCGCGGCCGGAGCCCAAGGGCCTGATCGGCCCGCTGCGGCTCGAGCGTCGCAACCCGCTGCCGCCGCTCGTCGCCGCGGTCCTCGCTGCCGGCGTGGTCGTGGCCGGGATCGCGTGGCGCCGCCGCTCGCCCCGGGAGGTGGCCGCCCCACCTCCAGTTCCACTGGAACCTGAGGTCCCCGATGCCCGCTGGCTTGCCGCGGGGGAGCCGAAGGCCGTGGCCGCGCGCGCGATCTGGCGGCTCCGGGCGGCGCTCGCCGGTGCCGTCTCCGCGGCGCACCCGGCGCTCAGCACCGCCGAGTGCCTGGCGGCGGTGGAGCGGGCGCGACCCGACATGCCGCTCCGGGAGCTGCGGGACCTGCTGGAGCAGCTCGACCGAGTGGCGTTCGCCTCCGCCCACGGCACCGACATCGCCGCGCTCGCCACGATGGCCCGCAGCTCGGACCGGATCGGGCTCGTCGCCTTCGCCGCGCAGGCGCTCACGCAGGTCCCGCTCACCACCGACTATGCCGTGCTCGAGCAGGGCATCCGCGGTCTGAAGATCGGGATGCTCGAGGACGGGACGGCGATCGGCACGGGGATCGCCACTGCGGCGAACCGACTGCGTCGCGCGCCGGGGAAGAGCAAGGTGATCGTGCTGCTCACCGACGGCGTCAACAACCGCGGCACCGTCGATCCGCGCACCGCGGCTCAGGCGGCCGAGGCGTTCGGCATCCGGATCTATACGATCGGCGTGGGGACGCGGGGCCAGGCCCCGGTCCCGATGGGGCAGGGGCTCGAGGGGCTGCGTTACCAGATGATGCCGGTCGAGATCGACGAGCCGTTGCTGACCGAGATCGCCTCCACGAGCGGCGGCCGCTACTTCCGCGCCACCGACACGGAATCGCTGCGCCACATCTTCGAGGAGATCAATCGGCTGGAGAAGTCGAGCGTGGAGCAGGTGGTGTACCGCCGCTTCGACGAAGCGTACCGCGTGCCGCTCGCGCTCGGGCTCGTCGCCCTGGCGCTCGAGATCGTCCTGTCCGCGACGTTCGCGGTGCGGGTGCCCTGATGAGTTTCGACGCCCCCGTGGTGCTGGCGCTTGCGCCCCTGATCGGTGGGGCGGTGTGGTTCGCGGCGGCGTGGGCGCGGCGGGCGCGCATCCGGCGGGCCGGCCTGTGGTCGGAGGAAACCGTGCGCCGGGCCCTCGCGGCCGGACGCCTCGGCCCCACCGCGCTCTCGATCGCGGCCTTCCTGGGCGTCGTCGCGCTGGCAGGACCGCGCTGGGGCGAGGAGCGGATCGTGGCAGAGACCCGAGGCCTGTCGCTCGTCGTCGCCGTGGACATCTCCCGCTCGATGCTCGCCGAGGATGCGAGCCCGAGCCGCCTGGGGCGCGCGCTGCGCGAGGCGCGCCGCCTGGTCCAAGACTTGGAGGGCGACCGCCTGGGCCTGGTGGCCTTCGCGGGCTCGAGCTACATCCTGTCGCCCCTCTCGATCGACGGCTCGGCGATCACGCTCTACTTGGACGCGCTCGATCCCGACGTGGCATCCGAGGGCGGGACCGGGCTTGCGTCGGCGCTGCGCCAGAGCGGGGAGCTGCTGCGCGCGGGCTCCGACCTGGCGGATCGCGTCCTGGTGATGTTCACCGACGGCGAGGCGCACGATACCCTCCCCGCGGTCGTCGCGCAGGCGCAGCGGCTCCAGTCCCTCGGGATCCACCTGATCCTGGTGGCGGAGGGCGGCCGCACGCCGGCGCGCATCCCGGTGCGCGACGAGCGCGGCGCGCTCGTCGGGTGGCAGAAGGACGACGCCGGTGCGGTGATCGCAACGTCGCGCCGCGACGACGTCCTCGGGGCGGTGGCGGACGCCGCGCAGGGCACGCTCGTCGCCGCGGACCTCCCCGACCAGGCGGGTGCCGTGCGCGACCTCGTCGCATCCTACAAGCGCGCCCGCGCCAGCGAGGCGCGCGCCGAGCGCGGCCGACCGCGCGCCTGGCTGCCCCTCATGCTGGCGGTGACGCTGCTCGTGGTCCAGGCCGCTTCGCGCCGGACCGCGGCGCTGATCGGGCTGGCGTTGCTGACCCTCGGGACGCCGCGCGCCGGGGGGACCCAGCAGGCGCGGCGCCCCCGCTCGCCCGCGGAGCGAGCCTGGGACCGCCGCGATCTGGCACAGGCCCGCGACGCCTACGTCGCCGAGATCCCGCGCCGCGGCCAGGACGACACGGCGTGGTACAACGCCGGCAGCGCGGCCCTCGCCGCCGGGGACGCCGAGACGGCGCAGGCCGACCTGGGGCACGCCGCCGCCTCGCTCGACCCCGAGCTCCGCTTCTGGGCGTTGTACGATCTCGGGTTCCTGGGGCTGCGCGAGGCCGTAACCGACAGCGCCAACCGCGACGCGCACCTGGCCGATGCCGAGCGCGCCTATCGGGAGGCCCTGCTGCTCCAGCCGCACAGTTTCCCGGCGAAGTGGAACCTCGAGCTCGCGGTGCGCCGCCGCGGGGGGAGCAGCAGTCAGAACAACCCACCGCCCGCGGGGGGCGGAGGAGGTGGTGGGGCACCGCAGGGCGGTAGCGGGGCTGGGGGGGGCGCCGCCCGGGGTGGCGGCGGGGCTGAAGGCGGCTTGAGCCAGTCCCAGGCGGATCAGATCCTGCGCTCGATCGGTCAGGAGGAACTGAACACGCGGCGCGACCGCACGGGTCACATGCGGCGGGCGGTCGAGCCGGGGGTGAAGGACTGGTGATCGCGGCGCTGGGGCTCTTGGCCGCGCTGCAAGGGGCGCCGCCGGACGTCACGGCGCGCGTGGACCGCGCGCGGCTCACGGCCGGTGAGGAGCTGCGCCTCACCGTGCGAGCCCGCAGCCGCACCGCCGAGCCCGTGACCGTGGTGCTTCCGGCTCTCACCGGCTTCGCGATCACCGGCTCGCGCGAGGTCACCGAGGTAACGATCGAAGGGCTCGGCGCCCCGGTCCGCACGACCACCCGCGAGCTCGCGCTCCGGGCCCAGCGCGTTGGCACGCTCGTGATCGGTCCGGTGCGGGTGCGGCAGGGCGGGCACGAGGTGGCGACCGCGCCGATCACGGTGACGGTGGATAGCGCCGCGGTGGGACTCGCCACCGCGCTTTCTCCCATCGCGCGCAGCCTGCTCGACGCGGCACCGCCCCCCGCGCACAACGACCAGGTGGCGGTCACGGTGATCGTCCCGGGTGACTCCGTGCTGGTGGGCCAGCAGGTGGACGTGATCGCCGCGGCGTGGTTTCCGCGGGAGCTGCGCGAGCGCCTGCGCCGCGCGCCGATCCTGACGATGCAGACGCCCGAAGGCGTGTGGGCGTATCCGGGGGCGGCGCCGACGGCGGTGGCCGCGTCGCGCCTGGTGCACGGCCGCTGGATGGACCTGTTCGTCGCTCATCAAGCGGTCTTCCCGCTCACGCGGGGCCCGATCGTGATTCCACCGGCCGTGGTCGACTATGCCGTTCCGGTCAGCTTCTCCTTCTTCAGCCGCGAGGACCGCTACTCGCTCCGGAGCGACACGGTGTCGTTCACGGCGCTGCCGCTCCCTGCGCCAGGGCGGCCCGCGGGACGAGACCAGCGCGTCGTGGCGCAGGGACTGACGCTCGACCTCGCGATCGATCCGGCGAACGGCCGGGTCGGTGAGCCCATCGACGTGACGGCGCGGCTCTCAGGAGTGGGCAACGTGGCGCTCTGGCCCGAGCCCGGAATCCGCTGGCCTGCGGGATTCCGCGCGTACGCCGGCGAGACGGGCACGCGGGTGGAGCCGCGCGACGGCCGGATCGCGGGGACGAAGACCTTTCACTATCTGGTTGTCCCCGACTCCACCGGCTCGTTCCTGCTGCCCGAGATCCGCTACCCGTACTACGACATGGCCGCGGGCGCATATGGCGCCGCGACCGCCGCGCCCCGCGCGCTGGCGGTCGCGCCCGGCACGGAGCCGCGCGCGGCGCGCGCGCTGCCACCCCTGATGCCCGGCACGGCGGAGGTGTGGAGCGACGCCCTGGCGCGCGATCTCGCGCCGTGGGGCTGGCTGGCGCTGCTTGTCGGGCCGCCGCTCGTCGCTTGGCTGTGGCGGCGCCGCGCCGCGCGCGAGGTCGCCGCCGACGACGAGCTGGCTCAGGATGGGGGCGCCGGGAGCGACGGCGGGGGAGGACCGGCGCGGCCCGGCAGGCTGGGGCGGCTGGAGCGGGAGTTCCACGGCGTGCTGGCGAGCCACGTCCCCGACGCGCGGGCACGCGATGGGGATGGGTTGGCGCGGGCGCTGCGCGCGGCGGGGGTCGAGAGCGCGGTGGCGGATCACGTCATGCGGTTGCGCGACCGGCTGCGGGCGGCGCGCTACGGCCCGCGTGGCCTGGGCGACGCGGCAGAGCTCGGCGCCGAGCTGGCGCAGGTGCTGCGGGTGCTGGGCGCCGAACCGGCGGGCCGGCGCCGCCGCGTCGCCTGGCGAGGGGGTGGAACGGCGGCGCTCGTGGCGCTCGCGGTGCTGGCCCGCCCGCTGGGTGCGCAGGAGCCGAGCGCCGAGGCGCTGTACCAGGCGGGGGCGCTCCGCGCCGCGGCGGACTCGTTCGCGGCCCGCGCCGGGGCTCAGCCGCGCGTGCCCGCGCACTGGTACGACCTCGGCGCCACCTTGTACCGCGCCGGTGCGGACGGCAAGGCGCTCGCGGCGTGGGCGCGGGCCGGGCGGTTGGCGCCCCGGGATCGGCTGATGCTGCGCGCCCACGAGCTGCTCCCCACCCCCGACGCGGCGAGCGATCCGCTCCTCGCGACCGGCGTCGCCACGCCGGCGGAGTGGGCGCTCGCGGCCGCCGTCCTGTGGCTAGCCATGTGGAGCGCCGTGATGGCGCGCGCGCGGCGCAGCGCGGTCGTCGGGCTCGCGGCGCTGGGCCTCGTGGCGGGAGGGCTCGCCTGGCGCGAGGCCGCGCGCCGCGCGCGACCGCTCGCGATCGTCGTCGACTCGGGTACCCCCGTGCGCGTGGCGCCCTATGGCGCCGCGAGCCCCGCCACGGCGCTGCAGGCGGGCGCGGCGCTGCTCGTGATGCGCCGGTACGGCGCGTGGCTCGAGGTGTGGCGCGCCGACGGGGTGCGCGGCTGGGTGCTTGCCTCCGAGGTCGTCCCCCTGTGACGGCGCGGATCGCCGTGCTCGCACCCCAGGTCGCCGACCAGATCGCCGCGGGCGAGGTGGTCGAGCGACCGGCGTCGGTCGTCAAGGAGCTGGTCGAGAACGCGCTCGACGCCGGTGCGCGCACGATCCGGGTCGAGATCGAGGACGGCGGGAAGAGCCTGATCCGGGTGAGCGACGACGGTGCGGGGATGAGCCGGGCGGACGCCGAGCTGGCGCTGTCGCGCCACGCCACGAGCAAGATCCGCGAGGCCGCCGACCTGATCGGCGTAGGGACGTTCGGGTTCCGCGGCGAGGCGCTGCCCGCGATCGCGTCGGTGTCGCGCTTCGAGCTCGAGACGTCGCCGGACGGCGCGAGCGGCACGCGCCTCCGTGCCGCCGGGGGCCGGCGCGAGCCGGTGGAGGACGCCGTGCGACAGCACGGCACGACGGTCACGGTGCGGGCGCTGTTCTTCAATACGCCGGCGCGCCGCAAGTTCCTGCGCGCCCAGGCGACGGAGACGCGGGCCGTCGTGGAGGCACTCACGGTGCTCGCGCTGACCCGTCCGGACGTCGCGTTCGCCCTCACGAGCGACGAGCGTGCCCTGCTCGACCTTCCCCCCGCGGTGCGGCCGAGCGACCGCGTCCACGCGCTGTGGGGCGCCGGGCTCGCCGACTCCCTGCTGCCCGTGGCGCACCGGGAAGGGCCGCTCGAGGTGCGCGGCTTCGCGCAGCGGCCGGCCCAGGCCAAGCCCGCGGGACGGAAGGGCTACGTGTTCGTGCGCGGCCGGCCGATCCGCGACCCGTTCATCCTGCGCGCCGCGGAGGCCGGGTATCGCTCCACGCTCGCGCCGGGCGACCGTCCCTCGCTCGTGTTGTTTCTCGATCTGCCGGGCGACGCCGTCGACGTGAACGTGCACCCCGCGAAGCTCGAGGTGCGATTCCGCGACAAGTTCTTCGTCGAGAAGGTCGTCGAGGAGGCGGTGCGGCGGGCCCTCGGACCGCTCGCCGCGGCCGCCCCCTTGGGTGCTGGGGGTCAAGCGGCAGGTGTCGGGTTCCAGGTGTCAGGTGTCGAAGGTTTCGGCTCGACGCTCGAGATCTTCCGCGGCGAGTCGCTGACATCCGACACCCGGCCCCTGACACCCCTGCTTCAGGTGTTCGATACCTATCTCTTCTTCCAGACTGACTCCGGGGTGGCGATCGTAGATCAGCACTCGGCGCACGAGCGCGTGCTGTACGAGGCGGTGATGCACCAGCTCTCGGGCGACGGCGCGCCCGCGCAGCGGTTGCTGCTGCCGCTCACGCTCGAGTTCGCGCCGCCGGAGCTCGAGGCGATCGAGGCGCACCGCGAGCTGCTGCGCCGCGTGGGATACGAAATCGAGCCCTTCTCCGGGCGCACCGTCGTGGTACACACGGCGCCGAACCCGCACCCCCGGTTCGACGCCGCGCGCTGCCTCCAGGAGCTCGTGGCCGATCTCGCGGGCGGCCGATTCCGCGGCGGCGCCAACCGGCTGGAGCGGTTCGCAGCGACGTTCGCGTGCCGCGCCGCCATCAAGGCTGGGCAGCGTCTCGAGCCCGAAGAGGCGCGCCAGCTCCTGGCCCGGTTGCTCACGGCCACCCTCCCCGCCCACGACGTGCATGGCCGTCCGACGATCGTGCAACTCCCGAAGGATGAACTGGAACGACGGTTTGGGAGAAGCTGAGCGGCCCCTGACGCCCGTCATCATCGGCCCAACGGGCGTCGGCAAGACGGCCGTGGCGGTCGCGTGGGCGCAGCTCGAGCCCGTCACCGTGATCTCCGCCGACGCGCGCCAGGTCTACCGGCAGCTCGACATCGGGACGGCGAAGCCGGATCAGGCCACGCGCGCCCGCGTGCCGCACCTGGGGCTCGACCTGATCGCGCCCGGCGAGCGCTACAGCGCCGGCCGGTTCGCGCGTGACGCGGCGGGATGGCTGGCCGAGGTGCGGGCGGCCGGCCGCCGGCCAGTCGTCGTGGGCGGGACCGGATTCTACGTCCGGGCGCTGGCGGAGGGCATGTTCCGCGAGCCGCCGCTCGACGCCGCGCGGCGCGAGCGGCTGCGGGCCTGGGCCGGGCGCCTGCCGCCGGCCCGCCTGGCGCACTGGGCCTCGCGGCTCGACCGACGGTTCGCGGGCGGGGGGCGGCAGCGGGCGGCGCGCGCGGTCGAAGTCGCGCTCCTCACCGGGCGTCCGCTCGCCTGGTGGCAGGGGCACGCGCGCGAGACCGGGGCGATGCGGGCATGGTACATTCACCTCACGCTGCCGCGAGACGTGCTGCAGCGCCGCATCGCCGAGCGCGTGGACCGAATGCTCGCCGCCGGCTTGGTCGGGGAGGTGCAGGGCCTGCTCGCGCGCGGCGTCGCGCCCGCGGCCCCCGGGCTCGATGGCGTAGGGTACCGCGAGGTCGTGGCCGTGCTGGCGGGGCGGCTCGCTCAGCGCGAGCTGCGCGACGCGATCGTCACCGCGACCCGACAGTATGCGAAGCGGCAGGAGACGTGGTTTCGCAATCAACTGCGTCATCCGTCGTCCGTTATCCGTCGTCCGGATGATGTCTGGGCCATCGACGCGACCCGCGACCCGCAGGTGCTGGCGCGCGAAATTCACGAGCGCTGGACGGCTTGCCGGGCTGCAACGGATGACGGACGACGGATGACGGAAAACGCCTGATGCGCATCGGCATCACCTGTTACCCGACGTACGGCGGCTCCGGCGCCGTCGCGACCGAGCTGGGCCTCGAGCTCGCCCGGCGCGGCCACGACGTGCATATCATCTCCTACGCGAGCCCGTTCCGCCTGCGCGGCGGGTTCGCCGAGCGCGTCACCTTCCACGAGGTGGTCCCGGCGGACTATCCGCTGTTCGAGCACTCGCCCTACGAGCTCGCGCTCGCGGTGAAGCAGCACGAGGTGGCGCTGCGCGAAGGACTCGAGCTGATGCACGCGCACTACGCGATCCCGCATGCGGCGACCGCGTGGCTCGCGAAGCAGATGCTCCTCGCGCAGCGCGACTTGAAGGTCGTGACGACCCTCCACGGCACCGACATCACGCTCGTGGGACAGGATCCCTCGTACTTCACGATCACCAAGTTCTCGATCGAGCGATCCGACGCGGTTACGGCCGTCTCGGAGTTCCTGAAGGAAGAGACGTATCGAGCGTTCGGCTGCATCGGCTGCGACGTGCAGGTGATCCCCAACTTCATCTCCCCGGCCGACTTCTTCCCGGCGACGGACGGCACGTGCCGGCGCGCCCTGGCGCCCGCCGATCACAAGATCCTGATCCACGTCTCGAACTTCCGCCCGGTGAAGCGGCTCGCGGACGTGGTGCGCATCTTCGCGACCGTGCGTCGTGAGCTGCCCGCGACCCTGGTGCTCGCGGGGGACGGGCCGGACCGGGATTTCGCGGAGCAGGAAGTGGACCGCCTCGGCCTGCGCGCCGACGTACGCTTTCCGGGCAAGGTGGACCGCGTGGCGGATTTGCTGCGGGGCAGCGACCTGTTCCTGCTGCCGTCGCAGACGGAGTCGTTTGGGCTGTCGGCGCTCGAGGCGATGGGGTGCGGTGTGCCGGTACTCGCGACCCGCGTCGGCGGCCTTCCCGAAGTCGTGGTGGACGGCGAGACGGGATACCTGGCGCCCGTGGGCGCAGTGGACGAGTTGGCGGAGCGTGCGGTGGCCGTGCTCAAGGACGCGACCCTCCACGCCCGGCTCCGCAGGGCCGCCGCGGCGCGCGCGCTCGAGTTCTCGGCCGAGCGGGTCGTGCCGCGCTACGAAGCGTTGTATCAGGACGTGCTGCGTGATTGACGTGCTGCGGCTCGTCCGGGCGCACAATCTCCTCATCGCGGCGGCCGGCGTGCTCGCCGGAGGCTGGATTGCGCGGGGCGCCTTCACCACGCCGCGAGAGCTCGCCTTCGCGGCGCTCGCCGCGGCTGGGTTCGGCGCGGCGGGCAACGTGCTGAACGACATCTGGGACACCGCGGCGGACCGAGTGAACCGGCCAGCGGGCGGGCGGCCCCTCGCCGCGGGCCGGATCGCGCGGGGGACCGCCGACCTGTACGTCGTGACGGGCGCGCTCGTCGGGGTCGCCGCGGCGGGGCTTGTGAGCGGGACTGCCGTGCTCGTGGGGCTGGGCGCGCTCGCCGTGATGATCGTCTACTCACCCGTGCTCAAGCGGCGCGCCGTCCCCGGGGGAGGGAACGTGGCGGTGGCCCTCGTCGCGGGACTGCCGCTTTTTTACGGCGCGCTCGCCGTGGGCCGGCCCGCGGCCGGCCTCGTGCCGTGGACGCTCGCCGGCTGGATCCACCTGGTGCGCGAGATCGTGAAGGACCTGGACGATGCGCCGGGCGACCGCGCGCTGGGGCGACGCACCCTGCCCATCGCCCTGGGACCGCGCCGGGCCGAGCTCGTAGCGGCGGCCCTCGCCGGCCTCTTCGTACCGCTCTCGCTCGTGCTCCCCGCCCTGGCGCATTACCGAGCCGCCTATTTCCTCGTCGCCCTGTTCGCGCAGGTCGCGGTCGTCCTCGTCGCCACCCGGCTGATCGCGGGACGCGCCCGGCGCAACGCCCTGCTGCTGAAAGGAGCGATGCTCGTGGGCATCGTGGCCCTCGTGGCCGGCCGGGTGACGTGACGCTGTGGCAGGGGGTGGTTCTGGGACTCGTCCAGGGGCTGGCTGAGTTCCTGCCCGTGTCGAGCTCGGGACACCTCAGGGTCCTGGAGGTCGTGACGGGCGTGCGTGCGCCGGGCGTGTTCGTGGAGGTGGCGCTGCACGTGGCGACGCTCGGGTCGGTGCTGGTCGTGTACGGCGCGCGGCTATGGCGGATCGTGCGTGGCGTCGCCGGGCGGCGGCCGGAGGACCTGCGGACCGCCGGGCTGCTCGTGCTCGGCACCGTGCCGGCGGGGGTGATCGGCGCGCTGTTCCATCACCAGGTCGAGGCAGCCGCTACCTCCCTCGTGCTCGTGGGGACGGGTTTCATCCTCACCGGGTTCATGAATTGGTCCACGCGACGGCTGGGGGGGGGCGCACGGCCCGAGCCGACCGTCGCGGGCGCCGTCGGCATCGGCTTCGCGCAGGCGGTCGCGGCGGTGTTTCGTGGCGTCTCCCGATCCGGCTCCACAGTCTGCGCCGCGCTGTGGGGTGGTCTCGCCCCGGCCGCGGCGGCCGAGTTCAGCTTCCTGCTCGCAGTACCCGTGATCGCGGGCGCGGCGTTGCTCGAGGGACGTCACGCGTCCGTCGACATCGCCGCGGTGGGCGCGCTCCCGCTCGCCGTCGGCTTCGCCCTGGCCTTCGT
>Ga0209802_1002170_pt1 | contig 13863 bp, 9 predicted proteins | sample GraSoiAngelo_129_FD_185886 | JGI IMG/M metagenome (GOLD analysis project Ga0209802, IMG submission 185886) | Grasslands soil microbial communities from the Angelo Coastal Reserve, California, USA - 14_0927_12_40cm (SPAdes) (version 2) | ecosystem: Environmental > Terrestrial > Soil > Grasslands ... | reverse complement strand
ATGTGATATTTCTCGAGCCCCGCGCGGATGCGGTCGAACGCCTCATCCACCGTGTCGGCAAACTGGAGCATCTTGTACTCTTCCTCGTTGATCATGCCCCAGCGCACCATGGCCTTCCAGTTCAGCACCTCGTCCCAATATTTGCGGCCGTAAATCAAGATGAGGTTATGCTTCGCCAGCTTTCCGGTTTGCAGCAGCGTCAGCATTTCCCAGAGTTCATCCATCGTTCCGAAGCCGCCGGGAAACACAATCAGTGCCTTGGCGATCTGCGCGAACCACAGTTTGCGCATGAAAAAGTATTTGAAATTGAAGCTCAGCTCCGGGCTTATGTAGGGGTTTGCAAATTGTTCGTGCGGCAGCTCGATGGAAAGCCCCACGGATTTTCCGCCCGCTTCATACGCGCCACGGTTCGCCGCTTCCATGATCCCCGGCCCGCCCCCGGAACAAACCACAAAGCGCCGCGGTCTGGGTCCCAACGTGAGCGACCAGGTGGTTAGCTTGTGCGAAAGCTGCCGCGCTTCTTCGTAATAGCGGGACATCTCCAGCAAGCTCCTCGCATGCCGCACGTCCGCGCGATGCTTGGAGAGCTTGGCCGCGGACATCCTGGAGGTCTTCACGTTCTTCAGCCGCGTGCATCTCGCTTGCGCGGTCTCGTGGGATTCGATCCGCGCTGAACCGAACATCACGATGGTGTCCCCAATGCCCTCTCTCTTGAGCTGCACCAGCGGGTGAATGTACTCACCCAGGATGCGGATCGGCCGCGCCGGCGTGCTGCTTAAGAACTTAGGATCTTCGTGCGGCGCCTTCGGCGCGTGCTGCGGTTTCAGTTTTTTGCCGTCGGACATCGGTCTTTTCTCCCGTCGAGACGAACCTTGATTGTAGGAATCGCCGCTCCCTGCGGCAACGTCTTCCGCTGCACCGGCGTCGAATCAAGTACAGTGTAGTGCAGGAAGTTTGGTTCGTGCATGAGGTTGCACTAGTTTAGGCCAGGCCAAGTCCCGTCGTACCAGGAAATGGGAATGATCCGAATCGTAGCCACCGCGCTGACTCTGACGTTTCTTCTGCCTTTCGCCGGCGTTGCCGCGCGCGCGCAGTCCCCCTCTGGCCCCATTTCTCCCAAGGCCGGCGTTGAAGTCCAGTTGCCTCCGAAGGACACGCAAGCCAAGGTCAAAGTCCAAGTGGCGCTGGTAAACACCCCTGTGATCGTGCGCGATGGCCGTGGCGAAATGGTCCACAATCTGGAAGCCGGCGATTTCCAAATTACCGATAATGGGATCGCTCAACGTATCTCTCACTTCGATCTTGGTGGTGATCCGGTCTCCATGGTGATCCTGTTCGAGACGAGTTCCCGCATCGAGCCGCTCCTCCCTCAAGTGCGCAAGACCGGCATTTTATTCACGCAGACTGTAATGGGGCCAACCGGCGAAGCTTCCGTCGTGGGCTTCAACGACTCCGTCGACAAGCTGCAGGATTTCACCACCAATGGCGACCAGATCGAGAACACCATTGCCCATGTGGGCGCAGGGACATCAGGCTCGAAGCTCTACGATGCTATGGCTCTCGGCGTGGAGATGCTTTCCGGCCGCCCGCAGGCCACCACCGATAAGTCCGGCCGCCGGCGCGTGCTGATGATCGTCTCTGAAGCCACTGATGTTGGCAGCGAGGCCAAACTGGGCGAAGTCCTGCGCCAGGCCCAGTTGGCCAACGTCACCATTTATAGCGTCGGGCTTTCTACCACGCGCGCAGAACTGCAAGCCAAGCCGAAAGACACGCGGCCGCAAATCACTCCTCCGGGCACGTTTCCGCTTCCACCGCAGCCCGGCGTCCCGCAAACGCCCACCAGCGAGGAGAATCGCTACGGCAATATCGACCTGATGGCCGCGGCCGTCTGGGTCGTGCAGCACATTCACGACCAAGTGAAGGATCACGCGCTCGAAGTCGCTGCCATCGCCACCGGAGGGGCACACCTTTCTACGTTCAAGGACCGCTCCATCGAGAAAGCCATCGACGAAATCGGCGGCGAGCTGCACTCCCAGTACAACATTAGCTACACGCCGGCTGGGACCGATACTCCGGGCTATCACGAAATTAAAGTGAATATCGTTCGCAACGACGCGAAAGGCTTGAGAGTCCGTGCCCGCCCGGGCTATTACCTTGCTGCGCCAGAAAGCTGACCCGGAAATCCTAAGCGACTTGTGTCCAGAAGTTGGCCTCGCGAGATGCGAGCAGCGCATCCTTGCGTGCGTTCCAGCGCAAGAAATGTGGCGTATGCGTATGTTCGGTGTGCGCTTCGCGGCTCGTCCACACTTCGTGCAGCAGCAGCGCGCCAGGCGAATCCACCGATCGGTGAAGGTTGTAGGTGAGGCAGCCCTCTTCTTTTCGTGAGGGGCCAACCAGCGCGCGCAATTCCGCTTCCAATAGCGTTTCTTGTCCCTCGCGCGCCCGCAGGATCACGATCAGAGTCACTGCGTCTTTCGGCAGTTTCCCGCCCCGCGCTCCTCGCGCCTTCCGCGATCTGCGTTTGGACCTTCTCGCTCCCGCTTTCTTTCCTTTGCGCTTCGCCATGTTGGCGGGGATTGTAACCTAAACCGCTCAAGGTGCAAGCACTTCCGCCCCGCAAGCTGCTCAAAGCAAACGAAGGCCGGTCAGAGAGTGGATGTGCTATAATGCTTCCAGGCCAAGCTATGACCTGGTTCAAGAAGCGGCAGCCTCGGCTGTCGCTTCTTATTTTTGGAGTGCCCTGATTCGGTATGGGGCTTTCTCGCCCCTTCTACTCTTCACCGCAGGGAAGGACTCGATTCATCTGGAATCTTGCTTTCTTCGCAAAGCGAGCAGGCCAACCCCAGGGTCCTAAGTTCTTTGAATGCAACACTTACAGAAAACCGGGGGGCATCCTTCCCAATTTGCAGCTCGTTCGCTCCGCAGTGTTGGCCGCCAGACTCATTCCCCTGGGAAAAAAGCGATGTCCACCGGCGATGGGACTTCGACAACCTGCCCGGTAGGCGTCAAGCTCCCTGTCGCGGCACTAATCTTGAAAACGACAATGTTATTTGAGAACTGATTCTCCGCCAGCAGGTATTTGCCGCTCGGGTCGATTGCAAAGTGGCGTGGCTCCTTCCCGCCGGTGGGAACATGTGCAACGAAGGTCAGGGTCCCTTTTGCCGGATCGATGGCAAAAATTGCGATGCTGTCGTGCCCGCGGTTGGAGGCATAGAGAAATTTCCCGTTGGGATGCGTCGCTATCTCTGCGGTATCGTTCCGACCGGAGAAACCCTTCGGCAACGTGGAAGTCTGCTGCACGCTCCGATAGGTTTCTCGCGCGTCGTTTGCAAAAACGGTCACCGTGGACTGCAGTTCGCCCAGCACGTACATGAACCTGCCGTCCGGGCCGAACGCCGCATGCCGCGGCCCCGCGCCGGGATTTAGTGTCGCAGAAAAAGGATCGAGCGCTGCTGCTCTATCTGGGGTTTCTTTCGGAGGTTGCGGCGCACCTGGCGCGAGTGAGCCCTTGGCCGCATCGAATTTGTATATCAGCACGTGATCCAAACCAAGGTCGGCAACGTAAACAAAATGATTGTGCGCCGTCGCTTGAATCCAGTGCGCGTGCGGGCCGTCCTGGCGTTCCTTGTTGGGGCCGAGCTTGCCTTCGTCGCGGACATTTGCGGCAGCTGCCTCGAGCTTGCCGTCGGGGCCGATCGGAAACACCACGACGTTGCCAGAGCTGTAGTTGGCAACGAAGACGTACTTGCCCGTTTTGTCGAACGACAAATAGCATGGATCCTCGCCCAACGCGGGAAGTTGATTGAGCAGCGTCAGCTTGCCGCTCTTCGCATCAATCGCAAACGCGCTGACTGTGCTACTCTTGCCCGCTTCGTTCGCGGCGTACAAGAATTTTCCGTTGGGATGCACTGCCACCCACGACGGGTCCCGCGTCTCCGCCGCAATCCCGATCGCGCTAAGCTTTCCCGTCGTCGCGTCGAAGCGGAAGACGTACATGCCCTTGCTGTTCGTCTTCGTCGTGTATGTCCCGACGTAGGCGAGATACTGGCTGCTTGCCGCAGCCTTGCTGGAAATTTGAGCGGAAGAGAAAAGAACCAACTGCGCGGACAGCACCAGCAGCACAGCAAGAGTTCGTCGCATGTTTTTCATGAGGGAGAAGATTCTAACACCTTCATGTTGGAGATGCCCTCCTCAGAGGACGCGCCCATTCCCCCTGCTCGAAGTCGCCCCAGCCAACTGCCCGAAAGAACCTGCGCGTGACTCAAAATCGGAAGGCAACGCCCAGGCCGACCTTGGTAGTGACCCGCGTGCCGAGGCGCGTGGGCGGCCCAGGGGGGAACACCACCGCGGGCGGGGGCGGGGGAAGAACGATGGCGTTCCCGTAAGGCACGATGAGCTCGCCCAACTCAAAACGCAGAACCATAGGATTGCTGTAATGCTCCATCGTCAAGCCAACGTCAAACGCCGGAACAGTATTCCGGCTGAGGTAGGAAAAACCGTTCGCCCCGCCGTAGTGCAGGAAACCTGCGCGACCGAGCACGAAAAGGCCGCTGTTCCCCACGCGCTGGCCGGCTCGAAGCCCAAGCAGGCCGTTGACTTGCAGATCCTGTCGTCGACTTGTGAGTTCCGAATCGAGCGCCACGTGCCCGTTGAAGTTGTAATGAAACCGCACACCGGCAGCGAGACCCGGATCGACGCTGTTCCAGTAGCCCAGATCAAACTGCATGCCCAGTTCATACCGGGGGATTCCCGCATTTTGCGGCCCCTGGCCCACAGTCCCGTCGGGATCCAGTACATGAGAACCAGAAGGAACATAGTCTTGCGCATGAGCCACCTCGATGGAAGTGCACTTCATGCACGACGAAGCAATCCGCGCTCCGGGGCTAAATTGCTGAGGACAAGAGGGAAGTTTGTTGATAAAGCGCCACGTGGCGCATGGCGCTGACGACAGTTGGTACCGCCCGCTGACAGTCACTAGGTGACTGTGCTACTTTTTCTCTTCTTCGTTTTCTTCCTGCAAGACGGCGGCGGCGGCGACGGAGTCATCCGCCTCGAGCCGCAGCAGGCGAACGCCCTGCGTCGAGCGGCCAGCTTCACGGATTTCATTCGCGTGCACGCGAATCACTTTGCCGTTGTGCGTGATAATCATGACGTCGGACTCTTCCGTCACCTGCAGCGTGGCCACGACGAACCCGTTGCGGTCTGTAGTCTTCATATTGACCACGCCCTTGCCGCCGCGTGAGGTGATGCGATATTCCGCCAGCGGTGTGCGCTTGCCGTAGCCCTTTTCGGCGACCGTCAGCATCAGCGTCACCAGCGAATCTTTGATCTGTTCGTTCTCGAGCTCTTCGAGATTCTGCGTGGTGGTTTTGTGTTCCTTGGCGATGATCTCGAAGTCCGGCTGGACTGCGTCCATGCTCACGACGTAGTCGTCCTTGGCGAGATCCATGCCGTTCACGCCGCCGGCATTGCGGCCCATGGGGCGCACTTCTGTTTCGCGGAAGAGGATTGCTTGGCCATCGTGGCTGGCCAGGAAAATCATTTTCTTGCCGTCGGTCAGTTTCGCGCCAATGAGTTCGTCCTTGCCGTCCAGAGTGATGGCGATGATGCCGGTCGAGCGCGGGTTGGAGAATTCCGTGAGCGCCGATTTTTTCACTGTGCCGCTCTTCGTGGCCATGAACACAAATTTGTCCGCTTCTTCCAGGTTGCGCGCTGCGACGAGCGCCGTGAGTTTTTCATCTTCCTGGAATTTCACCAGGCTGGAGATCGCCTTGCCGCGCGTAGCCGCCGCCGCTTCCGGCAATTCGTATACTTTCAGCCAGTAAACGCGGCCTTTCGACGTGAACAGCAGAATGTAGCTGTGCGCCGACGCGATGAACAAGTGCTCGACGAAATCTTCTTCCTTGGTCTTTGCGCCGATGCGCCCCTTGCCGCCACGCGATTGATGCCGGTAGGTATCCGCTGCCGTGCGCTTGATATAACCCGCATGGCTGACGGTGATCAGCATCTCCGTGTCGGCGATCAGGTCTTCGAGCTTGATTTCATCGACCTTGTCCACGATCTGCGTGCGCCGGTCGTCGCCATAGTCCTTCTGGATTTCCTTCAGTTCGCCGATGATTACGGACTTCAGCTTTTTCTCGCTGGCTAGAATTTCTTCCAGCTCGGCGATGCGCTCGCGGATGGATTTCAGTTCCTTGAGGATTTCATCGACGGAAAGCTGCGTCAGGCGGTGCAGTTGCAATTCGAGGATGGCATCCACTTGAACGGGGGTCAGGCCGCCGGTAATCGCGCGCGCTGTTTCCCCTTCGATTCCGCCGAGCTTGTACTTTCTTCCATCCAGCTTGACGCCTTCGATCTTCTTGGATTTTCCATTTTCCGTTATGGTGACGTCCTGCTCGGAGAAAAACTTGAGCAAGTTTTCCTTGGCCTCGGCACGGCTCGAAGATCCCCTCGCGAGCCTTGCGCAGCTCGAAGCGCGTGCGTCGCACCACCACGTCGCGGCGGTGGTCGATGAAGAGCCGGATGAACTCCAGAATCCCCATCTCTTTCGGCTGTCCGCCGGCGATCGCCAGCATGATCATGCCGAAGGATTCCTGCATCTGCGTGTGCTTGTAGAGATTGTTGAGAACGAGCTGCGATTCCTCGCCGCGCTTCAGCTCCACCACGATGCGCATGCCGTCGCGGTCGCTTTCATCGCGCACGTCCGCAATGCCGTCGATCTTCTTGTTCTGCGCCAGTTCGGCGATGCGCTTGATGAGCGTGGCCTTGTTGACCTGGTATGGAATTTCCGTGATGACGATATTTTCGCGGTCCTTGCCGGCGTCTTCGATCGCGGCCTTCGCGCGCATCGTGAAGCTGCCCCTGCCGGACTTGTACGCCGCTTCGATGCCTTCGCGCCCGGCAATGTAACCGCCTGTCGGAAAGTCCGGCCCGGGCACCAGCTTCATCACTTCTTTCAAAGTCGTTTCCGGCTTCTCAATCACCAGCATCGTGGCGTCAATAATTTCGCGCAGGTTGTGCGGCGGAATGTTCGTGGCCATGCCGACGGCGATGCCGCTGGCGCCATTGACCAGCAGATTCGGCACGCGCGTGGGAAGAACGGTCGGCTCTTTTTCCGTTTCGTCGAAATTCGGGGTGAATTCGACAGTTTCCTTCTCGATGTCCGCGAGCAATTCTTCCGCGATTTTCGAGAGCCGCGCTTCCGTGTACCGCATCGCTGCGGGCATGTCGCCGTCAACAGAACCGAAGTTGCCTTGCCCGTCCACCAGCGGATAGCGCATGTTGAAGTCCTGCGCCATGCGCACCAGCGCGTCATAAACAGGCGTGTCGCCGTGCGGGTGATATTTGCCGAGGACTTCGCCCACGATCTTCGCGCATTTGCGGTACGGCCTCGTCGACGTCAGCCCCAGCTCGTACATGCCGAAAAGAATCCGGCGGTGCACGGGCTTCAAGCCGTCGCGCACATCGGGCAGCGCACGCCCGATGATCACGCTCATCGAGTAGTCGAGGTACGACTTCCTCATCTCGGCTTCGATGTCGACCGGAATCATCACCGACTGGTTTTGTTCGTCCGCCATGTGTCCTCGTGTTTCGCTTCCTGCCGTTGTAGCGCCGGGCTTTAGCCCGGCATGCCGCCCTCAAGGGCGGCGCTGCGAAATTCGCTCATTGTTTCGCCGGGTGTTCCAGCACGTACGCCTTCACGGTGTCGAACGCGTCCGCCGAATTCGTGAAGCGTCGAGCAGCAAACGCTGTTTCGATCTCGCGCAAGAACGCGTCGCGCTCAACTTCGCTTCCAAGTTCAATCGCCACGCCTCGCTCGTTGTCGGGCGCATCCGTTGGCGTCGCGCGAAAGCCGCTGACGCTCATTCCACGCAGCCCCGGCAGCGTCGCCCAGCCCAACTGATACATCATGGCTGGCTCGTGCCGCGCGGCCGCAAGCCGTAGAACACCGCTAGTCCAATGGCTAGAACAATCAGCGATCCGATCGAATCAATCATCAAAGAGGTTCGCCACGCGTCCGCGGCAGAAGAATCTCCAAAACGAACTGCCTCACGCCATTCCCTGAACTCGTGGGCCACTCGCGACAAGCGAAAACCGATCGTGGCTACTGCCGCCAAAAGCAAACCCCAGCGAATCGCGCTGCGAATGGAGCCAGCGTCGGCCTTGGAATCGCCCGCCACGCGTCAGATATCCAGGTTCACGACTTCGAGGGCGTTGTCCTCAATGAACTTGCGGCGGGCTTCCACGTTTTCGCCCATCAGCGTCGTGAAAATATCTTCCGCGGCCACTGCGTCCTCGAGCTTCACTTTCAGCAGCGTGCGTGTGTCCGCATTCATGGTGGTTTCCCAGAGCTGCGACGGATTCATTTCGCCAAGACCCTTGAACCGTGTGATCGTGAAATCTTTTTTGGCGTCTTCCATCACGTAGCTCAGCACGTCCTGCGCTTTTTCTTTCACCGCCTTGTCGCCGTTGCGCGACACGGTGAAAGGAGGTTTGTTAAATTCGTCGATTTGTTTCGCCAGCCCACGCAGCCGCTTGTATTCCGCAGTCGCCGCAAGCGCCCAATTGATTTTGGAATTGTTCGGCGCATCCAGCAGGATTTCGTACAAGCTGTGCTCTTCGTCGAAGGCGACTTTTCCTTCGAGCTTCAGTTTTGCTTTTTCGATTTCCTTCAGGAGTTTCTCGACCGACTTCTTTTCTTCGAAGTCCGTCTTTTTGTCCAGGCCCTTTTCCGCCAGCACTTCCGCCAGCTTCGGCTCTTTCAGCCGTCGCCCGAGCTTCGCGGCGACCGCCGCGTATTCCTGCACGTTGAGCAGAAAGGAAGTCAGGCCGGCGCCCTGCAGCGTCACGCCTTCCATGGCCTTCACAACGTGGTCTTCCGTAGCGCGCTTCATCAATTCGCGTGCAAAGTCGCGCTCGTCGCGAATGTATTTTTCCGTCTTGCCGCGCTTCACGCGGTAGAGCGGCGGCTGCGCAATGTAAATGTGCTCGCGGTCGATGAGCTCTTTCATGTGCCGGAAGAAAAACGTCAGCAGCAGCGTGCGGATGTGGCTGCCGTCCACGTCCGCGTCGGTCATCAAAATAATCTTGTGGTAACGCAGCTTGCCGGCGTCGAAATCATCTTTGCCGATTCCGGTACCCAGCGCCGTGATGATGGCGCGGATTTCTTCGTGCCCCAGCATTTTGTCGTAGCGCGCTTTTTCGACGTTGAGGATTTTGCCTTTGAGCGGCAGGATCGCTTGATACTTGCGGTCGCGTCCCTGTTTGGCTGAGCCTCCGGCCGACTCACCCTCAACCACAAACAGCTCGCACCGCGCCGGATCGCGTTCCTGGCAATCGGCGAGTTTCCCCGGCAAGCCGCTCGAATCCATCGCGGACTTGCGGCGCGTGAGTTCGCGCGCTTTGCGGGCGGCTTCACGGGCGCGCGCCGCTTCAATGCACTTGCCGATGATGCGGCGCGCGACCGTCGAATGCTTATCAAACCATTCGCCGAGCTTTTCGTTGACGAGCTGCTCGACGTCGCCCTTGATGTCGCTGTTTAGCTTGCCCTTGGTCTGCCCTTCGAACTGCGGCTGCGGCAGGCGCACGCTGACCACGGCAACAAGTCCTTCGCGCACGTCATCACCCGTGATGGTGACCTCGTCTTTCTGCTCCTTGAGCATACCGGCCGCGGCGGCGAAGTTGTTGATGGAGCGTGTCAGCGCGGAACGAAAGCCGGAAAGGTGCGTGCCGCCATCCACGGTGTTGATGGTATTCGCGAACGCAAAAATATTTTCGCCGTACGTATCGTTGTACTGCAGCGCGATTTCTATCTCGACATTTCCGCGCTTGCCTTCCATGTAGATGGGGGAATCATGCAGCGTGGATTTGCCGCGGTTGAGGTGTTTGACAAATTCACCGATGCCGCCGGTGAACTTGAATTCCGCGGTTTTCTCTGTGCGCTCGTCGGTGAGCGTTATTTTCAGCCCTTTGTTCAGGAAAGCCAGCTCGCGCAGGCGCTGCGACAACGTATCGAAGCTATATTCCGTCTTGTCGAAGATCGTTGGATCGGGATGAAATGTGACCTTCGTCCCGGTCTTGCGGGTTTTTCCGGTTTGCTTCAGCTTATTGGTGGGCTTGCCTTTTTCGTAGGTTTGTTCCCACACCGCGCCGTCGCGAGAAATCTCTAGTTCCAGCCAATCGGAGAGCGCGTTAACAACCGAAACGCCCACGCCATGGAGACCGCCGGAAACTTTGTAGGTGTCGCTGTCAAATTTTCCGCCGGCGTGAAGAACGGTCAGCACGACTTCCGCCGCGGGGCGTTTTTCCGTTGCGTGCATATCCACAGGAATGCCGCGGCCGTTGTCCACCACGGTGACGGAGTTGTCCGCGTGCACCGTGACGTTGATTTCGTCCGCGAAGCCGGCCATCGCTTCGTCGACGGAGTTGTCCACCACTTCCCAGGCGAGATGGTGCAAACCCATCTCTCCGGTCGAGCCGATGTACATCGCGGGGCGCAAGCGCACCGCTTCGAGTCCGCCGAGAACCTTGATCGATTTCGCGTCGTACTTGTGGCCGCCTTGCGGCGTGCTGCCCACGTTTTCTTTGTCGCCCATGTCATCTCCTGGCGTTGCAACAGCTGACGCAGACCTGCGGCGCTGAACGGACCGCGAGCCATTCGGAGCAAGCGTCCGCGCTCAAAACTCGTTTACTGTGAAGCAAGGAAGGCGTGTGTTCGGAATGTTCCGATTGTCTTTTCGTGCGGCCGCAAAAGCGGCCGACGCCTTACCCTTTGGTTCCGGCTTCGCTGGGCAAATCCAGAACTCGTAGGGTTCCTGCTCCATCCCGTCTCGCGCAGCGAGACGTGGCGAAGACTCATGTTTCTCCAGGTCAGTGCCCCTGAGCTCCTGGCGCGAAGCCCAAATCCTGGGTCACTTTTACCTGGCGGACGTGTCGATTTGGAGGATGCGAATCGGCGAATCGACAACACCAAAATCATACTCGATTTGGATGTATTTCTCAAGCGTGATTCAGAGCCCGGGGCTGAAATAAGTATTTTATTTACTTAAGCTTACGCGGCGTATTTGTCAGCGAGAGGGAAATCAAAAAAGGCGCCTTAAAAAGCGCCTTTCTCGGCAGAGATTTCCTGGTTTTGCAGCCACTTCAGATGCGCATGGGCATGATGATGTAGCGATAGCGATACGACTCGTCGGCCAGCGGTCGCATCTGCCCGGCGGATTGTTCGTCCTTCAGCTCGATGCTGATCGGGCCGTCGGCCGCGGCGCCAAGAAAGTCCAGCATATAGCTGGAATTGAAACCGATGGCGATGGGCTCGCCTTTGAATTCTTTCTCGATGCTCTCTTTGGCTTCGCCGTATTCCGGGCTCGAAGCAGAGATCTCGATGCCTTCATTAGAAACGGCCAGCTTGACGGCGTGGGAACGCTGGTCGGCAAGCTGCGAGACGCGGCGCACCGCATCGCTCAATTCCGCGCGCTCGATAACCACGTTCTTGTTGTTGTCCCGCGGGAGCACTGCTTCGTAATTGGGGAACTGCCCGGTGAGAATCCGCGAAATCAGCAATCGGTGGCCGACCTGGAAAAAGAGGTGGCTTTCGTCTTTTGCAAATTCGATGTGCGCGTCGGCGCCGGCGGCGCTGGAAAGTTTCTCGACTTCGTCCATGGCCTTCTTGGGGATCAGCACCTTTACTTCGCCGTTGAGTCCCGCGAGCTTGTGATCGGTCTCCGCGAGCGCCAAGCGGTGACCGTCCGTCGCCACCATCGCCAGCGTGTCCGGCTTCAGGATCAGTAGGCCGCCGTTCAAAGTGTAGCGCGACTCTTCCATGGAAATCGCAAACTTCGTTTTTCGAATAAGGTTCTCGATGATCGGCGCAGGAATCTTCACCAGTGTATGCGGCATTACAGGAAGGGCTGGAAAATTTTCTTTCGCCATGCCCACCAGCTTGTATTTCTTCTTGTCGCTGACGATTTCCACCCAGTGATTTTCTAGAAGCTTGACCTTGATCTCACCTTCCGGCAGCAAACGCACCAGTTCCAGCAGCTTCTTGGCAGGGATGGTCCCTGCGCCTTCCTTCTTGATCTTGGCTTCGCACGACGTGCGGATGCTCAACTCAAGATCGGTCGCCGTAATGGTCAAGCGGCTCCCCTTAGCCTCGACTAGCAAATTCGACAGAATGGGAATTGTGGTCTTGCGTTCGACGACACCTTGCGTGGTCGAGAGTTCATTCAATAGCGCGGACTTTGTGACGCTGAATTCCATCGATTGATGTTCCTCGCGTGCCGTTCCGGGTGCGGTCATGGTGAAGTTTACCCTCGATCAGGCCTGGGACGAGGCCTCCGTGCTCATTTCTACCGCTGCGGTACTTTACTCGCTTTTTAGCAAAGTATAAAGCCCGCCGCATGCCGCTCATGCCGCTACTCTGTGGAAATAGGTGGGAAAGGCAGCTTTCCTTCTCTCAAGTGTCGCCCTTGAGAACCGAAGGTAACAACCAACCCACAACACCATCAATTCAATAGATGCCTTTTCGAATTCAAAAAACTATAAAGCTTGTTGTTGTGATGATTGCTGTGAATCTGTGGATACTCCGGAAAGTCCAACCGCGCCCTTAATTTGCAGTGCTGCTTTACGAGTGCCGAATTGTGAAAATCTCGGAAAACTATCTGCCTACTGGTTAGCGAGTCGTGAGATTTGAGAATTGGTCCACTTCCTTCAACACATTTTCCGCACCTTTCCCAAGCCTTCGTAACAGGGTACGGAGCGCTAATCAGTGGCAAGTCTTGAAGGGGTAAGAACGCGCGGCACACAGCAATTGCCGAAAGCCGGCCAACTACTGCAACGCGTCCATCAAACGCGTGATGGTTCGGTTCAAGTCTTTGTCGGACCGGCGCAACTCTTCGATCTTGTTGATCGAGTGCAGCACGGTGGTGTGGTGCTTGCCGCCGAATTGGCGGCCGATCTCCGGAAGCGAAGCAGTGGTGAGCTGCTTGACGATGTACATCGCCACCTGGCGCGGGAAGGCAATTGCACGCGTGTTGCTACGAACTTTCAAGTCCTGCTCGCGCAGATTGAAGTGCTCGCTGACGCGCTTCTGGATCAGGTCGATGGTGACGCGCTTTTCCTGGGAAGCGATGATGTTCCGCAGCACCTGCTGCGCGGTCCCCAGCGAAATCGTTGCGCCCGTCAGCGACGCGTAGGCCATCAGCCGCGTCAACGCGCCTTCGAGCTCGCGCACGTTGGACTTGATGGCGCGCGCAATGTATTCCGCCACGTCGTCGGGCAGACTGAAGCGCTCGTTCTCGGCCTTTTTCTGCAGAATCGCGATCTTGGTCTCGAGGTCCGGCGGCTGGATGTCCGCAATCAGTCCCCACTCAAACCGCGAACGCAAACGTTCTTCGATGGAATTGATGTCTTTCGGCAGGCAGTCCGAGGAAATCACAATCTGCTTCTGCTGCTCGTAGAGCGCGTTGAAGGTGTGAAAAAATTCTTCCTGGGTGCGCTCTTTTCCAGCGATGAACTGGATATCGTCGACGAGCAGGACATCCACGGTGTGGAAACGGTCGCGGAAACTGATCATGCGGTCAAAGCGCAGCGAATTGATCACTTCAATCGTGAATTTCTCCGCGCTGACGTAACTCAGCCGCATCGCTGGATTACGCTTCTTGATGGTGTGACCGATGGCGTGCATCAAGTGCGTCTTGCCCATGCCCACTCCGCCGTAAAGGAACAGCGGGTTGTACGCTTTCGAAGGCTGCTCAGCCACCGCGCGCGAAGCGGCATGCGCAAACTCGTTGGACTTGCCAACCACAAACGAATCGAAGGTGTAGCGCGTGTTGAGCTGGTGGTCGCTGCTCTCAAAATCCAATCTTG
>Ga0209802_1002165_pt1 | contig 13904 bp, 11 predicted proteins | sample GraSoiAngelo_129_FD_185886 | JGI IMG/M metagenome (GOLD analysis project Ga0209802, IMG submission 185886) | Grasslands soil microbial communities from the Angelo Coastal Reserve, California, USA - 14_0927_12_40cm (SPAdes) (version 2) | ecosystem: Environmental > Terrestrial > Soil > Grasslands ... | reverse complement strand
ACAGTCCACAGGTTGGGGAAGAAGAAGTCGCAAGGCTGGCGCACGAAACCCAGAAGGAAGACCGCCAGCAGCGAGAGCGTGATCACGCGGCGGCGTTCGATCGCGCGGACCGCGAGGATGAGGATCAGCGGCAGCAGCGGCAGCCACTGGTACGGCCAAACCTCGTTGGGGATGAGCGCGCCGAGCGCAAACCCGAGCGACATGCCGTACGCGGGATTCCATCCGCTTCGCCATGCGGCCCAAACCGCACCGAACGCGAACAGGACGGCGCTCAGATAGGAAAGGAAGAGTGCCAGTGCGGGGAGGCGGATCGGCGAGGTGACCGGCACGTAGCCGTGGCCGGTGGGCTGGTTGTACGTCTCGCCGCCGATCGTCCGCGTGAACAGAGTTCGCACGGAGTCGTACGCGCAGTCGCTGTTGTGCGAAGCCAGCGACGGTATCAAGACGTGCTGGTAGTAATGCAGGGCCCCGCCAATCCCGAGCGGGACGAAACTGATGACGCTGACGGCCACGAGCACAAGGCCGAGGCTCACCGCGTAACGAACCCTGTGCTCCGGCCTCGGGCCGATGATCATCGCGGCCGGGTAGTACTTCAGCGAGGCGACGATGCCGCCCACAGCGCCGGCGAGCCACGGCAGGCTGGGCTCCAGCCAGATCGATGCGGCCGCACCGAGCAGCAGCACCCCGCCTCGCTGTCCCGAAGAGACGTCCGCGAACAGCGGCGGAAAGTACCCGGCGACGAGCCAGAAGATCGGAGTCGCGAGCCGGTGCCGCGGCGCGAGCACGCGGTAGAGGAGCATGAGGGCGATGATCAGCGCGGCGCCGTCGAACGCGGTCCACACCGGGACCGCCACGTTCTTTGGAAGCAGCGCGACGGGAACGGCGAGGAGCGCAACAGGAGGCGGGCTGACGAACGCATCCAGGCCGCCTGGCTGGGCGATGACGTGCGTGCGCGCGAGAAACTCGGCGGCCGCGTCGTACATGTGGCCGGGATTGGTCAGATAGGCATGCGCACCCTCCCACATCCCCTCGGTGTCGAGCCGCCGCGCGGTGAGCAGTGTGAACACGACCACCCTGATCCAGAACACCGCCGCGAGGGCCCAGTAGAAGGCCGGGCGCGAGAACAGGTCGACGGCGGCTCTTCGCAGACGCTCCAACTAATCCGTCGGCGGCCGGGTGCGGCCGCGCCTGCCGTCGCGCGCCAGCCACACCGGATCTTTCAAGAAAGCGATGAACGCCTGCACCGACGCCGGCAACCGCCGGCGGCGTAGATGGACGATGTGCCAGTCACGGCGGATCGGGAAGCCACGCACGTTGAGCTCGACCAGGCGGCCGCTCGACAGCTCCAGCGCGCAGGCGTATCGCGAAAGCACCGCGAGCCCGAGCCCTGACTCCACGGCATGCTTGATGGCCCCGTTCGAGCCCAGCTCCATCGCGACGTGCAGCTTGGCGCCCGCCTTGCGCGCCGCCTTCTCCAGCGACCAGCGGCTCCCGGACGCGGGCTCGCGCATCACGAACGGCTGGTCGGAGAGGTCCTTCAAGCTGAGCCCGCGCTTCTCCGCGAGCCGGTGATTCGACGGCGCCACGACAACGAGCTCGTCAGTGAGAAACGGCAGGATGGCGAGGTCTGAGTCCTTGAGTGCAGGGCCGACGACAGCCAGGTCCAGCTCGTTGTTCAAGACCTGCTCCTGCACGCGTGCGCGCGTCCCGATCTCGAGTGAGATGACGAGCCCAGGATGCAGCTTCTTGAACGCGCCGAGGGCGGCGGGCAAAAGGTAGATGCCGACCGTCGTGCTGGCACCGACGCGCAGGTTGCCGCGCTTGATGCCACGCAGCTCCTCGAGCTCCAGCGCGGCTTCGTCGAGGATGTCGAGGGTACGGCGCGCGTATCCGTAGAGGATCGACCCCGCCTCGGTGAGCTGCACGCGTTTGCCGAGTCGATCCAGCAGCGGCACTCCGAGCGCCTCCTCGAGCTCTTTGACCTGGTACGAGACCGACGGCTGGCTGAGCCGCAACTGCTGCGCGGCCTGGCTGAAGCTGCTGAGGTCGGCCACCGCTTTGAAGGTGCGCAATTGACGCAGCGTCATCGCGCGGTCGAGATCCAGCTGAGGGCCGTACTCGGGCACGGCGCCTACGATATGCGGTATGGCCGCCCGCAGACCAAAGAGCATGTCTCCCGTTCGGCGCACCACGCCGAGCGTCGAAGATGTCGCCCCGCCAGAGCGCGGCCCCGCTTCTGTCTCCGAGCAGAAGATCAACCAGTACCGCAAGCGCAGATACCAGGCGCTTCACTCCGAGAACGAGGCCGCCAACAAGAGGCGAGCCAAGGGTCTGTCCACTGCGCGTGAGCGTGTCGAGATGCTCGTCGATGAGGGCACGTTCGTAGAGCTCGACCTGTTTGCCACGCACCGCGCCTACGGGTTCGGCATGGAGGACCGCAGGATCGCCGGTGACGGCGTGGTTGCGGGCTTCGGCGAGATCGACCGCCGTCCGGTCGCCGTGTATGCCTATGACGCCACGGTATACGGCGGCTCGCTGGGCGAGGTCACCGCCGAAAAGATCGTCAAGGTCCAGGAGCTGGCGCTGCGCAACCGCGTGCCGATCATCGGCATCAACGACTCCGGTGGCGCTCGCATCCAGGAGGGCGTCGTCGCCCTCGCCGGTTATGCGGACATCTTCTATCGCAACGTGCGATCGTCCGGTGTGATTCCGCAGCTGAGCATCATCGCCGGACCGTGCACCGGTGGAGCCGTGTATTCGCCGGCCATCACGGACTTCATCTTCATTGTCGCCGGCCAGGGCTACATGTTCATCACCGGTCCAGAGGTCATTCGCGTGGTCACCGGTGAGCACGTGAACTTCGAGGAGCTCGGCGGAGGTGACGTGCACAACGTGACGTCCGGAGTCGCGCACTTCCTACCCAAGACAGAAGAGGAGTGCGCCGCCGGCGTTCGCCGCCTGCTCTCGTATCTGCCTTCAAGCAATGGTGAGCGGCCGCCATACCTGCCGACCACCGACGACCCCGAGCGAGCGGACCCAGAGCTGCAGTCGATCGTGCCCGAGGCGCCCAACAAGCCTTACGACATGCGTGAGCTCGTCGCCCGCGTGCTGGACGATCGCGAGTTCTTCGAGGTGCAGCCGTTCTTCGCGCCGAACATCATCGTCGGCTTCGGGCGGCTTGGCGGGCACGTCGCCGGCATCGTCGGCAACCAGCCCAAGGTGCTCGCCGGAGCGATTGACATCAACGCGTCCGTGAAGGCGGCGCGGTTCATCCGCTTCTGCGATGCGTTCGGAATCCCGATCGTCTCCTTCGTCGACGTGCCCGGCTACCTGCCCGGCCGCGACCAGGAGCACGGCGGGATCATCCGGCACGGCGCCAAGCTGCTCTACGCGTATGCCGAGGCGACGGTGCCGAAGCTCGCGGTCATCACGCGCAAGGACTACGGAGGCGCATACACGGTCATGTCGCCGAAGCAGATGGGCGCCGACCTGAACCTGGCATGGCCCACGGCCGAGATCGCGGTGATGGGACCCGAGGCAGCGGTCAACATCATCTACAAACGCGACCTGGCGGCGGCTCCGGATCCGGCCGCGCGGCGGAAGGAGCTGGTGGCCGAGTACACCGCGCGCTTCGCCAACCCTTACGTGGCCGCCGAGCGCGGTTACATCGACGACGTGATCGAACCCAGCGAGACTCGCCGCGCTCTAATCCGCGGCCTGGAGCTAGGGCAGCGAAAAACCATAGAGCGGCCCTCGCGCAAACACGGCAATATCCCGCTCTAGGAGTTTGCCGGCTTCGGAACAACTGTCGATATCGAGGAGCGGCGCAACCTCTCCGATTTGCGGCAGAACTCGTCGACCGTGGCGATGAACTCCGCATGCGACCAGGTCAATGGCGACACCGACAGCGGAGCGCCGGTGTTGGGGTCGAGCTGCTCTGAGAGCAGGCCGCCCGGAATCTGGTGCGCGACGACCCAGTTGATGATGTCCCGCGCGAGCTTCAGGTCGTGGGTGGTCTTGGCGACCGCGATGTACCACTGGGCCAGCCACATGGTGCAGATGAACCACGGGTTGCCGGGCACCTTCTGGATGTCAGGCTCGACCCTGAAGTAGTAGTCGTCCCGGTAGCGTGCGATCCCGCCCGCGGCCGCATTGTTCGTGAGCTGGTCGCGGATCGCAGCCATGGTCTCGGCGATGCGCGTCTCGTCGGGTGCGTACATGCCGAATCGCCACAGTCCATTGATCGCGCTGTCGATGACCATGTCGACGGTCATCGTGCCGTCCTCTTCGACGGCGATTCGCCGCGCGAATCGGCCGAGCTCGGACGTGTACAGGTGCGTGTCGGCGGCCTCCTTCAAACGTTCGGCGGCGTCGCGATAACGCGAGGCGGCGGGGCCGTCCCCGAAGAGCTCGGCAAAGCTGCGGGCAGCGTCGAGCCCACCCCAAACCGAACCCACCGTGAACGCGTGCACACCCCACCGCTCCTCCCAGAGGTCCCACGAGGGCTGGATCAGGCCGTTCCGCTGGTCGACGTAAGACACCATCCAATCGGCCGCGGGGACGACCAGCGAGGTGTAGAGACCGACCACGAAGTCGAGGTTGCGGTGAATCTTGTAGTGCTGCCAGAGTGCCCAGAGGACGAGCCCGGTCTCATCCTCCTGGATCGGCAGCGTGCGCGCGCCACGGGCGTCGACCCATGGGAGCCACGAGCTCCCCGGGTTGCCGTAGGGGGTGTACTTGTGCAGGAAGAACCCCTCTTCCACCAACGATTCCTGGCAGAACGTGAAGAACTGGCGCGTGATGTCCTCGTGCCCGGCGCGATCAAGGGCGTTCGCAACCAGCGCGCCATCACGCGGCCACGCATAGGCGTAGGTGTCGCGCGCGAACTTCGTGATGTCGAAGTCGGTCGCGGCGATGATCGCGCCGTGGTTGTCCGCGTGTGTGCGGGCGGTGAGGATGCTCCGGCGATAGAGCTGCGTCACATCGGCGCCCAGCTCCTCGTCGATGTGGCGGTGGTCCTTTTCGCACCACACCTGCCAGTAGGTACGCGTGCGCTGGATGTACACCCCCGGCCCGCGGCCGATGATCAGGTCCTGCCCGTACGCCGAAACCTCGCTGAGCCGCGCGCCCATGCAGACCCAGTGGCACACCGACCTGGCCTCGCCCGGAGCCGCCGGCCCGAAGTCGAAGCCGACTGTGCAGTCGACCGACCCCTGCTCGATCGGGTTGCGGCCCAGCACGCCGTCCTCGGCGTCGACCCACGTCCCGGCTAGCCCATTTCCCTTCTTGCCGTTGGCCCACGTGTCGATCCCGAACTCAGGGCCCGAGACGCCACCGATGAGAAAGTAGCGGTTGCCCTTGTAAGCGATCACGCCGCGATGCCGTGGGTCGTAGGCGACGGTGTTGCCGATATCCGAGCCTTCGATGTACCAGTCGTAGTGGAAGAAGACACGGCCGACGTTGAAGCCCGCCGGGCTCGTCACCTCGACATTGCGGATGAACCAGTTGCGCGCGAGGTCGACGTAATCCGTGAATTTGACAGAGATACCAAGCCTGGCGTTCTTCAGCGTGGCGTCGGTGACCAGCGAATCCTCGACGTAACCCAGCTTGCGTTCCCAGCCGTCGTCGTAAATCCAGGCGAACTTGCCGTCGATGAAGAACCCGGTCCGGCAGAGGTTGCCCATGGTCTGGTTCGCGTCGCCAACCCGCGGAAAGTAGATGTCGCGAACCGAATAGTTGGCATCGAAACCAACCAAAACGTTGCCGTTTCCGATGACGAGGCTTCTGGGCACGCTTTGGGCAATCCTAAGGATGTGTGTCGGAAAACGCGCTTAACAACCAGGGTTTCCAGGCGCTCACTCGCCCGCCTAGAATCGCGTACGAACACCCCGTCTCAGCAACATCGGAGCACAACGCCTTGAACAGTCCCGCAAACGCGTTTCCGCCGCCCGTCCGCATAGTTGCCACCCGAAGGCGGCGCCGCACGGTCGCAGCGCGGCTGCGAGCCGGCGTCCTCGAGCTGCTTGTGCCGGATTGGATGTCCCAGGCAGAGCGCCACAAATGGGCGGAAGTGATGAGCCGGCGACTCCAGAAGCGCGTCGAGCGATCGAAGCCCTCTGACGAGAGGCTCGCCGGTCGCGCGAGCGACCTGAACGAGCGGCATTTCGGCGGACGGCTGCGTTGGACGTCGATCGTCTTCGCGGACATGTCGCATCTATGGGGCAGCTGCACGTTCACGTCGGGAGCCATCCGCATCGCCGCGCGGGCGGCCGCCCTCCCAGCCTGGGTCCTCGACTACCTGATCGTGCACGAGCTGGCGCATCTCGAGCACAGCGACCACGGGCCGGCCTTTCGTGAGCTCGAGAACCGCTACCCGCTCAGCGAGCGCGCGCGCGGATACCTGATGGCGCTGGATCACGCGGCCGGCGAGAGCGTCGTGGACTAGGGGACCCTCAGGGAGTGAGAACGATCTTGGTGGCTTCGCGGGCGTCGAACATGCGGTACGCCTCCTCGGCGTCGGCCAGCTTCATCCGGTGGCTGATGATCGTTTCCGGCTTGAGTCGCCCCGACGCGATGAGGTCGAGAAGCGGCCTCATGTATGGCTGAACGTTGCACCAGCCCGAGCGGAAAGTCAGTGACTTGACCCACATGTGATAGAAGGGAAAGTCGGCGGAGACGGCCTGGGGTACCCCGACCATCGAGATTGTCCCTCCGCCTCTCACGATGCGGATCGCCGTGTCGACCGACGACATCAATCCCACGCACTCGATGCTCGAGTCGGCCCCGATGCCCCCGGTCTGGTCCATCACCGCCTCGACCGGGTGAACCCGTGAAGCGTTGATGGGGATTCCGCCGAGCTCCTGGGCGATTTCGAGGCGCGAGTCGACCATGTCGACGACAAAGACCCGTGCCGGTCCGAACAGCTGCGCGCACATGGTCGTCATCAACCCGACCGGGCCCGCGCCGATGACAGCCACCGTGTCACCGGGCTTGATCTCCGCCCTCTCCGCAGCGAAAAGACCTGTGGCGAGAATGTCGCCGACGAAGATCGCCTGCTCGTCGGCCATGCCGGCCGGGATGGGCTCCATCGTGTAGTCGGCGTTGGGGACGACCACGTATTCCGACTGCCCGCCGCCAAGGCCGCCGAAGTAGAGCTCGCCGGTGCCGAAGAGTGCCTTGTTCACGCACTGGTTGAACCAGCCCTTGCGGCACAACGCGCAGTGACCGCAGGCTGTGAAAAAGCTGGAGACCACACGGTCGCCAGGCTTGAAGCGTTCTACGTTCGGCCCGACCTCTTCGACCACGCCGACGAACTCATGGCCGAGCACGGCCCCCTCGTTGATGGGCATGTTGCCGTGAAGGATGTGAAGGTCAGAGCCGCAGACCGCACCGAGAGTGATCTTGACCAGGGCCTGCCCCGAGCCCGTGATGGCGGGTTTGGGCACTTCGACCACCTTGACGTCACCGACGCCTTGATAGGTCAGTGCCTTCATGGTCGCGATTCTACGGCGCACCTATTCTTGCGGGGTGCGGCTGAAGGGGGCTGTGGTTGCCATCACCGGCGCGTCGAGCGGCATCGGCGAGGCGGCTGCCCTGGCTTTCGCGCGCAAAGGATCGCGCCTCGCGCTCGGCGCGCGGCGCCTGGATCGCTTGAACGCGGTGGCACAGAAGTGCCGCGAGAAAGGCTCCCCGGACGTGAGCACGAGGCGGCTCGACGTTGGGCGTCGCACCGATGCGAGTGCGTTCGTGGCTTCGGCGCTCCGCGATCACGAGCGGATCGACATCCTCGTCAACAACGCGGGACTTGGGTGGATGGGCAGGTTCCACGAAATGCCCGAGGAGAAAGTCGACGAGCTGATCGCCACCAACCTGGCCGGAGTCATTGCCGCCACGCAGGCAGTGCTGCCCTCCATGCTCGAGCGCCGTCGCGGGGTGATCATCAACGTCGCCTCGGTGGTGGGGTTCAGGGCCGCTCCCTATTCGGCGGTGTACTCGGCGACGAAATTCGCGATTGTCGGTCTCTCGCACGCGCTGCGGGGGGAGCTTTCGGGATCGGGCGTGAAGGTCTGCGTCGTGTATCCGGCCTCGACCAAGACCGAGTTCTTCGCCGCCACGGAGGCGCCGATCGGCCCGCAGTACTCGGCCGCGTGGGTGGCGAGGCTCATCGTGCGCACCGCGCGCTTCCCCCGGCGCGACGCGATGGTCTTGCCTTACCGGCTGGTGGACCTTGCGGAGCCGGTCTTCGGCGGCCTTCTCGACCACAGCATTGGGGAGGCGCGCCGCCTCAGGTCGCCACACGTGGGCGGATCCGGCCTACCTCCGGCTCCTTAGCTATTTCTGCCAGGCGGCCAGCAGCTTCTCCAGTTGCTTGGCATTCTTGACCGAATAGTTGGAGTAGTTGTTGTTCATGAGTGCGTGCACCTCTTTCGCCGACTTCTCCATCTCTTTGATGCGAGGCACCCAGTCGCTGAGCTCCGTGTCTGAGTAGTCGTAGCGAAAGCGAAGGTTCGGCGGCGCTCCCTTCAGCTCCCAGGTCTCGTGGTTGCGTCCGTGGAACCGAACCACGGCCAGCTTCGACGAGGTCACGTCGAAAACGGGAGGCATGCTCGTCTTGTGGCCCTGTGGAACATCGACGGCGATGTACGGAATGTCCCGCGTATGCAAGAAGGCGCGCGTGCCTTCGAGGTGCCTCGCATCCAGCCATTCGGGCTTGCGAAACTCGACGGCGATCTGAAACCCAAACATGCGCTCCTGGCACTGTTCGACATACGAGAGGGACCGCGAGGACGGGAGGAACCAGGGCGGGAACTGAAAGAACACGGCTCCGAGCTTGCCCGCCGCGCGAAGCGGCTCGAGGGCCTCGCGAAACCGCTCCCATGACTCGTCCACCAGCTCCGGCGGCATTTGCTCGATGTAGATGTTTTTCTCGCGCAGCTTCTCAGGCAGCTGGTCGCGGATGTCCTTCGGGAGCGCCATCGGTTTGGTCGGGTGGTTGGTGAAGAGCGAGAAAGACTTGACGTCGAACGTGAAGCCGGCCGGAGTGCGCGCCACCCACAGGTCCGAGTTCTCCTTCTTCGGCATGCCGTAGTAGGTCGAGTCGACCTCGACCAGCGGGAACTGGCTGGCGTAGAACTGAAGGCGCTCCTCCGACGACTTCGCGTTCATCGGATAGAACAGACCTGAGTCGATCAGCGACTTGTCGATCCAGCCCGCGATGCCGACTTTTACGGCCACCTTGGTTATGATCCCACCGCTCCCGTGGGCCGCTACATCCGCTACTGGTACACCTACCGCACCGTCGTCGCGGTTCTCATCGCGTTGGTGCTCAGCGGATCGATGTTCTGGCTCTATACGCAGCAGGTCACATGCGACGCTCATGCCGCCGGCTGCCTGGTCAACATCTCGGTGCATCCAGAGGACCGCTTCTACGGCTACGGCAAACCAGACCCTCACGTGCTGATCGTCGGTATCGACAACAAGAGCGTTAGGGCTCTCAGGCAATACCCGCTCAAACGAAGTGTCTACGCGACAGCGCTGAAGAAATTGGAGAGTGCCGGCGCGCTCGTTGTCGGCTTCGATGTGAGCTTTCCGGACCCGGGAACCGACGATGCGCAGCTCGCTTCGGCTTTGCGCGACAGCACGATTCCGGTTGTCCTGTCTTATCCCGCGAGCGGACTCATAACCGGCGACGGCAAGCTGATCCAACAGTCGGACGCCGGTATCGACGAGATCCCGATCAGGGACTTCCGCTGCGCGGACTCCAACACCAACCCAAGCGCCCCTTGCCAGCAGCCGGATAGGAACGTGATCTTGGCCTCTCCAGATATTCAGCTCGACGCCGATGGCGTGGTGAGGCGTGTTCCGCTCTTCGTCCAGCCCGCGTGCTTCGCTCTCGGAACGTGCACAACTTCCGTGATCAATACCTTCGGGTTCGCTGTTTATAGCGCCGCCAACTCTGGCGCGTCCAGCCTGCGTGCTTCGCTCTCGGAACGTGCACAACTTCCGTGATCAATACCTTCGGGTTCGCTGTTTATAGCGCCGCCAACTCTGGCGCGGATCCCGCAAGCGGACCGACGCTGGTCGGGTCAGGCGGTCAGGCATCGTATGGGTCGGTATGGTCGGCCCAGGTCGATGGAACAGGTTCGGCGCTGATCAATTTCTCGGGGCCGCCGGGCAACTATGAGAACGGGCAGTACGTCTCTTTGATCGACGTGCTCAACGGCGCGGTTGCGCCAGATCGCATCAAGGGCAGCATCGTCCTCGTCGGCGCTTACAACCTGTCGGGGGTGCACGATGAGCAACTCGTCACGACGAGCGCAGGAAGCAACGGCACGCTGTCGATGGCCGGTGTGGAGCTGCACGCGAACGTGGTTCAGATGTTCGGTGTCTCAGTGGCTCAAACGCTGCTCAGCCGTGAGCCGCCGGTTGTGACCTTCTTGTCAATTCTGGTCGTGGCCTTGCTGTTGGCCGTGCTCGTAGCACGGCTGTCGGTCATGCGAGGGCTTATCGTGACGATCCTCGCGCTGGTCGTCTTCACATTTGCAATGGCTTTCCTGGCCGGCAACAACAGGTTTGTGCCCGACATCTTTCATCCGTTGCTGGCGCTGGCCCTCACTTACACAGGTGTCACGGCCTATCGGGTCCTCTATGAAGACAGGGAGCGGCGCAAGGTGACCTCGATATTCGGCCAGTACCTCAAGCCGGAGATCGTGAGGCAGCTGGCCTCGACGCGGCGCGGAGTGGCCGACATCATGCTCGGCGGCGAACGGCGTGACATCACGCTTCTGTTCGTCGACATTCGCGGATTCACGTCGATGTCGGAGTCGATGTCAGCGCACGACGTCACCGCGGTGATCCAGATGTATCTCGACCACCTCAGCGGAATCATCTTCACGTGGGATGGGACGATCGACAAATACGTCGGTGACGAGATCGTCGCGTTCTGGAACGCTCCTCGGACCCAGGAGAATCACGCGCTGCTCGCCGTTCGCTGCGCTTACGACCTCATCAATCGCGCACCGGAGCTGCAGGAAAAGCTGCTCGCAGCCGGACTTCCCCCGGTGCGGTGGGGCATCGGGGTCAACACCGGGCCGGCCGTGGTCGGCAACCTGGGCTCACGTAGCCGCATCCAGTACACGGCGCTCGGCGACACCGTCAACACGGCTGCGCGCTTCTGCGCCAACGCGCCGGCTTTCCATCTGCTCATCGGGCAGCCGACGTACGACATGTGCAAGGACTACATCGCGGTGGACCTCGTGCCAGGCGTACAGCTCAAAGGCAAGTCGGCTGAGACCTTCCGCATCTACCAGGTGGTGGCGATCCGAGAAACACCCACGTCGCCGTGGGTGCAATTTCCGACCGACCTGGCGGCCCAGGCCCACCAGAGCTTTTCGCAGCAGTACACGCAGAAGTCGATACTGGCCGCGGCCAACGCCGAGTCGAAGGACATCCTCGTGGGCGCCGAGGCGGAGGCTGCTTTGGCGGGCCAGGCCGCGGGGCAGGCCCCGCCTACGCAGGCGGGGTAGCCCACACGGCGCCCTCCTCCCTAGCTGCTACCTAAAAAAAGACGCCGTTTCGCTCCTTGCCTATCTCGGCAAAGCCGCCTGGATTGGTGCCAGTGGATACGAACTCGAAGCCGGGCTCCTGTGCAGCCCAGCTCAGAGTCGCTGCGTGCTGCATCGAAGTCGAACGCCACGCTGCCGGGAGGGATGGCGACCGTCCAGAACAAGCCCGTGGGGAAGTCAATGACCCCGGGGTTGAAGTCGTGAGTCTGCGAGCCACCCTGGCTCGTATAGATGTCCAGTCAGATGAACGCGAAGGCGCCGGTTCTGGTGTCCCCCTCGGTGCCCCTGTAGTCGCCCTTCATGAAGCGAACGTCGGCGGCCCAGAACTTGTCCGTCGTGACACCAGTGGCGGTGTCGGTTCCCTTTCCATTTCCGTTGATCTCTGCCACTCCAACCGAGCCCATGAAGTCGTAGATAGTGGAGAGGTCACCGCCGCCGTTGGCGATGGTGTCGGTACTGAACGGGTTAGGGGTCGGGAAGAAGAAGTGGAACGGGGTTGGTTTGAACGGAAGCAGCGTGCCGCCAGGGATAAATCTCGGGTCGGCTTCGGCGAATGCCGCTGCCTTGGCGAACTGCGGCAACCACATGCCGGCTGTCGCCGCCGCCCCTCCCGCAACCGCGGCTGCGCCGATAAAGTTGCGTCTGGTCATCGCCCGCTCCCAGAAATGGGCGTGGCCCATATGGTCGTGGTTCAAAGTCATCCCCACCTCCTGTCGCAACCCGTCCCATCGCGGTTGCGAATCACCCGATAAGCGCTGGATTCGCAGCCGGTATAGCACCGGGTAGCACCGGCGTCAATGGGCGCGTTTAAAGGCCGACACTTGCTGGTCTAATGGGTGACGAATACGACCAGGAAGCCGGCCAGCGCGATGAGCGCAATAGCGCCACCGATCATGCCCATGCAGCCTGATGTCTTCTTGGCGACCGGCTTGACCGGCGGCGTCGGGTTGTACACCGACTGGACCGGCTGAGCTGGCATCGGCGACCCCGCGGGCATGACCGGCAGGCCGGCCATGGCGGAGACCGCGCCCGGGTAAGGCGTGGCGCCGGGCACCATCTTCGACAGATCGGCTCCAGGCGCAAGGCTCCGCTGCCACCCTGGGGCGACACGGTCGGCGACGCGACACATGGCGTCGTCAAACTCCTGCCCTGTCTGATAGCGATCTTCCGGCCGCTTGGACAGGGATTTGAGGATCACCTCTTCGAGGCCCATATCGAGCCCAGGACGATGCACCGATGGTGGTTTGGGCGGCGCCTGCACGTGCTTGGCCATCAGGGTGAAGGGGCCGTCCGCATCGGAGGCGGTGAACGGCGGCTGGCCCACGACCAATTCGTAGAACATGATTCCGGCGGAGTAAAGATCGCTTCGCCCATCGACCTTGCTCGACGCGACCTGCTCCGGTGACATGTACTGCGGCGTGCCGACAGTGGTTCCGGTCTTCGTCGCCGTCGAGCCTGCACCGGAGTCGTCCATCAGCCGCGCGATGCCGAAGTCGGCGACCTTGACGTCGCCCTCATCGGACATCAACACGTTCTCCGGCTTCATGTCGCGGTGGACGATGGCGCGCTTGTGCGCGTAGTCGAGCGCCTGCAGCACGCCGTGCATGACGGCGAACGTCTGCGGAAGCGCAAGCGTGCCCTGGTTGAGCACGTCGCGGAGCGACTTTCCACGCACGAACTCGAGCACGATGTAGTTCGCATCCCCGATCTGTTCGAGGTCGTGGACCTGTACCAGGTTGGGATGGCTGGCCCTGGCCATGACCTGCGCTTCCTGGATGAAGCGCTTCAATGCGGTTGGATCCGCGACCGCGGACAGGATGAGCTCCTTGATTGCGACCTCGCGGCCGAGCCCAGGCTGTTCGGCCAGGTAGACGGTGCCCATCCCGCCTCTTCCAAGCTCGCGCTTGACGATGTATTTGCCGATCCGGCGCTCGGCCGCTTGCGGCTGCGCGGGCTGCTGCTCGGCGGTCGGCGCGGCTGCGGCGGGAGCGGCTACCGGGGCCGGCGCCACTGCGGGTGCGGGTGGCGGGATGTGGGGCACCGGGATCAACCGCATGGTGGCTTCGACGGCGTATGGATCAGGGGGCGGTGGCGGCGGCGGCGCCGCGGGGGGCGGCGGCCCGACGACCGGTTCAGGCGCCCAAGAGGGGACGACCGGCTTGTTCGGGTCGGGAGGGCTTTCCGGGTTCTGACCCGAATCGGTCATCTCGTCCGCGAGACTATCAGAGTAGATTCCACGGGAGGCCACGCTGCGGACGATCGTTTGAAACTATGGCGTTTTGGGGGCCACCGACCCATAATCGGCGCGCACAGATCAGCTTTTGCAGGAGGGTTTCCATG
>Ga0209802_1002160_pt1 | contig 13930 bp, 9 predicted proteins | sample GraSoiAngelo_129_FD_185886 | JGI IMG/M metagenome (GOLD analysis project Ga0209802, IMG submission 185886) | Grasslands soil microbial communities from the Angelo Coastal Reserve, California, USA - 14_0927_12_40cm (SPAdes) (version 2) | ecosystem: Environmental > Terrestrial > Soil > Grasslands ... | reverse complement strand
TTGTATTTAACACGTGGATAGTGAAGGCTTCCTTCTCAAGTCGATGAGAATTGGCTCGTGGTATGAAGAGTCACGTCCGGTTCGGATGCCGGATCTTTCTAGCGGCCAACGAGCCGTTCCAGCAGATCATCAAGAGAGCCCAATTCTGCGAGAAATACGGCTTTGACTCTGTCCTCGTAGACGACCATCTGCTCTACGGGACCGAAGCCGCAGCCGCACAAGAACCGTTCACAACCCTCGGCGCAATAGCAGCCGGGACCCGGAGGATCAGAGTCGGAATCGCAGTAACAGACCTCGTCCGTAGGCACCCGTCCATCATAGCCCAGACCCTCGCAACACTCTCTAACCAGTATCCCAGACGGCTCTTCCTCGGACTGGGCGCGGGCGATCCGATGAACCAGACACCCTTCGGATTCTCTGCGAAACACCGCGTCAGCAGACTAGAAGAAGGTCTGAAGATTATCCGGCAGCTCTGGAACTCCAGCATCGACAAGCCTCAGAGCTTCAAAGGCCGATTCTTCACACTGAACAACGCTTACCTACAAGCGGGCCAGGAGAAACAGCCAGTCCCGCCAATCTATCTGGCAGCCTTCGGTCCCAGAATGCTAAGGCTCGCTGGGGCGGTGGCCGACGGATGGATTCCGCACTGTCACACACCTGCAACCTACAAGATGGATCTTGATACTATCATCGGGTCGGCGCATAATGCGGGTCGAGATTTCGGGGCGTTCCGCTCTGCCTACTATACGCTCTCCTCCATCTCAAAGAATCGCGCACAAGCGGACCGGAACGTGCTCGGTCCCGCGAAATATTTCCTGGCATTGATACCCGAGGCCCTGAAGAAGATCGATCCCTTAGCCAACCATCCTGGCCGGATCTGGGAGAAGCTGTCGAGTCCAAAGGAGCAGAGAGAAGTAATCCGCAAGATCGCGGCGGACATTCCGGAATCAGACGCCTACAACACGGTCATCCATGGAACAGCAGATGATTGTATCGAACAGCTGGAAGGCTATGCGAAAGCGGGTTGCAAAGAATTCATGCTGACCTTTACGCCCAAAGGCGGGCTCTGGTCTCCAACGAATCTCCTGTCACAGATACGACTCTTTGCGAGGAAAGTGTTGAACGAACGAAATTAGTCACGCTAATCTGTGGATCTGTCGAGAGCCGTTTCAGTTTTGTCTTGGGCTGAGGATTCGGCGGATTTTCTCGTCGATCTGGTTCCATCTCGGGTCGGATTGATACTTCTTGAACCAGGGAATCGCGGCAAAGTAGAGCAGATTCGGGTCTCTCTGCTCTAAGCCCTTCTCCAACCATCTGTATCCTTCATCAGGGCTCCCCATTGCAAGTTCGACCTCTCCAACCGCGACTGGGGACACGTACTCTGTCCCGGGATGGCTGAGAACGTCGCCTAGAGTCTTTCTCGCCTCTTCTCTCTTACCTGCGACCGCGTAGACCCATGCCAGGTTCAGCTTGTTTAGGGGTGTCTTGTCAATCTCGAACGCCTTCCTTGCTTCGTCGATTGCCGCCTCATACTCTGACGCCCATGCGTGAACTTGTGATATCCAGAAGCGCAGAGCTGCAAAGTCTGGATACAGGTCGACGAGTTCCTTGTAGCGAGCCATTGCAGCCTGTTTCTCGCCCAGCATGGCCAAGCTGTTTGCTGCCACCATGTTGAGGACTCGCGAATACGGGTCTAGATCTAGTGCTCGCTGCACCATTGAGTAAGCCTCCGCGATTGGCCGACCGAGCTGGAAGAGCAATACTCCGTACCAGTGGTAGGCTGGAGCATAATTGGGTCTTAGCTCGATTGCACGCTTCATCTCTGTTTCAGCACGAGTGAAATCCCAGAAACGGTTCGTCAACGTGAGGGAGAGAGACGCGTGCGCTTCGGCAAGGCTATCGTCCATCGCTATTGCCTTCTCTGAGAAGTCTCTGGCAAGGTCTCCAGCGAGGGCGGGGTCCATCCATGAGTAGTCCAATAGAACATTGTAGCAGTCTGCAAGGCCCGAGTACGCAGGTGCAAATCTTGGATCTATTTTTGCGGCATGTTCGAAGTACTTGATTGCCTTGTTCACACTCTCGCGGGTCCTCTCGTTCCACAAGTAGCGACCCTTGAGATAGAGAGCATAAGCCTCCGGGTCAACTGTCTGCTTCTTCTCCATTATCGCCCTCTCGCTCGACAGGAGTTGGACCTTGAGCGCTTCAGCGACAGTCTTCGCTATGTCGCTCTGGACAGCGAACACGTCTCTCAGCTCTCGATCATAGCTTTCTGCCCACATGTGGTCGCTGGTCCGAGAGTCGATGAGCTGGACCGTGATCCGAAGTCTGTCTCCAGCCTTCCTGACGCTGCCTTCCAGTACCGTGCCCACCTCTAGTTCTCTGGCGACGTCACTGATCTTCTTCTGCCCTCCTTTGTAGCCCATGACGGAGGTACGTGCGATGACCTTCAATCCCCTAATTCTAGACATTGTCGCAATGAGTTCCTCTGTCATTCCGTCCGCGAAGTATTCGTCCGCCGAGTTGGCACTAATGTTGGCGAAGGGTAGAATCGCGATGCGTCGCTTATCCAGTTGCCCTGACGGACTAGTTTTCATTTCAGACCACGGCATTACGATCTTGTAGACTTCCATTGGTGTCTTTACATTCTTCAGCATCCGTACGCCTAGACTCTCGAGCGGCAACTCGAACTTGTTCTGGACCTGATCATAGACTTGGCGAGTAATGCACACCCCACCGTCCTCCGCCAGTGATTCGATCCGCGAAGCAACATTAACGGAATCGCCTGAGATGTCGCCTTCCGCCTCGACAATGTCGCCGAGATGAACGCCCACTCGAAGGTGAACTCTCCGCTCTTCACTAAGAGAAGAGTTGAATTCCCGCGCGGCCTTCTGAATCTCATAGGCACACTTTACGGCATTCAACGCGCTGGAAAACTCTACTAAGAACGCGTCCCCCATGGTCTTGATCTCCCTACCGACGTATCTCTTGAACATCGGCCGGAGCAGCTTCCTCTGATCATCAACCACAGAAAGCGCAAGTTCTTCGCTCCTTTGACCAAGAGCCGTATAGCCGATTAAGTCGGTGAACATTATTGCAGCGAGTCTCCGCTCGCCCTGGGCCAACTAGGTCTCCAACCCCCCAACGAATGTTATCGATAAAACCGTTTGCGATAATAGGCTCAGTTCGATCTAACGCATGGAGACTCATTTCCTAAAATGGGAAAAGACATAGCCCACCATCGAGGACTGGAAGGAATCCACGCTAACCTTCACGCCCAAAGCAAGACTCTGGTCAACAACAAACCTGCTCGAACAGATACGGCTCTTCTCGGGGAGAGTCATGAGGAACTGGTAAAGATCAAATGAAGAGTGGGGTCTCAGCGCACGCCCCTCGCAAAGCGGTTGCTGAGTGTGTGAGTGGAGTTCTGATAAGCGACAGTGCAGTTCTTGTCGAAAGGCGACGAGCGGATGACGACGCGGACCCCGGGCTAATTTTGCTTCCAGGAGGACATGTGGAGGTGGGCGAATCACTAAGCCAAGCTCTGAAGAGAGAAATGCGAGAGGAATTAGGGATACGGGTCGAAACGATCACACCGATTCGCGTCCGCTACTATACAGCGTCGAACGGAGAGAAACAAAGAATACACTATCTCCGGATAAGGGATTGGAAAGGAAAAATCAGATCAAAGGAAGCTGAGGCTGTCTACTGGGAATCAGACATCAGCCATCTAAGCGATACTATAGAGAGAAAAATTGTACTCAAACTATTGGCCAAGTCTCTCGGGCATAGAACATTAGCGAAGGCGTGAAATCTGCTCTCGGGCTCGGTAGTTCACAAGGACGAGGCATGACCACCATGAGCAAGAGAGGAGACAAGAGGATTCGTGTCGGCATCATCGGGGCAAATCCGGATCGCGGATGGGCGGCTGAGGCGCACATTCCTGCTTTGAAGTCGCTCTCGGATGACTTCGAGATCACGGCGCTGTCCACCAGCCGACGCGAATCTGCCGACGCCGCCAGCAAGCTCTTTGGTGTGCCTGTCGCGTTCGACAATCACCAAGACCTCGTGAACAGGGCCGACGTGGACGCCGTCGCCATCACTGTGAAAGTGCCGTATCACCTCGAACTTGCGACGGCAGCACTCGACGCGGGCAAGGCCGTCTATTGTGAATGGCCACTCGGCAACGGCTTGAAAGAGGCGGAAACCTTAGCAGCACTGGCGAAGAAAAAAGGCGTCCTCGCCGTGGCAGGGCTGCAGGCCCGCTCTGCTCCGTCGGTGGCTTACGTACGTGACCTGATCAAACAAGGGTACGTTGGTGAGGTGCTCTCCACCTCGTTGTTCGGTTCTGGAATGGGCTGGGGGCCGACGGTGGAGCCGTTCAACGCCTACCTCAATGACAAGAAAAACGGCGCGACGATGCTCTCGATCGCGCTCGGCCATGCGGCGGATGCTCTATGTCACTGCCTCAGCGAGGTCCGAGAGCTCTCGGCCACCATGACCACGCGCCGAAAATTCTTCACTATCTCGGGGACGGGCGAAAGCAAGCCCATGAAGGCGGATGATCAGGTACTGGTCAGCGGACTGCTCGAGGGCGGGGCCGCGTTCTCGATCCACTATCGCGGCGGCGTGTCGCGCGGCACCAACATGCTCTGGGAGATCAACGGCACCGAGGGCGATCTGCAGCTCACCGCCACCGGCGGCCAGGCCCAGATCTTTGAGATGACCGTACGGGGCGGCAAGGGCCCGCAGTCCTCACTTGAGGTGCTGGCCGTGCCAGAGAAGTACCGGTGGTCTCCGCGGCAAGGGCCTTCCACCAACGTCGCCCAAGCGTACGCTCGTTTCGCCCGCGATTATCGAGAGGGATCGCATTTGTGCCCTACGTTCGACGACGCTGTCACACGCCATCGCATGCTGGAGGCGATCGAGACGGCCGCGGCAACCGGTCAGCGTCAATCGCTCAGTTGAACCGGCGAGTTCGTATGAAAATTATTGTAAAAGGCCATGTCGGCCGGTTCCTATTCTCATAAAGGGGGTTGGTACAAAGTCCACGACGTAATATCAAGACCATCCGGTCTTGACCCTAGAAACAATTTCCATAGCGCCCGTCATTCCAAGAAGCATAGGACTAGACGGAGCGTCAAACGTTCTGTCACCGTTACGACTCTTTGCCCAACAAAGTGTTGAGCAAGGTCGGTGCCTAGGAAACTACCCCGAGTAATCCAAATTAATCGGAGCATCTGCAAGGCTAGACCCGGCAGATTTTCCTACACACTCCTCATCGTATCGTTGTTGAAATCGACTTAGGAATCATCCTAGCCGGAATCTTGGAAGGAACACTGCGGTTGGTTCCATTGTCGAAGATTATTGCGAGATTAACGATCATTGTACCTAGTTCCAAGTCCTTTCTGCTAGGTCTACCAACTACCTTTGGGAGGTTTCGCTCGTCGATATCAGATTGAGCCAGGGTTATGTGAGGCGTCCATAACTTCGGCCTGTAAAGTGCCGAAATACTGGAGCCGGTGGGAGAGATCCTCTTCCATAGAGACTCATGGAAGCTAGAGAGTTCCAACGATATTGTTAGACGGCGATATATCAGAACCCGATATTTTCGAAATTCGAAAATATTCCCTGGCTGAACATTCCATATAACGAATGACACAGCAGCCCCCTACCTAGTGATTATCACTGTCACGACAACATATCTCAACACGAAGAGTCCTCAAAGCCACACTCCTCCTAGCCTCAATGCTTCTAGGCCTAGCCACATTCCTAAGCCCGACAGGCAGAGCGGCAACACCCTCAGGAAGCACGATCACAGACACCGCACCAAGCGCTTCTTGGCAAGGACAGTTCTACACGCTCGCCTTCACCGCGGACCCCGCCCAGTGCCCGGGGGCCGTTGACACCCTGAACCTTCTCTGCGACCACTTCTACCTCAACATCAACCTACCAAGCACTTTCTGGCAAACCCATACTGGCTCAGTCGCAATCACAATACAATGGGCCAGCAACAGCAACGACTTCGACCTCTACATCTACCGGCAGAGCGATGGGCAACAAGTAGGCTTCTCAGCCTCAGGCGGAACTACGAGCGAACAAGTCGCGCTCCAGAGCCCGATGCCAGGCCTCTACGAAGTACGAACCGTACCCTTCCTAGTCACCGGCTCGGGTTACACCGGCTCAGCCCTCCTCGCCTTCACGACCGGTGGTCCGACACCCAACCCTAGCTTCCCGACCGGCGGCATATCTTTTGGTGCGCACACCATCGTCGACCCACAACGAACCGAAGGCGAACCACTGGTCCATATCGACCAGACAGGCAATATCTGGGAATCTGGACCATGGGGCTTCTCCACCGCCCAGGGTTTCGTAGCAAGGTCCACAGACTCAGGAGACTCGTTCCACATCGTCTCCCCCAACGGACTAAGGCCTAACCCCGCAGCATCAGGCGGAGGCGACTCGGATATTATCACTGATGACCAGGGCAATGCGTACTTTGCTGATCTCGAGGGTCTGGCGGCAGTCGGGGTGGCGGTCTCTAACAACCAGGGTAACATCTGGAGAGAAAATTCTCTCGCATCCAATTTTCCATTGGACGATAGACAATGGTTGGCAGTAGACAATGGAGCCACCACGGCCGCCTCGGACAACACAGTATTCCTGACCTATAGACAGATACTCGGCGGCTCTCAGATCCTCTCCTCACCCGGCTCCATGGGCCCGACCGACACTGTCGGAGGACTAGTCTACACTAACGCCGCTACAACTATGTTTGTCGGTGCTGGTGCACCCTGCGGCCGATTAACCTTCGACCCAGTACTGCGCAATCTCTACCTGCCGTGCTTACAAGGCAACCACGTCCATGTTTCGAGAGCCTACGTCAACCCAGGCCAGAGGAGCGGTCTCGCGTTCAGCTCTACTGACACCCCCGCTAGCCCTGGAGGCTCAGTTGGCAACCTCTTCGCCTCCCTAACCACGGACCAGGCGGGCAACGTCTACGTCTCCTGGGTCGACACGACAAACAACAACGTCTACCTCACCGTCTCCACCAACGCGGGCACAAGTTGGTCAACGCCACTACAAGTCAACGGCGACCCAGCCAACACTAACATAATGCCCTGGGCGATCGCGGGCTCGCCAGGAACAGTCGACGTTGTATTCTATGGCACAAACGTCCGAGGTGACCCCAACAACTTTCCTTCCTGGTACAACAACCGGGTTGCAGCCACCAGCGTCAAATGGTTCGTCTACTTCGTCCAGGTCCAAGCGGCAACTACCCTCGCACCCGCAATCTACCAAGTCAAAGCTAGCGAGCATCCCACAGACTACGGCCAGATATGCACGGGCGGGTTAGGCTGCACAACCTCAGGCGGCGACCGAACCCTCGCAGACTTCTTCAGCGTCGCACTCGACGCCAACGGCGCAGCCAGAATCGTCATCAATGATGTAACGAACCAGCACCACGGAGCAGCCCTCTTTGAGCTAAGACAAGTCGCCGGACCTAGCGCCTACGGCACGACACTCACACCACCATTCCCCAACACAGGCACAGGAGTCACAGACCCATCGGGCGACGCCCAAGTACCCCACTACTCTCCCGGAGGAGCTGGTGCAAACCAAGCAGCTTTAGATCTAACTTCCCTACAAATCTCCCAACCGGATAGTTCTCACCTCAAGGCAACAATCAAGGTCCAGAACCTCGCCAGCCTTGTCCCACCCGCAGGTTCAACCGGTCTACTCTGGCTGGTACGATGGCAGCTTCTCTCCACAGGCGACGCGGGCGAAGAAAGCTACAGAATCTTCTATCTTGGAGCAAACAGCACCGCCAGTCAGAACCCTGTCTTCTTCGCGGGAACGGGAACCTCTGCTGCCCCTGGCACAGGAATACCTCCAGGCAGCGGCTGCGTCACCACCACGCCCCAGAACTGTAAGATCATCAAGTACCCATCGGAGATCTCAGAAACGGGAACAATTGACGTCCCGACCAACACGATCACAATAACCGCCCCGCTAGGCGACCTCGGAAGCCCGGTAACCGGCGACACGCTATACAGTGTCACAGCCCTCACCTTCGCTTACACCAATGCAAATCCCATCCTGGCAGACTCAGACGCCACACGAACCTTTGACTACGTCCTCGGCAAGACTGCGCTGCCTAGCAACTGCCCCCTCGGCACCACGTGCAAGGTCACAGGGGGAGGCTTCATCTTCGTCGACGCACTACAAGACAAGGGAAGCTTCAGCTTAGAAGTGAAAGTCGACACTACGGGCCATATACTTGGAAAAGCAGCCTACCGGGACGCGGCTGGAGGGGTGGACTTCAGAACCATCCTCATAACCTCAGCCACCTTCAACGGCAAAACAGTCACCTTCAAAGGAACAGGAACTAACAACAACATTGCGACTAGCTTCACAATCATCGCTCAAGACAAAGCTGAACCGGGCGCTGGAAAAGACACCTTCGCCATAACACTTGGAACCGGCTACTCAAAAGGCGGCACGCTAGAAGGCGGCAACATCCAAATCCACTAGATCGCCAGTCGGCGCAACGGATACGACTCTTCTCCAACAAGGTGGTGAGTAAGAGGCTCTAATCTACGAGATTTACAATGCCGTGAGGCAACAGGGTGGTGTTGTTTCCTCTTGCGCTTGTCAGCGCTGGCTTCCCGGGTTTCGTAGCAGCAATCTGCATGACCATCTTTGAGCTCCCATTCTGGAGAAGATGGGGAATGAAAGGAGTAGCGGAGTGGCAAGTTAGTGCTGTCATCGTTTCTATGCTTCGTCGAAAATTTACGAGACGAAGAGCGCTTACTTGGATGTCAGTTTCAATGCACTTGTTTCATGGTGCCGCTCTCGGAGTTGTCTTTCGTCTTCTTCTACTGGGCCTGTTCGGAACAACTATCTTGTCGTCCCTAGTCCTAAGCTATGCCATAGTGTACAGCATTCTGCTTTGGATTATCTCTCCGTTTCTTACCAGGAAGTTCTTTGAGACTTCCGGAGGATTTCGGATGACGCGAAACGGGTTGGCGGTTAGCTTTCTTTCGCACATTGTGTACGGCATCTCCCTAGGACTTCTGACTCCAGTAATTGATTGAGCAATCCCTTTTCCCTTGGGGAAGCCCGCCTGCTCCTACTGTCCATGCGTAAGCCGGACCGAGTGGGTGCAATCGTGTTAGCTTTCACACTGTTTGTGGCTTACTGGGGGTGGGCAGGTCTCCTGTATTTTCAAGGGGTGATTTCCCTACCGCTCGGTGCACTTGGGAGTGAAGGTCTCCTACTCGTTTTGGTTGATGTGGTTATCGTGAATCTCTACGCTTTTCGTCAGAGAAGGCGTGCCAGACAAGTCCAAATCCGCGCAAGTAAGAGATAGAAATCTGTCGTTAGCCCACGGCAGGGTTGTTTCAATAATCAGTTTAGCTTTTATGAACGACCTCAATATCGTGGCCGTCAGGACTCTTCACTCTTCCGCGATTAGAGGGCGGATCACGAGATGCGTTACCGGTGAAAGTATACAGGACTCAGTAGTGTGACAGGTCGGGTACGGGTCTGGAGTAGCCGTGGTTTCCCGATTCGCGCTGACCGGTACACCGGTTGATGTGTTCAGCGTAATGGGTCTTGCAGAGGTTCTTTCTGCATGTTGGACAAGTGCCCGCGACATCTCGCGGCTCACGACAGTCCTCGCAGTACTTCATACCACCATGCCGAGCAGGTAGTATCCTATCGGTTCTGAAACATAATATCGTCGCGGATACATTTGAACACAAGAGACGGCCGGTCAAGACTCCGAACTAGCCTCTCTACACTCTCGATACTCAGTTCGTTGGTTCTCTTAGAATGTGACCGATTCTAGGGTTTCTTCATCTCGCGGCGGATCCACCAGACTGCTACTGCCGCTAGCGGGATGCCGACGATGACCGCGGTCCAGATCAGGATCAGGACCATGGAACCTACCACATAGTTGAGGGTGAAGTTTGCAATGGGAACATTCCAGTTCCCGTCGAGGTAGACTTTGATTGCGAAGGCAATGAAGAAGAACAGGGACAGTCCGCCGCTCCGGCCCCTCGTGCGCGAGCGTCTCCCAAACCAGGGTCCCGCTCTCTCCCCGTCAGGCAGTCTCTTCCACCACTGCCAGCCTATCACGACGGCTACGACTCCGGGAATTCCGATGATGAGTAGCTCCCAGAAGACCGCATTCAAAATAAATTCGAGGAGATTACCCATTGTCCACTGACTCAGAATCGCTGGCACCAAGCCTGAAGATTGGGCGTTCCCCACAAACCATAGAAACACATAGATCGCGCCTACGAACGCCACAACGCCTGCCGCCAGAAAGATCGGAACAATGCCCCAGTGCTTTCTCATGAATCTCTTCCAGCCCAAGCCCTCCATGCCGGCCCCAACGCTCACGCCGTTCTCCCTCATCGTTGACTCGCCACGTGCGACCTATTTATCATGCAGAATTTTGGATTAACACGCATTTCACATCCCAAAACACGGACCATAGTCGACAACAAATGTGTCCGAACAGATATGTCTCTTCTCCAACAAGGTGCTGAGTTGCGTAAGTGATCCCTCCGATCCCTAGTTCGTTAGGCATAGAAGGAGACTTGGATGTTGGTTCCGAAAAATTCCCGCAGTAGCCTTCCCTCTTCTTCAACGGCGCGCTTCTGAGCCGGGCTTAGAGCCTTGAACGGTCTCACCGTAATTTGAATTCCGGCTTTTTTCTTGGTCTTCTCCCATGTTCCCGCGGCGATTCCATCAACTAGTAGTACTGGGGCGTTTCCCTGGATTTGTCGGAAGATTCTGGTCCGGTAGGCTTGTGAGACGAAGAACTCTCTGGGATGGTAGAACATGACGTACGTGTCCCAGCTGGGGACGAGCCGGATACAATGCGCTTCGTCTATGGAATAGATCTGGTCGACATCACGACTCAGCATCTTCGACGAGTGATGGTCAATTTCAACCTGTTCCAGTTCCCCGGCGATGAGTTGTTCCAGCGGTTTGGCCTCGGGCGCGGAGACGCCCCACCAGTGAGCAAAGTCTTCGAAGGTCGCGGGGCCGTACGTGCTGTAGAACCGTCGTAGCAGGGTTCTCAAGGCTTGTTCGCTGGAGGGCTGGTCTTGTCTGCCTAGCCACTGGTCTGGCCGGGTGAAGGTTACTTTTGCGCCTTGGCTGGGACCGAAGATGAGGCTTCCATTATGAGCTGCCTGTTGTAGGAGGCTTCCAAAGCCCGAGAGAAGATGGGACTGAAGGATAGGGCGCAGTTTCGTCCGCTTGACGATCTCACGGGCCAGCTCCTCCCTTGTTAGAGTGTGCTGTTCGAGAGCTTTCTCGACTTCCTCTGTTATCTGTTCTTGCTCAGCCTTGGTGATCTCGTATCTCCTGTCTTCAGGCCCCGGTCCTATCCGGTACGAGATTTTCTCGCCATGAAGGTCGTGCCGAGTCTTGAGCGCGGCCACGTACGTAGAGAGACTATTGGAGGAGAGAAGGTGGAGTGTGCCCCGCATTGCCCAAGTCTTGACGAGGGTCCAGTGTTTCCAGAGAGCATCCTCAACGTCTTCGATAGTGATGTTTTCGACCCTCGCCCATAGGGAGAGAGCGGCGCCCGAGAGCACCTGGGCCTGGAGCCCACAAGCATCCGAAACCACAAAGGGCATGTCACGCTTTAGCGCCCGTTCGGCCAGGTGGTTCCTTGACAGTCGCCAATTGTTGACCTGGTCACGGGAGAGTTTGGTCATTCCCTTGAGAAAGTTCTTTGTCTGTCTTTGAATATTCCGGGATTTATCATCCTCAACAAATCTGGCTGAATTCGCCTTCCACCTGATGAGTCTGGAGCGATCCCAAAGGTGTTAAATCCATGATTCAATTATGTTGTGTAGATTCACCTAGCGCACGGAGGGATCTATGTGAGACTTGTCGAAGAAATCTGGATGGGTTCCCTGTCGGGAACCAACTGCACTTGTGGATCAATGTCTGCATTGGAATAAGGGCCGATTTTACGAGATTCTCTGGGAGTACACTCTCACTCCTGCCACTCTTCGCGAGAGGAATGCGAGAGGCTGGCTGTATTATGAGAATAATCATCCAGCAGGATTTGCTCTTGGGCGTTGGCATGAGCTGCGACGCTGGTGGCATTTCGAGGAGCTCTGGGGACCCTGCGAGGGAAGTTCTGAACTCCCAAGCCGCACAGGAAAGCAAGATCGGTGGAGGGCTCAGCAGTTCCACAGGCTCTTGCGCCAGTTGAGGTCTCGGAGTCTCATTAGAGCCGCAGTAGACAACCCCTTTGGCAACATTATCGCTCGAGAAGTTGGAGCCCAGTGGTGTGGAGGCTATCTGTTGTCTACTCGAAGATTAAGCCGGAAATTGACGGTCAGAGTGCCCGCGGGCTTCAAGCTTCGCAGATTCCGAAAGGGTGATGAGAAGGATATGTCAAGAATTCACCATGCTGCATTCCATATCCCACATCCACCCAGAGAATATCTCGAGTGGGCCACGAAGTCCAACTGTAGGACAACGCTGGCGGTTTTGCAAGGAGAGCCTGTAGGATTCTTAACAGCAGAAAAACGGCATGACCGCAGTTATGGCGACTTCAACATAGCAGTTGAGCCAAAGTTCCACAGAAGAGGATTAGGATCCGCGCTCATGGAAAGGGGATTGAACGACCTAATCGAAATGGGATGCGAGACTGCTGTGGCTGACTATTGGCTCCAGAATGCCAAGGTTCAGGCGTTGAACAGGAAATATGGCTTCAGGATTGTTCGTGCCTACAACCACTACGAAACTCGGGCGACGAGAAAGCCATCCGACATCCGCGACTGTTAGCCTGGATAGTTGACTTCTTCACGGAACGCCTCGATCCTCTCGTAAGGGGATCACTATCGTAACGATAGACCGAGCCGGTCTCTCGGACCGCCGAGAGGTTGAGAAGCTTATCGCTGAATATCACGCTTCTGAGAGCCTGGCCCCGATCGGAGAGAGAATCTCGTGGGCCGTCGACCAGCAATTGTCTGGTGAATCGCCTGGCCTGCTTTTGGTTGCTAGAGAGAAGGAAATGATGGTCGGCTTGGCTCTGGCGGTTTTACACTCCTTCCGCAGAGCCTGGACGCGTCATTACGGCGAACGACTTTTTCGTAAGACCCGTCTATCGCCGAAAGGCGAGTAGGAAGAGCGTTGACGAAACGTCTGATTGAAGAATGTAGGAGTTTGAGGGTAGACGAGATTGGGCTAGAAGTTCTCTCCGCCAACAAGACAGCAGCCTCCTTCTGGAAATCAGTCGGATTCAGTCCATCGGATCGCTTCCTCTTCAGGGTGAAACTACAATAGGTGCGACGTCTTCGAGCGAGGTTACAGCATAACTATTTTTGCAGATGCGACTTTTCTCCACAAAATACTCGCAAATATCGGGACTAGTCGGATAGCTTAAGTGAACACGGGGTTGGATATCACCAGCATGCCTGGTGAATCCGAGCAGACATGACCTGCTTGGCTCCGACGCGCAATCAGAGGCTGACAGACGGCGTTCTCTGGGGAATAGTAATAGCGTATGCTATCGGGAGCCGCATAATCCCGGGCTTCATCACGCCCCTACTTTTTCCCTTCGCGTTGATCCACGGGGGGAGGCGGTATGGATGGAAGACTATTGCTGTCTTCATTGTCGTCACGGCAATCGTCAGCAACATCCTGGAAAACAGTAGCATCCTGACTGGCTTTCCATTCGGCCAGTACTACTACACTGACTCGCTGGGACCCAAGATAGCTCTCGTACCCTTCTTCATCTCTCTATCCTACATCTCGTTCGGCTATCTCGCCTGGGTCTTCTCAACCCTCCTCGTAAGCGAAGTCCACAAGGGGTCTGCCCTCTTCATCTCGGTCACGGTTCCGTTAGTCGCATCTTTCGTAATGGTCGCATGGGATTTCTGCCTCGACCCGA
>Ga0209802_1002157_pt1 | contig 13936 bp, 16 predicted proteins | sample GraSoiAngelo_129_FD_185886 | JGI IMG/M metagenome (GOLD analysis project Ga0209802, IMG submission 185886) | Grasslands soil microbial communities from the Angelo Coastal Reserve, California, USA - 14_0927_12_40cm (SPAdes) (version 2) | ecosystem: Environmental > Terrestrial > Soil > Grasslands ... | reverse complement strand
GTTGTTTGCCGTGATCCTGGGGGCGGTGATCGTGGTGACCTTTGGGGGAGCCCGCATCATTCAGCTGCGCATGGTTGCCCGAAACGCCCGGCGCTCATGATCTGTCGACCGGGCTTGGGCCGTAGTCAAGGATCGGGACCGAATCCTGGGTGACGCGCGCCACGGGGCCGGCCGCCGTCGGCGCCGTCCTCGCGCTCGGGCTTTCGACCACCAGCGTTTGCTCTGCCTAGCCCGAATCTAGCGGATCGAGCTCCGATCTGCTTCGCCCGACCGGTAGATCCGGGCTAGCCGTTGGATCCGAGAGGCAGCGGCAGATTGGACCCAACGATCAATCCGAAGCAGCTCGTGGCACCCAGCCGGCATTCGCGCATCGCATAGGTGACACGAACTTGACCCAGGCTCCAGAACTCGACCTTGAAGACCTCGCTCGACCGGCGGAATGTGCCAGCACCGACCTCGGTCCATCCATGGCGGGTGAGGTAGTCCCGATACCAGGCCAGCACGCCGCTGGTCGAGCTGGTGGCGTCCGTCGCCAGCAGCGCGGAACTGTGCGCCGGGATCGGATTGCCCGCGGCCGTCGACTGGCCCAGGGTTTCTACGGCCAGAATCGTGCTGCCGGGATAGTAGAGGTGCGCCTCCGGCTTGTTGTTGACGGCCAGGTAGCTCGGGATATCCCCGTAGTTCAGATTCACAAAGGGTGCCAGCGCGATGACCCCCAGCAGGATGAGGGCGGCGCTCAGCAGGATGGCTCCTAGGATGAGCGCCAGGTGAAAGGCCCGCCGTAAGGATGGCAACGCGCGGGCGCGGGGTAGGGCGACGGCTGCGGTGCTAATGCCGTGAGCCTATGGGCGAGACCTAAAGCTTTGCGTTTCGACGTGACCCCGGCTGGCAAACGGATTGAGACCGTTACTAAGCCCGGACCACCGAATCGAACTCGCATCTTGGGCGCGGATGCGGCCGATCCGGGCGTCGTCTCCTGCGCGCGCTCGGTCACGCATCGACGGATGCGCTCCCTCCCGTGCTCGTCGCCTCCTTCGGCTCGGCGCGCCCCGCATCCCAATCTGCGTCGTCCGATCGGTGGATCCGGGCTAAGCCCGGACCACCGCCGCCTTCTAGCACCCGCGTTCGCCGCTACGATTGGAATAGCGTTCGGTGGGAGGAAGGGATGTCGGGACTGCAGAGCGACGACGGCGATCGCCGAATGGAATACCGGCGTACTGGCCACACCGGCTTGAAGCTGCCCCAGCTGTCCCTCGGGCTCTGGCAGAACTTCGGTGGCGACCACCCATCGGAAGTCCAGCGCGCCATCATCCGGCGGGCGTTCGACCTGGGCATCACCCACTTCGACCTGGCCAACAACTATGGGCCGCCCTACGGCTCGGCCGAGCAGAACTTCGGTCGCATCCTGGCGTCCGACCTGGCTGGACACCGCGACGAGCTGGTGATCTCGAGCAAGGCCGGCTACGACATGTGGCCCGGGCCGTACGGCATTGGCGGCTCGCGCAAATACCTGCTGGCCAGCCTCGATCAAAGCCTGCGCCGGATGGGCCTGGAGTATGTCGACATCTTCTACTCGCACCGGTTTGACCCCGAGACGCCGCTGGAAGAGACCATGGGCGCGCTGGACACGGCGGTCCGCCAGGGCAAGGCGCTGTACGTGGGCATCTCGTCCTATTCGGCCCGGCGCACGCAAGAGGCGGCCGCCATCCTGCGCCGGCTGGGAACCCCCCTGCTGATCCACCAGCCGTCCTACTCGATGCTCAATCGGTGGATCGAGGGCGAGCTGCTGGACGTGCTGGGGAAGGAAGGGATCGGCTGCATCGTCTTCTCGCCGCTGGCCCAGGGCCTGCTCACCGATCGCTACCTGGCCGGAGTCCCGGCCGGCTCTAGGGCCAGCCACCCGGGATCGTTGTCGACCGACTTTCTGCGCGAGGACACCCTGGCCAAGGTCCGGGCGTTGAACCAGATCGCCGCCCGCCGTGGACAGACCCTGGCCCAGCTGGCCCTGGGCTGGAGCCTGCGCGACCCGCGCGTGACGTCGGCCCTGATCGGGGCTAGCAGCGTAGCCCAGCTGGAACAGAATCTGGGCGCGCTGGACAACCTCGCGTTTTCATCCGCCGAGCTGGCCGAGATCGACCGCTACGCCACTGAAAGCGGCATCAACCTGTGGGCCGCGTCCAGCGCCGGCTAGCTACCACCTAACGAACGGCGATCAGGCCGCTCGGTGCAGGAGCGGCCGCCGAAGCCGAGCGCGGCCGCAGCGCCCGAAACCGCGCGAACTCGAGCCAGGCCATCGCCAGTCCCAGCGCCACCATCATCAGCTCGACCGGGATCGCCGAGGCGAACGCCCTGGCCGGGTTGACCGCGGGGAGCTCGCCCCCCTGGAGCAGGAAGATGGTGATGGAGATTCCGGCCAGCCCCAGCCCGGCGCCGGCGCCCGCCAGCGCCACGGCCGGCTCGTACCGGCGCTGTCCGCCGAAGCGACCGGAGAACCGCCGGCGGGCCGTCTCGGCGGCGGCCACCAGCAGGACCACGCCAACGACCAGTTCACCGAACTTGGCCAGCTCCGCCGCGATCGCCAGGTGCGGCATCACCACCGCCTGGACGAGGGGCGCGATGAGACCGCGGTGGGCACCCGGGCTGGCCGCGATGAATGTTCCGAAGTGCGCCACGTAGCCCGAATCGGCCACCTTGCTCAGGCCGGTCAGCACAAACTCGATGCCCAGGACCGCCTGGACCAGGGCCGCTACCGCCAGTGCGGCGCTGCCACTCCGCGGAAGACGTCGACCAGATGTCGTCTCCATCGTGGCCACCTCCCGATTTTCTCTCGTTTCTGTCTATACAGAATATAGTGCACGGGTCCGGGCAGCGTCTATTCGGCCACGGCCCTATTGGCCTGACGGGGTGACCCGATGCCACCCAGCCGCGGCGAAGGCGGCCAGGCATCCCGTCGCCACCGCGGCCAGGACGGCAGGGGCCCAGGGGGTGCCCAGCCCGGCAATTACCACGCCCAACCCGGTCGGGATGAGCGCGCCGCCCAGCATGGCGGCCGGGAAGATCCAGGCGGTCGCCCGCGGGTTCCCGGGGTTCAGCCGAGCCAGCCAGGCCAGACCGGTGGGGAAGATGGGAGCGACCGCCAGGCCCGCCAGGATGTAGGCGGCGGGGGCGGCCGCCGGGACCAGGGCCGCCACCAATGCCAGCACGGCGATCCCGGTCCCGGCCAGCACGATGAACGGCTCCCCTAGGCGTAGGGTGAGCGGCGCGACCAGGAACCGTCCCATCGCCAGGGCCAACCAGAACCCCGACGTCAGCCTGGCCGCGGCGGTGACGCTGTACCCGATCCCCTGCAGATGGGTCGGCATCCAGCCGGCGATGCCGATCTCGACGCCGACATAGAGGGTGATGGCGATGACGAAGGTCACGATGAGGCCGGCATCCGACCCGGCTGCGCGCCCGTTCGCGGCCGGGGCCGCCAGACCGCCGGAGACGCCGCGCCAGCCGAGGATGACGAGGGCGGCCATCACGGCCCCGCCCGCATACAGTGCCGGATAGCGCTGACCGGCTGCTGCGATCAGCAGGGGGGCGACCACCGCGCCGACCGCGTACGAGCCATTGAGGACGTTCAGCAGGGCGACCCGGCCCGGGTTCGCACTGTGGACGACCAGCTGGTTGATCGCGATGTCGAGGCCACCGAAGCCGACTCCAATCAGGAACACCGCTCCCAGCAGCAGCGGCCAGGACGGCGCCAGCGCCACGCCGGCGCAGCCGAGGCCCAACAACGCCAGCGATCCCGTGAGGGCCACCCGCCCCCCGATCCGCTCCAGGCCCCGCATGGACACCAGCACGCCCAGGAACCCGCCGCCGAAATGCGCCCCAAAGACAAGTCCCGCCACCGAAAGCCCCACCTGGAAGCGGCGCATGAGGAACGCCAGCAGCGGACCATAGGCGGCAGCCAGCATGCCCATCAAGAGGAATGTCGCCGCCGCCCCCACCAGCGCCGGCCTGGAGAAGGCGACCGGGGTCTTGGCGCCAGTCAATGCGCGGCCGAGGCCTGACCGTCGGCTGCCATCACCGGTGGCTGGTATCGACCACGCAGAAGGTATTGCCCTCGGGATCGAGGAGGGCGATGAAGTCCTCGTCCGGCTCAGGGACCCGGGGATGGCGCGTCGCGCCGATTCCCAGTAAGCGTTCCACCTCACCCTTCTGGTCGGGCGTGTAGAGGTCGAGGTGCAGGCGGTTCTTGCCGACGCGCTTCTCTGGAACCTTCTGCAAGGACACGTTGACGTGTCTTCCCTCGGGGTCCCGCAGGACCACCCAGCCGTCCTCGGCCGGCTCTCTGGGGACGTAATGAAGCGCCTCCTGCCAGAACGCCAGCATCGTGGGGAAGTCGTTGCAATCCACGACGACCGAGCCGACCCTCACTCCCGAGTGTCCTCGTCGCGACACCGAAGAATCACCCACGAGGCTATGGTAGTCGCGATCTTGAGCTGCATCGCTCGTTCAGCGCGTATAGCGACGCCCGACCCACCCAAGGGTGCCGTCGGCAGACTGTATAGTGTCGCCTCAAGAGGTCTGCTGTTCGAGCGACGCCGTGCCCGACACCCATTGAAGGAGGACGTGCATGTCGCCTGACGCAAACAGGAGAATCATCCGGCCCTCGCTCCGTTCCGTCGGGGCGGCCGCGGCGGCCAGCTCCTACCAGATCAACGGGCTGGACGCCCATGATGGCAAGATCGTCCAGGTCGACGGCACCTATTACCTCTACGGCACGCGCTACGGCCGGGGCAGTTCGTCCGCCTGCGCCAATTCCGGATTCTTCTGGAGGCAGAACGGCACCCCCTGGTGCGGCTTCGGGGTCTGGACCAGCACCGACAAGATCAACTGGACGTTCCAGCGGATGCTGTTCGATCCGCTGAGCGCCAATCCGGCCTCGCCGATTGCGCCGGGCGAGTCGTGGCAGGTGACCTGTGGGTTTGGCGGCGCCGGATGCTTCAACCCGCGGATGGTGCAGCGCGCCTCGGACGGCGTCTGGGTCCTCTGGTTCAACGCGCCGGGCGACTACAACCGCATCGGCGCCAATGCCTATTACGCGATGGGCTGCGCGGGTCCGGCCGGGCCGTGCGGGCCTGGCGCGGGACCACATGGGTCGGTCCACAAGCCGAACCTGTGGACCGTCTTCGGCAACGGGGACTTCGACCTGGTCAACGACGGCGCCAACGGCGTCTACATTGTCGGCACCATGGCGGACCAAACCCTGAGCGTGGAGCAGCTCGATGTCTGGTGGACCAACGGCGTCAGGGGCGTGGGCAAATCCCGGATCGGCGCCTTGACCAGCGTCGAGTCGCCCAGCGTCTTCCGGGCCGGCCCCTACCTCTACCTCACCTACTCGTCGCCCAACTGCGCCTTCTGCTCCTCCGACGGGACGGGGTGGGCCCGGTCGGCCGGCGGCATGCTGGGCACCTGGACCCCGGGCGGGCTGCTCAGCTCGCAGAGCTGCACCGGCCAGCCGCGCACCCTCAATTTTCTGGACGGCCTGCCCTACGAGTGGATCGACCAGTGGACTCCCAGTGGCGCCCCCAACCAGGCGATCGCCAACATCCACCTCGAAGGCGTCCACCTGGATAGCAGCGGGAACCTGCTGCCCTTCGGCTGCTGACATCACGGCCAACTTCATGCCGCCGGCAGAGGTGCCGCGTATCACGAACACCTGCACCATGCAGGTCTTTGTCCAGACGGGACCTGACCGCTACCCGGCATAAGACTCAGCGGAAGCCCCTGAACGCGATCGCATATTGGTCCTCACTGAAGCAAGAAATGATGCCCTTCGCCTGTTACGATTCGGGGCTAGATGCTGGGGATCGAACGGTTCCGTGGAGTGATCGATTCGCGCTGGCGGATCGATCCGCCGGCCCGGTCGGTGCTCATCGGGGCCACCGTGCTGGCCCTCTGCATCGTCCCCATCCGGTCGGACACGCTCGCGGCGTCCTGGGCCAGTCCGGTAGCGGCCCCGCTGGCCACCGACCCGGTCGCCGGTCCCGGCCCGCGGCCGGAGGAGGCCGTCAACCTGGCGACCTTCAACGTCTATGCCAATACCATGACCGGATCCATGAGCCCGGCGGTGGCCGGCATGCCGGAGCGGGTGTATGTGCCCAACAGCGCAACCGGCAGCGTGGACGTGATCGACCCGGCGACCTACACCGTGGTGGCCCACTATGCCGTCGGCCCCTTCCCGCACCACGTCGCGCCGGCCTGGGACCTGCACCACCTGTACATCGATACCGAGGGCATGTGGTCGCTGACCGTGATCGACCCGATGACCACCAGGGTGACCGGTCGGATTCCGGTCTCCGATCCCTACAACCTCTACTTCACCCCCGATGGGACGATGGCGGTGGTGGTGGCTGAGCGTCTCCACCGCCTCGATTTCTACGACCCCAACACCTGGAAGGTGCGCAAGAGCGTCTTCATCCCCTGGCTGGGCGTCGACCACCTCGACTTCACCGCCGACGGCCACTACCTGCTGGCCAGCACCGAGTACAGCGGCGTCCTGGTGAAGGTCGATCTGATCGCTATGCAGATTGCGGGCTCGATCCGCGTGGGCGGCCTGCCGGTGGATGTCCGGCTGGCCCCGGATGGCTCGGTCTTCTACGTGGCCAACCAGGGTCGCAGCGGCGTGTCCGTCATCGACCCCGTGACCATGACCGAGGTTGCCTTCATCCACACGGGCCGGGGCGCCCACGGGCTGCAGATCTCGCGCAACACGAAGTACCTCTACGTCAGCAATCGCTACGAGGGCTCGATCTCGCTCATTGATTTCGCCACCCGCCAGGTGGCCGCCACCTGGCATATCGGCGGCAGCCCCGACATGCTGCAGGTGTCCCCGGACGGGAGCCAGCTGTGGGCCTCGGGACGGTTCGATGGGTCGGTCTACGTGGTGGACACCCAGAGCGGCCTGCTGGTGCACCGGATCCGGGTAGGCGGCGAGCCGCACGGAATCTGCTACTTCCCCAACGTGGGCGCGTACAGCCTCGGTCACAACGGCGTCTACCGGTAGGCAGAAAGCGCGTGCCCGCCCCGCAGCGGATCGCCGTCGTGACCGGCGCCAGCAGCGGGATCGGGGAGGCGACCTGTCAGGCTCTCGCGGGGGCGGGGTTTCACATCGTGGCCGGCGCCCGGCGGCAGGAGCGCCTGCAGAAAGTGGTTGCCCCTCTGGGTGGGGAAGCCCTCCCGCTGGACGTCACCCAGCTGCCCAGCATCGAGGCCTTCGTGCAGGCGGTGGGCGCCCGTCACGGGCGGATCGACGTGCTGGTGAACAATGCCGGGCTAGCGGCCGGCCTAGCGCAGGTGGCCGAGGGGCGCGACGACGACTGGGTCCAGATGCTGGAGACCAATGTGCTGGGGCTGCTACGCATGACCCGAGCCTGCCTCCCGCTTCTGCGCAAGGCGCCCAGCAGCCACGTCGTCAACCTGGGGTCAGTGGCGGGGTTTGAAGTCTATGCCGGCGGCGCGGGATACACCGCCAGCAAACACGCCGTGCGGGCCATTACCCGGACCCTCCGGTTGGAGCTGGTGGGGGAGCCCATCCGGATCACGGAGGTGGCGCCCGGCATGGTTGAGACCGAGTTCAGCCTGGTTCGCTTCAAGGGGGACGCCGCCCGGGCCGCCGAGGTCTATCGGGGCGTGCAGCCGCTTACGGGCGCGGATGTGGCGGACTGCATTCTGTGGGTGGTGACCAGGCCACTCCATGTGAACGTCGACGAACTGGTCGTCCGGCCGATTGCCCAGGCGAACGCCTTCACTGTGGCGCGCCGAAGCTAGAGCGGCTCAGCCTTATACACAGCGCTTCCACATATTCACAGGCCGGTCCTGCCCAGCCTGTGGCGATCATTCCGCTTGCTACTGGGCACTGATATGATAGTAGCGCTATCAGAATCCTTGTTCAGGAGGTAGGTGCATGGGGGTCGTTCGTGATCGGGAAGTGGTTGAGCACGATGGTGGCGACGGCGGCTCCAACGCGGCGGTGGTTGGGATTTTCGTGGTCGCGCTGGTCGTCATCCTGGCAATCATGGTGTATGGCTTTGCCTGGGGTCACTGGTTCAACATGGGCGGCACGGTGAACGTGGTCACGTCCCCGGGTGGGGGCGCGTCCGCTATGCCGTCGATTTCGCCCTCCAAGTAGCAGTCTGAGGCCTCATCCTGCCCTCGCGGGGAGGGCGGGGTGGGGGCCTCGTGGGACTTTAGTTGGTGAAGTCTTCCACCATGATCACGCGGTCGCCAGCGAAGGCCTCGCCCACGCCGATCTGGCCGTAGTGGGTGCTCAGGATGTTGGCCCGGTGCTCCGGTGAGTTCATCCACCAGGTATTGAAATAGGTCGCCACCTGGTCGGGCGGCAGCCCCGATTCCCAGATGATGTTTTCGCCATACCAGACAAAGGCCACGCCGTTGGCCCGGAGCAGCTCCAGCACCGCCAGCGTGGGATCACCCGGCCGGTAGTGGGAGAAGTAATTATTGACGGCCATGTCGGTCGCCCGCGCGGTGGCAATCTTGTCCAGCTCGGCCGACTCCCGCAGCGGCGGGAGGCCGGCGGCGGCCCGGTCCTGGTTCACCAGCGCGAGCTCCGCAGCGGCGTCGCTGGTCGGTGGGGGTGACGGCGGGGGCGCCGCGGTGAAAATCTGTGCCAGGGGCCGGATCACCGTCAGGGTCGTCGCCGAGCTCGGCTCGCGCCAGACCGTGCGAGGAACGCTGCCCGAGCAGTTCCGAGCTTGTGGCCGAAGTGGGCACCGCGCGGTGGGCCCGGCGGCCTCCGCCGGCAGGCTGCTGAGGCTGATCCCCACGGTCACCGCCAAGACCGCGAGCGCCGAGCCTAGGCGGGCGCCCCGTTGACGCTTCGATGACGGCCGCAGCGGTTGGCGGTCCATAGCTCCCTACCAGAGCAACCCATGCCGGGTGGGCAGGTTTGCGGCGCGCGCAAGGCTGCGACCGGGCCGTGGCCCATGTCACGGACTGTCGGCGATCAGCCATTTGACACGTATTGGAGCGCCATGTAGACTCCCGGAACCGTTTCAATTCCAGTTCGGTGAGGGGGAATCAAGGAGGCGTCATGGGGAAATCGAAGTGGACTCGGCGCGAGTTCGTCAAGCGGGCAGGCCAGACCACTGGTGCCGTCGCAATTGGGCTTTCGTTTGCTGATTTTCTGGCCGCGTGCGGTGGCGGGACGGCGACGCCGTCGACCTCGGGTCTTTCCGGCAACGTCGAGATCTTCAGCTGGTGGACGGGCGCCGGTGAGAAGGATGGCCTGGCGGAGCTGTTCCGTATCTATAACGTCCACAACCCGAACGTCCACATCATCAATGCGACGGTGGCCGGCGGCGCCGGCACTAATGCCAAGGCGGTGCTCAAGACTCGAATGGAGGGCGGCCAGCCACCAGACAGCTTCCAGGTGCACGCCGGCCAGGAGTTGATCAGCACCTGGGTCAAGGCCGGCAAGATGGAGCCCATCACCAGCATCTGGGCGTCGGAGGGCTGGGATCAGTACATGCCCAAGGACCTGAAAGATATCGTCAGCGCCAATGGACAGGTCTGGTCGGTCCCGGTCAACGTGCATCGTGGCAATGCGCTCTGGTACAACAAGAAGCTCCTCGACAGCAACAACATCACCCCACCGGTCACCATGGATGACTTCCTGCAGGCGATGAGCACGCTGAAGGGCAAAGTGCAGGCGCCACTCGCCCTCGGCTCGAACGGCAACTGGGAGGTCCAGATGCTCCTCGAGAACAACATCGCGGCGGCCGGGGGGCCCGACTTCTACAAGGCGGTGATGAGCGGACAGGCGTCGTTCACAGATGACAAAGTCAAGCAGGCCCTGACCTGGATCAAGCAGATGCTGGCGTATGTCAACTCGGATCACACCAACCTGGGCTGGGACGACGCCGCCAAGCGGCTGATCGCGGGCACCTCGGTGTTCACCATCATGGGCGACTGGGCCAAGGGGTACTTCACGGCAAACAATTGGACCGCAAATACCGACTTCGGCGCGGCGGCGTCGCCTGGGACGAAGGGGTTGTACATGATCGTGTGCGACACCTTCGGACTCCCCAAGGGCGCTCCGCATCGGGACAATGCCGTCGCCTGGCTCAAGGTCTGTGGCTCGAACGAAGGCCAGACCGCGTTCAATCCAAAGAAGGGGTCCATTCCAGCTCGGACCGATGTCTCAGCGTCCGTTTTCGACCCGATCGCGCAGCAGTTTATGGCCGAGTTCAAGACCGATGCGCTGATTCCCAGCTCGGCGCATGGTTCGGCGACGCCGGACGCGTTCGCCAGCGCGGTCAACGATGAGATGGGTCAGTTCGTGCAGGCGAAAGACGTCAACAAGACGGCGGCCAACCTGCAAAAGTTGTCCGACGAGTTCCTGAAAAGCTGACCACCGGCTCGTAGGCACCGATGGCCACGGCCACCGCGCAACCGATCGCAACGGAGCGGCTCCCGAGGAGCCGCTCCGTTTTTCCCGCGTGGGACCAGCTCACCCCCATCCTACTGGTGACGCCGTCCGTCGTGCTGATTGCCATCTTCGTGTACGGCTTCATTGCCTACACCGGGTTCGTTTCGCTGACCAAGTGGGTCGGCCTGGTCCCCGACTACACCCTGGTCGGGCTCCGCAATTATGTGCGGCTGTTCGGGCTGGAACGGTTTCAGGCCGACATGTGGAACACGGCGCGGTTCACGGCCCTATTCCTCGCCGGCTGCCTGGTCCTGGGTTTGGGCGCGGCCGTGCTGCTGGACCAGCGCCTTCGGGGGACCACGATCTTCCAGAACATCTTCCTTTTTCCGTTGGCCATCTCGTTCATCGTCACCGGAACGGTCTGGCGGTGGATCTTCAATCCCAACTATGGCTTGAACGTCCTCCTGCACAATGCCCACCTGGACTTTCTCCGGAATGGATGGCTGACCAGCACCAAGACCGCGCTGTACTCGTTGGTCATCGCCGCCGTCTGGCAGATGAGCGGCTTCTGCATGGCGATGTTCCTGGCAGGCCTTCGGGGCATCCCCGAGGACCTGCGGGAAGCGGCTCGGGTGGATGGCGCGAGCGAGCTGCAGGCGTTCTGGTTCGTGATCTTCCCGCTGCTGCGTCCGATCACCCTGTCGGCGGTCATCATCCTGGGGCATATCTCGCTGAAGATTTTCGACCTCGTCTTCGTGATGACCTTCGGCGGACCCGGGTACGCCACCGACATGCCCGGGCTCTATATGTTCATCGCCACCTTCCGGCAAGACCTCTATAACCGTGGGGCGGCGATCGCGATGGTGCTTCTGATCGCGGTGGCCGTGCTGATCGTCCCCTACCTGATCTGGAACCTCCGCGGGGAGGCCGAACGATGAGCGTACTGGCGGCTCGACCAGCGGTCGCCGGCCGGCGCGTTCGGCCAGCTCGAGCGCTCCTCTATGCGGCGCTCGTCCTGCTTGCCGGCTTCTACCTGTTGCCGGTCTTCGCCATCGTGGTGGCCTCGCTCAAGTCGTTCGCCGACGCCTCCCAATCAACGCTCTGGGAGCTCTCCAAAGCGCCGACCCTTGACGCCTACAGTCGCGCCTTGACCCAGCTGGCGCCGAATTTCGTGAACAGCGTCTTCCTGGCGGTGCCCGCCACTCTCCTCTCGGCTTTCCTGGGATCAATGAATGGGTACGTGCTGGCTAAATGGAAGTTTCGTGGAGCCAACCTCCTGTTCACGTTGCTGCTCTTCGGCATGTTCATTCCGTACCAGAGTGTCCTGATCCCGCTCGTCAAATTCCTCCAGATCATCCATCTCTACGGCGGGATCCCGGGGTTGATCCTCGCCCATGTCGTGTACGGCATCCCCATCTGCACGCTGATCTTCCGCAACTATTACGCGGGGCTGCCGACGGAGTTGGTGGAGGCAGGGCGGATCGATGGGGCCAGCGTGATGGGCGTCTACCGGTACATCCTATTCCCGATCTCGATCCCTGGCTTCGTGGTGGTCATGATCTGGCAATTCACCAGCATCTGGAACGAGTTTCTGTTCGCGGTCGTCCTCACCGCCGATGTCACGCAGCGGCCCCTCACCGTGGCGCTGCAGAACCTGGCCGGGAGCTTTCTCGTGGACTACCCGCTTCAGATGGCCGGCGCCTTGCTGGCGGCCCTCCCGACCCTGGTGGTCTACATCCTGTTGGGGCGCTACTTCGTGCGCGGGCTGCTGGCCGGGTCGTTGAAAGGATGAAGTGGGTCACCCGCGCCCGGGTCAAGGTCGACCGGGTGGCCTGCCCCTGGCTGATCCGTCGCTTCATCGATCCGCAGGCCGCCTTCCTGTTCGTTCCCCCAGACCAGGTCGCCGAGGTGGCGTCGCGGGAGGGCGCCACGCCCTACGACGTCGAAGCGGCTGACCTCGGCCACCACGGCGAGGAGTGCAGCTTCGATGCCTTCATTCGTCGCTACCGGCTGGAGGCGGATCCGGCGCTGCAGCGGATGCGGCTGATCGTGCGCGGGGCCGACACCGACCGGCCGGACCTGGCGCCCGAAGCCGCCGGCCTGAAGGCGGTGGCGCATGGCCTGTCTGCCATGGGCCATTCGGACGAGCGGCTCCTGGAGCTGCAGTTCCCCATCTACGACGCGCTGTATACCCACTGTGGTGGCGCCGTTCCGGCGGCGGGCGTCCACGCATCCCCACCGTAACGGATCGGTAACGACCGGAGCACGGCAATACGGTTCGCCACGATCCAGGCGTTGTCTATCTCTGGATGGCATCATTACGCACCCGTATTGCTTCGATCGCTCACGTTCTTCGCTCCGACGAAGGTCAGGGAATGGTCGAGTATGCCCTGATCCTGGTGTTGATCGCCGTGGTGGTGATCGTGGTGCTGATCGTGCTCGGCAACCAGGTGCAGAACGTGTTCTGCAACATCTCGGGCGGTCTCGGGCAGTAGCAGGACGCTAGCCTAGGGGTGTGGGCGCAAGCCGCACCCTGATCATCCTCGCCGGCGGCCAGAGCCGTCGGATGGGGCGGGACAAGGCACACCTGCCCACTGGGGCTGGCACACTCCTGGAGCGCATCGTCGACCGGCTGTCGCCGGTGGTGGACCAGGTGATCGTCGCCGGTGGGCCGCCGCCCTCCATCCCTGCGGTCCGCTGGGTTCCCGACGCCCGGTCGGGCGCCGGGCCCCTGGCCGGGATGGCAGCCGGCTTGGCCGCCGTGTCCTTTGACTTCGCCTGGGTCGTCGCCTGCGACCTGCCGGACGTGGAGCCGGGCGTCGGGGAGCTCCTCTTCGCCTCGGCGCCTGAGGTGGATGCCGTGGTCCCGCGGCTGGATACGAGGCCAGAGTGCCTCTGCGCGGTCTACCATGCCAGCCTGGCCGGGCGCATCCTGACCCTGCTCGATGCCGGCGAGCGGCGGGTCACGGCGCTGCTCGATGGGATCCGCGTTCGCTACGTGGAGGCCGCCGAGCTGCGCCACCTGGATCCGGAGCTACGCTCGTTCCGCAACCTCAACACCGAAGACGAGTACCAGGACTGGGTCACGTCGCTCCGTTGAGCTGGCGCTCCAGCGTGGCCGGATCGGCGGTGGGCGCCTGGCAGACAAAGGCCTCGCAGTAGTAGGCGGTCGCCCGGCCATCCAGCGGCGGCCGGTCCCGCAACCAGGGCACCGGGGGGGCCTCGCCGGGAGTGGCCTGGGCCACCAGCAAGTTCGGCTGATACCGCCGGCTGGCCAGCCGCGCCAGCGTCCCCAGCGCGGGATCGGTCAGAACGCCCACCAGCGCCAACTCGCGAGGCGGCGCCAGAGACTGGTCGAGCGCGGCCAGCAGACGGCCGAAGGCGCTTGGGGCTCGGGTGGCGACCCCGGCCAGTTTTGTGAACACGCGCGTGGCAATGTCGGTGCAGCGCTCGTCGTCGAACAGCCGGCCGCCGCGGACCAGCACATCGACGGCCAGC
>Ga0209802_1002154_pt1 | contig 13950 bp, 15 predicted proteins | sample GraSoiAngelo_129_FD_185886 | JGI IMG/M metagenome (GOLD analysis project Ga0209802, IMG submission 185886) | Grasslands soil microbial communities from the Angelo Coastal Reserve, California, USA - 14_0927_12_40cm (SPAdes) (version 2) | ecosystem: Environmental > Terrestrial > Soil > Grasslands ... | reverse complement strand
AAGCAGATGAAGTGGCCCTGGTCATGCCATTGGTTGATCTTTGTGATCGAGTCGGGATATGGCTTCGCGGATAACATCAGCTCAGAATGCTCATTGTCAACATGCTCGCAAATGCACCCGTCAATATCGATAATGAAGATCTTCCCCAACCAGACTCGTCCATTGAATAGCTCATGGAATGCTTAGAATGTTTCTAATTGCATATGTTTTCAACCAGCGCGTTGGATGGATTTGACCAATCCAGGTAGCGAGCGTAAGTTGGGAATCCGATAATCGGGGTTTCCTCCCCGGTTTCCTCTGAGATGAACGATGACGGAGATCATTCCGACAGCTTTTGCTCCCTCGATGTCGGTTCTGGGATTATCGCCGATGTAGATGCTAGATTTCGGCTGAACTCTGAGTTTTCTTGCTATTAGACTAAATGACTCATGGCCGGGCTTGACTCTAGGCGTGTCTTCGCCTGCCACCACGATAGCTTCGAATAGGTTGTGGAAAGGGACCTGTCGTATCCTCTTTCTCTTCATCCCCGGTGTCCCATCACTATCCGAGACGATACCAAGCTTGTAACCGGCGCGTTTCAATTTTCGGACGGTCGGCTCTGCGTCCTTGAAAGGGGGGCTGTTCGCCGCATAGATCCTCCAGTAATGAAGCGTTAGGTCTTGGATCCATTTTGGATCCATCCGCTTCAGCCCCAGTTCCTTGAACAGTGTCTTCCACCATACGTCTCTGTTGTACCGGAATTTTCGCCCCAACATCTCACGATCGATACGTCGCAGATGTTCGAATAATGGGACATAGCCGACAGAGTAGCCGTTTTTCTTCAGCTGCTTGGAAACAAGCTTCGCGACAGTAAGGAGTGCCAGTCTGGCCCCAATCGGCGACCTTAGCAGGGTGTTGTCTAGGTCGAAGACGACCGCTTCGATCTCTCGCGCCGGGATCGCTACTGCCTTCTAGTTGTAGGTCTCCGGTCTTCGGTCGGCGAACCGTTCTCTACGGAGACGGTTATGGAATGAGAGGTCGATCTCCTGGATCGCAATTCCCTCTCCCATTCTGGAAACTGACGCGATCTTCGGATGAGAGATCTTTGTTCTACGATCCTCTCTCAAGCTAATGATCATGCTGTGGCCGTCAAACCAAGGCGGCGCGTAGACGTTCGGAGCGACTATCGGCATGCGGTTCTCCAGGCAGCGGACAGTAACGTACTGTTGCCAGGGCGTGATTCCAGGCTTCACTATTCTCGACGGGCAGAGTATCAATTCGACGCCATTCAGTGCGTAGATGCGTGATGGTTCGGGAAAATCAACGTCGTAGCAGACTAGTATTCCGATCCTGTAGCCCTTCAACTGGAAGACGGGATAGGAACTTCCCGGTTTCGCGTATTTCCGTTCAAAACGGAACAAGTGGACCTTGAACTGTCGTCCAATAATCTCCCCATCGTCCCCAACAACCGGGCTGCTAAGCCGCACCTGTCCCTTGACCTTTTCATAGAACGCGCCTCCGACCACAGCAACTCCATACTCCTCAGCCAACGACTGCAGGCCCGGCAGAGGACTCATAGGCGTCGGAATCGTCTTCTCCGGCAACCAGTGTTCAGGTAGACAGATTATGTCCACCTCTTTTTCTGCGGCTTTCTTCGCGAGCTTTACCGCATGAAAGATTGTATCCTCGACGGACGCTTCGATTGGTTTGACTTGCACTGCTGCGGCTCTGATAATCTTCTTCGCCACTAAAGAGACAGTCCCAAGCTAGTCTCTCATTCTCTTGACCACCAGGTCAACTAGCTGCCGCGCAACCTCCCGCTTCTCAGCCAGAGGAATATGCACTACCTTCTTTCGACCATCCACAACATAGAGTTCGTTCGTATCCGCTTGGAAGCCTACGCCTTCGAGGCCAACATCGTTTGCAGCAACAAGATCAGCATTCTTCTCGTGTATTATCTTGAAGGCTTCATCGATCAGCTCCTCGTTGGACACTTTGTGTTCCGTCTTGAATGCTACTAGGAATGTCTTCGGGCTCGCTCTTCGGATCTCTTCCAATATTTTGGGGGTTGCGCGAAGTTCGAGGTTTATCTGCGGTTTCTCGCGGGTCTTGATCTTCTTCGGAGCGACCGTTACAGGTCTGTAGTCGGTCGGAGCCCCAGCAGCGAAAACTAGATCGGGCGCAGTCTTCTTGAGTTCACCGAGAACCGCTTCCAGCAGCTCGCTTGTACTCTCGACCCTGATAGTCTTAATTCCTGAAGGCGGATTTACCGTCCCGAGACCTAGTATCAACGTCGTCTCTGCGCCACGAGAAGCAACTTCCTCTGCAATAGCCACACCCATCTTGCCAGAACTCCGATTAGTGACGACGCGGACAGGATCTATGTGTTCGATTGTTGGACCTGCTGTCACTAGAACTCGTCGACCCTCCAAGTCCCTACTCTGATTATTGGAGAAGTGTGCAATAATCGAACGAATTATCTTCTCAGTGGAGGCAATCTTCGCTTTTCCCTCCAATATCTCTGGCTCGATGAATTCTACTCCGACCTTCTTGAGCCGTGAGATGTTCTCTTGGACGATCGGATGGTCGTATAGGGGCTCGTGCATTGCGGGCGCGATTACTACTGGAATTCGAGACCCTATCGCCGTCGCCGCGACTGTGGTGACTGGAGTATCATCGATTCCAGACGCCAACTTTCCAATCGTGTTGGCAGTCGCAGGTGCGATCAGAACTAAGTCTGCGTGACCCTCGCTCTTTCCTCCAAGCACGATATGTTCCAGCTTACCTGTTAGATGCGTGACTACAGGGTTTCCTGTCGCCCATTCGAGAAGATCGGCGCCAATCATCTTCTCAGTGGAAGGAGAAGTGACTGCGTAGACTTCTGCTCCGTGGCGCATAAGCTCGCGGGCAATCTCGGGGGCCTTGAACGAAGCTACACTACTAGTTACTAGGAGGGCGATTTTCTTTCCAGCAAGTTCTCGACCCTTGGAAGAGATGATGTCTTTGGAGGGATGACTCAAGAAAGATCCGTCCCGCTACCTCTTCAACCGTCCAGTTTCGTACGCTTCGTCCAATAGCTGGATTATTTCATTGAGAGTGTACTTGCCAGCGGAGGAAGGTATCCTGCGAAGGATGTCAGGTAAGGCGGGTAGCATGGGTCGTATGAATGCTGGAATCTTTTCGTACATCGCCTGTACTCCTGCTATGATCTCCGTCGCATCCTTGCCGTCGATGCTGGTCCCTTTCGGTTTCGCCTTGACGTTCTTGCCACTCAACATTCTCACAGCCTGACTGCCGCTCATTGCATTACCCTATAATTGGTTCTCGTTAGGCTGAAGTCGCCCACCAGGCTGATTTGAGATAGGCCTCCCTGCTGTACGAACGTCTCTAAAGATTCCGTGGAAGTCTTAGCAGTGTCTTAGTCAGGGAATAGGGGAGCAGGTGACTCTCCAAAGCCTGGGAGACTAGTCTGCAGTGCTGAACGATGCAAGAGAGTCCATTGGTGCCATTTTCTCCAGAGTCGACGCGAGAAGAGGATGAAGAATAGGTCGGCGACGATTATCAGCGGGTTGGCAAGGCCGATGCTTGCTATCAGACCGAAAACGGCGATTGGAAAGACCAGTCCTATGCTAAGCGCTACCTTCTCTTCTTGATTGTTCACTGTTCCCATCGACTTGTAAGCTCTCGTCAAGATGAACGCAGCAAGTATGATGTCTAACACGAAGGGGATTTCTGGGGGAAGATTTGCTCCCGCTGCGATTCCTCCGGCGAGGAGAGTTGCTGGAAACAATAGCGCGCCCGCGAAGGCGAACTTGCGTGGGCTCCACTTTGGTTGGCCCGGGTTGGTTCTAAGGAAATTGTCGGGAAGTTTTCTCGCTAAGACCACAAAAGTTGCGGCGACGAGCCCAGAGAAGAGAAGCAGGGTCCCGCCCGGATTATAGCCTGAGTAAATAGCCGAGACGAAGACAAAGAGGAAAATCGAGTCGGCAATAAGACAGAGGGCTGTCGCCGCTAGTCGCGTACCGGACACGAGGCTCTTTGTTTTTAGTTCTGGAAAGACGAGTCCGAAGAGGAAGATCGGTAGCCCGATGCTGTAGACAGAGTGGAATATCAACAGTCCAACGGTCCAGACCCAGTTTACTCCTAGCCAGTGACCGTAGAAGCCGAGGTTACCGACGGGGCCTGCTTTCGAATAGAAGAGGGTCCAAAGGTCCAATCCTTCCTCGACAATCCCATATGCGACTCCGAGGAGGAAGACTGAGGCCCAGCCTTTCTTCCATCGAATCATTGCTTCGCGTATCAATATGACTCCTGAACCGTATAATCCGACGTTAGCAGCGAGGAACAGGAAGAAGAGAGGAGGGAAAACGACTAGCAGGGTGATCTGGCTTGACGCGGAAAGATACTCTGGAATGCCGGGGGTTAGGAGAAGCAGGAATAGTATTGGATGAGACTTGAGAAACCGGACTAGTCTAGAGAGCATACTCACTGACTGCGGGCTCGGACTAGTCGGGAAGGGCGATGCCAAAGGCTTGGACCTCACAGCAGGGATTACCTGTCTGAGGCTATCTGAGAATTCAACATACTGTTCCCTGCGGTGGAGAGCGTCTTGAACAAGGAAGAAGTCGATTGGCCTCAGAAGCTGTTCATCAAACACGCAAACCTATTCCTGAGACTGTTGCAGAATAGGGCAGAATCGGCGAAGCTCGAAGTCGACGGACTAGTCCGAATCTTTGAAGAGTTCAAGGTCTCGACGCATTCGAGAATCCTTGACGTTTCTTGTGGAATCGGTCGCCACTCGATCCCGCTAGCAGAGAGAGGATACGATGTTCTCGGGCTAGACCTCTCACCTCTCTTCATAGCCAACGCGAGAGCGACGGCGAAAGCACGGAAGGTCAATTCCCACGCAAAGTTTCGCGTTGCAGACGTGAGAAAGGTCGCAAGTGTCCTCAAGACTGAGCAGCCGTTCGATGTGGTTCTGAACCTCTGGAGTTCACACGGATACTATGGTGAAGAAGAAGATGTTCGAATGTTCAGCGCTCTCAGGAATCGAGCAACACGAAACGGTCTGCTAGTGGACGACACGGTGAACCGAGAATATCTCGCCACGAACCCGCAAGCAAAAACGGTCGACACCGTTGGAGACCTGGAACTCCATGAACGTAGAAAGTTCGACCCAGAGACCTCTTGGAATGAGAGCATCTGGTCTTTCTACATGAGAAGTGGACGGGACCTCAAGCTAAAGGCGAAGGTGAGAATCCACCATCGTGTCTACTCGCTGCATGAGCTGAGAGCTTTGCTTGCAAGCGCGGGGTGGCGATACGTTAAGAGCTATGGCGAATACGACCTCGCGCGTTTCAAACCTAACTCCAAACGGATAATCGCCTGTTGTCGAGCCCAATAGTTACTGAGCTCACAACGGAGCATCAGGCCCCTTACGGGGCCACGCTTTGCCAGGTCCTTATCCTGGGCTTATTGTCTTTTGGTTTCGCTCGATCGAGTATTGCCAGTATTGCCGCTTATTGTGTGTGATATCACCTATGCGTGTCATCCCGATCTTCTCGGAAACTCGCATCGCTCCGATATTACCTACCCGAACAAGGCTAGTCAGTCGGGGCAGGTGCAATTGGTGGAAGGCAAAGTCTCGCACAGCAGCGGCCGCTTCCGTGGCATAGCCCTGATTCCAATAATCACTGCGAAATTCATAGCCGAGTTCGACAGCTTGCGCTCCGCCAATCTCCATACGCTGTAGTCCACAATTACCCACTAACAAGCCATTGATCTTCAAAATAACAGAAAATAGTCCATAGCCAAATTTGTTCCGGTGAGTCAGGTTACGGTGAATCCATTGCTCTAGCTGACTGCGTTCGAAAGACGCAACGTCGAACGAGGCCATGACCTTTGGATCAGCAAAGATACGCACAAAATCCTCGATGTCTGATTTTCTTATTGGTCGGAGCACCAAACGGGTCGTTTCTAGTGTTTGGGTCAAAGTGTATCATTGTCCTGGCTTCTTCAGGTCTCGGGATTCACAACCCATGCTTCTCCAGCGGTTCAGCAAGGAGCTCTCTGAACCGTCTATGTTTCGCCCTGGATTGAAACTCTTCCCTGACGAGACGCAGGGTTTCTTTGCAGAGTCTCAATGCCGACCGGTAAACTTTCGAGGTGTCTCTGGTCCCATCTATTCCGAGAGCTAGAGGATAGTCGGTTCCAAGGTGTCTGGGTCTCTTGGCCGCCTTCAAGACCTGATGCCAAACATAGTTCTCGCTGACAATCGAAATGTCGTTCAACACAATGAGGGCTCTCTCTACACACTGCGCGATGATCCGAGCCGAATGTCTCGTCATGTAATCATCTTGTTTGCGCCAACCATTCCTCATCTTGCCCGAATACTCGATCATGTAGTAGTACGCGTCCCAGAGAGATTTTTCCACGACCTTGTGCGGAGGCTTCGCTCCTTTCCAGCGTAGCAGAACCCTCCGAATGATGCCTTTCGGGTCGTAGAGGACCTTGGTTGCTAGCGCGCTGCCACGAGCCCAAAAGAAAGCCTTCGGATCAGTGAACTCCTTTTCCAATTCCGCAATCTTGAGAAATCCTATTCCAACATGGATGTCTCCGTCGAAATATGAGAACTCTGACGGCTTCTTTCCGCGATTTATCACCGCTAACATGTCAATATCGCTGAAGGGTCCCGGCTCACCCCTCGCGACGCTTCCATGCACGAGAACGCCGATCACACCCGGATATTCTCGCCTCACAAAGAATGCAGCACGTTTTGCTGCCTCGTCAAAAAGCCGCTTCAACTCAATTCGCGTCAAGCTTTCCAGCGCGGTCAAGATTCCTTCACCTGAGGAGAATCGCTAAGGCTGTCGCCACCTAGCTACTCGCGAAGTTACCGCCAGGGCGATTGTGAGTGAGACTGCAATCAGGAACCAGCCTGTCAGGGGAGACCAGTAGGGTAGGGTCGGAGCAGTACCCATAGCGTCTCGTATTAGAAGGGCCGCGTTGGTTGTTGGGATAACATAGGTGAGTAGCAGAATATTGTGTGGAAGAATCTCGGCTGGGTAGAAGACTGGAGGCAGGATTCCGACGAGGACGCTCAGGAGTAGCCCTGACTGCCATCCGTTTCGCAGATTTGAGGTGAAGGTTGAGACGAGGTATCCGATCGCGGATGAGAAGAGCCAGACTCCCACGAGAGATACTATTACGACGGGGAGAAAGATTAGTGGTAATCCGATGTAGACGAGCAGGGGAAGTAGCACTACTAGTGCTGGGGAGGCGAAGAATAGTCCCGCGAACGCGATACCCAGCAGGTAGCCGAGCTGGTTGACTGGGCTCGCGACGAAAAAGTCCTGAAGCTTCGTCTCTAGTCGATACCATGTTGCGTCTCCGGCGAGTCCAGTGCCGACAGTTGATAGCACCAGCAGGAGTGAGCCGATTACTCCCAGCGCGAAGGATCGTCCGCCCGTCGTGACTGTTATGATGAATAGTAGGCTGAACGGAGTAGCGAATAGCCAGACAAGGCTCAGCAGGTTCCTTCGGAGCCAAGTTATTGAGAGCATGTAGCCTATTACGACCGCGGCCCGGAACTGTTTTGCTCCGCTCATTCCTCGGCCTTCCCGACTAGGTCCACGAACAGATCCTCCAGTGAGACCCTTGCTAGACCTACATCTGAACCGCGCTTCAATGCTTCATCGGCCAGCTCTCTTCCCAGTCGATCATCTGTTAGGACTCTGAATCTCTCAGCCAGTTTCACAACTCGACCGTACCGGCTCAGTTCTTCCTCGGAAAAGGTCGAACCGACAACGTCGACGCGGACCCGTTCTTTCACCTTCCGGAGAAGCTCTGCTGGACTCCCTGACAAGACCATTTTTCCATGATCAATTATCGCAACGTTGTTGGACAGTATCTCGGCCTCATCAATGTAATGAGTCGTCAATAGTATGCTTCGTCCCTCCTTCTGGATCTCGTTGAGAACGCCCCATATTCTACGGCGGGTGACCGCGTCAAGTCCCAGTGTAGGCTCGTCAAGAAAAATGAGCTCTGCGTCGGTCGCCACGGCCATCGCTACGCGGACCCGTTGTTTTAATCCACCGGACAACGAATCAGCAGGCTGGTTGCTGTATTCTGTCAGCTCCAACCGCCGTATCGTTTTCTCTGATCTCTCGTGTGCCTGGTTCCGCGACATGCCCCGGGCTAGGAGCGTCAAATAGACGTGGTCCCACGGCGTCAAGGGTCCTATCGTGCTGCCCTCTTGAGGTACGACCGCGATCTTACTCCTGATCTGTAACGGCTCATCTCTGACATCATGTCCCAGAACTGAAATTCTGCCCTTGCTCGGCATCAGCTGCGTTGCAGCGATTCTGAGAAACGTGGTCTTGCCCGCGCCGTTGCGGCCGAGGAGGGTGAAAATCTCGCCGCGACCAATTGTTAAGGTGATGTCTGAGAGAGCTTGTGTCCTAGAACGGTGGTAGATCTTTGATAGAGACACGGCTTCTATTACATTCAATTATAGATCCTTCCATCTAATCCACCGCTATCTGCGGACCCTACTACCCTCGGTTGAAGGCGAAAACAAGTCTGGATTTCAGCTTTTGCCTATGGCCCGGCCCCGGGTCCCTTGGATTGACGTGCGAGAGTATTCTGCACGCAAGCTCGCTGATTTTTTCTTTAATAGACACAGTGTCTTTGAACATTTCTGTAGATGTTAGTGGAAACTGGTTATGCTGATGTGGACGGTGGCAGACTGTACTACGAGACGAGCGGAAAGGGTCCCGCGCTGGTCTTGATACATGCTGGATTCTTGGACAGTCGAATGTGGGACATCCAGTTCCAGCTATTTTCAGAAAACTACAGAGTCATCAGGTACGACGTTCGCGGTTTTGGCAAGTCTGACGTCGCACGGACGAAATTCTCCGATTACAAGGATCTCCGCAGAATTCTCGATCATCTCGAAGCAAAAACGGCCTCTGTGGTAGGCGTGTCTAACGGAGGGAGGATAGCCTCCGATTTCGCCGTCGAATGCCCGTCAATGGTAGACCATCTAGTCCTTGTCTCTCCGGGAATGAGCGGCTACAAGTTCTCCGGTCCAGAAGAAGAGAAGCTATGGGAGGAGTTTGACAAGCAGATGAAACCTCAGGAAGAAGCGGACCGAGAGGGTAGAGCCGCAGACGCAGTCGAGATGGACATAAACGCATGGGCCCCCGCCCAGACATTAGCCAACCGAGAACGCATTACGCAGATCGCAATGGACAACTTTCATGTCCATGTTGAGAATCCATGGAAGCTTCAGGTTCCTCCTGAGCCGCGAACCTGGGAGCGTCTATCCAATATTCGTGTTCCAACCCTCTTGATTATCGGTGATAGAGATGTTCCCGCGCAGATACTCATGGTCGACAACATTCACACTCACATTCCAGGCTCCAAGAAAGTGCTCATCCACGGGGCGGATCATATTGTTAACATGTCGAAGCCTGACGAGTTCAATAGAACAGTCCTTGAATTCCTAAGAACACAAACCCAAGAGATACAAGCATAGCTTCTGCCTGGACCAAGGCTGGATAATCAGGTCAATCGAATGGTCCCAGCCGGCTCAAGCTGCCGGTGACAACACGACCATATGAGAACAAGAGATGCGCTGAGCATCATGGGGAAAATACACAGGGTCGAGAAGTTCTTCGATGTTCTGATGAGCTTCGCCACCCTCGTCGGTTTCGCGAGCACGGCCATCCTGGCCTGGACATTCCTCAACACCAAACCGGGCCCGATCACTTCTGGGACCTCGAACCTAGGGGTTGCGGGATTCTCCCTGGCGCAATACCCAACACTGATAATTCAAGGAGTGCCTTTCTTCTGGATCTTCTTCAGTCTGGTGACGCTATCGGCGGGTCACACCTATCGTTCGGTAAAACACATAGTACTGTCGATCGCTGGAAAGAGCTACTTCCCGCATGCTCCCCATCTCATGCGCACTCAACCGATCCCCACACCAACTGCTCCAAAACTGAGACAGACTGAACCTCACCAGTAAGCGACCAGCCTCTGCTCCGAAGCTTCTCAACTCCTAGCGTCGGAGCGATCGGTAATACGAAACATTATCCCAGTCATCTGATCCCATTCTAGCTGTGAAAATTTTCCGTTGGATGCTAGCAACGTCGACATGACCGGCAAAGTATGCCTAATCACTGGGGGTAATTCTGGAATAGGCAAAGCCACGGCAATGGGTCTCGCCAAGCTGAACGCCTCAGTTGTGATAGTCTCTCGGGACAAGGACAAAGGCGAAGCGACGCTCATTGAGATGAGAGCCAAGAGTGGAAATCGAAATCTCGACGCGATGACAGCGGACCTCTCCTCCCAAGACTCCGTCCGCGAACTAGTGCATGACTTCAAGGGCAGATACAAGAAGCTCAACGTTCTCATTAACAACGCCGGGATCTTCCTGCCCAGGCGAGTCCAGACTGTCGATGGACTCGAGGCAACCTTTGCTACGAACCACCTGGGACACTTTCTTCTCACCAATCTACTCTTAGACGTGTTGAAGGCCAGCGCACCGTCTCGAATCATCAACCTATCATCCTCGGCCCACTATGGAACCGAGATGGATTTCGAGGATCTACAGGGCGAGAAGAAGTACAGCGGATACCACGCCTACAGCCAGTCAAAACTAGCCAACGTTCTCTTCACGTATCAACTGGCAAAACAGTTGGAGGGCATGGGGGTCACGGTCAACAGTCTCCACCCTGGCGTTGTCAGAACGGGCTTTGGAAAAGACCAGGGCGGCCTCATGTCGATTCTCGTCACGGCGGGCCGTCCTTTCATGATTAGTCCAGACAGGGCTGCTAGAGCTGCAATTTATCTCGCAACGTCGCCGGAATTGGAAGGCGTTAGTGGAAAATTCTTCTCAAGAGGGAAAGAAAAGAGATCATCTAGAGAATCCTACGACGAGACCTCCGCTCAGAGACTATGGAAGATAAGCGAAGAGCTAACAAGACTAAACGCCTGAGACTGAGGCCGCGTTGGATGACCAGACATCTATTTACGAAAGTCTGAGAGGCTGGATATTACAACTGCCTGGAGTAAGAGAGGTGCCTCATAGAGTCGGAGGGGTCGAATTCCAGGTCGATGGCGTCGAATTCATGCACTCCCACGGACCCTCATGGCTCGACATTCGGCTCTCGAAAGAGGACCAGGCATCAGTATTGAAGACCGGACAGGCATTTCCCCACCGAGCACAAGTGCACAGCGAAGCAGGGTGGGTTGGCTTGCGAATCGAGAACTCGCAAGATCTTGGGAAAGCGAAGAGGGTCATACAGTTGGCTTACGAGAAGGCAAAGAAGAATCCGGAAGATCTCAAGCCTAGATGAAAGCAGGAGGGTCCAGTGGAGAATGCTGTTGCAAAAATCTCCTCGAAGGCCAGCTAATTCAATAGCCCCCGGAGTCTCAGAACCTAGGCGAGTTAGACTTCGAATTGAAAGCCATTCCTCCTACCTACGCTCCACCTCGTCCACCACCAAGTGGAAAACCACTTACCAACCGCCAGAAAGTAGCGCTAGCAGCTACGATCTTAGTCACGATCTTGATCGTCGTGTTGTTAGGATTATTCTTACAACATCGTGTCTAGCCTCGATATCCCACGAGGAAATGAGATCCTCTCAGAAGATGAACTTCACCGAGCAAATTTGAGACGGGGCAGAGCTTTGTGAGCGGCCCTCTAACTTCGGCTTGATGTCTTCTTGGTCCCTGGAGCTTCTCTTGTCGGTTCTTCGGGGAAGAGGTCCTTGGGCATCCCAGACATGACATCGGCGAACGAATCTCTCCCAGATCCCGGAATTCCTGGATTGTGAGTCCTGATTCTGTTGAAGAGGTCGTCTATCTTATCGCCTATCTTGCTCTTCTCCTTGATCGTCTCATCAAGCTCCTGGCCATCACTCTCCAATCGCTGCAATCTAGCGGCCAGGCCCTCAATTCCTTTCGAGACTTCCAACATTCCGTTAACTGTTGCGAGAGATGACTTCAAGGTGGAGAGTTCTTTCTGGAGGGCTTCACGATAGCTGCGTAGCCTGTCGAGTATGGGCTGGTAGAGTCTCAAGAAATCAGTCATGAGATTCTCAAACTGTCTAATCGCCAGCGTGTATCTTTCTTCCTTCTTCTTCTCCGCAAACCCTTTCGCTGTCTGAATGAGCTTCTCGCGAAGAGTTACCCTCTCTATCACATCGTCAAGAACTTCACGTATGTTGTAAGACTCGTCGAACATCGTTTCGCGCATTAGGAACCGAATAACCCGCATTCCAAAGGGAGCCTTAAGAAATCCGTCACCAACGAATCAGCAAACCGGTAATCCAGGTTCTCATCATCCAAGTGGTGGACTTGGATTCGGTGGCCGAACGAGTTTTGGCTGAAGCGGTCGACGATGCGGCTGCGTTTGAGGCTTCTATGTTGCCGGCTATGGTATTTATTCCGGGTGGTGCAGTATTGATTGAATTTCTTGCTTCGAAGATCTGAATTGAATCTCTCGTCACAGAGACGTCAAATATTTTCTTTGTTACAGGATAGTTGCGCGCTGTTATTGTTAGCTCAACTTGCAAGTGATTGGTCATATCAGGAACATTCAGTGTTTCAAGATTCTTCGGATCCGTGGGGTTGTAATCTGGTAATTCCCATAAACTCAATAGCGGACTGATTCCCGTATCTGTGCATAACCAAAATGCTGGTCCTTGCTTCATGAAGAAACCGACCTGGAGGTACTTGGATTCTTTGTGATGAATGTCCTCGCTAATGTTCTCAAGAAGAATGCCAAGATTATCAATGCGTAGTTTTTCATGCAATTGAGTCAATCTCCTGCGTTTGGATACAGAATACCAATTCAGGTAACCTTGGTCAACCCAAATGTACCTCTCTGAATGGACAATTTTTGAGAGATACCTCACCGTAACACGGCAGTTCTCAGCATCACTGCCTATGTTTTCTACGCGAAGTATTCCGAACTTGGCATCAAGTTCGTTCTGGATGATGGTGCTCTGTGGTGCCTTTCCATTTTCTTGAGTAACTGTGCCAAACGACCATGCCAAAGAAAGGAATTGGATCGGGTTAAACTCGGTGCGCTTTGTGAGTTGCAAAGGCTCGAAGGAAAGAATAGATGAGTCCTCCGTCCCTAAGAGGAAGTCCAGTAGTCTGTCGGAGTATCTAGATGCCAAAAGGCTCCCTACCGTTGAGATAAATGGTCCAATTATCGCTCCGTCCGGTAAAGTGATGGCAGAAGTGAGCGATACCCAGAGCACTAGCGCGATCCAAAGAGCTAGAGCAATGGATCTCTGAACGCGCTTTCGACGGAAGAAAGCCCGTATTTTGGTCGAGTGCACGATATACCGCGCTAGCCATCGGCGAGACATTATTTTTAGTTATCTCGAAATTCTATCAGAACTGGAAAAGCGCTACGCATAGCTGACATCATTCACGTTCTTCCGGACACTCAAGTCAATACGTGTAATTTCAAGGGTTGGCGAAGAATAACGGTCTCAGACGCGTTTCAGCGGGTCTATCCATGATCTGATTTCAATGAGGGAAGAAAAGTATAGCGAGTATTTATTAGACCGGTTTCTCGCCCGCCCTTTCGCGTGCAGAAAATGCACCACACTAGAGTCGTACACTTTGAGATACCGGCCGACAACGAGGAACGAGCCAAGAGCTTCTACCAGAAAGCCTTCGGATGGGACATCAGCAAGTACCCCGGAATGGAGTACCACATGGTCGGAACCACAGAAGTTGACCAGAAGACTCGGCAGCCTACAGCACCAGGAGCCATCAACGGCGGACTAACAAAACGAAACAGCGAAGTCAAGAACACAGTCATCACAGTCGACGTTGCTGACATCGAGGCTACATTGAAGAACGTAGAGAAGCTAGGCGGCAAGATGGTCCGAAAGAAGGAGCCAGTTGCCGACATGGGCTTCACAGCCTACTTCAAGGACACCG
>Ga0209802_1002151_pt1 | contig 13956 bp, 11 predicted proteins | sample GraSoiAngelo_129_FD_185886 | JGI IMG/M metagenome (GOLD analysis project Ga0209802, IMG submission 185886) | Grasslands soil microbial communities from the Angelo Coastal Reserve, California, USA - 14_0927_12_40cm (SPAdes) (version 2) | ecosystem: Environmental > Terrestrial > Soil > Grasslands ... | reverse complement strand
CGGTGCGCGCGACTCGCGGAAAAGGGCCGGCCCGAATCCTCGCCGACCTGCTCGCGCAGGGCGTGGACCGCGGGGTCGCGGAGGACGCGGTGGGGCGCGCGCTCGCAGAGGAAGGGATCGATCCTCAGGTCGAAGCCCGGGCCGCGGCCACGAAGCGGGCCCGTCAGCTGGGCGGGTTGCCGCCGCCGGTGCGGCGTCGTCGGTTGCTCGCCTTTCTGGTGCGCCGGGGATACTCGGGTCCGCAAGTGAGGGAGCTGGTAAGGGAGTTGTGCGGGTAGGCGTCGGTCTACGCGGAATGGGGTTCGGTGAGCCCCGGGGCGTCGCCGCGGGGTCGGTCTGCTGGGACTAGGTGTTCCGCGACCCCGGGGCATGGCCCCGGGGTTAACCCACCCTGAAGGGCGTCGCGTGCGAAAAAGGGGACCTCACAAGGCGTGCGGATTATACGCTCACGTCACCTGGCACACCTGGCGCCGTGTCGCTGCCATCCGCAAACACGACGTCTCGTTGATTGCGGATTCGGTGCGCGATGCGGGATGCCGTACTAACATCCGTGTTCATGCTCAGGCTGTGTTGAGCGACCAGGTGCACGTCGTGGTCAGCTACCCGCCACACGCGACGCTTGCAGCGTTTGTGCGCGACGCGAAATCGGAATCGGCGCGGCGCGTCAACTCGGCGCGCCTGGACGCGCAGCGATTGCGGTGGTGTCGCGGTTACTACGCTGGCTCTCTCTCGCGGAGTCACGTTCTTGCGGCGCGGTCCTACCTCGCACGGCAGTTTCAGCGGCACCCCAACCGCGTCCCATGCTAGCGTGAGTGGGGTAACCCCGGGGCCATGCCCCGGGGTTACCGGACACCTTAAGTCACGGTTAGCCTTTCAGTTGCCCTGTGGCGCGGTATATTCCCCCCCATGACGTCCGCCGAAATCCGCCGCACGTTCCTCGCGTTCTTTGCGGCCCGGGGGCACCGCGAAGTGCCGAGCTCCCCCCTGGTCCCGGCGGACGATCCCACCTTGCTGTTCACCAACGCCGGCATGGTGCAGTTCAAGCGCGTGTTCCAGGGGCTCGAGCGGCGCGACTACACCCGCGCCGTCACCTGCCAGAAATGCGTGCGCGCCGGTGGCAAGCACAACGACCTGGAGCAGGTAGGCCACACGGCCCGGCACCACACCTTCTTCGAGATGCTCGGCAACTTCTCCTTCGGCGACTACTTCAAGAAGGAAGCGATCGCCTACGCCTGGGAGTGGGTGACCGGGAAGGACTGGCTGCGGATCGACGCCGCGCGACTGTACGTCACCGTGCATCACAGCGACCAGGACGCTCGCCGGCTGTGGCGCCAGGTGACGGGCATGCCCGACGCGCGCATCTACGGGCTCGGTGACCAGGACAACTTCTGGCAGATGGGCGACACCGGGCCCTGCGGGCCGTGCTCGGAGATTCTCGTCGACATTCGCGGGAAAGGGGAAACGGGCAAGGGGAAAGGGGATCTCGGTCTCGACGAGTTCGTGGCGTTGACCGAGGCCGGGAAGCTGCTGGAGATCTGGAATCTCGTGTTCATGCAGTTCGATCAGCAGGCCGACGGGTCGCGCCCGCCGCTCCCCGCTCCCTCGGTCGACACGGGAGCGGGGCTGGAGCGGATCGCGGCCGTCATGCAGGGGGTGCCGTCGAACTTCGACACGGACTCGTTCGTCCCGCTCATCGAGCGGGCGGTCGAGGTGATCGGCCGGAAGTACGACCGCGGGCCCGGTGGCGCCTCATATCGCGTGCTCGCCGACCACGCGCGGGCGGTCGCGTTCCTGTTGGCCGACGGCGTGTACCCCTCCAACGAGGGGCGCGGCTACGTGCTGCGCCGCATCCTGCGCCGGGCGGTGCGGCATGCCTGGCTGCTCGGGCGCCGCGAGCCGACGCTGGTGCACCTCGTGCACGCGGTGGGGGGCGTGATGGGGAGCGTCTACCCCGACCTGGTGCAAAAGCGCACCCACCTCGAGAGCGTGACGCGCGCCGAGGAGGAGCGGTTCTTCGACACGATCGAGGGGGGCCTCGAGCGCCTGGAGCAGCTCAAGCACGCGCAGCAGATCTCGGGCGCCGAGGCGTTCAAGCTGTACGACACGTACGGGTTCCCGATCGATCTCACGCAGCTCATCGCCGCGGAGCGGGGTCAGACGGTCGACGTGGCGGGCTTCGAGCGCGAGCTAGGACGGCAGCGCACCCGCTCGCTCGAGGCGCTGGAGCGGAGCAAGGGGGGAGGAGCGGGGAAGGTCGCCGTCCACGTGAAGCGAGACGGCGAATGGCGCACCGTGAAGCCCAGGGCCAAGCAGAAGTGGGTGGGCTACGACACCACCGAGGCCGAAACCGACGTGCTCCGGTTTCGGCAGGCGAGCGACGTGGTGGAGGTGGTGCTCCAGGAGAATCCGTTCTACGCCGAGTCGGGCGGCCAGGTCAGTGACACGGGGCAGGTGCGGGGGGAGGGGTGGACGCTCGACGTGGAGGGCGTGGAGAAGGTGGATGGCGTGAGCGCCGTCGTGGGCCATTTCGCCGACGAGTTCCAGCCGACGCCGGTGCGTGCCCAGGTCGACGAACCCCGCCGCAAGAACATCGAGCGGAACCACACCGCGACGCACCTGGTGCACGCGGCGCTGCGCAAGATTCTGGGACCGCACGTGCGGCAGCAGGGCTCGGTCGTGGATCCCGAGCGGCTGCGCTTCGACTTCGCGCATCACGGGCCGGTGGACGACCCGACGCTCGCCCGGATCGAAGAAGAGGTGAACCGCCACGTGTGGGAGAACCTGCCCGTCACCACGCGCGAGATGAAGTACAAGGAAGCGATCGCCGCAGGCGCCATGGCGTTCTTCACCGAGAAATACGGCGACCGGGTGCGGGTGGTGGACGTGCCGGGCGTATCGCTCGAGCTGTGCGGCGGCACTCACGTGCCGAGCACCGGGCAGATCGCGCTGTTCCGGTTCACGCACGAAACGGGGGCGGCGGCGGGGGTGCGGCGCATCGAGGCCGTGACCGGACCGGGGGCGTACGCGCTGATCCGCAAGCTCCAGGGCGAGCTGGAGGACGCGGCGGGCGCGCTCAAGACGCAACCGGAGCATCTCGTGCGGCGCATCGAGCAGCTGGTCGACGAGAATCGGAAGCTCGAGAAGCGAATCGAAGGGTTGCTGAAAGCCGGAGCCGTGCAACCGACGACGGGCAACGTGCAACGGATCGGCGACATCGAGCTCTACGTCGACGAGAGCACGCTCAGCGACCGCGACCAGATCGGCCTGGTCATGGACGCGTTCCGGGCCAGCCATCGCCGGGCGGTCTCCGTGCTGTTCACCAACGGCGAGCGACCCGGGATCCACGTGGGCGTCACCGACGACCTGGTGGCCCAGGGCGTGAAGGCGGGCGACATCGCGGCCGCTCTCGCCGCGGTCTCGGGAGGCAAGGGGGGCGGCCGGCCGCACTTCGCATCGGCGGGCGCCGGCGACCCCGCCAAACTGGGCGAGACCCGCGCGCAGACCGCGGCCATCGTCCAGCGGCTGCTCGCACGATGACCCGGCGCGCGCTGCTCGCATGGCTCGAGGCGCGCCGCCCGGCGCCGCCCGACATTCTGCGCCCCTCTCTCGCGGCCGCCGTGAACGACGCGGACCTGCCGCTCCCGGAGCACCTGGCCCTGTTGGGGCAGCGCCTGCTGGCACGGGTTGCTGAACGACCGGCGGGCGGGCGCGAGCTGGCGCTGGACCTGCTCGCGGCCGACGCATTCGTCACCTACGCGTTCGAGGCACAGGCCGAAGCCGACGTGGCCGGGCTCGCGGCGCTCGCGGCACGGGTGGGAGCCGGGTCGTGAGCACGCTGCTCGGCGCTGGGCCGGGGCTGCTGGTGCTGGTGGACCCGAGTCGCACGGCGCCCGCGGAGGCCGCGGCGGTGGCCCGGGCGGCGCGCGCCGCCGGCGCCGCGGGCATCCTCATCGGCTCGTCCTTCGACGGCACGCAGGACACGGAGCTGGTGGCGCGCGCGATCCGGCACGCGGCCGCGGGGCTGCCCGTGGCGCTGTTCCCGGGCTCCGCGCTGCAGCTCACGAGCGAAGTCGATCTGATCCTCTTCCTTTCTCTCGTATCCGGGCGTAACCCGCAGTACCTGATCGAAGAGCACGTGCGGGCCGTACCCTTCCTCACGCGCCACGCCGTGCCCACGCTCTCGACCGGCTACATCCTGGTCGACGGGGGACGCGTGACCAGCGTCGAAGCCGTGAGCCAGACGCGCCCGCTCCCCGCCGACAAGCCGGAGCTGGCGCGGGCGCACGCGACGGCGGCGCGGCTCATCGGCATGCAGGCGATCTATCTGGACGCGGGGAGCGGCGCCCCCCGACCGGTGTCGGCCGAGGTGATCCGTGCGTGCCGCGAGGGGGTGCCGGGCCTGACGCTGTTCGTGGGCGGCGGGATCCGGAGCCCCGAACAGGTGCGCGCGGCCCGGGGAGCAGGCGCGGACTTCGTGGTGGTGGGGACGGCGCTGGAGGAGCGGGGCGCCGGGAGAGGGGAGGGGCCGGACGCCGATCTGCCAGCGCTGGTGCGGGCGGCCGCCGGGTGACCCCCGCGGAGCAGGCGCGGGCCGCCCTCGCCGGCCTGGCGGCGCTCGCCTCGCGCGTGGCGGAGCAGCATGCCGCCGACATCGCGCGACTGGCCGCTCTCTACGTCGACACGCTGCGCGGCGGTGGTACGCTGTGGTTCGCGGGAAACGGCGGCAGCGCCGCCGACGCCCAGCACCTCGCCGCCGAGTACGTCGTCCGGTACGGGCAGACCCGGCGCGCCCTCCCGGCAGTCGCGTTGACCACCGACACCTCGCTGCTCACGGCGTGCGGCAACGATCTCGGGTTCGAGGCGATCTTCGCGCGGCAGGTGGAGGCGCTGCTGCGGCCCGGCGACCTGCTCGTGTTGCACTCGACCAGTGGCGAGAGCGCGAACGTGGTGCGCGCGGCCCAGGCGGCCCGCGCCAAGGGCGTCCGCGTGGTCGCGCTGCTCGGCAAGGGCGGCGGCGCCGTGCGACGGCTGGTCGACGACTCCCTCGTCATCCCGGCCGATGAGACGTCGCATATCCAGGAGCTGCATCTCGCGGTCGAGCACGTGATATGTGAGATCGTGGAAGAACGCCTGAAGGCATGAACGCGGAACGCGGAAGTCGGAACGCGGAACAGAGAGGCGAGCGTCGCCGCCGCAAGCGACCTCCCATTGCTGTTCCGCGTTCCGCGTTCGCACTTCCGCGTTTCGAGGCGGAGCGGTGATAGACCTCTCGGGGAAGCGGGCGTTCGTGACGGGTGGTGGCCGGGGCATCGGCCGTGCGACGGCGCTGTTGCTGGCGCAGGCCGGATGCCGGGTCGCGGTCGGGTACAAGAGCCGCAAGCAGGACGCCGAAGAGACCGTGAGGGCGCTAGCGGGGGGCGCAGGGCGGCAGCAGGCGGTCGCGGTCGGGGGCGACCTGGGAGATCCGGCCGCGGCAGAGCGGGCGGTCGCTGAGGCGGCGCGGGCCCTCGGTGGACTCGACCTGCTGATCGTGAATCACGGCATCTGGCCTCCCGGCGAGATCCCGCTTGAGCGCATGACGGACGCGCAGTGGGATCAGACGATGCGCGCCAATCTGGATGCCGTGCTGTACGTGTGCCGCGCCGGCGTGCCGCTGCTGCCCGACGGTGGCAAGGTGGTGCTCGTTTCGTCCACGGCGGGGCAGCGGGGCGAGGCGTTCCACGCGGATTATGCTGCGACCAAGGGCGCGATCATCGCGCTCACGAAATCCCTCGCCGTTGAGCTCGCCCCGCGCCAGATCGGCGTGAACTGCGTGGCGCCCGGGTGGGTCGATACAGAGATGTCGGCGCAGCCCTACGGGCGGGATACGGGAGAGGGGAAGCGGGAGATCGAGGACACGATCCCGTTGGGGCGGGTCGCGAGTGCCGAGGACGTCGCCGGCCCGATCGTGTTTCTCTGCTCCGATCTGGCGCGCCACATCACGGGCGAGGTCCTCAATGTCAACGGCGGGAGTGTGCTGTGCGGGTGAATGAATTGCGGATTGGGGATTGCGGATTGCGGAATGGCAATGAAAGCTCGCTCGCTTCGCGACCCCCACATGTACAATCCGCAATCCGCAATCCGCACTCCGCAATCCGTCCCTTATGAAGTTCCCCGACCGCCTCCCGATCCCTGACGAGGTGCTCAAGATCGCACAGCGGCTCGAAGAGGCCGGCTACGAAACATGGTGCGTGGGCGGCGCGATCCGCGACAATCTGCTGGGAGTCGAGAACCACGACTTCGATCTCACGACCGCGGCGCCGCCGGAGGACGTACGGCGCCTGTTCAAGCGCACGGTCCCGGTGGGGATCGAGCACGGCACCGTGGCGGTGCTCGATCGGGACAACCGGGCGCACGAGGTCACCACGTTCCGCAGGGACATCCGCACCGACGGCCGGCACGCCGTGGTGGAGTTCGGCGTGTCGCTCACCGACGACCTCGCGCGGCGCGACTTCACGATCAATGCGATCGCCTACCATCCGATCCGGCACGAATGGCGCGACCCCTTCAAGGGTGCCGAGGACCTGGCCAAGAAGCTGATCCGCTCGGTGGGCGACGCGAACTGGCGGTTCCAGGAGGACTATCTCCGGATCCTGCGGGCGTTGCGCTTCAGCGCGCGCTTCGAGTTCCGCATCCACGGCGCCACGCTCGAGGCGGCGAAGGCCAACGCCCAGGGGTTGTCGCAGCTGTCGGCCGAGCGCGTGCGGGAGGAGTGGTTCAAGGGGATTCGGACGGCGGGCCGGGTCTCCAAGCTGCTCGCCCTGTGGATCGATGTGGGGGCGGCGAGGATCTGGCTGCCGGAGATTCCGGGAAACGGGAAAGGGGAAAGGGGAAAGGTGGACAAATTGCCGCGCGATCCGGTCCTGGTGACCGCCTTTCTCGCGTCGGACCCGGCCTCGCTCTTGACGCGCCTCAAGAGCTCCAACAAGGACATCGAGCGGGCCCGCGCGATTGGGGAATGGCGGGACACGTATCCCGATCCGAGGCACCTTCCCGAGGTCCGGAAGTGGCTCTCGCAGGCAGGTGAGTACGCGGACGACCTGCTGGCACTGCTGCCGGGACTGGACCTTTCCCGTTTCCCGTTTCCCGTTTCCCGCCTGCCCAAGGTCGTCGAGTCCATCCGCGCCGCGCAGGACCCGTTGACCCTCAAAGACCTCGCCGTCACCGGGGACGACCTCATCGCCGCGGGCGTGCGACCCGGTCCGGAGGTGGGCGAGACCCTGGCGCGACTGCTCGCCGACGTGCTGGAAGACCCCACGCACAACACGCGGGAACGGCTGCTCGCCCGTGTCTAGCGCGCTGCTGTACGCCCTGGTGGCGGCGCTGGGCAACGTCGCCGGCGGCCTCGCGGTGACCCGCCGCGCGGCGCGCGAGCTGGCGCTGATCGAGCACTTCGTCGCGTTCGGCGCCGGGTTCATGCTGGCGGTGGCGCTGGTGGAGCTGCTCCCCGAAGCGTTCGCTCGCTCGGGCCCCGCGGCCTCGGGGCTGGTGCTTGCGGGGTATCTCGCGGTGCACCTCACGCAGCATACGCTGACGCCCCACTTCCACTTCGGCGAGGAGACGCACGCTGTCAACCGGGTGGCCGGCACGTCGGCCCTGGTCGGCCTGTTGCTGCACACCTTTTTCGACGGCGTCGCCATTGCCAGCGCCTTTCTGGTGCGGCCGGCGCTGGGCGTGATGGTGTTCATCGCGATCTTCCTTCACAAGCTGCCGGAGGGCGTGACGGTGTCGAGCCTGATGCTGGCGGGCGGGCGCTCCCGCGGGCAGGCGATCACGGCGGCGGCAATGCTGGGCGGCGCGACGCTCGCGGGGGTCGTGTTCACGGACCAGGTCTCGTTCCTGGTGCGGCACGGACTGGCGCTGTCCGCGGGCGTCACGATCTACGTCGCGGCGTCGAACCTGGTGCCCGAGTTCCAGGGCAAGCGGGGGTGGAAGCTGCCGGCGGCGTTTTTTTCCGGAGCCCTGGCGTTCTACGTCACGAAGACCCTACTCGATGCCCTTTCCTGATCGGGAACGGGGAATGGGGAAAGGGGAAAGGTGTTGGTGTACGGGCTCCGAGCTTGCGGAGTAGCCCCACCAGCAGGCGCACGACGCGTAGAGCAAGATGGAGTTCCGGCTCGACGGCACTCTGCATGACCAAACCCAGGTCTCTGGCGATCTCGAGATGACAGTGGAGCTCAGCCGCGGAGCCGAGGGCAATCCGGAGACACCGGATGAATTGAATGGTCGTGCCGAGTGCGTATCCTTCCACCATGTTGGCGGGGACCGATACGGCAGCCCGACGGATCTGGTCGGAGAGCCCGAAATGACGACTCAGAGGCTTTTCGAGTGTGAGTCGGTACGCCGAGCGGGCGAGCTCATTTGCGCAGATCCACGCCTGCAGCGACGCCAGCTGCTTCATGCCACCAGAGTAAGATCGACGGGCTCCGAAGCTGCGACCGAGATGACGCGGACCGTGGCCAAAAAATGCGTGTCCCCATTCCCCTTTCCCCATTCCCCTTTCCCCGGTGTCTGATCCCACCCTCTTCGCCCGCTCCGCCGAGCCGCTCGCCGCCCGCATGCGGCCGACGCGCCTCGAGGATTTTCTCGGCCAGGAGCACCTGCTCGGGCCGGGGAAGGCGCTGGGCGAGCTGATCCGTCGCGGCGACGTCGGGTCGTGCATCTTCTGGGGCCCGCCCGGCTCGGGCAAGACGACCCTCGCCCGGCTGATCGCGAACCACACGGAGCGGCACTTCGAGCCGTTCTCCGCGGTCACCGAGGGGGTGGCCCGCGTGCGTGAGATCATCAAGCAGGCGGAGCAGCGCCTCCAGTACGAAGGACGCGGCACCATTCTGTTCTGCGACGAGATCCACCGCTTCAACCGGGCGCAGCAGGACGCGTTCCTTCCGTGGGTCGAGAACGGCGTCATCACGCTGATCGGCGCCACCACGGAGAACCCCAGCTTCGAGCTGACGGCCCCGCTGCTGTCGCGCTGCCGGGTATTCGTGTTCGAGCCCCTCACCGACGCCCACATACAGGACGTGATCGACCGGGCGGTCCGCGCCGAGGGAAAGGGGAATGGGGAAAGGAGAAAGGTCGAGCTGGCTGAAGAGGCTTTGGAACTCTTGGTGCGACATGCGCAAGGGGACGCGCGGCGGGCGCTCAACACGCTCGAGGCGGTCCTCAAGCACGCGTCGACGCTTTCCCCATTCCCCATTCCCCTTTCCCCCGAGCTGGTACAGTCCGTGCTCGAGAAGCCCCTCCCCGCCTACGACAAATCCGGCGAACAGCACTTCAACCTCATCTCCGCCCTGCACAAGGCCGTGCGCGGATCCGACGTCGAAGGCTCGCTCTACTGGCTGGCGCGGATGCTCGCGGGGGGCGAGGATCCGCTGTACGTGGCCCGCCGGGTGGTGCGCATTGCCGCCGAGGACGTGGGACTGGCGGATCCGCGCGCCCTGTCCGTCGCGCTCGCGGCGAAAGAGGCCTATCACTTCCTCGGATCGCCCGAGGGAGAGCTCGCCCTCGCTCAAGCGGTCGTGTATCTCGCGACCGCGCCCAAGTCGAACCGCGTGTACGTGGCGTTCGGCCGGGCGATGGACGCGGCCCAGCAGCATCCCGCCGCAGCGGTGCCGCTGCACATGCGCAACGCGCCGACGAAGCTCATGGAGGATCTGGGCTATGGGGCGGGGTATCAGTACGCTCACGCCTTCGAGGACGCCTACGTGCCGCAGGAGTACCTGCCGGAGGTGCTCCGGGGGCAGAAGTGGTACGATCCGACCGAGTTCGGCTTCGAGAAGGACATCAAGAAGCGGATGGAGTGGTGGGCGGCCATGACGCCACGACGCCACGTCGCACGTCGGCTCGCGAATCCCACGAAGGCCCTGGAACGTGGCGTCTTGGCGTCGTGCGTCGTCCTGTGGGCCTGCGCCACACTCGGCCGCCTCTCGTTCACCGAGCCCGACATCACGCTCCAGGAGATCGACATCACCGGCGTCGGGCTCACCGGCGGCACGTTCGATCTGGTGTTCGACGTGTGGAACCCGAACGACTACCGGCTGCACTCCACGCGGCTCGAGGTGGGGATCGATCTCGAGGGCGCGCACTTCGGCGACGCGCTGCTGGACCGGCCCCTCGACCTGTCGCCCACCAACCACAGCCGGGTGGTGGTGCCCGTGCGATTCGCGTGGGCGGGGTTGGGTGCCGGGGCGAAGGCCCTCCTCACCAGGCAGGCGCTGGGATACGCGGTGACGGGTCGGGTGTTCCTGGACACGCCGCTGGGGACCAAGACGGTGGGGTTGACGGGCAAGGGGAACGTGCCGCTGATGAAGCTGTTGAAATAGATTTCACGAGCACGCTACGAGGAGCCTGGTCAGATCCGACAACTCATCGACATCCAGCCGCCCGTCGAGCGCGCGTTCCTGGTCGGCGCGCCGCGCAAGGGCTCGGCGGACGTGGCCCAGGTGGACGACCATCTCGACGAGCTCAGCCGGCTCGCCGACACGGCCGGCGCGGAGGTGGTGGGGCGAACCCATCAGCGCGTCGAGGCCCCCACCCCCACGTTCTACCTCGGGCAGGGAAAGGTCGACGAGCTCAAGGGCGTACTTCAGGAGACGGGCTCGACGCTGCTGTTGTTCGACGAAGCGCTCTCGCCGGTGCAGGGGTCGAGCCTGGAGAAAGCGCTCGCGGTGCGGGTGATGGATCGCACCGAGGTGATCCTCGACATCTTCGCGACCCGCGCGCGCTCGGCCGAGGCGAAGATGCAGGTCGAGCTGGCGCAGCTCGAGTACCTCCTCCCCCGACTCACGCGGATGTGGACCCACCTGTCGCGCATCCGCGGCGGCATCGGGCTGCGCGGGCCCGGCGAGACACAGCTCGAGACCGACCGGCGGGTCATCCGGCGCAAGATCTCCACGCTGAAGCGGCGCCTCGAGGAGGTCGCCCACCATCGCGCCAACCAGCGTCAGGGGCGGCGTGACCTTCCCAGCGCCGCGCTCGTCGGCTACACCAATGCCGGCAAGTCGAGTCTGCTGCGGGCCCTCTCGGGGACCGAGATCTTCGTCGAGGACCGGTTGTTCGCCACACTCGACACGCTCACGCGCGAGGTCGATGTGGGTGGGGGCTACCGCTTCCGGCTGACCGACACCGTGGGGTTCATTCGCAAGCTGCCGCACCATCTGGTCGCTTCGTTTCGCGCGACGCTCGAGGAAGCGCGGGAAGCCGACCTGCTGCTGCACGTGATCGACGCGGGCGCCGCGAACTGGGAGGAGCAGGTCGAGGTGGTGGATCGCGAATTGCGGATTGCGGATTTCGGATTGCGGATTGGCGATGAAGGGGCCGAGCGGCAGCGGGTGATCCACGTGTTCAACAAGACGGACCTGCTCCCGGAGCCGGACGTGTTTCTTGCCCGGGTCCGAGAGCATTACCCGCACGCGGTGCTTACCGCATCGAATCCGCAATCCGCAATCCGCAATCCGCAATGGGGTGGCGTGGATGGGTTGCGGGACGTGCTCCGCACCTCCGCCCAAGCCCTCCGCCCCATCGCCCGGATCCGCGTCCCGCTGGGGGATGGCAAGCTGCTGGCCGCGCTGCACCGCGACTCGGAGGTACTGGGCGAGGCCCAGGTGGACGGCGTCGTCGAGGTCACCGCCCGGGTGCAGGCGTGGCTGCTCGGGAAGCTGCGGCGCGACGGTGTCAATGTGGAGATCGGCTTCTAGTCACGGGCGCTCTCCGTTCCAACCTGCGCAACCCGGCCAGGACGGAGGTGCTCATGTCGTATTCGATACATTTCATCCGGACACGCCATTTCACGTCGCGTCCATTGAACGTGAAGGAGCGAATGCCGTTTTTTGAAAGGAACGCGCGGAATTGGGCGTCGCGGTGAATATCGGTCTTGGAGATATCATCCCACATTCCGTAATAGCCGTGGATGTGCGCCGCGAGGCCGCTCTCCACGAGATCCTGCAGCACATCGTATTCCGCCCCCTCGATGTTCATCCGCAACAGGCAAATCCGGTCTTCCAGAACGATGTTCCTTTCGCGCAGCCAGTCCGAGAGCCGCACGGCCTCCACGTCTTCAAAAAAATCGGTCGGCCTGTAAAGAGAGTCCCCGGTTCCGCCCCGGCCGTCATGATAGAGCCGAATCTTGCCTTGCGGCGGCGCCGCATTGCAGAGCGCCTTGTGAAAGAGGCTCACATGTCTTTTTCCGAAGAACTTTTCATTGACCTGACGAAACGATTCCTGGTTGGCTTCAAATCCGAATGCCTCAAAGGCGCCGCACATTCTCGGCAGGATGACATCCGTCATCAGCGCCAGTTCCGCGCCTTCCTTGTGAGTTCCTAGGTCGAGATAAAGGACGCGAACGTCGTCGCGCGTTCTCGCCCTGGCGAAGATCTTCGTGACTCCCAGCACGGATGATCTCCGCGCCACGGCCCGGGCGAAGAGGAGGAAGGTGTCGATCAGCATGATCATTCCGACGATCGGCTTGCGGACCACCGATATCGGGATGGCCCGCTCGACCGCGGTGACCAGGGCCAAATTCCATAGTTGTTGGTGGGGATGCCAGAACATCCACCAGACGGGCCAGCTCGTTGGGCCTGCGGTCATGTTGTCCTCGCACGTCCAAGCTGTATGCGATCTACCCGTCGAGGTGGGCGGCGCCTACGGTGTGGGCGGATATGGCGTGGCGACGGGGTCAATGGCAGGCCCCGGTGCCGCTGTCCGTGAAGCTCTTCCCGGCGATGGGGATGAACTGCCACGCGTACCCGTTCGAACCGAGGGTGAGTTTCAGCACGCCCGGGGTTTGGGTGTTATGCACCTCGCTGTTCGCCAGCGTACCGCCGCTGAAGGCGTTGCTCCCGATCCCACCCGTGCCGACGGTGAATTGCCGGATGCCCAACTGGGGATCCGCGGTGCCATCGGAGCGTTGCGGGGCGAAGCGCTCGTACACTTCGTAGTGCGCATTGAGCACGATCTCCGCCCCGGCCGCATAGAGATCGTCCCACAGCGGCTTCACGGCGTCGTTGACGACGGGGAGCCCGCTGCTGGAGGTGGAACTGAAGCGCGGCAGGTGCCAGATGGCGAGCGTGCACTGGGCGGGGTGGGTCGTCAGGTCCGCCTTGAGCCATTGCTCCTGGGGTGACCCGACGACCATGGAGGCGTTGCTGTTGAGCACCACGATGTGCCAGGACCCCAGGTCGTAACTGTAGTAGAACTTCCCCGAATCGCCCGCGGCGGCGCCGAAGTACTGGACGTAGGTGGCGTAGCCCGGGCTCCAGCCTTCCATGTGCCCGACGGCTGGCCGGGTGCGGGCCTTGTGCCGCCCCCACGAGGGGTCGTAGCAGTCGATGAAGTCGGGGATGAGCGTGCTGCCGCCCAGGACGTTGTCGCCGACGGTGAATACCTGGCCCGGAATGGTATCGAGGATGGACGCGGTCGCTTCATCGTTAGTACGGTCGCAGCGCGCGATGTCCCCCGCCCCCACCAGCACCTGCCCTGCGACCGGCGTCGTGACGGTTATGGTGAGTTGGCCGGAGCCTGTGGCGCCGCCCTTATCCGTCACCGTCACCGCCACCGTGTTGGTTGCCGCGGCCGCGTAGGTGTGCGTGGCGGTGATCGGGCTGGCGGTCGCGCTCCCTGTGGTCTGGGGCGAGCCGTCGCCCCAGGTGACGGCGTAGGCCCAGGGACCGTCGGCGCCGGGATCACTGAAGCTGATGCTGAGCGAGGCCGGGCTGCCCTGGGTGACGGTTTGGTTGGCGCCGGCGTTCACCGTCGGTGCCACGTTGGCGATCGTGGCCGTGGTGGTCGCCGGTGCGCTCGCCGTGCCTCCGGCGTTGGTGACGGTGAGCGACACGGTGTAGCTGCCGAAGCTGGCGTAGGTATGGGTCGGTTTGACGCCGGTGCCGCTGGTCCCGTCGCCGAAGGTCCAGGCGTAGGTCA
>Ga0209802_1002150_pt1 | contig 13959 bp, 13 predicted proteins | sample GraSoiAngelo_129_FD_185886 | JGI IMG/M metagenome (GOLD analysis project Ga0209802, IMG submission 185886) | Grasslands soil microbial communities from the Angelo Coastal Reserve, California, USA - 14_0927_12_40cm (SPAdes) (version 2) | ecosystem: Environmental > Terrestrial > Soil > Grasslands ... | reverse complement strand
TTCGCCACGCTCGTCCTCCTGGTCTTCCTGACTTTTACCGCCCGTGTCGCATGCGCATTGTCGCACAGGATCCGGCGCCGTGCGGGGTCCGCTATCCCGAGCCTCCTTGGGCCGATCATCGCACACTCCCCGTCCTTGTATAGGCCCGTCGACGCGCGGCTTGCGCGGTTTCCGACTCTTGCCCTAGTATTCGCCATACGGTGCTGCACCAGACAGAGCGGGTTCGAACCTTCCGGAGGAAGACTTTCATGATCAAGCGCATCATTGCGATCGCCGCCGTCGCGCTCGCCCTCGGCTTCACCGCGGCGCACGCGCAGGAAGTGAAGGTCGGCGTCGCCTTGCCGTACACGGGGATCGGCGCCGAGTTCGCCCAGCTGGTCGACCGCGGGATGGAGCTCTATCTCAAGCTCAACGCCGACAAGGTGAAGCCGTACAAGATCACGCTGATCCGGCGCGATGTGAAGGATCCGAGCGGCGCCAACGCCAAGATCGCCGTGCAGGAGCTGCTCACCCAGGACAACGTCGACGTGCTGGCCGGCTGGATCTACTCGCCGAACGCGATCGCATCCGCGCCGATCGTCAGCGCGGGTAAGAAGCTCGCGGTCATCATGAACGCCGGCACCGCGCACATCACCAATCTATCGCCCTACTACGTCCGCACCTCGTTCAGCATGTGGCACGCCGGTTACGCGCTCGGCGAGGCGTCGGCGAAGATCCTGAACGCGAAGACCGCCGTCGTCGGCTACACGGATTTCCCGCCGGGCAAGGACAGCCTCGCCGCGTTCAAGCGGAGCTTCGAGACCAACGGCGGCAAGGTGATCGACGAGATCCCGATGGGCGGGGCCGGCGCGGTGCCCGACTTCACCCCGTTCTTCCAGCGCGCCAAGGACAAGAAGCCGGATCTGTTCTTCGTGTTCGTGCCGGCCGGTGACCACGCAGCCGCGGTGGTGAAGACCTACGCGGCGCTCGGCATGCGCGAGGCCGGCATCAAGCTGATCGGGCCGGGCGACATCACGCAAGACACCAAACTGCAGGCCATGGGCTCTGCGGCGGTCGGTCTGATCACCATGCACCACTACCACGCCGACCTCGACAATCCAGAGAACAAGCGCTTCGTCGAGGCGTGGAAGAAGGAGTATGGCGCCAGCACCACGCCCGACTTCATGGCCGTGGGCGGCTACGACGGCATGGCGGCGATCGTCCACGTCGTTCAGGCGCTCAAGGGCAAGGTCGAGGTGGACGCGGCCCTGGAGGCGCTCAAGGGCTGGAAGTTCGCGAGCCCGCGCGGGCCCATCATGATCGACCCCGTCACGCGCGACATCGTGATGAACGAGTACCTGTCCGAAGCCGTGATGAAGGACGGCCGGGTCTTCCAGAAGGTGATCGGCAAGATCGACGGGGTGAAGGACGCCTGCAAGGAGCAGAAGATCGGGCCGTGCGCGCCGAAATAGTGGTGCGCCTATCAATGTAAGGTGAGCGCCGTTCACGCGACGCGCTCGTGATCCTCGGCGTCGACGTCGCCAGTATGCTCCTGGGCGGCGTGGCCGCCGGCATGGTGCTGTTCATCGTGTCGGTCGGTCTCTCGGTCACGATGGGCCTGATGGGGTTCGTCAACCTCGCCCACGGCGGCTTCGCGATGCTCGGGGGCTACGCGATCGCGCAGGCGATGAAGCTCTGGGGCGTCGGGTTCGTGCCGGCCCTCGTCTTCGGATTCGTCTTCACCGCCCTCGCGAGCGCGGTGCTGGAGCGCTTGCTCTACGCTCCGCTCTACCGTGCGACCGAGCTCGACCAGGTGCTCTTCACGATCGGTCTCGTCTTCATGATGATCGCGTTGGTCACCCTGCTGGTCGGGCCCGAGAACCAGCCGCTGAGGCTCCCGGCGTTTCTCCAGGGGCAGGTGAATCTCGGCATCACGCACTATCGCACCTACAGCGTCGCGCTCATCGTGGTCGGGATCCTGATCGTGAGCGGTCTCTGGCTCGGCTTCGAGCGCACCCGGACCGGCGCGCAGATCCGCGCCGCCGTGGACAACCGACGCATGGCCGAGTCGCTCGGCATCAACATCGGGCGCCTGTTCACGCTCACGTTCGCGTTCGGCAGCGGCATGGCGGCGCTCGGCGGCGGGCTCGGCGCCGAGTTCCTCGGCCTCGATCCCCAGTACGCGCTGAAGTACCTCGTGTATTTCCTGATCGTGGTCGCGGTCGGCGGGCTCGGCCGCGTGACCGGTGTCTTCTACGCTGCGCTCCTGATCGGCGTGGTCGACTTCACGCTCAAGAAGTACATGCCCCAGGGCGGCACCTCCTTCATCTACGCGCTCACGATCCTCCTCTTGCTCTGGCGGCCGCAAGGCCTCTTCGGCGCCAAGACCACGTGACACTCTCGGCGGTCGGCTGGTCCGCGCATCCGGCGGCGGTGGCGCTGGCCGGCCGCCACCGGCTGCGCGCGTGGGAGCCGATTCCCTGGGTCCTCGCCCTCGCGTTCTATTTCGTGTTCCCGAAGTATCTCGGCTTTGGCACCGAGCTCTTGATCACGGTCCTCTTCGCGATCTCGCTCGACCTCGTGCTCGGTTACGCCGGGATCGTCACGCTCGGTCAGGCCGCCTTCTTCGGCGCCGGCGCGTACACGGTCGGGATTCTGGCCAAGCGAGGAATCTGGACCGAGCCGATCAGCGGCCTGATCCTCGCGGCGCTGGTGGCGGCGGCCATCGGTCTGGGCTCGGGGCTGGTGCTCCTGCGCACGCAGGGTCTGACCCTGCTGATGCTGACGTTGTGCACGATGGCACTCCTCGAGGAGGCCGCCAATCTCGCGCACGACTACACGGGCGGCTTCGACGGGCTCGACAGCCTGCCGATCGCACCGCTGCTCGGCGTGTTCGAGTTCAACCCGCTCTATCCGAAGACCCAGTACCTCTACGTGCTCTCGGTGCTGTTCGTATGCTTCGTGTTCGTCCGTACACTGGTCTACTCGCCCTTCGGCCAGAGCCTGACGGGAATTCGCGAGAACACGCTGCGCATGCACGCGGTCGGCGCGCCCGTGCGGGGCCGGCTCGTTCTCTGCTACGCGTTGTCGGCGGCGATCGCCGGGATGGCCGGCGGCCTCTGGGCGCAGGCGAATGCCTACGTGAACCTCGGCACGCTCGGCCTCGATCGCGCTGCCACGGTCCTGATCATCCTGGTTCTCGGCGGCTACGGCCGTCTCTACGGCGCGTTCGTCGGCGCGGTCGCTTACATGGCGCTGTCCCACTTCCTGTCGAAGATCTATCCGACCGCGTGGCAGCTCGGCCTGGGGCTCTTGCTCGTGGTCATCGCCCTGTTCGCCCGCAACGGCATCCTGGGTATCGCCGAGGCCGCGGCGCGTCGGCTGCGGCCACGGCGCCCGAAGTCGTGAGCGCGCCGCTGCTCGAGACCCGCGCGCTGTGCCGGAACTTCGGCGCACTGTCCGCCGCGCGCGACATCGATTTCCGGCTGGAGGCCGGGGCGCGCCACGCGCTGATCGGTCCCAACGGTGCCGGCAAGACCACGTTCATCAATCTGCTGACCGGCGTCGTCCCGCCGACCTCGGGCGCCATCTTGATGAAAGGGCGGGATATCACGAAGGTCGCGCAGGCGCAGCGGGTCAAGCTCGGCATCGCCCGCACGTTCCAGATCAATCGCCTGTTCCGCCGGCTCTCGGTCCTGGAGAACGTCTACATCGCGGTCGCCGAGCGGATCGGCGCGGCGCCGTCGATGGTCCGGCCGGCCGGTACGCGTCGCGACGTCGTCGAAGAGTCGATGCGTCTGCTCGAGACGCTCAAGCTGACGCCCGACGCGAGCCGCCTCATCTCCGAGCTGCCCTACGGGCGCCAGCGACTGGTGGAGCTCGCCATCGCGCTCGGCCTGAAGCCCGAGATCTTACTGCTCGACGAGCCGGCGGCCGGCGTGCCCAGCGCCGAGAGCCACATCATTCTCGACGCGATCGACAGCCTCCCGCGGGACATCGGCGTGCTGATCATCGATCACGACATGGACCTGGTGTTCCGGTTCGCCGAGCGGATCACGGTGATGGTGAGTGGTGCCGTGTTCGCCACCGGGAGCCCGCGTGAGATCGGCGCCGACGCGAACGTCCGCGCCGTGTATCTCGGTCGGGCAGGCCATGGCTGAGGCGCTCGCCTTTCGGCACGTCTCGGCCGGCTACGGCGAGACGGTCGTGCTGGAGGACATCAACCTGGTGATGGCGCCCGGCGAGAGCATCAGCGTGATCGGCCGCAACGGCGTCGGCAAGACGACGTTACTGGCGACCGTGATGGGTCATACCACGTTGCATCGAGGCGAGGTGACGCTCGGCGGGGTGAGCCTCGATCGCGTCCCGATCTTCCGCCGCGCTCGACGCGGCCTCGGCTGGGTGCCGCAGGAACGGGAGATCTTCCCGTCGCTCAGCGTGCGCGAGAACCTGACCATCGGCGCCCGACCAGGGCACTGGACTCTGCAGCGCGTCTTCGAGCTGTTCCCGAATCTCGCCGCGCGGCTCTCGAACATGGGCAACCAGCTCTCGGGCGGCGAGCAGCAGATGCTCTCGATCGCCCGCGCCCTTCTGACCAATCCATCGGTCCTGCTCATGGACGAGCCGACCGAAGGGCTGGCGCCGGTGATCGTCGAGGCGCTCGCCGCGGTGCTGCTACGCCTGCGCGGGGAGGGCGCGCTCTCGATCGTGCTGGTCGAGCAGAACAGCCGCGTCGCGCTCGCCTTCTCGTCGCGCACCGTGGTGATGGACAAGGGTCGCATCGTGTACGACGGCGAGTCGTCCGCGCTCAGCGCCGATCCGGATCGCCTGGCCGCGCTGATCGGCGTGGCATAGAGTCGAGGAGCGCCCGGGGCGCGTCGCGCCACCCATGGTGTTAGTCTTTCGGCAGAACATCATCGCGGAGGCGAGAGCCATGGGTCTCTTGGACGGCAAGGTCGCGGTCGTGACGGGGGCGGGAAGCGGGATCGGTCGAGGCGTCGCGCTCGGCCTGGCGGCGGCAGGCGCCAGTGTGGTGGTCAACGACTACGGAGTGACGGTCGACGGGCGGGATCCGTCGAGCGAGCGCGCGCTGGCGGTCGTCAAGGAGATCGAGAAGAACGGGGGCCACGCGGTGGCGAACGCCGACAGCGTGGCGACGATGGCCGGCGGGCAGGGGATGATCGACACCGCGCTGAAGACGTTCGGCGATCTGCACATCGTCGTCTGCTGCGCCGGCATCCTGAAGGAGCGGATGATCTTCAACATGAGCGAGGAGGAGTGGGACTCCGTCATCGCCGTGCACCTGAAGGGCCACTTCACCGTCATGCGCCCGGCCACGCGCCACATGCGCGAGCACAAGTACGGGCGCATCGTCACGTTCACGTCCACGGCCGGGCTCGAGGGAAGCCCGGGCCAGCCGAACTACTCGGCGGCCAAGGAAGGTATCGTGGGGCTGACTCGCTCGACGGCGCTCGCGATGGCCAAGTACGGCGTGACCGTGAACTGCATCTCGCCGACGGCCGAGACGCGCATGACGGAGCGACTGCCGGATGGGCGCCGCGCGCAAGCCGCCGCTCCGCCGGAGGCGATCGCGCCGGTCGTCGCGTTCCTCGCGAGCGATCGCGCGGCGCACATCACCGGACAGATCCTCCACGTCCGCGGCAATCAGGTGTCGCTCTGGTCGCATCCGGCGCAGATCCGCGCAATCACGCGGCAGGATGGATGGACGCCTGAGGCGCTGGCCGACGTGTATGACTCGGCGCTCGGCCAGGATCGCTTGCGACGGCTCGACGCGCTGGGCATCACGTGGCCGCCTCGCAGTTCGTAGCCGCATAGCGAGAGGCGGACGGGGCCTGTCGGCGCCACCCGTCCGGTCTCGCTTTTCAGCACGACTGCTCGCGACTGGTCTTGGCTTAGTCCGCGCGCCGTCGCTTGGGAGGCTAGTTGCCGAGGGTGTCGAGGCAGGTTTGGGCGTCGGTGCGGCCCAGGGCTATGGCTCGGGAGATTCCTTCGGGGTCGAAGTCGAGGGGGCGGAGCTTGAGCGGGGCCGACGGCGTCAGGATCTGGATGTCGATGGTGGGGTGCTTGAGGCGCGCGAGCTCGACGTCGCGGTGGATCTGGTGGAGCATCGTGGTCTCGAACGCCTCTTCGAGCGAGCGACGGATCGTGGTGGCCGGGGCGCTCTGTTCGTCGGGCGCGTAGCTCAGCACGACGAGCGCGCGCGCGACCGGCGCCGCGTCGAGCGCTTCGAGCACGGGCGCGCGGCCGGTGAGACCCCCGTCGACGAGAAGCGCGCCGTCGACGGGGACCGCGGGAAACAGGCCCGGCACCGCGGCCGACGCCACCAGGACTTCCACGGTCACGGTGCGGTTGTCGAAGGCACGCGTCTGGCGCCGCGCGAGGTCCGTGGCGGTCACCAGAAGGCTGATCGGTGAGCTGCGAATCCGCTCGAGCTCGACCGAGGCCGTGATCAGCTCGCGCAGCGGCTGCGGGTCCAGAAGCGAGCCGGCGCCGCCCAGCGCGCGGAGCATCAGCCACCCTGGGAGGAGACCGGCGAAGAAGACAGGCGCCCGCAGCGAGTAGACCTGTTCGCGCTTGAGCGTGCGCCACGTCGCCTCAAGCCGGTCGGCGCGCCCGGCCACGACCATCGCGGCGCTCAGAGCGCCTGCCGACGAGCCCGCGACGAGCCGGATCGGCAGTCCACGCTCGGCGAACGCGGCGAGGGCGCCGGCCTCGTACGCCCCCTTGGCGCCGCCTCCGGTCAGGATCAGCGCGGTCGGCACCTCGCGGCCGACCGGAGTCTGCCGGCACGTGGCGAGCGCGGCGCGCGGCGTCCCGAGCGCCAGCAGCATCAGCGCGACGGCGACCCGCGCGTTCACGGGCGCGTCCTCAGGCCACGAGCATCGCGGTCAGGGCGCCGACGTCCTCGAGCGTGTCGGCGTCCTCGACGACATCGACGACCTTCCGCGCGTGGGACTCGCCGAGAATCGGCGCGGTGAGGCTGACGAACTTGGCCGTGATCTCGTCGCGAGGCACCGGGCTCAACGCGTCGCCGCGCACGACGGTCGTCGTCTCCTCGAGCGTGCGTCCGCCGCGCAGCACGAGCCGCACGCGCGCGGTCGGGGCGTCGGCGCGCCGCGGCGTCATCGCGGGGTCGGTCCCGATCTCGACCCGGCGCGCGAGGGCGCGGATGCGTTCGTCGGCGAGCGCCTGGGCGTCGAACGCGGACGGATCGGTCCGGCCGCGCTCCAGTGCCGCCGCCACGGCCCAGGGGATCGAGAACCGGGCGGCGAGCGAGCTTGCCGGGGCGGGATCGCCCATCCGGACCGCGAACGGAATCGTGGTGATCTCCACCTTCTCGACCTCGTCGCTCGTGAGGCGATGGGCGCGCCTGAGCGTCATGACCGCGTCGAGGGCGAAGTGGTTGAACCGGCAGCAGGCGTGTAGCTTGAAGTAGTTCTGCTCGATCCGGTATGGCCCGCGCCCGCCGGCGCGCGTGAGCGCGTCGAGCCCTGAGACGGCCAGCTCGGGCTCGAACCGGTCGGCGAGAATCGTGCCGTAGACGTCCGACGGCGCGTCGCCGAGGCCGGTGAACCCGCAGCGCTGGAGCTCGACGGCGAGGATTCCCTGGAACGCCGAGCGGCCGGGATAGAGATTGCGAATCGTCGCGCCGTCGAGGGCGGGCGTCCACGTGTTCGCCGGGCTCATCGAGGCGGCCAGGTTCAGGACGGCGCGGACCGTGTCGGCGTTCGCGCCGCCGAGCCTCGCGACCGCGACGGCGGTGCTGATCGTCCCCCACGTACCGTGCGAATGCACGTTCGCCCGCGCCGTGGTCGCTCCACCGATCCGCGAGCCGACCTCGTAGCCCGCGACGACGCTCTCGAGCAGGCACCGGCCGTCGAGGCGACGCTCCTCGGCGACGGCGAGCGCGCCGGGAACGACGTGGATCGCCGGGTGGCCGCCGCCGAGGCGGCTCCCCTCGTCGACCTCGAGCGCGACACCGGCGGTGGCGTTCGTCAGCGCCGCCCAGAACGCGTCGGCCCGGCCGCGATGGCCGAGCAAGGTCGCGGCGCCCTGTGGCGCGCGCGCGGCGGCGAATCGAGCGAGCTCGCGGTTCTCGTCCATCGCGCTGCCGGCGACGATGGCTCCGAGGGTGTCGAGCAACACTAGCTTCGCGGCGGCGATCGTGGAGGCCGGAAGATTCTCGTAGCGCGTCGCGGCGACGAACGCCGCGAGCCGGTCCAGGTAGTCCACGATATCGGCGCCGCTCAGGCGACCGCGCCGGCGATGGGCGGTGTCGGACCGCGGCGAGGCAGATACCGGCCGTATCCCGGCTTCTGCTCGAGCTCGCCCCCTGGATTGAGCATCACCTGGCCGCGCACGAGCGTCATCCACGCGCGCCCGCGAACCTTCCAGCCCTCGTAGGGCGTGAAGCCCGCGATACCCAGGTGCTGCGACTGCTGGATGGTCCACTCCGGCGTCGGGTCCCAGATCGTCAAGTCCGCGTCGGCGCCGGGCCGGATCATGCCCTTCTGCGGCCAGAGGCCGAAGACGCGCGCCGGGTTCTCGGCCATCACGCGCGCCAGCCACGTGGCCGGCAGGCCGCGCTTGGCGACACCTTCGCTCCAGGCCAGCGGCGCCAGGGTCTCCAGCGACGGGGCGCCGAACGGAATCGGCTTGCCCTGAGCGTCGACGAAGATGTTCTTCCGTCCCGGCTCCTTCGCGGCGGGGACCCGCGGCGAGTGATCGCTGGCGAGATTGGCGATGAACCCCTGCGCCGAGCCCTCCCAGAGCGCGGCGCGATCCGGTCCGTCGAAAGGTCTGAGCGGCGGGCCGATCTTGGCGAAGGGGCCGAGACGTTCCATCTCCTTGTCGGTGAGGAGCAGGTATTGCGGACAGGTCTCGCACCACACCCGCTGGCCCTCGGCCTGAGCACGCTTGATGCGCTCGAGACCGAGACGCGTCGACAGGTGCACGACGTACACGGGGCAGCCGGTGAGCCGCCCGATGAGGATCGCGCGGTTGATCGCCTCTTCCTCGGTCCAGTCCGGGCAGGTCGGCGGGAAGTCGGTCGGCGCCGTACGGCCGGCGGCGATCGCCTTGTCCTCGAGGTAACAGAGCACGTCGCCGTTCTCGCAATGCAGCTGGCAGAGGCCGCCGAGCTCGGCCAGCCGCTCCATCGTCTTGGCGATGAACTCGTCGGAGACCATGCGCTTGCCGCGCTTCTTGTACGTCATGAAGAGCTTGATCGACGACACGCCCATCCGGAACGCCTCGGGGATGCCCTCGAGGATGTACGGCTCGTGGTTCAGGATGAAGTGAAAGCCGAAGTCGAGCACGGAGAGCGACTCGGCCTCCTCGCGCAGGCGTACGACCGCCTTCGGCAGGGTCTCGCCCTCGTCGTAGGTCACGAAGGGCAGGAGCGTCGTGAGCCCGGTGCGCGCCGCCGCGAGTGGGGCGGTGCGCCAGTCGTCGTATTCCGGCCCGATATGCAGGTGACAGTCGATGAGACCAGGGAGCACGAGTTTGCCCGAAGCGTCGATGACTCGGTCGGCCTTGGGCAGGAGCGAATCGGGCGCGATCGCGACGATCTTGTCACCGCGGATCGCCACCGCCGCCTCGACCACGTCGGTGCTCGTGACAACCCGGCCACCGCGAACGACGACGTCGACGCCGGAGGCGCTCATCGATGCGGCTCCTTCTCGGTGACGGGCTTGAGCACGTCCTCGTAGTGCTGCGGCTGTCGCCGCCCGAGAAAGTTCCAGCGCTTTCGCAGCGGCCCCATCTGCTCGAAGTCGATCCGCGACGTGATGAGCTCGTCGCCCCGCGTCGCCGCCTTCGCGAGCACCTGGCCCTGCGGGTCGATGATGCAAGAGCCGGCGATCAGCTCGACCCCGTCCTCCACGCCCGCCTTGGCGACGCCGACCACGAAGCAGAGGTTCGCGTACGCCCCGGCGCGCATGCAGAGCTCGTTGAGATCGAGCGCCAGCGCCGAGATCGGCGTGTTGTAGCCGATCAGGATGATCTCGGCGCCCTGCAGCGCGAGCGAGCGATAGCTCTCGGGATAGCGGCGGTCCTGGCAGAGCGCGATGCCGACTTTCGCGCCGACCGCATCGAAGACGCGATAGCCCGTGTCGCCGTGGGCGAAGTAGTAGGGCTCGTAGACCTGGGCAAAGCCGTCGACGGCCTTCGTGCCCGGCAGGTGGATCTTGCGGAACGTGCCGCACAGACGCCCGTCGCGGTCGGTGAGGAGGGCGGTGTTGAAGTACTTGCCGTCTGCCTTCTCGCAGAAGCCGACGTGCACGGCCACGCGCGTCTCGGCGGCGCGACGAAGCAGGGGCTCGAGAGCCTTCGGCGGTACCTCGGTCTCGAAGAACTGATCGAAGTCGGAGCGGATTTTCTTGGGGAAGTAGGTCGTCAGCGCCATCTCCGGATAGACGATCAGCTCCACGCCATCGCGCGCCGCCGCTTCGAGGAGGGCGAGCATCCGCTCGACGATCGCCTCGCGGGGTGTCCCCTCTTGATTGGGACCCATCTGGGCGGCGGCAACTTTCAGGTAGCGTGGCATCCGAGTCTCCTCTCAGGCGGCGCGGGCCCGGCCGTGCCGGCGTTCCCGGGCCTCTCGCTTCACGCTGATACCGCATTGTCGAACACTCGGCAAGCAACCAGCGCGCGCGACGTGTCGAACAGGCCGGCTTCTGGGCGCGGTGTGTCAAACCTGAGGGCCGATTGCTTGACAACCCGGCTGCCGGAGTGGCAAATGACGTACTCAGGAGGCTCGGACCATGCGCAGAATGATTGCGCTCGCTCTGGTCGTGGTCCTCTTCGTCGTCATGGTGGTGCCGGCCGCGGAGGCCGGGGGGGCCGCGACCAACATCGCGCTCGGCCTCGCCTCGTTCGCCGTGTTCAATTCACTCTTCGTCGCGCCGTTCTTCTATCCGCGATACACCTACGCCGCGCCGGCGCCGGCCTACTACTATCCGGCGTACCCGACGTATCCGGTGGTTGTGGAGCGTCCTTACTATCAGACCGTCTACGTTCAGACGCCGGCGCCCGCGCCGCGATACTCGAACGTCGTGCGATATCCCCACGGGCGCTACGAGCTGCGCGGCGACGGCGTCAGCACGGCCTATCAGTGGGTGTGGATCCCGAATCCGCCTCCGCCGCCCGCGGCGCCGCCGCCTCCGCCCCAGTAGCCCGACGCTACTAGCCTTCGCCCGCTCGCGAGCCCGCGGGCGACAATCGCATGGTTGGGCGCGCAAGGGACGCCCGAACCGAACGTTCTCGACGGGCCACTCGAGCGCGAATGGCCTCATGTATTCTGCGGGGCCGCGCATCGTCAGCGAGTCGCCGCTCGCGTCGATCACCAGTTCACGGCCGAGGAGCCGCACGAGCACCGGGAAGGACGTTCGGCCGATGCGCGTGCAGACATATGCCGTCGCCGTCGAACCCGTCCCGCAGGCCGGCGTCACGTCCTCGACCCCGGCCTCGTACGTGAGCACGTCCAGACTCCCGTCCCCGCGCACCTGCACGAAGTTCACATGGACGCCGTCCGGATGCCCGAGCATGGCGCTAAGGGTGCGATCGCAGCGGAGCCGCCGGCCCTCCGCTCGCGCGGCATCGACGGAGATCCCGCCCGTCAGGGTGACAAGGTGGGGGATGCCAGTGAAGGCAAACTGTCGATCCTCGGCGAGCCACCGATAGCCGTGCACCCGACCCATGTTGACGGTGACCCAGCGGTTCTCCAGAAAGACGGGCTTGGGTCCGTCGAGCGTGCTGATCGTGAAGTGCGATCCCGTCACACAACCGTGGTCGCGGAAGTATCGGGCCGCGCACCGGATGCCGTTGCCGCACATCGTCGCTTCGGAGCCGTCGCGGTCGAAGATCCGCATCCGGGGACCGGCCTGCGCGGAAAGGAACAAGACGCCATGGATGTCGAGTCGGGTCGCGACGGCCAGGACCAGGGCGCCCTTGCGCAGCTCGGGGATCGGCGACACGTCCTCGTCGACGATGGCAAAGCGATTCTGACAGCCATGCATCACGATCAGATCGACAGTCATCGAACCTCCACCGTCAGGTGGGCCTGGATCACGCCGGGGAGGAACTCGTCCTTCACGTACCCGGCCACGACGAAACCGCTACGGCGATAGAACGCGAGAAGCTCGGATGCCGTCGCGTCGGTGACGACGTTGAGAGTGGTAGGCTTCGCGTGCCGGAGAGCGGCGCGGACGGAGGCGAGCAGTGCCGTGCCGATGCCCTCACCCCGCCTGGCTCGGTCGACGGCGATGGTGTCGAGGTGATAGGTCTGCACGGTCCTTCGATAAACGGCATACCCGACCGGTGTCGTCCCGTCGACGGCACAAATGCCGCGGGACCCGCCGCCGGCGACGTCGTCGAGCTCGCGCTCGAGCGTGGCGTGGTAGCCAACGCTCATGTCCTGCACGGCGATGGCGAGCAGTCGGGCTCGGTCCTCCTGGCCGGTCAGCGGGACGAATCGCATCGTTCGCGCACGAGGCGGTACGTGTGGCCCCGCCAGGTGATCTCGTCGCAGACCGGAAGCGGGCCGACCTGCGCGGTGACGATCTCGCACAGGCGCTCGCACGTCCCCGCTAAGCGCCGGGCGTGGGCAGGATGACCTTCGTACCGCCGGACCGCCTCGTAGAGGATCATCGCGATGAGCCCGCCGTGCGAGACACCTGCGCGCCGGGCCATCGCGGGAAGATCGGACGTGGCAGGATCGATGCCCGGAATCGGATTGGCCTCGAGAAAGTACAGCGCCCCGTCGCGCGCCCGGAAATCCATCCGGTTGTAGTCGAGCGCTTCCAGCGCGGCGTGGGCTCGCACCGCGGCCGCCGCAAATGCGCGATAGCGGTCGGGCGCGGCATCGAACGACAGGCTGTCGCTGAACGCCGTGTCGATCTCCTTGACGTGCACATCTCGCACGACGGGTTGACCCGAGATCTTCGTGAGATCGACCTCGAGGATTGGAAGCACGTACGATCCGACGAGGCCAATCGTGTACTCGGTTCCCTCGATGAATTCTTCGACCAGCGCAGGCTGGCGGTAGGTGTCGAGGATCCGCTCGATCTGGGCGCGGAGCCCATGGCGGTCGTGGACCTTGGAGGCCTGGGTGATGCCGATGCTCGTCCCTTCGCGGGAGGGCTTCACCATGAGCGGGAACGCGAGGCCTGGCCGGAGTGGATCACTGGCACTGCGCATGACCTGAAAGCGCGGAGTGGCGACGCCGTCATAGGCGACGAGACGTTTCGCGGTGGCCTTGTCCAGGGCATTGATGAAGGTCTTCGGTGAGGAGCCGGTGTGCGGGATGCCGAGCTGTTCGCAGAAGAAGGGCACGATCGCTTCCCGCAACTCGCCTTCTTCCAGGCCCTCGGCATTGTTGAAGATGAGATCCAGGTCGGATCGGCGGCGCTCGAGCACGTGGAGGATGTCGGGGCCGACGTCGATGACGCTGACCTCGCAGCCGGCGTCAACGAGCGCAGTGGACACCGCCTCCACGGTTTCCGGAGGCTCCCATTCGTTGTATCGCTCGTCCTCGGCCTTGCACTTGTCGCGGATGTTGCAGGTGTAGCCGACCCTGAGCTTGTGCATCGTCGTGCTCAGAGGACGATCTCGGTACCGAGGCCCTGGCCCGCGAGCAGGGCCAGGACCACCGCGTGGGGTCGCCGTCCGTCGACGATCCGCACCCGGGCCGCGCCGCGGTCGAGCGCGCTGACGGCCGCGTCGATCTTCGGCAGCATGCCGCCATCGACCACGCGCTCACGCACCAGGCGCTTGAGGGCCCGCCGGCTGACGAGCTCGAGCGGGTGGCCGTCGCGGTCGAGGATGCCGGGAACGTCCGTGAGCTGGAGCAGTACCGCCGCGCCGAGAGCCGCCGTGACCACGCCGGCTACGTGATCGGCGTTGACGTTGTAGGTCGCCCCGTCACGCCCGGTCGCGATGGGGGCGATGACGGGGATCAGA
>Ga0209802_1002144_pt1 | contig 13976 bp, 9 predicted proteins | sample GraSoiAngelo_129_FD_185886 | JGI IMG/M metagenome (GOLD analysis project Ga0209802, IMG submission 185886) | Grasslands soil microbial communities from the Angelo Coastal Reserve, California, USA - 14_0927_12_40cm (SPAdes) (version 2) | ecosystem: Environmental > Terrestrial > Soil > Grasslands ... | reverse complement strand
TGAGAGTCGCGCCGTCGATGAAAATGTTGATTCCCTCCGGACCCTGTGCGCCGCTCGAAAACGACTTGGACGTGCCGTTGAGCCTGTCGATCGTGACCTGGGTTCCCGGAGCGAGGGCGGCGAGGTCGAGGAAGTTCCGGCTGGGTGTCGGGAGCCCCTCCACCTGCTGCTGCGTGATGTTGGTTGCCACCTCCGACGTGCGCGTCTCCACGCCGGCAGCCGCCACCACGGTCACCGCTGCCACCTCGATCGCCGAGGCGGCGAGCCGGAAGTCCAGGGGGTACACCTCGCCGATCAGCACGCGTACCCGGATCTTTTGGGGCGCCATGCCGACCTGGCGCGCGGTCACCTCATACTCGGCCGGCACGAGGCCGAGCATGGCGTAGAACCCGTTGCTCTGCGTGCTGACTTCCCGCTGCGAGGACGTTTGGGCGTTCACCGCGACGACGCGAGCTCCCGCGATCGGGGCGCCGCTTGAGTCGGTCACGTAGCCCCGGATGCTGCCCGTACTGGTTTGGCTGGCGAGTGGTGAAACCGAGATGGCGGCAACGGCCCAGGCGACGAGAAGACCGAGTCCGAGCCGTCCGAGCGACGGGATCCGGGTGTTCATGCGACCGCCTCCACGACGGGGTCGAGGGCGCAACCCAGCGTTATAGAATGCCCTAGTACGCCCCGGCTGACGCTCTGTCAAGAGCCGTGGGCGTGGGCTACATTCCCGCCCCACTCGTTCGGTCCGTCTCCCATGATCAGCTCGCACCCCGCGCCGCTCGCTCTCGTTGCTGCCGTGCTCGTCGTGCCAGCGTGCGCGCCGGCGGCTGGGCATGGGGGTGGCGGCGCCACACCACGCCGGCCGCCGACCGCTGCGGTGGACCGCCGCATCGACTCCCTGCTCTCCGCCATGACCCTGGACGAGAAGCTCGGCCAGCTGAACCTGCTTTCGGTAGAAGGCGACACCGTCACGGCCGAGCAGGCGGAGCTGATTCGCAAGGGGGCGGTGGGCGGCTTACTCAACCTCACCGGTGTCGACGCGACCCGCCGGGTGCAGCGCCTCGCGGTCGACCAGTCGCGGCTCAAGATCCCGCTGATCTTCGGGTACGACGTCATCCACGGCTACCGCACGACCTTTCCGATCCCGCTCGCCGAGGCGAACACCTGGGACCCGGAGACGGTCGAGGCGACGGCGCGCGTCGCCGCGCGCGAAGCCGCGGCGGCGGGGGTGCACTGGACCTACGCGCCGATGGTGGACATCGCCCGCGACCCGCGGTGGGGCCGGATCGCCGAAGGATCGGGGGAGGACCCCTACCTCGGCGCGGTGCTGGCCGCCGCGCGGGTGCGCGGCTTCCAGGGGGCAGACCTGAAGGCGCCCGACGCCGTCCTCGCGACGGCGAAGCATTTCGCGGCCTACGGCGGCGCGGAGGGAGGGCGCGACTACAACACCGTCGATATCTCGGAGCGCACCCTGCGGGAAGTGTACCTCCCGCCGTTCAGGGCCGCGGTGGACGCGGGAGTCGGCAGCATCATGACGTCGTTCAACGAGATCGCGGGCGTGCCGAGCACCGCGAACCGCTGGCTCGTCACGACGCTGCTGCGCGGCGAGTGGGGCTTCGCAGGGTTCGTCGTGAGCGACTGGACCGGGGTCGCCGAGCTCCAGGCGCACGGTGTGGCGGCCTCGCGCGCGGACGCGGGACGGCTCGCGCTCGCGGCGGGCGTGGACATGGACATGCAGAGCCGCAGCTATCTCGAGGACCTACCGGCCCTGGTGCGCCGCGGCCTGATCTCCCCGGCGGTCGTGGATGCCGCAGTTCGGCGTGTGCTCTCGGCCAAGGCCCGTCTCGGTCTGTTCGACGACCCCGACCACGGTGCGACGCCCGAGCGGGAGCGGGCCACGCTGCTCGCCCCCGCGCACCGCCAGCTCGCCCGACAGATCGCGCGCGAGGCGATCGTGCTGCTCAAGAATGACCGCAACCTCCTGCCCCTGAGCCCGGCGGCAAGAACGCTCGTCGTGATCGGGCCGCTCGCCGACGCCAAACGCGAGTCGCTCGGGCCGTGGCAGGCGCAGGGGAGGGCGGAGGACGTTGTCACGGCGCTGGAAGGGATCAGGCAGCGTGTCTCACCCGGCACGACGCTGCTGTACGCGAAGGGCAGCGATATCGCGGGGGCCGACACCGCGGCGTTCGCCGACGCCGTGCGGCTCGCGCGGCAGGCGGACATCGCAGTGCTGGTGCTGGGCGAGGCGGCCGAGATGAGTGGGGAGGCGGCGAGCCGCAGCACCCTCGGGCTGCCCGGCGTGCAACAGCGTCTCCTCGAAGCAGTGCACGCGACCGGCACCCCCGTGGTGCTGGTGCTGATGAACGGCCGGCCCCTCGCCCTGGAGTGGGCGGCGGACCACGTGCCCGCCATGCTCGAGGCGTGGTTTCTCGGTATCGAGACGGGGCACGCGCTCGCTGACGTGCTGTTCGGGGACGTCGCGCCGTCCGGGAAGCTCTCGGTCACTATCCCCCGCTCGGTGGGGCAGGTACCCAGCTATTACGACTACAAGAGCACGGGGCGGCCGCCGTCGCTCGCAGACAAGTACACGTCGAAGTATCTCGATGCCTCCTGGGCCCCGCTCTTCCCGTTCGGTCATGGACTGAGCTACACGACCTTCGCCTACGGCGACCTGCGGCTCAGCGCCGCGAGCATCACGCCGGCTGAGACGCTCAGGGTGTCGGTGACGGTGCGGAACACGGGGACGCGGGAAGGAATCGAGGTCGCACAGCTGTACTTGCGGGACGAGGTGGCGAGCGTCACGCGGCCGGTGCGGGAGCTGAAGGGTTTTCGCCGCGTCTCCCTCCGGCCGGGCGAGGCACGCACGATCGAGTTCGTCGTCTCGCCCGCCGAGCTCGCTTTCTACGGCCTGGATCTCAAACCGGTGATCGAGCCCGGCGCGTTCCGGGTGTTCGTCGGGGGCAGCTCGGTAGGCGGGCTCGAGGCGGGATTCCAGGTCACCGCGGCGCGCTGACCGCGACGTTCTTGTACACCTGCCCGCCCTTCATCACGAACACGACCCGTCGCATCGCGGTGATGTCGTCGAGCGGGTTGCCATCCACCGCGATGAGGTCCGCCTGGAGTCCCGGCACGATCGCGCCGATCGAGTCGGCCAGGTTGAGCGATTGGGCCGCGAGGGACGTGGCGGAGACGAGCGCCGCCATCGGCGCCTGACCACCCACCTGCACGCGGTAGATCAGCTCCTCCCAGTTCTTCCCGAAGGCGCCCGCCACCGCGTCCGTGCCGAAGACGATACGCAGCGTAGGCCGCTGGAGCGCGTGCTTGAACACCTCGAGCACGAGCGGGACGGCGCGGTGCATGTACGCGTACCCTTCCTCGGTGTAGTTCTCGATTCCCAGAAACCGCGCCTTGTTGTCGAAGTAGTTCTGGAAGACGACGTAGAGGTTGGGATCGAAGTAGGTGCCGTGCTCGGCCATGAGGTCCAAGGTGGCGTCGTCGAGCAGCACGCCGTGCTCGATGGTGGTGCATCCCGCCATCACGGCGCGCCGGGCGGCCTCCGCCGCGTGCGCGTGGACCACCGCGCGCAGCCCGTGTGCCTTCGCCTCGTCGCACGCGGCCCGGAGCTCGTCCTGGGACAGCGTCGGTCCGCCGCCCTCGCGGATGCTCTTCGAGCCGAGGATCTTGATCACGTCGGCCCCGCCCGCGACCCGCTCCCGTACGGCCCGGCGCAGACCCGCCGTGTCGCCCGCCTCCGGGGTGATCCAGTCGAGCGAGGTGATCACGCGGGGGCCGGGGAGTGTGCCGCGCGCGATGGCGTCGCGCACGTCGCGGTCGAGATTCGAGCCGATGCTCTGCACCGTGGTGATCCCCGCGAGCAGCGCGCGGTACCCGTTCTCCATGGTGTAGAGCACGGTCTGCTGCAAGGGCTCCGCGCCGCCGGGATCGTTGTGCGCCCGGCCGTTGGCGTCGAAGTGCGACGTAATGTGGACGTGGGTGTCGATGCCGCCGGGGAGGACGGTGAGGCGGCCGAGGTCGTAGGTGGCGGTCTTGCCGGCCGGCTCCAATCGCGCGATCCGCGCCCCCTCGATCACGATCGTCTGGTTCCGGACGGTGCCGCCGCGGCCGTCGAGCACCGTGCCGGCCCGAATGGTCGTCGTGACGGACTGGCCCGGGGCGGGGGCCGGGGAGGGGACGAGCAGGACGAGCGCAACGGCGTGGCGCGCCAGCTTCATGGAGCCAAGCTATCCCGCGCTTCGCGGTGACACAACCGCGGGCCGGGCTTGCGACGTATCTTACTGACACGACGATCGAGGGCGTGACATGGTGGGCGTGACCCGTTGGTTCGGGAGGACGGCGTGGGTGGTGCTGCTCGCCTTCGCGGCGACGCAGCCGGGCCTGAGTCAGACCGCGCGAAAGGGATGGGATCCGATGGAATTCCGGAAGCCGGGCGACCCGAAACTGCGGCAGACGCTGACGCAGCTGCAGTACGACGTCACCCAACACGACGCGACGGAGCCGCCGTTTCGCAACGAGTACTGGGACAACCATCGTCCCGGGCTCTACGTGGACGTCGTGTCCGGCGAGCCGCTCTTCTCCTCGCTCGACAAGTTCGAATCGGGCACCGGGTGGCCGAGCTTCACGAAGCCGCTCGAGCCGGCGAACATCCACACGCGCACGGACCGCTCGCTCTTCATGGCGCGCACCGAGGTCCGGTCGGCGCACGCCGATTCCCACCTGGGGCACGTCTTCGACGACGGCCCGGCCCCGAGCGGCTTGCGGTACTGCATGAACTCGGCGGCGTTGCGCTTCATTCCCGTCGAGCGGCTCGAAGCGGAAGGCTACGCGCAGTATCTGCCGCTGTTTGCGACGGCGCGCGACTCGACGCGTCGGGACTAGTTTTGGTGGCTAGGGGCCGGCTCGAGGGTGCGTGCGATCGCGGCGAGCCGGGGCCAGTCAGCGAGGGGCCGGACGTCGTCGTCCGAGTCGAACGCCAGGCCGACGTCGAACGGGACGCCGTACTGGTTCTTCTGGGCGAGCTGCCACAGCTGGCGCCTGTGCGCGATCCACAGGGCCGTCATTCCCACCTGCGGGATCCGATTTCCCGGCGGCGCGAAGAACAGGACGTACAGCCGTTTCGGTTGAGGGTTGCCCTTTAGCACGGAGTCGACTGCGATCGTCGCCTCGTATGCGTTGGGTGGAGCCATGCCGGTGAGGGCGCGCATCAGCCAGCCTCCCAACGGCTCGTACACCCATGCTTCTTCGACCTTGACGAGCGTACCGGCCGCCACGTAGTGCGCGTCGAGCAGCAATTCGCCCAGCGCGCGGTCGGCGTTGTTTGGCAGGAGGACGATGCGCTCCCGCCACGCGGCCGTGCCACCGCAGGCAGCGACGCTCCCGGCGAGGATCGCCGCGCGGACGAGGTTAGCGAGTCGGTTCATTGCGTGTTGTTACACCTGCAACTGTTGTACCGGTAGGCGCAGGCTTGGTTGGAGCCGGACTGTTGCGTCAGCGCGGCGCATCAGGCGGCCTGTTGCAGCTCGGCGCTATCCCTCATGAGACGCTGCAGGCCGGAGCGCCCGACCGCGACGAGCGCCAGGGTGAGGATGGGCAGCACTTCGATGGCCTGGAGGGCGACGCCACCCGCGACCGCGTCCTCGGCGGCGATCCCGAACGGCATCAGGGCGCCCACGATGGCCGCCTGCATCACTCCCACGTTCGCGGGCGTCACCCGCAACACGCCGCCGAGGTTCGCGGCGATGAGGGCGGTGAAGGACGCGGCGTAGCTCACGGGCAGATGCGTGGCCAGGAGCGCGAGGTGGAAGACGTACCATTCCGTGACCCAGCTCGCGAGCGCCAGGAGCGTGGGCCCCACGAGCCGTGTCCCCCACCCCATCTCGGCGAGCTCGGAGGCGGCCGCGCGCACGGGGCGGGGGAGCCGCCGCACCAGCCCCATCCAACCGCGGAAGCGCATCAGCACGAGCGCCGTGGCGAGCGCGACCGCGCCGCCCAGCTGCAGCCCGCGCAGCCCGGCCGGCAGCTCGAGGGCGAAGGGCGCGAGCACGACGAACAGCGCGAGACCCAGCGCCTCCGCCGCCCGCGTGCCGACCACGGAGAGCGCAGCGGCCCGCACGGGCACGCGGTCCTGCTTCACGATCAGCGCGATGCGCGCGGCCTCGCCGCTCACGCCGACGGACAGGCTGTTGACCGCGGTGCCGATGAGGTTCGCTTCCTGCGCCATCCAGAAGCGGTGTGGCGCGACGCGGCCGAGCAGCACGTGCCAGGCCCACCCTTTCGCGAACGGCGACAGCAGGTTGAGGAGCAGCGCGGCGCCGAGCAGCGGCCAGCTCACGCCTGCCAGCGCGGCCAGGGTCTCTTCCCAGGGGAACCGGAAGACGAGGCGCGAGGTCAGGATCAGGCCGGCCCCGCCCACGAGCCACCACACCCAGGCGTGGCGGCGGCTCACGCCGTGAGCTCCGCGAGCGGGCGGAACTCGTAGCCCGCCGCGCGCGCGTCCTCTATGATGCCCGGCAGCGCGGCAGCGGTCTGGGTGCGGTCGCCCCCGGGGTCGTAGCCGTCGCCGTCGTGCAGCAGGATGATCGCGCCGGGGGAGAGCTTGCGGCGCACGCGCCGGCGGATCTCCTCCGCCCCCGGGCGGTCGGAGTCCCACACACCGAAGGTCCAGCCGAACAGACGGTATCCCAGGTCGCGCACCACGGGCGCCAGGAACGGATTGCGGTAGCCGTGCGGCGCGCGGAACACGCGCGGCGCGCGGCCGGTCGCGTCCACGATCGTCTGGTGGGCGGTGGCCAGCTCCGCGCGGATGCGGCGCGGCCCGCGCAGGTGCAGCTTCACGTGATGCTGGGTGTGGTTTCCCAGCTCGTGGCCTCGCTCGGCGATGCGGCGCGCCACGGCGGGATGGCGGCGCACGTGCTCGCCCACGAGGAAGAACGCCGCGGGCACGTCGTGCGCGGACAGTGTGTCGAGAATCGGCTCCGTCGCGCTCGGGTTGGGCCCGTCGTCGAACGTGAGGTAGCAGCGACGGCCGTCGCGGGGCCCACGCCCGATCGCCCGGCCGAACAGCCGGGAGTTGGGCTCGTACACGCCGTAGGCGAGCGCGCCGGCCACGACGGCGCCGGCCGAGAGCGCGAGCCCCATCACCGGGCCAGCACCCGCTCGTAGACGCCGAGGATGCGCGCGGCGACGCGCGGCCATGCGAACTCGGCTGCCTTGGCGAGCCCGGCCGCGCCCATCGCCTCCCGCCGCGCCGGATCCTCGATCAACCGGATCGCCGTCTCCGCCCATGCCGCCGGATCGTCCTTGGAGATGAGCACCGCCTCGCCGCCGCCGCGCACCAGCTCCCGGAACCCGGTGATGTCCGATACCACGATCGGCGTGCCGCACGCCATGGCCTCGATGAGGGTGACGCCGAACGAGGAGCGCGTCGTGGGGCAGAGGTACAGGTCGGCGCCGCCGTAGTAGTCGGGGCGCCCGCCCAGCACGCGCCCGGCGAAGCGGACGGCGTCGCCAAGCCGCCGGGCCCGCCGCTCGTAGTAGCCGCGCCACGGGCCGTCGCCCACGACCGTGAGTCGCGCCCGCGGATGCCGTTCCAGGATGCGGGGCATCGCCTCGAGCAGGGTACCGAGACCGTTCCGCGGCTCGAGCCGCGCGAGGAACAGCAGCCGGGGCCCGCGCGCCAGCGCATCCGTCGGTCGGCGGCCGTTCGGTTGGAAGAATTGCACGTCCACGCCGTTCGGGATGATCTCCCAGCGGGCGCGAAAGTAGCGCGACATGGCGTCCACCACGGGCTGGCTCACCGCGATCAGCGCCGCGTGCCGGTCAAGCAGGGGTTGCCACAGGCGGCGCAGCACCCGGTACCCCGCGGAGCGCGGGAACCAGGAATGGAACGTCGCGACGACGGGGATGCCGACGTGCCAGGCGGCCAGCGGGGCGAGGAGCCCGAATGTGGGGACGAGGCCGCCCTGCACGTGGACGAGGTCGTAGCGACCGGCGCGGAACAGGTCTTCCAGCTGGCGACCCAGCCGCCACCCCAGCGTGATCCGGGAGACTCCGCCGTTCGCGTAGACGACGAGGCTCGTTCCCACACGGCGCACGAACGGTGCGTCGCCCTGGGCGCCCCGCATGTGGGACGTGATCACGGTGGTGTCGTGCCCCCACGCGTTCAGCTGGAGCGCGAGGTGGTGGACGTGCTCCGGCACGCCGCCCAGCTGCGGATAGTAATCCTCGGCGATCAGCGCGATTCGCATCGAGCTCTCGACGGCTTAAGGAGAGGGCGCACGCCGGTGGGCGCGGCCCGTGACCCGCTCACTGTGGACCCCGCCTGGCGCCACGGGGTCACCGGCGCTCGCTCGGGCTACCGCTGCCACCACGGCCCGGGGCTGCTCCTCGTGCAGAAAGTGCCCCGCGCCGGCGACCGTGTCTACCGCGAAGGAGTGCAGCGTGCGCCCCAGCAGCACGACCTCCTGCGGCCCCACGTCACCGTCGTGCTGCGCCGTGCCGATCATGAGACGCACCGCGCAGACGATCTCGCCCAGGTGCGGCGCGAGCCTTTCCCGCTCCCGCACGCGCGCCATGGCGAGGTAGGCCTTGAGCGTCCCGTCGAGGTTCTTCGCGGCGTCGTCGGTGTAGCCGCGCACTACGTCGTCGGTCACCCAGCTCGCGTCTCCCGACGAGGCGATCAGCATGCCGCGGATCTTCCAGCGGATCAGCTTGATGCCGCCGAAAATCTTGATCCACGGCGCCAGCCGCATCGCCCGCCGAAACTCCGGGGTGGTCAGCGTCTCGGTCGGTCCTCCCTCGATCGACACCAGCGCGCGGACCAGCTCGGGCCGGCGGTAGGCGAGACGCAACGCGAGGGAGCCGCCGGCGGAGTGCGCGACGACGACGGTTTCGCTCAAGCCGAGCGAATCCATCGCCGCGGCGACGCGATCGGCCTGGGCCATGAGCGAGTAGTCGGCCCGCTCGGGCCGCGAGGACGACCCGATCCCGAGCGGCTCGATCACGATCGTCTCGTGGCCCGCCTGCACGAGCAGCGGCGCGAGATTGCGGAACCCGTAGGCCGAGCCGAACAGCCCCGGGATCAGCACGACGGGGTCGCCTTCGCCCGCGATCACGACGTGCAGTGATTCGGCGGGGCTGAGCGGAACCTTGAAGCTGAGGGACGTGTCGGCGACGAGCGCGAGCAGCAGCAGCGGGACGACGGCTCTCTCCTCGGGTTCTGGGGCGCTGAATCTTAGCGTATGGTGAGGCAGCAAGGCCACACCCCCCCGTTGCCCGATCTTGACGGGGCCCGTGCCGCGGTTCAGTCTCAAGCGGTTTCACCTCAGTCTTTCCAAGAGCCGCAGTGTCACAATCGGATGGAGGATGCGCCCATGATTGGAAACGTCTCTGCAGCACGGCGACGGCGCGTCTCACGCGTCGTCTGGTGCGCCGCGCTCGCGCTGTTGGCGCTGGCCGGCATCCCCGGTAGGGGCGCCGCGCAGGGCGCGGCCCCGGGAGGCTCGGTTGCCGGCCGCGTCACGGATGAGCGCGGGACGGCGGTAGTCGGCGCGGACGTCGCGATCGTCGGTGGCGCCCAGAGCGCCAGGACGGGGACGAACGGCAGCTACGTGATCGAGAACGTCCGCGCCGGCGCGCACACCGTGCGGGCGCGCTTGATCGGGTACCGCAGCCAGACCGCGAGCGTGGCGGTGGCGGCGGGCCAACGCGCGACCCACGACTTCAGCCTCGCGGCGGATCCGCTGAACCTCGAGGCGGTGGTGGTTACCGCCACCGAGACCCCGCGCACCAAGCTCGAGACCAGCAACGCGACGACGCTGTTGACCGCCGCCGACCTCACGCGCGCCGCACCCCGTAGCACCACCGAAGCGCTCCGTTACGTGCCCGGGTTCACGCGGGTGGAGAGCTCAGGCGGTGAGGTAAACGAGAACATCACGATGCGGGGCATCCTCGGCGTCGAGTACGTGATGTTCATGGAAGACGGCCTGCCGGTGTTCCCGACGATGCACACGTTCTTCATGAACGCCGACAATCTGTTCCGCATGGACCAGAACATCGAGCGGGTCGAAGTGGTGCGCGGCGCGGGCTCGGCGTTGTTCGGGTCGAATACGCCGGGAGCGCTCGTCAACTACATCAACAAGACGGGCGGCCCCGAGCTGCAGGGGAGCATGATGGCGTACGGTGGAACGGGGGCGCTAGCGCGCACTGACTTCAACGTCAACGGACCGATCGGTCCGGACTGGCGGTTCAACGTCGGCGCGTTCTATCGCTACAACCGCGGCGTGCGCGATCCGGGGTTCCCGGGCACCGCGGGTGGACAATTCAAGGCCAGCATCACCCGAAACTTTAACAACGGCTACTTCCGCACCGCCCTCAAGATCATCGACGACCGTAATCAATTCATCCTGGACCTGCCCTTCAGCGGCTTGGGCGGCAACAATTACGTTCCGGGATTCTCGAACTACGGGTCGAGCAACACGAACGAGGGCAACAACATCAGCGTCCCGACCCCAGACGGCCAGTTGGTCCTGCCGCTCGATCAGGGGCTGCGCACCAAGGCGTACTGGCTCACGGCAGGGGTCGGCTTCAATCTCGCCCACGGCTGGAACATCGAGAATAACGCGCAGATCATGCAGGACCAGCAGCAATGGAACGCCATCGTCCCCTTCGACATCATGCCCGCCGCCACCGCCGTGAGCCAGTATCTCTCCAGCTATTGGGGCAACTACTATAAGGGCGTGCTGCAGAGTCCCGCAAAACCGAGCTGCACCTATTGCGGGAGCATTCCGGCTGGCGCTACGGTCGATAGCATCAACACGTTGCCGGGATTCACCTACACCCTCAAGTACCCCAATGTCCTCGACGTGAATGGCAACCCGACGGCCTACGATAATGCCAATGGCCTCCTGTCTCCCGGCGGCGAGTGGCACGTGTCGAAGCCGATCTCGGCGTTCCAGGATCAGCTCACGTTCAAGAAGTCGCTCGAGGGTGGCCACAACGTCTCCCTTGGCCTTTACTTTGCGAACTACTCGCAGACGAATAACTGGTACTTCACCGACATCCTGACCGACGTCCAGGACAACCCGCATTTCGTCGACATGACCGTCAACAGCGGCAGCATCCAGTACTTCTACCACACGGGTGCGACGCCGGGGACGTACACCCAGTCGGTGACGAACCTCGCCGCGACGAAGAACGGGTTCCGCCGGTTCGTGTCCAACTACGTCAACGGAGAGGGTCAGACGACGGTGTTTTCAGGCGTGCTCGGTGGCTCGTTCCGACTCAGCGATAAGGTGCGGGTCGATCTCGGGGCGCGCTACGAGAACGAGGCGTACGTCCAGACGTCGCAGAACACGACCACGACGCCCGTCTTGGGTGACACCGTCAACTCCCTCACCCTGTACGATCAGGACGTGTGGGGCCAGAACGCGTCCTACCGGCATTTCAGCCGCAACATCGACGACTGGGCCGGCTCGATCGGCTTGAACTATGCGCTCAACAGCAACACGTCGTTCTACGCGTTGGGGGCCCGGGCCTACAAGATGCCGGCCCTCGACGAGTTCCTGAACGCGTCGGCCGCACAGCAAGTCGCGCTGCTTGGGTCCAAGCGCAACTGGACCGGCGAGCTCGGCGTGAAGCATGCGTCGCGGACCTTCGGCGTGACGCTGGACGGGTTCTACACGATCCTGAAGGACATCGTGAGTCAGGGCCTGGTCACCGATCCCGTCACGGGGCAGCCGATCTGGATCATCCAAGCCAATCCCGAGGTAAGGTCCTACGGCGCCGAGCTCGAGGCGGAAGGCCATCTCCCTAACAGCGGGTTCAGCGCCGTGACCAACTGGACGCTGCTCCGGGCCGAGTATGCCAGCTGCCCGACGGGGGCCGCCGGGACCGTACAGACCTGTCCCACGGGCGCGGACGTCGGCACGTTGTTGTCGGGCGTGCCGCCCATTGTCGGTAACGTCGCGGTCACCTACACGGGACGGCCGGGGGTGAGCCTCGACGCCGACTGGCACTTCGTGGACCGGCGTTGCACGTCCGCCGTCGGCTGCACGAACAAGCTGCCCACGTACAGCTACCTCAACATCGGCGCCCAGTACACCATTCCGTCGAATGGCATCACCATTCGCGCCGACCTGTGGAACGCCTATCAGTCGATCGGCCTGGAAGAGGGCAACCCCCGGCTGAGCCTCGTGGGCGGGTTTACGAGCAGCCTGTTCCTCGCGCGCCCGATTCTGCCGCGGGCGCTGCAGGTGTCGGTGGGGTACAGGTTCTAACGGCGCGACGCGAGGCGGGCGCCGGGTGAGATACCGGGGGCCGGCCGTCCGAAGAGGTAGGGGCGCAGCATGCTGCGCCCCTACGTTTTGGTTAGCTGCTGCATTGCTGTTGGTTCTGGCCGTTTCACTATCCGGCCAGGACCAGAGCTTCGTCCTGACGACGGCCGACCCGACCTACCGCACCCCCGCCTTCATCGGCAACGGCGCGTTCAGCCTGGTTGCCGCGCCGCTCGGCACGACCCACGCCCTCTCGTTCGCCGCGGGCGTCTACGACCACGCGCCCGGCGACGTGCCGCGGGTCGCGGCGCTCCCCGCGTGGAATGAGATCGATGTGTCCGACGGCGACGGGTGGCTGAACGACGTCGCGCCCGATACCACGGTGCTGCAAGGGTACCGCCAGACGCTCGACATGTACGACGGCACGCTGCGGACGACGTACGACTGGGTCCACGGCGCGAAGCGCACCACGATCGAGGTCACGACCTTCGTCTCCCGCGCCGACCCCCACCTCGCCGTGGTGCGGTTGCAGCTCATACCACGGTACCAGGGCCGCGTGACGCTGCGCTTCCCGCTGCGGGAATGGCCGCCGCGGCGCCGGCTCGCGCTCGCGCGCATCGAGCGCTACGAGCCGCGCTGGACGCAGGACTCGGTCTGGTACCCGGGGCAGATGGTCGTGGCCGCCCGAGACTCGGCCTCACTCACCGCGCGAGCGGAAGGTGGGACGACCAGGGTCGCCGTGGCACAGTCGGTGGCGTCGCCGGGGCGGCTCCGGAACGTGCAGCAGAGCGCCACGGAGATCGCCTTCGATGCGGCGCCCGGCGAGCCCGTCACGTTCACGAAGCTCGTCGGCGTCGCGACGTCGCGGGATGGGTCGGACCCACTGCCGCCGGCGCGAGCCGCGATCCGCCGTGCCGCCGCCCGTGGCTACCGGGCGCTCTTTGCCGAGCACGTCGCGGCGTGGCATCGCCTGTGGGAGACGGACGTGGTGGTGGAGGGCGATGCCGAGCTGCAGCGCGTCGTCCATGCGATGCTGTTCTATCTCCTGTCGAGCATCCGCGAGGGGACAGGTGAGAGCATCGCTCCGATGGGCCTGTCGAGCGCGGGATACTACGGGCACGTCTTCTGGGACGCGGACACGTGGATGTTCCCGGCGCTGCTGCTCCTGCATCCCGACATCGCGCGCTCGATGGTCACGTTCCGCTCGCGCGCGCTCCCCGCGGCACGGCGCAATGCCCGCGCCAACGGCTTTCGCGGCGCCATGTACCCCTGGGAGTCCGATGAGCTGGGCGAGGAAACGACACCCAAGTTCGCCTGGCAGAACGCCCTGTCGGAGATCCACGTCACGGGCGACGTGGCGCTCGCCCAGTGGCAGTACTACCTCGCGACTAGGGACTCCGCGTGGCTCGCGCGCTCCGGTTATCCCGTGATCAGGGAGACCGCGGATTTCTGGGTGAGCCGCGCGTCCTTGGACACCGTGGCGGGGCGCTATGACATCCGCAACGTCGTTTCGGTCGATGAAGGCCTCATCGGCATCGGAAACGACGCGTACACCAATGCGGTGGCGCGGAAGAACCTCGAAGTCGCCGTCGCCGCGAGCCGCCGGCTCGGCCGACACCCGGATCGCCGCTGGGCGCGGGTGGCGGCCGGGCTCTACATCCCATACGATTCCGCGGCCGCGTACCACCCGACCTACGA
>Ga0209802_1002143_pt1 | contig 13976 bp, 13 predicted proteins | sample GraSoiAngelo_129_FD_185886 | JGI IMG/M metagenome (GOLD analysis project Ga0209802, IMG submission 185886) | Grasslands soil microbial communities from the Angelo Coastal Reserve, California, USA - 14_0927_12_40cm (SPAdes) (version 2) | ecosystem: Environmental > Terrestrial > Soil > Grasslands ... | reverse complement strand
CGACAAAGCATTAAGGTGTTGCCTTCCATTGGCGCTAACTAGGCAAGCATTACGAGAACGAAATTCTCGTTTGGGACCCTATAATGGGACTAAGGGGGTTTCGGAGTCTGCTGGACGCAACGCCAGGATTGGGCTGCGCTTTGACCTTTACGACGTACCTGCCATTTGCTTCCTTGCGGCTGTACAAGAGGAAGACCTGGGGACCAAGCTGCTCATTATTATTTTGCCCACGACCGCCGAGGCCAGGAACATCAAAACACCCAGGAGGAAGATAATCCAGTTGCAGATTTTAAGTACGTTTCTCACTCCTCCCTTCTTTTCTCCCTCAGAAAAACATCACCAGTGCCTCTTTGCGTCCTCGGCTTCACTTTTGTGAACGCCCTCCGGAATAGTCTCCATGGCTTCGAACAGCACTCCGTGTCTGTGCAGCTTTTTCATGATCCCTCCTGTTGTGATACTGAGTCTTTGATGTTGCCCAACGAGGCCTTCAATCGAGGGATTCGGGTTTATACCTGATTGACGATAGGCGGCTGCTCGTAGGGTGGAGGGCCTCCATCACAGTGGGATACTCCATTTGTCTACACACGTGAGTATCCTATCGCGGCGCAACGGTCAGCGCTAAGAACTCGCACGATCAAAGTGGAAGAAGAATCCGGGAAAATCGCCGGAAACTACTGAGAAAATAACATAACCGCTGCGCCGGCCTTCCGCGCCTCCTTCAGAAACACTTCGGTCAACGCCGGACCAGGCGCCTCAATCGGCATGAGACCTCCCGAGGACAGCAGAGAAGGAGAACCGTCGGGTTCACCGGAAGGGCTCTCTGCATGAATGCGAACAGAACCATCACCTCATAGCAAATATTGCGGTAGAACCGTGGTTCTTTCATCTCCTAAGGACCACGTCACGGGACTTAAGGCGAAGCCATGAACCTCCACAAACCGTTGCGGCCACGGTAAATTTGTTCTGGCGGATCGCGACAGAAATTTATAACCTTGGTGAGTTCCAGTCATTACTTCACCATTCTGCGCGATGATTTTTGATTCCTGAGCCGATCAACAGCCTTCCACGGCGCAGAACGTCGCTGTGTGCCACAGAGTGTTCCCTCTGCGGCGAGCCGCCCCTCCAGGAAGAATTGTGTCGTTCTCTGATGGCGTCTATTTCACGTGACAGGCGCAAGAGTTCTCGCTCATGCGTAGGTAATCGAAGACCAAACGCACGTTCCGCGTCAGTCGTCGCATTTTCTGCGCCACGCCCCCGCAGCCTTTGGATTTGAGCACGCCGATGGCGAAACGGCGAAGCCGCGTGATGTTTTCCGGGCCGTGACCGGTGCGGATGCGACTGCGGTCTTCATCATAGTTCCAGTCGATGATGTAGTGACAACTGTTCTCAATCGTCCAGTGACCGCGGTTGACTTTGAGAACCTGATGCGGGCCGGCTTGTTGGGGGGTCCGACTGGTGATGCCGTAGGCAATGTCCAGAGTGCTTTCTCCAGTCTTTTTCTTCGTGACGTGCCGCTCGACGACGAAGGCTTGGCCCACGTGAGGAAAGTTGAGGTAATCGTTCAGTTCCGTGGTGGTCCAGATTTTTCGGGTTTCTACTCGTCCGTGATCCGGGGGCGTATGCTCCACGAAATGCGCTTCCCCGCGATCCTGGAAATAGAGTTTCAAATCTTCCAGAACTCCCGGCTGATTGCCTTTGACGGTGAAATGGTAATGCGCCTTGCGCTTGGTGACCAAATAGTCGGCCAGCTCGCGCTGCGTCAACAGGGCATCGGCACTGACCTCCTTGCCCGCAATCTCGATGGCCTCGAGCAGTGGGATGGCGGTCTTGATCTCGTTGGTGCGTTTGGCTTCTTCCTTTTCCTTGCCCGCTACTGGCAAGGTGCCCACTTTTTTTGGGTGTAGCAAGTTTTGCTCTGATGACCGACGACGCTCATCACATGAGTTTGCTGACCTTGCTCATCCAGGGCGTTGCACATCGTCTTGCCGTCGATGGCCAGACTCTCATCTCCCGCGCCATAGACTTCGTTCCAGCGTTGCAAGGACTGGTCCAGATGCGCGGGGGTGACGCGGATCAGCACATTGCGCAGGACGTACTCGCTGGGCACGACATAACGACCCTCTTCGCGACGGCAGCCAAAGCGCTCTCGCGATTTCTGCCCCAGGCTTTGCGCCCAATCCGAGATGGCCTGGTAACCGCGCATCCCGCACAGCACGGCCCCCGCGGCGATCCCCAGCACCATGGACAAACGATGGCGCCTCCCTTGGGCCCGGCGGGGATCGGAAATCTGCGAAAAAAACGAGGGGAGCGAACGCATCTGCTCGGCCGTCAGTCTCATGGTTGTGCCTCCTAGTCGATAGGGTGGAGAGAGAATCGCGCCGCACAGGATTTGGCAAGCATCGGGCCGCAGCGGTCGGAGAAACACCATCTTGGGAGTTTGCGGCGTAGCCGTGTATCCCCCGTGAGTCCGGCGATATCCTCTCGTGTTCCCCACATACATCCAGTTCGCCGCCCGGTACACCGTCCCGCGATGGCGCTGCGGATCGACAAAGGTTTCCAGCAACACCACGCCGTGCCCGAAAGCTTCTTCCCAATCCCCGGGCAAACGCCTTTGACAGAGCGAGAGAACGCGAGACCCCAAGTTGAAGAGGTGCCCGTCAGGAAGAATCAGGAAGCGGCTGTTGTTGACTACCAGCTTCAAGCGGCCGTAGTGCTGGCGCAGGGTCCAACCAATCCAGCGATCGCGCACGGCGCACTTCAGAGCCGAGCCCGAAAAACTCAGCAGGGCGAGCCATTGCTCTCGCCAGGTCGCCACGTACCATAGCGTTTCTCCGATCTTCGGCAAATAGCCCAGGTAGTGGTGCGCGCGCATGAGTTGCTGGTAGCGCCGCTGTTCGTCGGAGCGAACCAGCCGCACGACCATCTCGCTCAGTTCGGGACGCCAAGCCGAATCGACTTTCTCAGGATGCATTTCGCCGTGAGCATATAGGAGGGGAACAGAAAAGTCCAGTACAAACTACAATTGTTTAAGTCTTATGGTCTTAAATCCCAGGACAAATCTACCCTGCCGGCTATGCTAAGGTCCCTTGACAGCAATCCGGGGCGGCGGCGTTATTGTCCACGCGGCGCCTGCGTAGGGTCCTTGAGGAACGTCCTCCATGTTAGCCGGGATTCGTACCGTCGAATTGCGCAAGGTCTATACCTCTCCCCCTCCGGTTGCCGCGGGCGGGGGTGGCTTCTCTTTTCGCGCCCCAGGGGGAAAGAGCAAGCAGCCCAAGCCGCAAATCACCGCACTCGACGGCATCTCGCTAGAGATCCGCCCCGGCGAAATCTTCTGTCTCCTGGGGCCGAACGGAGCGGGCAAATCCACCACCGTAGGTATCCTCACCACGCGGGTTCGCCCGACGTCCGGCCAGGCGTTCATTGGCGAGCACGACGTTTGGCTCAATCAGGTAGCCGTCAAGCGTTTGATCGGCGTGGTTGGCCAGCGTCCGAATCTGGACTTCAACCTGACCGCCCGCGAGATTCTAACCTTCCACGGCGCCTACTTCGGCCTTCCGCATCACGAGCGGATGAAGCGCGCGGAAGCCTTGCTCGAGCGTTTCAAACTGACCGACCGCGCCGACCAGATGGTTCGCGGTTTTTCAGGCGGCATGATGCAGCGCCTCTCCATCGCGCGCGCCATGGTGCACGATCCGCAGGTGCTGTTTCTGGACGAGCCCAGCGCCGGTCTCGACCCGCAGACGCGCTTGCTCCTGTGGGAGATCGTTCGCGAGTACAACCAGACCGGCAAAACCATTCTGCTCACCACGCACAACATGGAAGAAGCCGACACGCTCTGCCAGCGCCTTGCCATCATCGACCACGGCCGGGTGATCGCCCTGGGAACTCCTCGCGAATTGAAGGCTTCCGTCCCCGGAGGTTTTCTCCTGCAGTTGCGGTTCGGCCTGCACTCGGGGGAGTTTCTCGAGCGCCTGCAAAAGCTTTCCGGGGTTCGCGAAGTGCGCGTCACCGACGGCGTTGGCGCCGATGTGTACGCGGACCGCGGCGGCTCGCTGATTCCGGAAGTGGCGCATCTCGCTTCCGCCTCCGGCGTCGAACTGCACGATGTGCATATCTCCGAGCCGAGCCTAGAGAATCTCTTTCTGCACCATACGGGAAGGAGCTTGCGCGAATGAACTGGAAAACCTTTCTGGCGATTCTCGCGCGCGACGCCCATGTGGCGCGCCGCAACGTCGTGGCGCTGCTGTTCCAGACGTTTCTCCAGCCGCTGATGTTTGTGTTCATCTTCGGGCGAGTGATGGTGGGCAGCGGCTACATGCCGCCCTCCTACAAGAGCCTGTTGTTGCCGGGCATCATGGCCATCTGCATGGTGGGCACGGGCATCTGGGCCGTGGCCATGCCGGTGATCGCGGAGTTTCAGTTCACGCACGAAATCGAAGATCGCTTGCTGGCACCCATGGACATTTCCTGGCTGGCGGTCGAGAAGGTCGTTGCGGGGACGCTGCAATCGCTGGCCGCCGGCCTGATGGTGATTCCGGCGGCTTGGCTTTTGCTGCGACCTGGTGTCGACCTGCGCGTACCTCACCCCCTTCTGTTTGCGGCCGTAGCTCTGCTTGTGGCTCTTTTCTCCGCGACGGGCGGCCTGGCGCTCGCCTGCAGTATGCAGCAAACCCATATCGGCTTGATGTTCAGTTTGATTGTGGCGCCGATGATTTTCTTCGGTTGCACTTACTATCCATGGAGCGCGCTCGAGAAGTTCCCCATCATGCAGAAAGCGGTGCTCGTCAATCCGCTGGTGTACGCGAGCGAAGGCTTGCGCGCTACGCTGGTGCCGCAGTTCCCGCATCTTCCTTTGCTGGTTGTCCTCGCTGTGTTGGTTATCTTCAATCTGCTGCTGTTCACCGCAGGCCTGCGCTGGTTCTACGGCAAAGCGGTGAGCTAGTGTTGCCCTAACGCAGGGCGGTTCACCACAAGCCAAGGCAATAAGCGTCGGGGAGCAACTCCTGACGACCTGCGCTCTCTGCGGTATGGCAAAGGATTGCTTGCGTAAAGAAAGGGAGGGTAAGGAATACGACATCCGTTTCAGGCGGGTCCGGCATCGAGTTTTGCGCTTATTCGGGTGTGTGTTAACGTTTTGCGCTTATGAAGAAGCGCATTGGCGTGCTCTTGAGCGGGCGCGGCTCGAATTTCGAAGCGTTGGCGGAATCGGCGGCCGCCGGCCGCATCCCCAACGCGGAAATGGCCATAGTCATCAGCAATCGCGAGGGCGCGCCGGGTATTGCACGCGCCAAGACGCGCGGAATTGCGACGCGGGTGATTCCTTCGAAGGGTCTCGAGCGCGAAGTCTATGATCGCCTGGTGGCCGCGGTCCTCGACGAACACCAAGTGGATTTGATTTGTCTCGCCGGCTACATGCGGTTGCTCTCGCCCTACTTCGTCGCGAAATTCCCGAACCGCATTCTGAATATTCATCCGTCGCTGCTGCCGTCGTTCCCGGGACTCGAATCGCAACGGCAAGCGCTCGAATACGGCGTGAAACTTGCCGGATGCACGGTGCATTTCGTGGACGAAAACCTCGACGCCGGCCCGATCATCGTGCAGGCGGTTGTGCCGGTGAAAGACGATGACACGGAAGCGTCTCTGTCCGAGAGAATCCTGACGGAAGAGCATCGCATTTATTCCGAAGCCGTGCGCATCGTTCTTGAGGGAAAATATAAGATCGCCGGCCGGCGTGTGCTGAGGTTCTAGGCGCCGCCTTCGGCCTGCCCCGGGAGGCCGGCGTCTTAGAGCGTGCGAGTCAGAATCGTCATCGCAAAATCAGCACGAACATGACGCAAGGCGCGAAGCCAAAAGTGGAAATGAGCGAACACAAATTCAAACCGGTGGAAGACCAGCTCGCCGATATAAAAAAGGGCGTCGCGGAAATCATCCCGGAACCCGAGTTGGTTGAGAAACTCGAAGCGTCGCGCAAAGCCGGGAAGCCGCTCCGCATTTACCTCGGCGTGGACCCCACGGCGCCCGACCTCCATCTGGGGCACACCGTGGTGCTGCGCAAGCTAAAGCATTTTCAGGATTTGGGCCACACCGCGGTCTTTCTGATTGGCGATTTTTCCGCGATGATTGGCGATCCTACCGGCGTTTCGGAGACACGACCACCGCTGACCCGCGACGAGGTGGACGCCAACGCGAGGACTTACCTCGACCAGGTATTCAAGATTCTCGATCGCAACAAAACCGAGGTTCGCTACAACAGCGAATGGCTCAGCAAAATGAACGCCGAAGACGTCGTTCGGCTTTGCTCCCATTACCGGCTGGCGCGCATGCTGGAGCGCGAGGATTTTCGCTCGCGCCTGCAAAACAACCAGCCGATTTCCGTGCACGAACTGCTCTATCCCTTGCTGACCGCGCGCGACGCCGTGGAACTCAAGTCCGATGTTGAACTTGGTGCCTCGGAACAAAAGTTCAACTTGCTGATACACCGCGACATTCAGCGGGAATACGGCCTGGCCGGGCAGGTGGCCCTCACCATGCCTATTCTCGTAGGCCTAGACGGCCAGCGCAAAATGTCCAAGAGCCTCCGCAACTACGTCGGCATTACCGAGCCGCCGCCGGAGATGTTCGGCAAGATGATGTCCATTCCCGACGACCTCATGTGGTCTTACTACGAACTGCTGACCGATCGGACGCCAAAAGAAATTGCGTCACTAGAAAAGGAAGTTTCTGGCGGCACGCTGCATCCGATGGATGCAAAAATGAGGCTTGCGGAAGAAGTCATTTCCGATTTCCATGGCAAGGAAGCTGGTCGCAAGGCCGCGGAACATTTCCAGCGCGTTTTTCGCGACCGTCAAGCTCCGGAAGAAGCGCCGACAGTGAAATTGCCGACAGGATCTGCGAAAAAGCTAACCGCGCTACTTGTCGAATTGAAACTGGCCGAATCGAAAGCAGAGGCAGAACGATTGGTCAAGCAAAAGGCTGTTGAGATTGCCGGCTTAGCGGTGGACGATCCAAGAAAGGAGCTGGACCTTAGCAAGCCATGTGAGTTTATTCTTCGCGCCGGAAAAAAGCGATTCGTCCGCATCATCGTCGAATAGTTTTTCCAAACCTTTCGAATTTGCTGAATGGGCGCAGCATGCCGCCGACAGGAGCCCATGTTCCCGACTCTCCAGGCCGCGCACTTAGGCGACAAGGGACACGGATAGCTGCACGCCGATCCCGAGCCACTACGCCAGCACGTCTTGCAACATCTGCGCAATGTAGTTTGCGACGGCGGGCGCGGCGGTGAGGCCGGGGGACTCCATGCCGACCAGATGAATGGCTTGCGGGACGTTGGGGTCGCGGGTGATTACAAAATCGACGATCCCGCCTTGGTGACTTGGCGGAACGAGTTTCGGACGGAGACCGGCGTAGCCGAGCTGCAAATCGCTCTCTTTGACTTCCGGCAAAAGAGTTTTCGCGCTTTGGGCGAAGGCGGAGACGGGCAAGCGGTTCTTCTCGTAGTTATCTTTGCCTTCCACGTAGGTGGCCGTCGGGCCAAGCAGAAAGGTTCCCCACAGAGTTTTCGTAAAGTGCACGCCCAGGCTCAGCCCGTCGCTATGCGGAAGCGGATAGACGAGATTGTTGATGAGCGAGGAGCGCGGGCCGCGCACCTCGCAATATTCACCGCGCACGGGATAGATTTTCCAGGAATGATTTCCCAGCATGGCGGCGACCTCGTCGGCATAGAGACCAGCCGCATTGATGACGCACCGCGCGTCGATTTTCTCTTCTTGGGCATCTTCTTCGTCGCCGATTTTCAAGCCAACGCGAATGGCGCCGCCGGAAGGTTCGAGCGAAACCACTTTCGCGTGCGTGACCATATTCGCACCTTGGTTGGTCGCTACGCGGGCGTAGGCATGGACAAGCTCTTCGGCGGAGACGATGCCGCTCGAAGGGACGTGGAGGGCGGCCACGCCTCGAATGTGCGGCTCACGCTTGCGGATTTCCGCTTGGTCGACAAGCTCGAGGCCCTCAACGCCGTTGTCTTCACCGCGCTTCTTGAGCGCGAGGAGCTCGGGCTGTTCGTGACCATCGGCGGCGACCACCAGCTTGCCGCAATGACGGAATGGAACCTTGTGTTTCTCGCAGAATTCGTAGGTGAGGCGATTGCCTTCCACGCACAGGCGAGCCTTCAACGAGCCCTTCGGATAGTAAATCCCCGAATGGTTGACACCGCTGTTGCGCGTGCTGGTGGCCATGCCGAGCTTGGGAAACTGCTCGACGAGGAAAACGTCTTGCCAGCGCTCGGAGACGGCCCGAGCAATGGCGCAGCCGATCACGCCCCCTCCGATGATTAGGATGTTTGCCTGATCCATGTGAGCGGAGATGGGAAAATCGAAAACGGAAAATCGCACCTAGCCCTTCGGTAATGCGCTATCAACGCTATCTATTTTCACTTTTCCACTTTCCGATTTCCAGCTATTGGTCGCCGCCGGCTTCCTCAAAAAAGGGTTTGCAAGGGACCAGCCGGGCTTCGGTGCCGTCATGGACGGCGTAGGAGGCCTGCTTGCTTGCCTCATAGCCGTTGCGCCAAAGCGAAACCGCGCCGTGCGCGCCGTCTTTGTTGATGGCGTAAAAGTAGAGGTGGAAGGTGTTGAGTTTTGTCTTGTTGTTCTTGTAATTGTGTGCGACACGCGCCATGGCTTCCATGCAGGCGTCGGTCGGTGATTTTCCCTGACGCATCATTTCGATGATGGTATGCCCACCGCAAATTTTGATGTTTTCCTCACCCTTGCCGGTGGAACCCGCAGCGCCCACTTCATTGTCAACGTAGCAGCCCGCGCCGATGATGGGAGAGTCACCTACGCGGCCGGGAATTTTCCAGGAGAGTCCCGAGGTCGTAGTGGTTGCCGAGATGTCGCCTTTGGCGTCGACGGCCATGCAAGGAATCGTGCCCGTTGGCGGATGGGCGATGACGCGCTCGGCGTAGGCGATTCGCTTTTCGTCGCCGTCAAACAAAGAGCTCATGTATTCCTTCCATTCCGGAGAATCGATTCCGGGCCGCCAATTGAAGGAAGTTTTTGCTTTCCAGGCGAGCCAGATTTTCCGCGAATGCTCGGTGAGCAGGTTCATCTCCTCGAATCCCTCGGCCACGGCGAAGCGGCGCGCGCCCTCACCCACGATCATGAGGTGATTCGTGTTTTCCATCACGGTTTTGGCGAGGCGCGAGACGTTCTTGATGCGGCGCACCGCAGCCACGGATCCCGCCCGGTGGGTGGGGCCATGCATAACGCTGGCGTCGAGCTCGACTTCACCTTCCTCGTTGGGCAAGCCGCCGTAGCCGACGGAATCGTCGTTGGGATCGTCCTCGACGACGGTGACCGCGGCGACGACCGCGTCGAGCGTGTCTCCTCCTTTCTTGAGGATGTCCATGCCCTTATCAAGGGCGCGGAGGCCGTTGGCGCTCGAGATGATGAGCGGGCGCTGGCCCGGGGCGGGAGCGGCGAGGGTCGCGAGAGCAAGCTCGGTGTCCTCGTTTGACGGCGGGCGGCCGAAGAGTTTATTTGTGCCAGCAAGCGCGCTCCCGGCAAGCGAAGTGAGAAAGAATTTACGGCGAGACCACAATTCCATTTTCAAAGCCTCCTAGAAGTCCCGGAGGGCAATATAACACCAGAGGTTGGGAGTCGGAGGTTGCACGTGAAAAACTGCGCGAAATGCGCTGGACACTTACGGCTCCTTTTGTTACTTCCTATTGACACTCTATAGGTAGGCGGATTACCATTCCTATCGACTTTCGATAGGAGATTGCGATTGCACTCTGAACCGACGACTCTGCTGCAAGGGACATTGGACCTGCTGATCTTGAAATCGCTGGCCACCGGTGAGATGCATGGCTTGGGCATTTCCCGCAGAATCCAGCAGATCACCGGGGGCACTTTTGTCGTTAAGCCGGGGTCGCTGTTTCCCGCCCTGCACCGGATGGAAGAGGAAGGTTGGACATCCTCTTTTTGGGGAGACTCGGAAAACCATCGCCGCGCGAAATACTATCGTCTGACCAAGGCGGGAAGGAAACAACTCGAGGCGGAATCCAGGCGATGGGGACGCATTTCCTGGGCCATTGCGCAGGCTTTGGAAGCGCCGTGATGTTCCTGAGGTGGAGCATGCCGCTGCTTGCAAAGGCCAAAAGTCTTCTCCGAAATCTCCTTTTCACCCGGCGTGTAGAGGAAGACCTTGACAGGGAGGTTCGCTCGCACTTCCAGATGCTGGTTGACGAAAGGATTCGAGCGGGCATGGGACGCAAGGAAGCCGAGCGAGCGGCGCGAATGGAACTCGGCGGCGCGGAACAGGTCAAGGAGCAAGTACGCGAGGAACAGCTTGGCCATTGGCTCCATTCGGTCGTGTCCGATTGCCGCTTCGGCCTCCGCCAACTCGGCAAGAATCGTGGCTTCACTCTCACGGTGGTGCTTACGCTGGCTCTCTCGGTTGGCGCGAACACGGCGATTTTCTCGTTGGTAAACGCGCTGCTCCTGAAGAGTCTGCCGTACGCGCATCCGGAACGCATGGGCACAATTTACACACGGATCGCCGGCTCGTCCGAAGCCTCCGATAAGCGGCACAACGTAAATGGCGAGCAATGGGAGCTGCTTCGCGACAACGTTCCGGCCTTAATCTCGGCCGTATCAGGGGGAGGCACATCGGGAGTGAACCTAAAAGCGGGTTCGCATGTGGAATATGTGCATGCCGGGCGGGTCTCGGCGCATTACTTCGACGTGCTTGCCCTCGAGCCCGTCCTGGGACGAAACTTTTTGGAGGACGAGGACCGACCTCACGGGCCTAAGACCGTCATTCTCAGTTACAACCTCTGGCGGAATGTTTTTGGTGCGGACCCCGGCATCCTTGGGCAAGCCATCCTGCTCAAAAGCGAGCCCCACACGGTGGTGGGCGTGCTGCCGCAGGGCGCGACAACTCCGTTGAACGCCGATGTGTACACGCCTCTCGAACCCGACCGCGAGGGCGAAGGCCGTGGAACGAACTTCAGTTGCATCATCCGGCTGCGCGATGGCGCGACCTGGCGGGAAGCGGATGCGCAGGTCAACCGCACCTGGTCAAGCCGCGTCGGGCGCTACGAATTAGCCGACAACCCCGGCGCAAAAGTGAGCTACCACGCGGTGCCGCTCCAGAAAGCCGAGGCCGCTTCGCTGCGCCCGCAGGTGTTGGCACTGATGGTGGCCGCCGGTTTCATCCTCGTGATCGCCTGCGCCAACCTGGCGGGGCTGACGCTCGTGCGTATGATGCGCCGCACGCCGGAAGTCGCCACGCGGCTGGCGCTCGGCGCGTCGGGCTGGCAGATTCAGCGGCAGTTCTGGATCGAGAACCTGTTGCTGGCCCTTGTAGGTGGAGCGCTTAGCGTGGTCGTCGGTTTTCTGGCTCTGCGTGAACTCTTCCTGCTACTACCCGAACACTTCCTCCCTGTTGCGAGCGTGCCGCTCGACAGCCGCGTAATGATCTTCACGCTGGCCGTATCCGTTCTGACCAGCGTGCTCTTTGGCATGCTCCCCGCCTTAGCCACGCGGCGAGTGGATCTGCGGTCATCGATGGCGAACCGTACGGTAGCCGGGGTTGGCAGCCTGCGCCTGCGCCAAGCGCTCGTTGCCGGTGAAGTGGCCCTTACGGTTGTGCTGCTGGCCGGTACCGGCTTGCTCATCCGCACCCTGATCCATTTGGAGACGTTGCCACCACGATGCAATCCCCACGGCGTGATGGTTGCGAAAGCCTCGCTCGACGATGTTCGATACCACGACCCCGCAACATTTCGAAAGCTGTTGGACGAGAGCACGGCCGGCATGCGGCAGATTCCAGGAGTCGAGAATGCTGCCGTCGGATTGAATCTCCCCTACGAGTTCACCGGAAACGACTGGGTCACTCTCAGCGATGGCAAAGAGGCTGGCCACCAGGGTGGGGCAGATTGGGTCTACGTTACCCCGGGATATTTCGAGACGTTGCAGATGCCATTGCTTGCCGGTCGCGTCTTTACTGATGCGGACGGCCCCAATGCGCAGAAGGTAGCTGTGGTGAACCAGGCTTTCGCGCGAAAGTTCTATGGCGGAACGAATCCCGTAGGGCGATACATCGACAAAGACACGCTGATTGTGGGCGAAGTAGCCGACGTCCCTCTTTCCTCAGGTTTGGATCCCGTTGCGCCGCTCCAGACCGAGGAGACGATGTACATTCCCGCCGCACAAGTAGACGGCCCGCTTCTCGCCCTGCTACATGTTTGGCTTCAGCCAAACTGGATGGTCCGCACGACAGGTGCTGTGGCGGTACTGACGGGCGAGATGCAGCGCGCGCTCGAAAAGGCTGATCCAAATTTGCCCGCTTCCGGCTTCTACACCATGGGGGACCTGTTGGCCCGGACGCTGACGACCGAGCGAATGGAAGTAGCGCTGCTGGGCGCCATGGCGGCCCTCGCTCTACTGCTAAGCGCGGTGGGCATCTTTGCGCTGGTGGCCAATATGGTGGCAGAGAGGACTCGGGAAATCGGTATCCGCATGGCTCTGGGTTCGAGCGTCGGTCGGGTCATGGTGCAGATCGGGCGCTCCGGGGTTGCCGCTTCCCTGCTGGGATTGGTTCTGGGGCTGTTTTTTTCCGCGGGAGCGCTGCGGGTCATGCGCAGCGTGATTTATGGCGTAGGCGTTTACGATATAACGACCAGCCTGTTTGTGGTGTTGACCCTTTTTGTTATCACGCTTCTCGCAACCCTGCTGCCGACCTTAAGAATTGCCAGGATCGACCCGGCCAGGACGCTGCGCGAGGAATAGAAGGCCCACCGCGCGCCGTCAGGGATGGCTCGCTCTCGGGCGTGAGGGATCAAATTCTCCGAAGTTTCGCTGTTCCTTCTTAGCCTATCGTCTCAAGCCTGTTATCAACCACCCTTCCATCCAGCAACGGGCAGGCCGATCTTACCTAGCGTCCTTGAGTCGCATGGCATGGGGCTACCTGGGGCCTTACCATCCCGGGGAAAAAATGGAGATCCCATGAAATCCGGAGAGGGCTGCCTGCGTAGCATATATGGGAGGCCCATATATGGGGATGAAAATGGAGGAGGCCTGGAAAAAAGGGAGCGCAGAGCTCCTGATTTTGTCCCTGTTGGAGAGCCAGCCTCGGCATGGGTACGAAATCGGCAAGCTCATCGACGTGCGCTCGGGAGGCACGCTCCATTTTCATGTGGCCTCGCTCTACCCGCTGCTGTACCGGCTGGAAAAGCGAGGTTGGATCCAAGGGCGGTGGGTCGAGAAAGCGAATCAAAGACGACGGAGGTATTACCGGCTGACGGCGGAAGGACAGCGTGTCCTCGGGCTGCAACGCAGGAAGTGGCAAGAGTTTGCCGGTGCCGTGGGCCGAATCGCGGGAGTGCAACATGCCTGAATGGATGCGTGAAATCAGGAAACATCTGGCAGGACTGAATCTCGGGCCGGAACGGGAAGCGGAAATCATCGAGGAGCTTTCCGATCATCTTCAACAAAGGTACGACGAGCTCGCTCGGCAGGGAGCGGGGCAAAAAGAGGTCTTGCGAGAAGTGCTCGGGGAAATCGACTGGGGAGATTTCGTCCCGGAACTCGAGGCCTCTGAGAGGACCCCGGAGCGCGGTTCCGTCGTCGAGGGGGCGACTCCGGGCGGACACCTGTTTTCGGATTTTGCGAAAGACCTGCACTTTGCCCTACGCATGCTGCGCAAAAGCCCTGGCTTCAGTGCCGTTGCGGTGCTAACGCTGGCTCTCGGCATCGGGGCGAACACCGCGGTCTTTACGGTGGTGGACTCGCTGATCCTGAACCCCCTTCCCGTTGAGAAAATCTCTACGCTTGCGGCGGTCAACACGACGCAAGTCAACAAGACGGCCCAGTCAGGCGACTTGCAGGCCATTTCTTACTTGAATCTCAAAGAGATCCGGGAGCGGACGCGCGCGTTCCGGAGCCTTGCCGGGCATTCCTATCCCCTGG